>ENA-ORXR01000009-ORXR01000009.1-marine-metagenome-genome-assembly--contig:-NODE-9-length-380022-cov-11.452481_pt1 | contig 380022 bp, 330 predicted proteins | sample MGYA00237866_ERZ511479 | MGnify/ENA metagenome assembly ERZ511479 | reverse complement strand
CTCCGCTAACGCCTTTTCCTTTCGCGCCAGTTCACGCTCAAGCTCTTTGATTCGCTTCTTGTCAGAAACTGATTCCGTTTTCACTTTCTTTTGTTGATCGCTGCTTTTCATGTTTCCTCGTACACAGGCTTGCTTCCATAAAGCTACCTGCTCAGGGTACAGCCCTTTACGGCGGCAATATTCACCTAACTCAGTTTCAGTTAAAGTGGCACACTCCAATACTACCGTGAACTTCTCTTCAGATGACCATCGATCCGATGAACGATGTACTGAGCTTGTGGAGCTGGCACTCGGATATTTAACTTTCCATTTGTGAAGGGTGGACATTCCAACCCCTTCTTCTATCGCAAACTGTCGCATTGATAATGAAGACTCAGACAGACGCTTCAGCATCGATAGTTTGAATTCCTCTGATGTTCGTTCTCTCACTGCTGCTTCCCATCGCCCCATCATTGATAAAAGAGGCGACAACTAGTCTGACAGAGGGGGTTAACTAACCGCTTACTTTACTGTTAACTAACCGCTTACTTTACTGCTAACTAGTCGCTTACTTTGATCGCTTTACTGGTGACTTTTTTTCGATTTTTTCTTTGCTTTCTTCTTGCCGGTTTTAGCTAACTTTGCCCGCTTGGCTGCGGCCCATGCATGGCCCGCCCATAACGCCGCTTCATCGTGATCTTCAAAAATTAGCTCAGGTGCTAAATGGAAACTCATGGACATTGTGCCGCCTTTGGTTTTCTCAAAAGTGAACGGTGGTAAATCAAGCTCGTTAAAAAAATGAATGTTTTCCTGATCAACTTTTAAATACAAGGTGTCCTCGGCCACCAGCCCAAACATGCAATCGTCAAAATAAACGCCATGCCCACCGAACATTCGACGAGTAGAAATGTCGCCGAACTGAGAAAATACATCTTGTAGATAATCGGTAAATTCGCTCATGTCCGAATCAAGTATGACACGCGAAGCCTTTGATTTGCTAGGAGTAAAACGAAAAACGCCCGCCAGACGTGCAAGCCTGGCGGGCGCATAGTGCACAAAGGGCGATTTGCCCTAAGCTTGAGCGAGAGAACAACTAGCCATTCATTGAATGCGGGTCGGGCTCCTCATCCTCTTCCAATGACATGGAATCAGCGATCATGTCATCGACAGCAGCAGAACCACCGCCTTCAAGCTTGATGCGCAGTCTTAAGTCGTTGACAGAATCTGCGTTACGCATGGCTTCTTCAATGGTAATGGCATTTTCGTTAAGCAAATCGAACAAGGCATGATCAAATGTTTGCATGCCCAGGTCACGGCTCTTGCTCATCAGTGCTTTAATCTCGTGCACCTCACCTTTCATTATCAAATCAGACATCAGTGGTGTATTAAGCAACACTTCTATAGCAGCACGACGGCCTTTACCACTAGGGGTAGGCAACAGGCGTTGCGAGATTAACGCTTTGACGTTCAGCGACAGATCGAGCAACAATTGTTTGTGACGCGCTTCCGGGAAAAAGTTAATGATACGATCAAGGGCCTGGTTGGTATTGTTTGCGTGCAAAGTAGCCAGGCACAGGTGGCCTGTTTCAGCGAACGCAATCGCGTGTTCCATTGTTTTCTGATCACGTATCTCACCAATCAAAATAACATCAGGCGCCTGACGCAATGTATTTTTTAGTGCTATTTCGAATGAGTCTGTATCGGTACCAACTTCACGTTGAGTGACGATACAGCCTTTATGGTTATGCACAAATTCCACAGGGTCTTCTATGGTGATGATATGACCATTGGAATTTTCATTTCGATAGTCAATCATTGATGCCAGACTGGTCGACTTACCAGAACCCGTGCCACCAACAAAAATAACCAGACCACGTTTGGTCATCGCAATTTGACTCATGATTTCCGGCAAATGCAAATCACCAAAATTTGGAATATCATTAGGGATAATACGAACAACCAGGCCTGCACTACCACGCTGTACCAATGCATTGACACGAAAACGCGAAATGTTTGGTAATGCGATAGCAAAATTACACTCCTTACTTTCCGCAAATTCGGTGCGCTCTTTCTCGGTCATTAGCGACTGAGTCAATGCCAGGGTATGATCAGCCGTCAGCTTCTTATCCATAACAGGTGTAATCTTGCCGTGGATTCTCATTGCAGGGGCTGCACCTGCAATGATGAACAAATCTGACCCACCCTTCTTATATAAGCTAACCAAAAGCTCATCCATGAAACGTTTTGCGACTTTTAGGTCCATTTGTTTTTTATCCCGTGCTAAATTTTGCTATTACGAATTTTTAGTTAAACCATTCGGACTGGCCGAAACAGCCAAGCCCGAAAGACAAATAATACTAAGTCAGTGTGTCTGGGTTTTGCGCCTTCTTACGCGCTTCGGCTAAATCACAAACACCTCGTGCAACCAGCTCTTTCAGGTTTTGATCGAGTGTTTGCATGCCGCTGGACTGACCTGTTTGAATAGCCGAGTACATTTGCGCAACTTTATCTTCACGAATAAGGTTACGAATAGCCGGGGTACCAATCATGATTTCATGTGCTGCTACTCGACCACCACCCGTCCTCTTAAGCAGTGTTTGCGAGATTACCGCTTTTAATGATTCGGAAAGCATGGAACGAATCATGGGCTTTTCACCTGCTGGGAACACATCGACAATACGGTCAACGGTTTTTGCAGCAGAACTGGTGTGCAAGGTACCGAAAACCAGGTGACCAGTTTCAGCAGCGGTTAGTGCAAGAGATATAGTTTCCATATCACGCATCTCACCAACCAGAATAACGTCTGGGTCTTCACGAAGCGCTGATCGCAGTGCATTTGAAAATCCGAAAGTGTCACGATGCACTTCGCGCTGATTGATTAAACATTTTTTACTTTCGTGAACAAATTCGATTGGATCTTCGATAGTCAGGATATGGCCTAACTCAGTTTCGTTTTTGAAATCCATCATGGCAGCCAACGTTGTTGACTTACCAGAACCGGTGGGTCCGGTTACCAAAACGATGCCACGTGGCATCTCAGAAATCTCCTGGAAGATACGCGGGCAACCCAGTTGTTCCAAACTCATGATCTCAGTGGGGATGGTACGAAACACCGCTCCACAACCACGGTTCTGGTTAAACGCGTTAACACGAAAACGAGCCGTGTCAGGTATTTCAAACGAGAAGTCAGTCTCCAGATGTTCTTCGAAATCCTTTCGTTGCTTGTCGTTCATGATGTCGTACACCATGGCCTGAACAGCAGCGTGGTCCAATGCAGGGATATTGACTCGACGCATATCGCCGTCGACGCGAATCATCGGTGGTAGCCCGGCGGACAAGTGCATATCTGATGCGCCGTTTTTTACGCCGAAAGTTAAAAGCTGAGCGATATCCATTATTTGAACCCTTTTTATTTACGTATGCGGTCGAAAAGCTGTGTACAGTGCCCAAAACACAACTGGTATTTGACGGATATGTCGGCCATATTTGTGGATTGCTTAGCGAAGAGCATCGCTGGGTTTGAAGCAGCCGACATTTACGGCACACTTTTAAGGCATATAAGGCGCGAAACTGTGAGCAGCTCCACAACTAGTCCCAACAACAGTATTAGCGATAAGCTGAGCTCGGTGAAGAACCAAATCCGCACGCTGGCGCAGAAGTACAATCGGGACCCAGACTCTATACAACTGTTAGCGGTGAGTAAGACAAAACCCGTAGCCTCAATCCGCGAAGCCATAGACGCTGGACAGCGAGCATTCGGTGAAAACTACCCCGATGAGGCGGTAAGCAAAGTGCAAGAGCTGGGCTCCCAGACCTGCGAATGGCATTTCATCGGCTCTATTCAGTCTCGCAAAGCGGCCACGCTAGCCCGGCATTTCAGCTGGGTTCACAGCGTAGAAAGACTCAAAGTGGCATCGAAGCTGGCTGAGCACCGCCCAGCAGACTTACCACCATTGCAGATTTGCCTGCAGGTCAATATTGATAACGAAGCCAGCAAGTCGGGGGTTATGCCCGCGCAACTTGCCGATCTGGCAGAGCAATGCGCTGCCCTCCCACAATTACAACTGCGAGGCTTGATGGCAATTCCTGCACCTCAACCCGATGTTGATTCACAGCGTGTGGCGTTCGCCAAGCTGCGCAGCTTGTTTGAACAACTCAGGCAAGACCATCCATCCATGGATACATTATCAATGGGGATGAGCGGCGACCTGGAGGCGGCGATAGCAGAAGGTACGACTATGGTTCGCGTTGGCACTGCCATCTTCGGAGCACGCGCCCCGCGTCCGAATTAGTTACAGAGTTAATTCCCTCCGTCCCCTTTAATCCCTCCTGGTCAAATTTAAATCCCTCCGTCCCCTTTAATCGGGTGGTTGCATTTGTCGGGCAGATACTCAGCTGGGTCAATGTTAAACTCAGGGCAACTCGATAAACTAAAACAACAGGTAATAGCATGGCTAACAACAACCCAATGGTAGACGCCTACGCGGCAGGACAAAGTCTCTGGCTCGACTACATCCAACGCAGTTTGCTTGATGGTGACTTACAGGCCCTGATTAAGAATGACAAGGTCATGGGGCTAACATCCAATCCGGCGATATTCGAACAAGCCATCGCCAAGACCGATGAATACGACAGCACCATAGCTAAAATCGGTGGAGACGCCGGCGTCGATAACCTGGAAGTGTTCAACCAGCTGGCCATCGAAGACATACAAGCTGCTGCTGATGCATTTGCCGATGTCTACAAACAAACAGACGCAGTGGATGGATACGTTAGTCTGGAAGTAACGCCGGATTTAGCTCACGACGTTGACGGCACCGTTGCTATGGGTCTGGACCTAAATAAGCGAGTCGATCGCCCCAATTTAATGATTAAAGTACCTGGTACCGAAGCAGGGGTTAAAGCCTTTGAGGAACTCACAGCGAAAGGCGTGAACGTTAATGTGACCCTGCTGTTTAGTGTGCAACGCTATCTGGCCATTGCCAATGCCTACATCAAGGGGCTTGAACGCCGCGTCGCCGATGGGCACAAAGTCGATGACATGGCATCAGTGGCCAGTTTTTTCGTCAGCCGCGTAGACACCGAAGTGGACAAAGCACTCGACGCAAAAGGTGGTGATGCAGCCGCAGCGCTCAAAGGCAAAATTGCGATTGCCAACGCTAAAGTGGCCTATGGGCATTTCGCCAATTTATTTGGCAGTGATCAATTTGCAAAATTACGCGAAGCAGGCGCGAGACCACAACGCCTGCTTTGGGCCAGCACAGGAACCAAAAATCCAGACTATCGCGATGTGCTTTATGTCGAAGAGCTTATCGGCCCTGAAACAGTCAATACCCTGCCCCCTAAAACCATGGATGCGTTTCGTGACCATGGTGACGGCTCAGCAAGGTTGGCAAGCGGATTGAACGTGGCGCATAAACAATTATCCGACCTTAATGATTTGGGTATATCGCTGAACAAAATCACCGATGAACTGGAATCTGCAGGCATCAAATCGTTTGCCGAAGCCTTTGATCGATTACTCCAATCCATTGCTGAAAAACGCAAGCGATTAGCGAGCTAACTTCCTGGCAAAAAAGTGGTAAAGGAGATGGTAAGCGAGATGGCACAGGAACAATGGACTTTTATCGGGGCCGGCAATATGGCTAGCAGCCTGATCGGCGGCCTGGTCAATAGCGGTGTTGATGGAAAACATATTACGGTTGTTGATATCAATGCGGCAGCCGTTGATGTGATAAAAAAATCGTTTGATGTAAACAGTGCCAGCAGCATAAAAGACATCAGCGACGGTGCGATGGTTGTTGTCGCGGTTAAACCCCATATTGTGCAAACGGTTTGCACCGAGCTTAGCGCCAAGAAGCCTGCCTTGGTTATTTCAGTGGCGGCAGGTGTTCGCACAGATGCTATGCAGTCGTGGCTTGGTTCGGGCACTCCGGTGATTAGATGCATGCCCAATACACCAGCCTTATTGGGGCTTGGTGCGACTGGCTTGTTTGCCAGCGCCAGCAGCACTGATCAGCAGCGCTCCTGTGCGCAAAACCTGTTGTCCACGGCCGGCAAATCGGCATGGGTAGAGGAAGAATCCCAACTCGATGCCATTACTGCATTGTCTGGTAGCGGGCCAGCCTACTTTTTTTATCTGATCGAACACATGGCAAATGCGGCCCAAGACTTGGGGCTTTCAAAAGAGCTATCGGTTGAATTTGCAATTGAAACCGCATTTGGTGCTGCCAGTATGGCACGTGAGCAAAAACAATCTCCGCAAGTGCTACGCGAAAATGTCACCTCTAAAGGTGGTACCACCGCTGCTGCTCTTGCCGCGTTCGATGCTAACCACACCAGCGAAATCGTCGCCAAAGCTATGCGCGCTGCATTAGAGCGAGCGGTCGAACTGGGCGATGAGTTCGGTGCGGACTCGTCGACGAAATAAGCGCTGGCTGATTGATCGAGCTACAATAACGTCGGGCTACATTTATCGAAAAAACTGAGGTTACATCCATGGGCGGCGCAGCGTTAGACGCAATAAGTTTTCTTATCGGCACAATCTTCAATCTGTACGCAATGTTACTGGCGCTGCGATTTATCATGCAGGTTTTTCGAGCCGACTACTACAATCCGCTGGCTCAGTTTGTCGTCAAAGTCACCGACCCGGTACTCAAACCGGTGCGCCGCATTGTTCCCAGCATCAAAAACTACGACACCTCCAGCCTGCTATTGGCTTTTTTGGTGTTGCTGATCAAATTGATTCTGCTCAAAGCACTGCAAACCGACTATTTGTTTGTGGCGGGCAAAGCCCCGTTGGCTGACCGACTCTCCTATGGCACATTGTTTTTCGTGGCGTTTGTTGATGTCGTGCATTTGTTGTTCAACGTATTTATTTACGCAATGATCATTCAGGCTATTTTAAGCTGGTTCCCAAACCCGAGTACCGATTCGATTCGTAACTTGCTCAGTGGCATCACCGAACCGGTATTAAGACCCATCCGAAAATACGTTCCTCCCGTTAGTGGTTTTGATTTGTCTGTTCTGATTGGCATACTTGGTTTGTTCTTTATCCGCATACTGGTAACCGGATCTTTAATCGCACCGTTCCTGCGTTAACTTGCATAACAACACAACTTGGCAACACGCATCCATAACGCCTATCAACAATAACAACTGTTCAAATTTTCATCAAAAATACCTTAAATTAGGCTCTTTTTGCTAATCGTTGTTACGATTTACTGTAAATAAAGGGTTTTTTGCTGAAATTGTTCTATAAACTGCTTACGTAATCAATAAAGTGTGTTAACTTTCGCGCGCTTTAAACGTTTACTGTATAGGCAAAGCATTGAACAATACACTGCGTATACAGCATTCATACGCTTGAATATTTGTACCAGTAGCGCCGTTACAAACAGTGTGCCTGTGCAACTATCAATTCCGTTAACAGTAAGTCTACGAGGAATACACCATGGCGGCGAAAAAGAAAGCCACCAAGAAAAAGGCCACTAAGAAAAAAGCTGCGGCCGCGGTAAAGAAGCCACCGACCAAGTCGGAAATTATGTCTTCTATAGCCGAAACAACCGAACTCAGTCGCAAGGAAGTTGCGTCAGTATTCGAAGCACTTGAAGGCATCATCCAAGACAACCTCAAGCCTCGTGGCCCTGGCATGTTCAGCATCCCTGGTTTGATGAAAATTCGTGTTATCAAGAAGCCTGCTACAAAAGCTCGCAAGGGTATCAACCCATTCACGAAAGAAGAGACTATTTTCAAAGCAAAGCCAGCTCGTAAAGTGGTCAAAGTACTGCCTTTGAAAGGTCTGAAGGACATGGTTTGATCGTCTGACGATCTCCACAGTACCAACCCCGGTGCCTGGCGAGCTTTTCGCTTTTCGGCATCGGGGCTAAGAGACGTACAAAACGTAAGCACAATAATGCAAGCGCATTAACTGTCAATTATCTGGCTTATTGGCAGACCAGTATTACCCTTTAGGCCAACCGACTGGTTAAGGTGGCCATTTCAACTAACCGGTTTGGCAAGTGAGCGGTCAGTTCAGGCATCTTTTGCGCCCTTAAGTCCCCGGAATTAACACACGAGCAACCGCAAACCACCAGGTTCAGCTTATTTCCAATCTGCAATAAATTGCAGACCCACACCAAACTGCGTGCTTAAACACTTTTTCACCATGTTTATGCCTAAGAGCGGATAGTTGTACAAGCAGTAACCCCTTATATTGATCAGTTCCATTACCTTTGCATGCATTGAGACGCTATAAATAGAGCGTCGATCACGCTTTCACGAACTTCTCCTTTCAGGGACACTCGGATTAGTGCAACTGGCGTCAATATTGAACCGTTGACTCGAGCTCTATATGTACACGAAACTATGCGGCCGCGCGCCGTCTGGTCAACGCGTTCTGAGGGGCATTAACGGACAAGCAAACTAACAAGACACACAGGCAGACCGATATGAGTGCGACCGCAACCGCAACACAATATTCTAATAAGCCATCAAAGCTGCCCCGCTGGGTAAATGCTTTGTTGGTGATTGCACTCGGCTGGGCTCTGGCAGTACTGAGTCTGAAGTTATTACCTGCACCTGCAATGGCGTTTACCAACGTTGCCGTTGCACCAACGCAAACAAGCAACCAGGCGATTGATCCAACCAAGCTTGCCACTATTACGGCCGGCCTGCATGTGTTTGGCGACGCATCCAAAAATACAGCCAAGGTAGTCGAGACGAAGAAGGAAGAGCCTGTCGTTAAGACGACATTGAAACTGCAATTGGCAGGCGTGTTCGCGTATTCACCTGCCGAGAAAGCCATTGCGATTATCAGTGCCGGTTCGGACGAACAATCGGCCTACGGCATTGGCGACAAAGTTACCGGTGAAGTCACCCTTGAAGAGGTGCACAAAGAGTACGTTATTTTAAATAACCGTGGTAAGCGCGAGCGGCTCGACTTACCAGAAGACTCTCAGCCAATTGCCATGCGGCCAGTTCAACAAGTACAACAAGCCAGCACACAAGGTCAGGCTGGCAATAGCGCAGCAGGTAGCGCAGATAACGGCGCACCAATCGAATTACCAACAACACCTGGTGCACTGCGCGATACCCTGGCACGAAACCCGTCTATGCTGGGTCGCATTGTTGCTGCCGAACCGTATCAAGAGAACGGCAAATTAATAGGCTACCGAATAACTCCAAAGCAAAACCCGGAAATTCTTGAAGCCCAGGGAATTGTGGCCGGGGACGTTATAACCAAAGTTAACAACATTCAACTTAATTCCCAAAAACAAGGCATACGCGCGTTAAGAAACGCGGTTAAAGCACAAGCTCTGGAAGTGACTGTGCTGCGCGATGGCGCAGAGATACCACTGTCTATTTCACTTGCGCAATAAACCGCTGTTTGCAAATTAACGAGCTACACTTTAATCAAGGTGAACTTGCTCAAAAATTATGAATAACAGGTTAAGCATAAACATACTTTTCGCACTGCTGGGCATGGCCCTGCTGTTCAGTGGCCCTTTGCGTGCGCAGGAAGATACCTTCACGCTGAATTTGAAAAATGCGGACATTCACTCGCTGATTCAAACGGTATCGCGACAATCAGGGAAGAACTTTGTGGTCGACCCACGGGTTAAGGCGCGAGTAACCGTTATATCGGCCAAACCGCTCAGTGCTGACGAACTGTACGAAACCTTTTTATCTGTATTGCAAGTGCACGGTTACTCTGCAGTGCCTGGCAAAGACCTGATTAAAATTGTCCCTGACGTCAATGCCAAGCAAGGCCCCGTGCCTGCCTACGACGGCACCATTAGCGACCAACTGGTAACCCAAGTCATTAAAGTGGAAAACGTACCGGCTGCGCAACTGGTACCAATACTTCGTCCACTGGTGCCACAGCAAGGCCATCTGGCGGCTTATGCTGCAACCAACACGTTGATCGTGACTGACCGAGGCAGCAACATTCAGCGTTTGATTTCAATCATCCAGGGCATTGATCGCCCTGATAACGAAGAAGTAGAAGTGATTCGCCTGCGACACGCATCTGCCAGTGAAGTGATACGAATTTTAGGTTCATTGCAATCACGCGCAGGACAAGGCGCTGGTTCACCCGGCGCGGTTCGGTTTGCAGCTGACGAACGCACTAACAGCATCTTACTCAGCGGCGACCAGGCAGCGCGCGTACGTATGCGTGGACTGATCGCTAATCTGGATACACCGGTTGAGTCTGGCGGTAACACCCGAGTGGTTTACTTGCGTTTCGCCAATGCGGTTGATTTGCTCGCCATATTGACAGGCGTGACAGCAGGTCAGGCAAAAATCGGCACCAGCTCAGGCGGTGACGACGGCGCAGGCGCAGTCAATACTGCGGCTACAGCAGCCACTGCCCCTTCCGTCAACGCTAACGGCGTTGTTGTGCAGCAAGCACCCACCGCTTCAATCATTCGTAATAACAGCAACCAAGACAGCGATCGTCCAAACGTGGATATTCAGGCTGACGAAGACACCAACGCACTGATCATCACCGCACCACCTGATGAGATGCGCAGCATACTGGCCGTTATCGAACAGCTCGATATTCGCCGCGCACAAGTACTGGTAGAAGCGATCATCGCTGAACTGTCTGAAAACAACAGTGCTCAGCTCGGCGTTAACTTCGCTATCGATGGTTCAAATGGCAACCGCCCCGTGGCATACACCAATCTTGGTGGCGCCACGCAAGCACTGGTTGGCACAGCAGCGGGTGCTATCGCCGGTACCAGCGCAACCCTGAGCAATGGTTTGTCATTGGCTTTGGGTCGATTTGGCAACGGTGGCATCGACTTCGGTTTTCTGCTCTCTGCCATCGCCTCTGATTCGGACAACAACATATTGTCCACACCAACACTGGTTACCATGGACAACCAGGAAGCGGAGATCGTGGTCGGTCAAAACGTACCGTTTGTGACCGGCACACAGTTGTCATCCGCGAACAATAACCCTTTCCAGACCATCGAGCGTCAGGACGTCGGTATTAGCCTGAAAGTTAAGCCGCAAATTAATGAAGGCAACAACATTAAGATGGATATTGAGCAGGAAGTGTCGGACGTCAGCTCCACGTCGGTCACTGGCGCATCTGATATCACGACCAACAAGCGCTCAATAAAAACAACGGTGCTGGTTGAAGATGGCCAAACACTCGTGTTGGGTGGCCTGATCGATGATCAGATCAGCGACACACACGATAAAGTTCCTTTACTGGGAGATATCCCGCTGCTGGGCAGCTTGTTTCGTTACCGAACCAGCACCAAAAGCAAAAGAAACCTGATGATATTCATGCACCCGACTATTTTGCGCGACGCCGAATCGGCCGACTACTACAGCCGCAGTAAATACGATGATTCGCGCACCGCTCAGCTCGGTCTGTTCGAGAATGACGAGTTAAGTAACCGTCAAGCGCCAAAATTACCGGATCTGCACCTTTTCTTTGAAGGCGAGCGCGTAAATAATGATGACGGTGCGTTAAACACCATAGTGCCAACGACTGATCTGGGCACAAAAGAACTGAAAGTTGGCACTAAATTGCCAAAAATTGATAGCCTTGAACGCCAAGCTGGCGCGAAAGATGCGATCGGGCCTTTTGATACGAAGATTGAATAGAAAGAATGGTTGTTACACCTGCAGATTTTATAGATGTTGGCGAACCCGGGGAATCGGGTGCGGCCAACGATGAGCACGATGCTGGTGATAACACACAACCGGTACCTTCACCAATAGGTGCGACCGCTCAGCGTCCACCCGTCGACCTGCCCTACACGTTTGCCAAGAAGCACGGTGTGATACTGGAAACCATCAATGGTGAATTAAAGCTGGTACACAAGCCAGGCGTATCCATGCTGGCCTTAACTGAAGCACGACGCAAAGCTGGCCAGGCCATGACTTTGGAACCAATCAGCCGTGACGACTTCGACGGCAGGCTGACCAGACACTATGAGGGCGAGACCGGACAAGCCTTCGATATCATGGAAGACTTCGGCGACGATCTCGACTTAAATGCGCTTGCCGATGCGCTGCCAGAGCCAGAAGACCTGCTCGAATCAAAAGACGATGCACCGGTTATTCGACTAATCAACGCTATGCTGACTGAGGCGGTTCGAGCAAACTCATCAGATGTGCACATCGAACCGTTCGAAAAACGCCTTGCTGTTCGCTACCGTGTTGATGGCGTCATGCAAAAAATGCTTGATCCGCCTCGTGAGATTGCGCCTCTGATTATCTCGCGATTAAAGGTTCAGGCGAAGCTTGATATTGCCGAACGCCGGCTACCACAAGATGGGCGCTTTTCGTTCAGCGTTGCCGGTCGTCCGGTTGACGTACGAGTGTCTACCCTGCCTTCGGGTCATGGCGAACGCGTCGTATTGCGTTTACTGGACAAGCAAGCCGGCAGACTCGATCTGGAACATTTGGGTATGCCAGAAATTGCGCACGCCAGCTTAACCAAATCTTTGGCTTTGTCACACGGTATTATTCTGGTTACCGGTCCTACCGGTTCAGGTAAAACCACCACACTTTATGCAGCTTTGTCTCGACTGAACACATCACGTTATTCAATCCTGACCGTCGAAGACCCCATTGAGTATTACCTTGATGGTATTGGTCAAACACAAGTTAACAACAAAGTTGATCTGGATTTTGCTCGTGGCCTGCGCGCCATATTGCGTCAGGATCCCGATATCGTCATGGTCGGTGAAATACGTGATGTTGAAACTGCCGATATAGCCGTACAAGCGTCACTCACGGGTCACCTGGTGTTATCAACACTGCACACCAACACAGCCGTTGGCGCTGTTACACGTTTACGCGACATGGGCGTCGAGCCGTTTCTTTTGGCATCATCTTTGGCAGCTTTGGTTGCACAACGTTTGGTGCGGGTACTGTGTGAAGACTGCAAACGCAAAGTCACGCCTACTCACGCCGAGCTTAAATTATTACGCGCCACGGTAAGTCAGGCGAACAACGTCTACACACCGCATGGTTGTGATAAATGTAATCACACGGGGTACACCGGTCGAACCGGCATCTATGAGGTCGTCGAGATCGATGACGCCATGATTACCATGATTCACGACGGTGAGTCAGAACACGAACTTGAGAAACACGCGCGCACTAAACACCCTGGCATACGGGATGATGGCGCACGTTTGGTACTGGAAGGCAAAACCTCGCTTGAAGAAGTGCTTCGAGTGACACGAGAGGGTTAATGGCCGCTTTCGAGTATGTCGCGTTAGATACACGCGGCAAAGAAAAGAGGGGGGTTCTCGAAGCCGACACCGCACGACTGGCACGCGCAAACTTACGAGCGCAGGAACTCACGCCACTCACGGTTGATGAGACCACGGTACGCTCCAACTCAAAATCCAAAGCCGGTTCGACATCAGCTAACCACACACACCGCGGCGGTATCAAAACCAACGATCTGGCTTTGATGACGCGCCAAATTGCAACGCTAAGCGGCGCTGGCACACCGCTGGATGAAGCCCTGGCTGCTGTTAGTCGGCAGACTGAAAAACCTAAAATACAATCGTTGATATTGTCGGTACGATCCAAAGTGCTCGAGGGTCACTCGTTTGCTTCTGCACTAAAAGACTATCCAAAAGTATTTCCAGAAATTTATCAGGCAACGGTTGCAGCCGGAGAACAATCGGGACACCTTGATGCTGTGCTGGAAAGGCTGGCCGACTACACCGAAGAGCGGCAGATTGCCAATGCAACGGTAAAAAAGGCATTGATTTATCCAATCATGCTGGTTGTTGCATCGATTCTTATTGTGGCTTTTCTGTTGGCCTACGTGGTTCCGCAGGTTGTGCAAGTGTTTGAGGGCATGAACCAGGAATTGCCGACACTGACTGTTTTATTGTTAGCCACAAGTGCATTTGTGCGCGAATGGGGACTCATCGTTGCCGTTATTGTCGTTGTGGTGTTCATCGCCTTCAGGTACGCCATGCGTGGCGACGCCTTTAAAACCCGTGTGCACGGGTTTTTATTAAAAGTGCCTTTAATCAGAAAATTGATTCGTGGATTCAACACCGCGCAATTTGCCCGAACCTTGAGTATCTTATCGGCCAGTGGTGTGCCCGTACTCGAAGCATTGGACATATCAGCGCAGGTTATTACTAATCGCCCCATGCGCACCGCGGTAGACACAGCGGCTGCACAAGTGCGGGAAGGCACAACATTGGGCACAGCCCTCGAGAGAACCGGGTATTTTCCACCCATGATGTTGCATTTGGTAGCCAGTGGCGAAGCCTCGGGGAAAATGGATGCGATGTTGGAAAAAGCCGCCACCCATCAAGAGCGCGAACTGAACTCCGCCATGGCGATTTTTCTTGGCTTGTTTGAGCCGGTGGTTATATTGATTATGGGTGGTGTGGTACTGGCCATTGTGCTTGGCATACTTCTGCCAATCTTCGAGATGAACCAGCTGGTCGCCTAGAGATTGGGGGTCAGAGATTGGGGGTCAGGTCTTTGATTTTGGATTGGGGGAACAGATTCGGGGGCCAGAAAAGAGATTGGGGGTCAGGTCTTTGATTTTGGATTGGGGGGGCAGATTCGGGGGCCAGGCCTTTGGTTTTGAATGGATGAAAGCATCCATTTAAAACCAAAGGCCTGGCTCCCGAATCTGCCCCCCCCAATCCAAAATCAAAGACCTGACCCCCAATCTCTTATTTAGCCTCGGCGCTGCTTGGGCTTTCGGCCGCAGAACGGATACTGTTGTTGTGCATCCATCTCTTCGCAGGCACGGCGAATCATGAACTCGGTAATTTCATGTTCTACATTACGAATGTCCACCGTGGCAGAGTAAGTCATCTGTGCAGGTAGCGGCCGCAGTGCATCGCCTTCGGGTATAACGTCTGTTTTCATCGGTTGCATAGTTTGCTTCCTGTTTGAACCTTGTTTGTTAGCCAACGCGTGTAGCCTGCGTCGCTCTTGCGAAAGTAGTCACTATGCGTAGTGTTAATAGTTGCCTTAATAAGCAAAACAATAAATATAAATCTACGCAAGAGTCTGACCAATCAACTCGATTCGCTTTCCAAATTGGAAATATGTTGTTCAAATAAGGCCAACTCTTCGGTTGACTTTTCCGGGTACTCCAGCGGCAGCGATTCAAGTGTTTGCGCAATAACCTGCGCAACGCATAACCGCATGTAGGGTTTGTTATCTGCCGGGATGGCATACCAGGGCGCGTCTTCACACGATGTTTCATTAAAAATATCCTGATAGGCCGCCATGTAGTCAGACCACTTACCTCGTTCTGCCAAATCTGATTTCGAGAACTTCCAATATCGTTCAGGCGTTGTCAGTCGACTCATGAACCGGTCCTTTTGTTCCTCACGAGAGACGTTTAGCCAAAATTTCAATACGATAGTGCCGTTTCGGGTGAGATGGGATTCGTGTTCTCGTATGGACGCAAATCGATCATCCCAAATGTTATTGTCTATCTGCGGTAACCGTTGTTTGGCCAAATACTCGGGGTTTACTCGAACCGCCAACACTTCTTCGTAATAACTGCGATTAAAAATCCCGATGCGGCCACGCTCTGGCAGGCGTTTAGTGGTACGCCACAAGAAATCATGTTCCAGCTCTTCGGCTGAAGGTGATTTAAACGAATAAACCTGACATCCAGCCGGGTTCACGCCGCTCATGACCGCGCGAATGGTGCCATCCTTGCCTGCAGCATCCATGGCCTGAAAAACCAGCAACATGGCAAACCGGTTGTCCGCATACAGTTTTCGCTGCAGCTTGCTTATTTTTTCAACGCGTTTTTTGAGCGACTTTTGTAAGTCTTTTTTGCCAATGTCTTCACCGGGCACAGTGGCATGGTCGGCAACCCGAAAACTACCGTCGAACGGCACCAGCATGGCATCGGTCGGTGGTTGAATCACGAAGCAACCTCGCTGCCAGTGTTCTTGGATGAGTCCACAGATGCGTCTTCGGCAACCGGGCAAACAGCGCCAGTACCGCGCATGCTGCAATAGCCGCCCGGATTTTTGTGTAAGTACTGCTGGTGCTCGTCTTCAGCAAAATAAAACGTCGGTGCAGGGAGAATTTCGGTTGTGATCTCACCGAAACCCTTTTGCGATAGCGCGCTTTGATACTGTTGTTTGGTCGCGTTTGCCTGAGTGAGTTGTTCGTCGCTGTAAAAATAAATACCTGATCGATACTGAGTGCCTCGATCATTGCCCTGTGCCATGCCTTGAGTCGGGTCGTGAGATTCCCAAAATAGATTCAATAACTGAGCAAAGGATACGATGGCTGGGTCAAATACAACACGCACCACTTCGTTGTGGCCGGTCATGCCAGAACACACCTCCTTGTAGTGCGGATGGGTAGTGCTACCTGCGGCGTAACCAACAGCCGTTGAATACACGCCCTCTTGTTGCCAGAACAAGCGCTCTACACCCCAAAAGCAACCCATGCCAAACATGGCTACTTGCATGTTGTTTGGAAACGGACCCTGAAGTGGATTCTGTAAAACCAGGTGCTGCTCTGCCACGCGCAAGGCCACATCCCGGCCGGGTAAGGCCTCGGCTTCGGTGGGTAGCTCTGTTTTCTTAAACAAACCAAACATACTTAATTAGCCCGACATTTCAAACAAACCAGACAACAGGAACTTCGTGTCACAAGCACATGAAAACGTGCAAAAAACAAATCTTGTGCTACGACATTACCTAAGCTTGCTTAAACGAAACTGAAAGCGGTAATAAGGCCACACTAATTAACGTACAAAATTACGTTTTATTTGACCGAAACAGGTTATTCGACAAAAATACAACGGCTTATGCGCTGTTTGGCTGGAAAAAAGAAGGAAGTGCCAAATATTTGTGACACCGATCTCAAATTGACATCAAGTGCTTTGCGTAGAAGGGTTTTGCTTTTCAGTTTTGCGTTTTCGCTTAAAAATACTAGAGTCGCTGCAAGGCCGACACAGTAATCAGCAACAGCAAACCAATTATTAAATTAATCAGCACAACGTGTCTGATGCGATTCAGCACTGAAGCTCCACTGGGCCAGTCTTCGGCCTTTATCGCGGCAACAAATGCGGGATAGATTTTGTAATACATGTAGACAAACAGCAACGTCATTACCCAGCCGAGTAAATGCATAACATGCACATAGCCGGGTGTGGTGGCAAAGCCTTGGAACCAATCGAAGATCAGCCAATAGCCGCTGAGCATAATGAAGATTATGGACATCCAAACCCAGGGAAAAAATCGTTTGAACGCACCTGCCCAAAGCTTAAGTCTTTGAGGCGGGTCAAGCGCCACGAGTGTTGGCCTTAAAACCACGTAGGCGAAAAACATACCACCTACCCAAACAACAGCAGCGATAACATGAACGGCGATTGCAAGAGCATTCATAAAACTTGGAGTCACGATGAGGTGCGTTTGAGTATACGCCGATAAAGCCTCATAAAAACGATCAGAAAAAAGCGAACAGCCAACGACACTAACAATCTGGAAAACTGACGGGCACTTCGATTACATTAATGGCCAGGCCGCCTCTGGCGGTTTCTTTGTATTTGGTTTTCATGTCAGCGCCGGTATCGCGCATGGTTTTAATGACTTTATCCAGAGACACGTAATGCGTACCGTCGCCGTGCAAGGCGATGCGCGAGGCATTTATTGCCTTTATTGATGCCATGGCATTGCGCTCTATACATGGCACCTGGACCAGACCACCAACCGGGTCGCATGTTAAACCCAGGTTATGTTCCATACCGATTTCAGCGGCGTTTTCCACTTGCTCTGGCGTGCCACCCAGTACTGATGCCAATGCGCCAGCGGCCATGGAACACGCAGAACCCACTTCTCCCTGACACCCGACTTCGGCACCCGAAATAGACGCATTTTCTTTATAAAGAATGCCGATCGCTCCGGCTGTAAGCATGAAATTAACAACACCATCGGGGTTGCTTTCGGGGCAGAAGTTCACGTAATAATGCAATACCGCCGGAATGATGCCTGCAGCACCGTTAGTCGGTGCAGTCACCACTCGTCCACCAGCGGCATTTTCTTCATTTACAGCCAGCGCATACAAATTAACCCAGTCCATCACGGTCAATGGGTCAGTCAAGCCACGCTCCGGACAGGATTTAAGTTTTTCATATAAATCAGCAGCACGACGTTTCACTTTCATTCCACCAGGCAAAATACCGTGCCCTCGACAACCGCGCTGAACACAGGCTTGCATGGCTTCCCACAATTCGAGAATGTTTTCCCGGACGCTCGTTTCGGTGCAACTGATGGTTTCGTTTGCCATCATCACTTGCGCAATGGTTAACCCGTTTTCTTTACAAATTTCAAGCAGCCGATCGCCCGTTGTGAATGGGTAAGGCACGTCAACCGCAACAGCCTTTATCGGACTCTGATCTGCAGCCGCCTCTTCATCCACAACAAACCCACCACCCACCGAATAATAAGTGCGCGCATGCAGTTCAGCACCTGCAGCATCGAAAGCGGTGAATACCATACCGTTAGGATGGAAGGGTAGCGATTTTCGCTTATGCATAACCAGATCAGTTTTCTCGGTAAACGCAAGCGGTGTTTCTCGACCGGGCAAGCTCAGTTGAGAAGTTGCACGAATGGTCGCTAATGCTGATTCGATGGTGTCAACATCAACTGAACGAGGATGCTCACCTTGTAGTCCCAACAGCACCGCTTTGTCGCTACCGTGGCCTTTTCCAGTTGCGCCCAAAGAGCCCAGCAAATCAACTTTGATTCGTTGCACTGCAACCGCAAAGGGCTGCTTTTGCAGGTCCTGGACAAATTTATTGGCGGCGAGCATAGGGCCAACCGTGTGTGAACTGGAAGGGCCTATCCCAATTTTGAATAAATCGAAGACACTGATGGTCATGTGGAAAGTCTGCCCAATACACTGATAGCAAAGCTTACTACCTAAACGATTAAAGGGGACGGAGGGATTTGTTATTGTCCACACATGCTGTGTGGACAATAACAAATCCCTCCGTCCCCTTTAATCGCGTCCCGTGTAAACGTTCGCGAGGTTTGAGCGGTACTTACTGGTAAGTGCTACCAATAAATCGCTGGATAGTTGCAGCAGCAACTGATACCGAATGATTTTGAAGTTTTACGTATCTATCACCGCTTAGGTACGCGCCATAGCCGCGTAGCATGCCAAGCAACTGATAAGAGCCCTGGTTGCAGGTTAACAAGCCGCCGCCTGACTGTCCAGAATCTATTGGGGCACTGGTGTGTAAGGCACCAGATCGATTACGTTGGAACACGCCCGCTGAAGTTGTCATACCTTGCGCTTTAGGAAACCCTACTGCCCAAACCGTTTGGCTTTGGCTGGGTTGACCTAACGATAACGGCACAGGCGTGATGTCGTGCGTATCGACAGACAAAACAGCTAAATCGTTTTGTCGGTCGATTAAAAGCAAGGTTGCTCTGCGAAACCCATCCTGGACCCGAACGAAAAATTGCCCCGCACCATCAATTGCATGGGCAGCCGTCAGAACACGATTAGGAGCAAAGACCACACCACTGGCGTGGCTACCATGATCAGTGGCGACCGGTAAAATCGCTTCAAGCGTTTTATCATCCGGCCATACACACTCTGGTGCTGCTACTGCGTGCGGAGACCAAAGGCCTAAGCAAACAAGAAGCGCACCTATTATTTTTTGGGTGCTTCGCATGTCTCTTCCCCCACGACTAAAAGCTGTCGTGCATGCGGGTTATTAGCGACGGTGGAACTACCCGTGTGAAGTATCAGCCAGGACTGACGACGCACGCTGTGGATTAGTTACCACTGCTAATTCACGTTTTGGCAGGATATTCTCCCACCCCCTATGTTAAAGCCGCAGTTTTGGTCTATGCCACTGACTGTTAGCGCTTAAGAGAAGGAATAGCCATCCACCCAAGCACTTGACTGCCACCAGTCTAGCGCATGGAGGCTTTGGATGATAGAAGAGATAGAGCCGAATTTATGACAGATAAGTGTCTGATTTTACTAACAAGTTTTATCAACAAATGCGTGCAAGCAGTTGATTTTTATCGGGTCGACTAGCAAAAAGCTAGCCGCCAACGTTCAAACCTATACCAAAAATAAATCTTGGTTTTTCATGACTGTTATCCGGATGCCATAGATGAACATCATTGATCGTCACAGTTGGGTAAACGTAACTGGCCTCGCCGATCTCGCCTTTTGTGACCCCTTGCAAAGTACCAATAGCGGTTAGCTCTCGTCCGGGTGCATAGTTCTGAGTTTCAAGATAATCAGGCGACTGCAGTAAAAAGCGACCGAGCGACGTTTCTGTGGTGACCGGACGCTGCCAGCTGTCCAAGGGGTATGCCAACACTTCGAATTGTGTGCGGTCGGCCAAATTAGTGCTGCTTACGATAACCCCACCCCAGATAACAGTGCCTTTTGCACTGTCAGGGTCATTGAGAATTTGCTCGGGCGACAGCTGCACGCTGACATTGTCAGTGTTGAGAGGCGCTGTGGCACAGCCAGCCACGCTGACAAACAGGCCAGCCACAAGTACCCCTGCAGATGCCTTTGACACCAATCGATGCGGCTGAAAAATCAATCGATTCAGCCACGCTTTGCTTGTCATTACTTGTTGTTTCACTTAAATCTCCGAGCTCGCCCTGTCTTGCCTGTCTAGCCTAAGGGCTGCACTCAAGTACTGCTACCTTTCACACCGATACCTTTCGATTCATCGTCAAACATCGACGTACACATATCCAAAAAATCTTGTCAAGATGTCGCTATTCAAAAAATAATTTGTCCGCTCAAGCCACGTCTTCTTCTGTGTGGCCAATCCAGCCAATAACGGTCGTGGATGAAATAATGTGGATAACTGCTATTCGGGTCAATTTCGCTGACTTTTTTCCAAATTCGATAATCGAACACCACCATAACAGGGTACTGATATTCTGCTTCACCAACCTGGCCTGATTCCAGCCGGCTGATAGTGCCTAAAACACTGATATCCCTACCCGGACTTAAGATCTCGGGGTCAAGAAACCCTTTTAATTCAGCTAAAAAGCGTCCATCCGTTTTATCGTTATGCAGTGGTTGACCGGAGCGCTGCAAAGGCCTTGATACCACTTCGATTACGGTGGTGTCTGCTTTGTTGACCACACTGGCGATCGTACCACCCCACCGCAAGGGCACACCGAGCTCAGCACCGTTTTGCACTTGTTCAACCGAGAGCTGGACGACTTCCCCTGGTGGCGAAGCTGTCACGCAGCCTGCCACTGCAAGCGAGAGCATAATTATGCTCAAAAACTTTGAAACAGCCTCAAACACTCTAGCCAGGCTCCCGGATAATTCGCTGACCAAATTCCCTCTGGTCAGGAGACGACAATTCGACGTGACCATAACCATGCTCGTTTTCCTGTTCTAATCGTATTATGACCACAGATGGTCAAACATAAAGAGACGCGGCCATTTCATTTGCATTGTTTAACCGCGATTGGTCCAAAACTCGCAGTTTAGCGAACCTTTCCAGCCGTTAAATTTACGTAGCGTGATGGCGTTCGCGTCTTGATCGACTATGTTCAAATATATCGTCAAAAGCGGCTACAGGAAGGTAAGGACAGAGCAATGCGGGCCGTTACCTGATGGATTGGTTTTGCCCATGAACCTTTGACTCCTGTTCGCGTCCAAAACGCAGGGTTAGTTGAATGTGCGCAGACTCACAATACGCCTGGGGATGTGTGGATTTTTCCGACACTCACTATTTAGAGGGAATAATAAAAATGCAAACGATAAGTAAAGCAGCAAGCCTCCTCAACATCAGTGAATACCGACTTTTCAGCGAAGCCTACCTGAACTGGTTTGGTGACCGCGCCAGCGATAATGACATTACGTCTGTTTTCGCTCAGTTCAAAATGTTTGGTGAAGTACCAGTTTGGGCAGATCAATTCGCCCGTAGTGTGCTTGATGATCTGGACGCCAACCGCCAGGTCAATTTAAATTCTTATTGTTTGCTGAATCTATCGCCTCGTGTGGGTGGCAAGCCTGAAATCAGCTTTACTTTACTGAACAACGACTAAACTGAACAACGACTAGACTGAACAACGACTAGCGATTGAACTGAACTGCGTTTCAATAACAACCGGGGTTAAGCCACGCCCCGAATCATGCGGCCGGTGTTACAAATAAATCTGTTTTTGAAAAAGTGGTAACGTCAACCAGGCCGATATCAGATATACGCAACTCTGGGATGACCACTAAAGCCAATAAAGAATGCTGCATATACGCATTGTTTAGCGTACATCCACATTGCACCATGGCATCAACCATTTTCTGCGCTTTCTGTGCGACCACTTCAGCACGTTCGTCTGACATCAGACCGGCTATGGGCAATTCCACCATTGCCAACTCTTCTCCATTAGATACCACCGTCACACCACCTCCAACTTCTCCAAGCCGGTTGGCTGCTATTGCCATATCGGCGTGATTGGTTCCAACCACAATCATGTGATGCGCATCGTGTGCAACGGTAGATGCCACAGCGCAAGGTTGGCTGTAACCAAAGCCTGATACAAACGCATTAGTCACACCGCCTGTGGCTCGATGTCGTTCGACTAACGCAATCTGGCACACATCGTTTTTTTCATCCATGCAAACGATGCCATCCTCAACCTTGAGTGTGGCTTGCAGCGCACGCGTAGGTGCCTGATTTTCGATAACGCCAATAACACGGGCATCAACGCGCTCACTGTTGGCCGGTGCATTTATTTTAAAATCATCTGCATCCAGAGACTTACCCAAATGCACTGTATTACGAGCACTTTGCGGATACGTGACGGGTGGAATTTGCACGACCAGTTTGCCATTGTCTGCCAGTAACTCGCCTCGGGCAATAACTTGTTCTATGGGCAAAGTCACCAAGTCACTGGTGATAATGATGTCAGCACGACGACCAGGTGTTATTGAACCAAGATCTCGCTCCAGACCAAAGTGCTGTGCTGTGTTCAGCGTGGCCATTTGAATAGCGGTGATTGGTGGCAGACCTTGTTCAATGGCATGTCGTACCACACGATTCATATGCCCCTCGTTGATCAAGGTACCCGAATGCGAATCATCAGTGCACAATACAAAATTGCGCGAATCCAAACCTTCTTCAGTAATGGCTTTGATTTGTGGCGCAACGTCATACCACGCAGAACCCAGCCGCAGCATAGCTCGCATGCCTTGACGTACCCGAGCCATAGCATCTTCCATCCGCGTGCCTTCATGATCGTCGGCAGGGCCTGCGGCAACATAGCCATGAAAGGCGCGTCCTAAATCCGGTGATGCGTAGTGGCCACCAACCGTTTTGCCAGACAGTAGCGTTGCCGCAATTTCACCCAGCATTTTATCGTCGCAAGCGGCTACACCTGGAAAGTTCATCACTTCACCGAGGCCAATAATGTTTGGCCATTGCAATGCTGTTTGAACATCGCCGACACCCAATGTTGCACCCGCGTTTTCTAATCCAGGTGCAGAGGGTACGCAACTTGGCATTTGCACGAACACATTGACAGGTAGATTTAAAGCTTCGTCGTGCATCAGCTTTACGCCATCGAGTCCAAGCACATTGCCAATTTCGTGCGGGTCGATAAACATGGACGTGGTGCCATGCGGGATAACCGCTCGGGCAAACTCAGTGACGGTGACCATGCCACTTTCGACATGCATGTGTGCATCACACAAGCCAGGCACAAGGTACCGACCATCGGCTTCGATGATGGTGGTGTTATCACCAATGGTATGTGCGGCGTCCGGCCCGACAAAGGCTATGCGGCCAGCACTAACGGCAATACTGGTACCGGCAATAATTTCACCGGAATGCACATTGACCCATTTGCCACCGCGAATGAACATGTCGGCCGCTTGTCGGCCCATAGCTACATCAACCAAAGTTTTGGCGCTTTTGGCCCACGAATCAATGGTGTTCATGCGCATCAGTCCCTCATAGTCAACGCTGCGGCTCAAGTGTGTGGCCCGGTACTAACAGATACGGGCTTGGTAACGCCAATTATTCCGCATGTGGCCAGATTTATGCAATCAGCCTTTGCCTGTAGTCTGCTTTAGTCCGGTATAATGGCGCGTTAACTATCATCCGCTTGGAACATCAGTCCAGCCTCGATCTTCATCGCGCCTTAACGCTTGCGCACCAGGAACTTCCCTTGATTCAGAAATTACGCAACATCGCCATCATAGCCCATGTTGACCACGGCAAAACAACGTTGGTTGACAAGCTGCTTCAGCAATCAGGCACGCTCGATTCTCGTCTTGCTCCAACTGAGCGCTTGATGGACTCGAACGCGATCGAAAAAGAACGCGGCATCACCATTCTTGCAAAGAACACCGCAATCAAGTGGAACGACTATCGCATCAACATTGTGGACACACCTGGGCACGCCGACTTTGGTGGAGAAGTAGAACGTGTGTTAAGTATGGTCGACTCTGTGCTGTTATTGGTTGACGCCGCTGAAGGTCCCATGCCACAAACACGCTTCGTGACGCAAAAAGCGTTTGCCATGGGATTTCGACCCATCGTTGTTATAAACAAAATTGATCGCGAAGGTGCAAGGCCAGACTGGGCACTGGATCAGACATTCGAATTGTTCGACAATCTGGGTGCAACTGATGAGCAGTTAGACTTCCCGGTTATCTATGCATCTGCGATTAACGGATTTTCAGGTTTGGAACCAACTGTCTCAGAAGGTGACATGAAGCCGTTGTTTCAAACCATCATTGATGAAGTACCTGCGCCGGACGTCGACACTGACGGGCCGTTTCAAATGCAAATTTCTTCATTGGACTACAACAGCTATGTTGGCGTTATCGGTATTGCACGTATTAAACGTGGTCAGCTAAAACCAAATCAGGTTGTAAAAGTGGTTGATGTAGAAGGTGAGCAGCGCAATGCAAAAGTGTTGCAGGTGTTGGGCTTTCATGGCCTTGAACGCATCGAGACAGACTTGGCTCAAGCAGGCGATATAGTTTGCATCACCGGTATCGACAAACTGCATATTTCCGACACACTATGCGATCCGGCAAACGTTGAGGCCTTACCAGCACTGACGGTTGATGAACCCACTATCAGTATGCTGTTCCAACCAAACTCTTCACCTTTCGCAGGTAAAGAAGGTAAATACGTCACCAGCAGAAACATCTGGGACCGTTTACAAACAGAATTACTGCACAACGTTGCCCTGCGTGTTGAACGAACTGAGATGAGTGAAACGTTCAAGGTTTCTGGACGTGGCGAATTGCACTTGTCCGTACTCATTGAGAACATGCGTCGCGAAGGTTATGAAGTCGGCGTTGGCCGACCCATTGTCATTACCCGCGAAGTTGATGGCAAAATTGAAGAGCCATTTGAGCAAATTACCATTGATGTTGAAGAACAGCATCAAGGCAGCATCATGGAAAAAATGGGTGAACGACGCGCCGAACTTAAAGATATGGTGCCCGATGGTAAAGGCCGTGTGCGATTAGATTATGTGGCTCCCGCGCGTGGCATGATCGGCTTTCGAACCGAATTTTTAACAGCGACCTCGGGCTCAGGCTTGATATACAGTGTATTTGATCATTACGGACCACGCCTGGACTTCAGTGTTGGTCAACGCCGCAATGGTGTGCTGATTTCTAACGGTACTGGCAAGGCACTGGGTTTCGCACTATGGAACTTACAGGAACGTGGCCGACTGATTACCGCTGCTAACGACGTTGTGTACGAAGGACAGATAATTGGTATTCATTCACGCGAAAACGATTTAACCGTTAACTGCCTCAAGGGTAAGCAACTCACTAATGTTCGCGCATCCGGTACCGATGAAAACATCCAACTGACGCCGCCGATTAAAATGACATTGGAGCAAGCGTTAGAATTTATCGACGACGACGAATTAGTGGAAGTCACGCCTGAGTCTATTCGCGTGCGTAAAAAACACTTGACTGAAAATGATCGTAAGCGGCATTCGCGTACAGCTAAAGCCAGCTAACAGAATCTGCGGCAGGGCGTGTTTCTTGACACGCCCTGCGCCGTTTTGTTTAAGTCATTCTGAAATACTAAGTTGTGGGCCACCCCGGCCTTGCATCAACACGCACAAAATCACTAGACAGTGTTCGTCGTGTCACTCCTAAAACTTTTTTATTAGTCGCCATGCCCGTGGCGCAAAACATTCGCTTGTAAGAAAGTTGCGATCTGCATCTCTATACGCATTCAGTGCGTAGCTGTTAAAGACACCCGGAAAAAAGACAGTGTCACAACTAAATACAATACGAAGTGTGCAAATTGGAGTTCGAAATGAAAAAAACGCTAGCAGGTTTATGTTTGGTGGGTTTAACAGTGATGTTGATTGGTTGCACTTTGGGGAAATCAGATAGTTCTGCACTTTCAGATGCTGATCTTGCCGATTCTTTTGCAGCCCCTGGATTAAAAGACGGTGAATTAATGGTGCCTGCTAATTATCGTAGCTGGCCTGTGTACCTTCACAACATCGACAAAGAGGCAGGCAGCCAGATTCGAGATATCTACATCAGCCCGGCAGGCCACCAAACTGCAAGGGGTGACGACTTTCCGGACGGGACAATTTCGGTAATGGAACTGTGGAAAGCCAAGTCTGGTGATGACGGTACACTGATGAAAACAGCAGACGGCAAATTGGTTAAGGATGAGTTGTCACTGATATTTTTAATGGGTAAAAGCAAAGGGGCTGGAGAAAGTGTGGCGGCTGAGCTTAGAAATGGAGACTGGGTGTACTCGGGTTTTCAGGCAGACGGCGTGACACCCGGTGGTCCCGATGCGGCAGCATGCCGCGAATGTCATCTAAGCGAGAAAGACACCGACTGGGTTTTTCGCTATGACGAATATTTCGACAAGCGTGGCGGCTAGTTGCTACCTTTGACCGCGAGGGAGTGCTGATCGGTGCACTCCCGTTCGTTAGTAAGTTGCTTAGTATATAACCTGCTAGCTCAGTAGGCACCACAGTCACTGGAAAATGACTCGATGCTCGATACACACAGAACTGCCTCAAGCACTAGCGGCTGATCAGGGTTGGCATCATGCTTTAATGAAAGAGTTACACCCTGCTGTTGTTCAATAGCTGATTCGATGCTCTGGCAACCGTTAATACCACAATTGATTTGCGTGCCATCAAGTAGTGCAAAGCCACCATCATCCTGTTCAGTGAAGATAGTAGATGGATGCCTGGACGTATAAACAAACGATTCATCAGCATGATGTGTATCGTTGAGTACCTGAGCCAGACGATAGACAGTTGTGGACTGTTCGGCAAGTCCTTCGATAACAGGCATCTGTTCAACTTCCACTAGCAGCTCATATGTGTGACCCCATACAAAGTCGAAGCCTTCTATCTCTTCATAAAAGTAATGCCATTGCGCATCGCCCTGCTCTTTAACCTGTAAGCACTGTTCAACCCAGTAACCCTCACACTCTACTTTATGGTGGTTAACGCTAATGTGCTTTAGTTCAACCGAAGTGTCATCGAATACATGAACCTGCGTCGGCTCTGAATTAACACTGGTTGTTTGCACAATTTTGTTTTCACTATCGTTCATAGACGGCTGCGAAGAGCACGCGCTGATGAACACTAGTGCGATCAAGCTAGAAAACAGGTTGGCGTTATTCAAATTCATATTGACTATCTTTTCCGTCGGTGCGACTATTCGCGAGTTAAATTGGGTATCGGTGACCGGAGGAGTCAATTTCAGCTGCGCAATTGATGTTCACAGTGAGACACACCGCTTTTACATCAGGTTACAATTGGGCCGATTTTTTGTGATGTGGCACACGAAACTTAAGGTGCTACGGCGGATTAACCGCGGCTGAGATAGGTCTCAGGCATGGATTGTTTCGGTAAAACTAATGATGTGCTCGCACTAGCTCTGGGGAGCAACAGTGTTCAAAACCGTTCAGCTCGCAGCACATGACAATCAGTCATGCTAATAACACCGATGTGCTTTTCGACAATGGCAAACGCATTGTCTATGACATTTTCCAGCAGCTCTTCACGAATGATACACACGATTGTTACCATGCCACCTGCACTTGACACCTGTCCCTCTCGAGTCCAGTTACCTGACCTGCCACCACCGCCGAGTACCGGTAGCACGGTAAAGCCCGTGACGCCAGCATCGTTAAGAGCTTGAGTCAATCGTGATTCCATTGGCGCTTCGATTACAATTTCTATGCGTTTAGCAGAGTACATTTTCATGATAATTATCCTGCAAGCAATTGGCTTACGGCGAGGTATAAAGGAATGCCGATAGTTAAATTGAAAGGAAACGTTATGCCCAGCGACAAGGTTAAATAAATGCCGGGGTCAGCCTCTGGCAACGCAACACGCATGGCTGCAGGGACCGCTATGTAAGAGGCGGATGCTGAGAGTATCATCAATAAAACAACACCACCGGTCGAAAGACCGATAACCATCGCGAATGCAAGACCAATACTCGCCCCTGCTAATGGCATTAACAGCCCGAATAACACCAATGACCTATTAATAGAACGATAGCTTTGCAACAGACTACGACCCGCAACCAGGCCCATGTCCAGCATAAAGAGACATAGCACCCCTTGAAAAGGTGAGACGATAAAGCTGCTGATTCTTGACAGGCCATCTTCGCCAGTTGCGATGCCTATAAGAAATGATCCTACTAACAAGACGATAGAGCCATTCAATAATATTTCGCGGGTTAAATCACCGTCCATCCGCCTCTCGTTGTCTCCGCGAGTGACTAACCAAAGAGCCGACAAAATAGCCGGTGCCTCCATAATGGCCGCCACCGCCACCATGAAACCCTCGCTCTCAATACCGTTCTGTTCCAGCATGGTTGTACCGGCGACAAAGGTTACGATCGATATAGAACCGTAATGCCCGGCCACAGCAGCAGCATTAAGTCGATCAAGCGTGGTCATGTAGCGCAGGAGTATGAATGCCACAAACGGTAAGCACGCTGACAACAAAATCCCTGCAAGCAGACTTATTAATAGCAGCCCGCTCAATCCATATCCAGCAACACTAACGCCTCCTTTGAAGCCAATTGCAAACAGCAGGTAAATGGATAATGTCTTGGCGGCCGCTTCAGGGATGGACAGATCGGATTTTGCCAGTGCGGCGAATAAACCCAATACAAAACATAAAATTACTGGCGATAGTAGGTTGCTTGTCGCCAGTGAAAGAATATCGGTCATGATCTAACAGTTGTCCACAATTTTTGGCATATCGGCTGATAGTGCATGTGAGGGCACTTTAATTGTCACCACAACGGCAATTGTCACCACAACGGCAATTGTCACCACAACGGCAATTGTCGCCACAACGGCAATTGTCGCCTGTGTAATTTTCACCGTCACTGTGCTCAAAGGCCAGGATAGCGGTGCACAGCAATAAGACGCCTCAAGCTGACTCCAAACGCATAAAGTCAGATAGCGCAGCTGTTATTTTAAATAGGCCTTTGCGTACTTTAGGCTCGTGATTTTCCATGATCTTTTCGGTTGGTTTTAATCATTGAAAGAATACACCAACTTTGCATTTACGTATCGAGGCAAGGTACTTCACCAACGGTGCGTTCCGCTGGCTCATCGTTGAGACGATTGATCATTGCTTGGGTTATCAACACAATTCCGTTTTCGGTGCGTCTGAAACGTTTTGCGTCAGCGACAGGATCTACACCGACAGTTAGCCCTTCTGGAATAATCACACCTCGATCGATAATGACATTAGAAAGTACAGCCCGGCGATTGATCTCAACAAAGGGCAATGCGACAACCCCGGTTAACTTTGAGTAAGAGTGCGTTTTCACTCTGGTAAATAATAAACAACGTTCCAGTTGCGAGCCTGAAATAATACAACCACCCGATACCATTGATGACACAGCTGATCCGCGCCGACCACTTTGGTTGTGTATAAATTTGGCCGGTGGCGTTAATTCAGGATAAGTCCAGATGGGCCATTCGTTGCTGAATATATCCAGATCTGGAGTAAAGTCGGTCAGATCATGGTTAGCCTTCCAAAAAGCGTCCAAGGTGCCAACATCACGCCAGTACGGCTCTTTTTCACGACCAGATCTGACACATGAGCGGCTAAAGGGATGAGCAGTAGCGTAGCCATTACGCACTATGTTCGGAATTATATCCTTACCAAAATCGTGTGAAGATTGAGGATTAACTGCATCTTGCTTCAGCAGATCAAGTAAAAACCGGGTTTCGAATACATATATACCCATGCTCGCCAGTGCAAGATCAGATTGTCCATGCATTGCAGGTGGATTGACTGGTTTCTCCATGAAATCAATAATCCTGTCACCGGCATCCACTTTCATAACACCGTATTCACTTGCACTTGCGATTGGTACCTCTACACAACCAACTGTAACGTCTGCGCCATTGTCGACATGCTGTTGTATCAATGCTGAATAGTTTTGTTTGTAGATATGATCGCCTGCCAGAATAAGCAAGTACCGAGGGTTATAATCTTCGATAATGTCAATGTTCTGCATTACCGCATCAGCAGTGCCTTTGTACCAGTTTTCCTCGTCAAGACGTTGAGATGCAGGCAATATATCAAGCGATTCGTTTCGTTCAGATCTGAAGTGACTCCAACCACGCTGCAGATGTCGAATCAAACTGTGCGCTTTATACTGTGTGGCAACGCCAATGCGTTGTATACCAGAATTGGTTGCATTGGAAAGAGCGAAATCAATTATTCTGCTTTTACCACCGAAAAACATTGCAGGCTTTGCCCGCCTATCGGTGAGTTCATGCAGGCGACTTCCCCGTCCTCCTGCAAGTACAAAAGCCATGGTGTCCTGTACCAGCCGCTGTTGTTCAAAATTCATTAGATCTCCTCGTCATTAGGTGATACAAAAAAGAATTTCACAAATTCAGGCTAATTGACCTTTTTACCTATCTTAAATATGTTCTGTTTTAAATCTGTATATCTTTCTCTCTCAGTTATTGTCAATAGCTAATCATCTAAATAAATCGCTGCACGCCGCCAATCCGTGCGGTTAACGCATAAAAATTTACCATGAACGCCTTAAGTCTGCAGTGTGTGGGTATTCTGGATGTGCAGGCAGCTCGGTGTAGGGGCGAGCCGCATCGTCACCTTTAGTGATGTTGAAAAAGCCCGCTGAACTAAAAGCACCGTTTTGCGATTCGACAGAACTTGGTGTATGAACATCGGTATTAAAACGCGCAAGACGCCTCGATTCAGCTACATTGGCATTAACCGGGGTATCTTCAGGGCTGCGCCCACCAGGGTGGGCAACGTGATACGCACAACCACCCAGGCTGCGCCCTTTCCAGGTGTCAATAACATCAAACACCAGCGGTACATTAACCGGTAGGTCGGGGTGTAAACAAGAAGGCGGTTGCCATGCACGATAGCGTACACCAACGACGTATTCACCATGCTTTCCTGTGCTGCGTAATTCGAGCGCATGACCATTACAGGTAATTTTATAACGATCATCAACCAGCCCGGTAACACGCAACTGCAGTCTTTCCATTGAGGAGTCTACATATCTGGCCATGCCGCTACCTGTAGCTTCTTCTCCAAGCACATGCCATGGTTCGATGGCCGCACGCAACTCAAGGCTTATATCGCCGATTTGCCGAATACCATAAAGTGGAAAACGAAATTCCCAAAATGCTTGAAGCCATTGCGCATCGAACGCAAAACCACTGTCATTTATATCGTCGACGATATCCAACAGATCGCGCCACAGATAATGCGGCAGCATAAATCGATCGTGAAGCTCGGTGCCCCATCTGATTAGTTTGCCGGTATAGGGCTTGTCCCAAAATCGACTGAGTAAGGCCCGTAACAACAACACCTGCACAATGCTCATGCGAGCATGAGGCGGCATTTCGAATGCACGAAGCTCAACAATACCCAGTCTTCCACTCGTGCTGTCTGGTGAGTAGAGTTTATCGATACAAATCTCGGCTCTGTGAGTATTGCCGGTTAAATCAATCAACAAGTGTCGAAGTCGCCGATCAACCAACCAGGGTTGCGCAGGTTTATTGTCATCACTTGGTTTAGGCAAACCTTCCAGCGCCATTTCCAGTTCATACAATGTTTCTACTCTGGCTTCATCACAACGGGGCGCTTGACTGGTCGGCCCAATAAACATGCCTGAAAATAAATACGACAATGCAGGGTGATGCTGCCAATAAGTGATAACACTGCGCAGTAAATCAGGTCTTCGTAAAAAAGGACTGTCAGCAGGATTAGCGCCGCCCATGGTGACGTGGTTCCCACCTCCTGTGCCCGTGTGCCGGCCATCTAGCATGAATTTTTCGGCAGATAAACGGCACTCTCTGGCCAGTTCATATAGCGTCTCTGTCTTTTTTACCAGTTCGCTAAAGGAGCCGCTAGGGTGAATATTAACTTCGATCACACCCGGGTCCGGCGTGATTCTAAAATTTTGCAATCGACTATCGTGTGGTGGCTCATAACCTTCAATTATAATTTTGGTCCCAACCCGTTTGACTGCTCGTTCCAATGCGCCAAGTAAAACAACGTAGCTGCCTGCGCTTCGAAAAGGCGGCAAAAACACGTACAGCTGTCCATCGCGAACTTCCATGCACAACGCTGTCGGGAAGATTCCTCGTGATGTTTCATCTACAACTTTGCTGGCCGGCTTTTTAAAATGCAGTGGGTCTGGAAGTGGTGCGTCTGGCTCGAAGGCATCTTCGGGGTAGGCGAAAACAGCTTCATCTGCTGAATTAGCCGGGCTTGGCAGACTATCAATAGGTAGCCGCAGACCAGCCGGAGAATCACCTGGAATCAGAAATAGTTCTTCACGCCGCGAAGGCCAACGACAACTTATCCACCCCTTTTCGGTGTGCCGCAAAGGCAGCACCCACGCTGAGGCGCTACCCAGTCCAGAGCTGAGTTTGTTCGCAAGCGTTTTTCGCTCATTATCATCACTGAGCTTTAAACTATCCAGCGACTCATCGGTTGGCAACAAGCTTTCCAAGTGAAGGTGATGCAAAGGATCTTCAAATAACCCACGTGCAAAGGTTCCGGATAAGCCAAGCTCTGTTACCAGGGCACCCATTAAAGTTGAGACGGTGCGATTGTCAGCTTTGTTTTGCTGAGCATCGTTAGTTTGTTGGGCACCGTTTGTTAGCTGGCCTGGCATAGTCAATAAATCTGCATTTTTCCACAATGGCTTACCGTCTGTGCGCCAGTAACACGTTAATGCCCAGCGCGGTGTCGGCTCACCCGGATACCACTTACCTTGTGCAAACTGCGTAATACCACCTTTACTAAACGCATCCTGCATGCCAAGCATCAGTTCGCTTGCAAGCCTGAGCTTGTTCTCACCCAACGCTGCCGTGTTCCATTCCTCCCCTTCCATATCATCTATGGAAACAAAAGTTGGCTCGCCGCCCATTGTCAAACGCATATCTTGTTGTTCTAATTTTTTATCAACCGTAGCACCACTTTTTAAAATAGCTTTCCACATGTCATCGGTTACAGGTTTGGTTACCCTTGGTTGCTCATCAATGCGCACCACGGTATTGCTGTAAGCGAATTCTGTTTCACAGACATCCGTTGCGCCGGATATGGGCGCTGCACTGGATGGTGCTGGTGTGCATGCCAGTGGAATATGCCCTTCACCTGCGAAGAGCCCCGATGTTGGATCAAGGCCAACCCAACCGGCACCTGGTAAATACACCTCTGTCCACGCATGCAAATCGGTAAAATCTTCCGCCGCGCCTGCAGCCCCATCTCCAATCGGTTTTTCATCCGGTGTTAGTTGCACCAAATAGCCGGATACAAACCGCGCGGCCAGCCCACACGCGCGTAAAATCTCAACCAATAACCAACCACTATCACGACACGAACCACTTCTAACGGTCAGTGTTTCAGCGACAGTCTGCACACCGGGTTCCATTCGCAACCGATAACCGATGTCGTTTTGAACATTCTGGTTCAGCTCAACCAGCCAGTCGTTTATCGGTGCATTGGCGGGCTTGTTCCTGGCCAGCCAGGCATCCAATAAAGGATCTTTATCCATTGACACCAGATAGGGCTGCAATTCGCGCTTGTTCTCTTCACTGTATTTGACCGGATAGTTTTCGGCTTCGGGTTCAACGAAAAAATCAAATGGATTGATGACGGTCAAATCAGCTAACAGGTCAACCTCTACGCGCAAGTCTTTGGTCTTTTCCTCAAACACCAAACGGGCCAGATAATTTCCGAACGGGTCTTGCTGCCAGTTAATAAAATGATCAGCCGGTGTTACTTTTAAGGAGTAGGACAAAATTTTCGTGCGGCAATGAGCCGCAGGCTTTAGCCTAACCACCTGCGGACCTAGCGATATCAATCGATCGTACTGATAATGCGTCCAGTGATTCAGTGCTACTTTAATACCCATTATTATTTTTGACCCTGGGATTGTTTTTGTACCTGTTCGGGCACAGGAAAAAAATGATCGCTAAAGTCTTGGCCAAACTGACCAAGATCAACTTGTAACTCATCGATAAACTGATGAAGATCAGATTGATTTTTCGCTAATTGATGTACATCAGCACTATCAACTTTGTTCAGCAACTTATCCACCTGCTCTTGTAAGCGCTCAGTATCGGGTAGTCGTTGAATAAAACTGGAGAGGCGCTGGACACAGAATCTGAACGATTTTGGATGGTCAAGATTTTTCAATACAAAATTCAATACATCTGGCCCGTTAATCGGTCTGCGTGTTTCAGACATGTACATCTGATATGCCTGCAGCGATTGCAAAATTGCTATCCACTGGGAATTTTCAAAAGCCGAAAGTTGTGCCACAGCCTGATTACTCAGCAAATCAGCCGTACGCACATCGAGAATGCGGGATGTCATGTCTGCTCGTTCCAGGAAACAACCAATTCGCATAAACAGGAACGCTTTGTTATAACTCATACTGCCATTAGCCGAACCGGCTATAGCCAATAACTGATTCTCGAGCTGTCGAAGATAAAGTCGACGTAGCGAATGCGAAAATTCAGCCTGTGGTACTTCAGACACGGACAAACACACCTCGTTGACCAACTCATACATCGCTTTGGGTATGGTTGAGCGACACGCACGCAGATTATAACGAGCACCATTTAAGCTGCTGGTGATTGAACTTGGATTATCCGGACTGGAAACAAGAAATTGAACAATGGCTTTTTCAGATGGTTCTTTATAGAGCTTGGTAAACAGCTCCTCGTTGCCATTAACAGCAACGAGTTGGTGCCACATTGAATCGCGATCAAACTCGCTAAGGTCCATTAGCATAAGATCATGCACACTTAGTGCACGCGCCATGTCTTCGGCGCGCTCCAGATACCGGCCTAACCAGTAAGTATGATTAGCAACACGCGATAGCATAGGGAATCTCCAAACTAACTTGCTGCGTCTGCATGCGCCCGCCCGCTGGTATCGACTATCCAGGTATCTTTGCTACCGCCACCCTGGGAAGAATTAACCACCAGCGAGCCTTCCACCATAGCAACACGGGTAAGACCGCCAGTTGTGACAGTGACAGACTCTCCTTGCAGGACAAACGGACGCAAATCAACGTGCCTTGATACCACACCTTTATCGGTAAGGGTTGGCGAGGTAGACAAACCCAGGGTAGGCTGAGCTATATAGTTACGCGGGTCTTGCTTTATCAGCTCTGCAAATTCTGCTTGCTCTTTGTTGGATGAATGCGGCCCTACTAACATGCCATAGCCGCCAGATTCATTTGCAGGTTTAACCACCAGCCTGGATAAATTATCTAAAACATATTCCCGGGATTCTTTGTCTTCGCACCGAAAGGTTGGCACATTAGCCAGTACGGGTTCTTCATTGAGGTAGTATCGGATGATCTCGGGAACATATGAATAGACCACTTTATCATCGGCAACTCCTGCCCCCGGTGCATTTGCAATGGCGACCTTACCAGCCTTCCACGCTCGCATTAACCCACGAGCACCGAGCATGGAATCTTCGCGAAACACTTCTGGGTCTATAAATTCGTCATCAACTCTTCGATAAATCACATCGACTTTCTGTAAGCCTTCAACGTTGCGTATAAACACAGTATCAGTATTATCTACAGTCAGATCGCTGCCCTCGACCAACACCGCACCCAATTGTTGCGCAAGAAAAGCATGCTCAAAATAAGCCGAGTTGTATACACCCGGGCTTAATACACAAACAATGGGTTGTTCACTGTCGCTTAAAGACGATAACGTACGTCTTAAATTTTGAACGTAGTCATTAACGGGCAGGACTGTGCATTCCTGGAAGACTTCAGGAAACGTGCGCTTCATGACTTCCCTGTTCTCAAGCATGTAAGAGACACCAGAGGGCACTCGTAAGTTGTCTTCCAGCACGTACAGAGTCCCGTCTGTATCGCGTACGAGATCACTCCCACAAATGTGCGCCCAAACGCCGTGCGGCGGACTGACACCGACACATTGTTTTCTGAAATTCCTGGAACTGGAAAATAATGCTGCCGGCACTACGCCATCTTTGATGATTTTTTGGTCGTGATACAGATCGTTTATAAATAAATTGAGGGCTTTAAGTCTTTGCTCCAAGCCTTCGTGCACGACATACCATTCTTTGCTGGGGATAATCCGCGGAACGATATCAAATGGCCACTCACGGTCTATGTTTCCACTGTCCGAGTAAACAGAGAACGTGATGCCCATTTGCTTAATGGCAAGATCTGCCGCCTTTTTGCGCGTTAGCAGCTCTTGGCTAGAAAGGTTATCAAGATAGTTAAACAGAGCGGTAGCCGCTTCCCTGGGCTTGCCGTGAGAATCAATTATTTCGTCGTAAAAATCTGATTGATAAGTTGTCCAGCAGCTGCTCATATCAATGGTCCAGATTCATGGACCCAGAATAACAATCATTTGATTGACGCTTCGTGCAAGTTGAACAACTGAACCAACTTATCTGGCTTATCCAATTTTGGCTTGCGATAATCATGTATACGAATTTAGTCCTGCTTTTCATCATCAACAGTATACAGTGCACCATCAAATCGGTTCACGTCAACCGAAACGGACACAGTTTGGCTGCCGCCGCCATACACCACGCCCTTTAATGGTGCAACGTCACTATAATCGCGCCCCCATGCAGTGGTAACGTATTGCTTGTCTGGTCTTTTGTTATTAGTCGGGTCGAAGTCGTACCAACCATGATTCGGACAATAAACTGAAAACCATGCATGCGATGCATCGCTTCCCTGCAGTTTCTTTTGACCCGGTGGCGGTAACGTTTCAAGATAACCGCTCACATACCTGGCGGGTATTCCTGCTTCTCTCAGAATAGCCAAAGCCACATGCGCAAAGTCCTGACAGACACCGCGCTTTGCATCCCACGCTTTTTGACCTGTGGTAACCACCGTTGAAAAAGCAGGATCGTATTCAAACTCTTTATAAATCCAGTTCATTAGTTGCTCGGCAAAGTCAGTGACAGCACCGCTTTTATTCAACAACTCAGTGGTTAAATCCTGTGTTCCTGAAAGGCGTTTGACATGTTTTGAGGGCAGCAAACATTTGCTGGCAAATAAACCATCATCACTTTTGTCATTACGCAAGTTCTCTTTGCTTTGCCACAAACTTTCGTCGCTCGGCAATGCCGGCATTTGCGCAGAACTTGTTTCTACCAGCGATACCGACTCCACCGTACATTTATTGTGGCTCTCTTCTATGCTGAAGTGAGCTTGTGTATTACCAAAGCTGTCAGTCCAGGTGTAGACGTTCTCCGGTACCGGATCGACGCGAAGTTTGTTGTTCAGACATTGCTGATACAAGGTATCTCTGGGAATAATGCACAGCTGATTCACCGAATGCGAAACTGTGCCTGCATACTTGTAGAGAGTCTCGTGGCGTATTTGCAATTTCATTTAATCTTCTCTAATTTGCAAACGGCGAAGATTTGCAAACGGCGAACAAGCTAATCAAACGACCGAATCTTTCGGCAGGTTAAAGCCACTGTAAAGCACACTAGGTGCATCCGTATGGGTAAAATACTGAGCTGATAAAGCATTAGCGATATCATCCGGTAAATTTTTAACCGAGCTGAAAAACTGCGTCAGTAGCTCCGTTGACGCATCTTTTTTAGCCAAAACGTCTACCGGATCAAGTAGCCTTATTCTTGCCAGCCCCTCAGCTGCTGCTCTTAGCGCAGGCTCTTGATAGTCCGCTTTACGACGACCCGGAAGCAACTGAATTTCTTCTTCAAGGGTTTTTAATTGATACCCCAATGAGCGCGGGTTACCTTCATCTATAACTAATAAATTCAACACAAGCGATGGTTCGATTAACGTGCGATAGCGACTGCGGTAGGTCATATCACTACAAAGCACGCTCAGCAAATCTTCCAAAGCAAAGTTATTATTGTGATACTCACTAAATACCGTCGCTAACAGACCAGTTGTTTGCGAGGTGCGTTCAATGCGTTTACCTAGCTGAAGAAAACGCCAACCGTCTCCCTGTGTCATATTCTCGCGCGCCAAACCAGAAAAAGCTGCAAGCGATATCAGCAGGGAGTTCAATCTGTCTATGGTGGTACTCAACAGTGCACCGGTCAATGTGGTATCAAACTTTTGTAACTTCACAAACGCCGTGTGATGATCTTCAAGTGAATTGATTACCCGCAACATATCGTGCGACAGTCGATCACGTACGGTTGCTGCGCTATAGCTTAAACTCTCCAGCGTGGTTGGAATGGAACCTCGTATGTCCGGATTTGCCAGTAATTTCATTAGCTCTTGAGTCGGCGCGGCTAATTTTTTAGCAGCACCTATACCGACAAAACCAGGACGAGTACCGGTTACCTCGGTTGTGGATTTAAGCAAGGCGGCAAGCGAATCTTCCGATGAGTTCTGGTCCTGAAAGCGCTCGTCTGATCTTAAATGCAAACACACACCGGCCAGAACACGCGCAGAGCCTTCTATTCGCTCAGCGTATCTACCCAGCCAGAACAGGCTCTCAGCAACGCTGCTTGGCAACTCACCATCAACGATCTTGAAGTCCAGGGAGCTTATGCTGTTTCCAAGCAACGTGTCATAGGGCACCGTGGTGTCAGACATAACCCACACATCCTTACTGGATTCCATTTCACGAAGCTTGGATCGAGCACCACCAGTTTGATTGTCGAGCAATCCTAAACCACCTGGCATCATGCGATAGGAGTCTTTTTCGTTCAGGAGGTACATACGCATTGTCAGCTGTCTTGTTTCGATCTGCTCATTGATCAGCGTTGGCGCTGACGAGCGGCCAATACGCTCTTGAGCTATATGTTGTTCAGGCTCCAGATCAATTGCGGATTGCAGGTCTGCAAGTTCTTTTTCAGACAGTAGTTTCGGATCTTTAAGCTCTGATTGCGTATTGATATTTCTGATCAGTAGTTCGTCAAATCGTGATTGCACCAACTGTTTGTGTTGCTCGTCACCAAGCCAGTAGGTCGGTGTGCCCAGCAAGGCTAGTTCTTCATTCAGTAAAAAAGTACACAGCTCAGGCAGCCAGGCATTGAATGCAGGGTTTTCTATCGCTGCAACACCAATGGGGTTAACGATGACCACACCACCTTCTCTTGCAGCGAGCAGTAACCCCGGTATACCTTGTATGTTGTCGCTATTTCCCGCCAGCGGGTCAACGTCTTCATCCTGCACAAATCGAAAGATGACATCGACACGCTGCAATCCATCTACCGTTTTTAACCAGACATCTTTACCCCGAACAGTAAGATCGTTTATCTGAACCAGGGTGTAGCCAAGGTATTTTGAAAGATAAGCTTGTTCGAAATGGTAGTGATGCGATGCTCCGTAACCCAGAATGACGCAACGCGCATTGCTGTCGACCTGCTTGAATAGCAGACTTCGCATGTGCTTGAAATAGGTGGCAACACGGCGAATCCTAGAGTGCCGATAAAGCGATGAGAGCACACCAGAGAGTATCAATCGATTTTCAAGCGCATAGCCGATACCATGAGGTGCCTGACAGACATCATCTGCAACGTACCAATCTCCTGAGGGTGATCTGGATACATCAGCGCTATACAATGGCATTGCATCGAAAACCGAAACCCCAACCGCCGCCTCAACAAAGCCTTTGTGAGCGAACACGGCCTGGGCGGGCACTATGCCTTCGTGCAATACCCTTTGCTTGCCGTATAAATCTTTTAACAAGGCCGCTTTCAGTCTGGCTCGCTGTTCCAATCCTTTGTCCAGCAGCTTCCAGTCATCAACAGCCATCATTTGTGGCATTAAATCGAGTTGCCACGGTCGCTGACTGGCTTGACGCCTTATCGCCGAGCCAAACGCCAAGCCATTTTCACGGTAGCTTCTGTGCAGTTCTTGCTGGCAAACGTTGATTTGTTCAGGCGAGAAGTTGGTCAGTGCGTTGAGCACAGGCGACCAGGCTTCGTGCAAGTTGCCATCCGCGTCGGTACTTTCGTTGAAGTCGCCTGGAACAATATTCGACTTTTTCATGTGGTTCTGGTCAGATACGTCATACTCAAATCGTGCCCCTACTATAAGCTTATGAGCACGAGAAGTCAGACGCGATTCCCTGCTTAACAGGCAAAAACAGACATCCGTGAGGGCACAGGCTAAATTGAAAGTATTTTTTCGCTGCCAGGCACCAGATGGATAAATTCAGTGCATTGTGCGATTAGGTCGACACCGTGCTATGACCCACCGCTAAGTAGTCTCTCGTTTGCATCTCTACCAGACGACTAGCCGCCCGTACAAACTCAAACTTCAATCGCTTGCCCGTGTACAGCGCATCTGGTTGAGCTTGGGCAGAAACAACCAACTTGATGTGCCGATCATAAAATTCATCAATCAGATTAACCAGCCGCCGAGCCGCATCGTTTTGATCTTCATTGAGCACTGGCACATTGCTAAGCAAAACAGTTTGAAATGTCGTGGCAAGTTCAATGTAATCAGTAGTTGATCTTGGTGTGTTACAGAGCGTCTCAAAATCTACCCACAGCACATCACCACACCTGTTTATAACGGGTAAATCTCGACCGCTTATAGACATACTTTTAATATTTTCGTTTTTACCACCGGTGAGTCTGTAAAAATGTCCGGACATAGCGGCTTGTGCTTTTTTGCTCGCTTGTCCATCTTCAAACTCACTGACAATATAGATAGGCTCGCGCTGCAGCAACCGCAGTCTATAGTCGGTATCACCGATCATTTCCAGCACGTGCGTGTGCTTTTTAATTTGCTCTATCGCTGGTATAAATCGAGCCCGCTGCAGCCCGTCTTTGTACAAATCGTCGGGGTGTAGATTAGAGGTTGTGACCAGGGTTGTTCCGCGCTTGAACAATTCGGTCATCAGAGAACCGAGCAGCATAGCGTCGGTTATGTCATTTACATGTATTTCATCAAGCAGCAACAGGCGCGTTTTACCGGCCCATTTATCAGCCACCAATGGAATCGGATTTTCAACTTCGCCAAGCTTGCGCAGATCGTTATGTATGCGCTGCATAAATCGATGAAAGTGCAGTCGGGTTTTATCTTCAATTTGTAGCTCGGCATAAAACAAATCGCACAGATGAGTTTTGCCGCGACCTACTCCACCCCACAAATACAAACCTTCAACACCTGACGTTATTGCAGGTTCAGATTTAAAAAAACGGGACAGAATACCGCTTGCAGGGGGCTTCCACGGTTTGCGCCTGTTCAGGTTTATCGCAATGGTGTCCAGCAAGCGCATAACAGCATGCTGCTCTTCATCGGGATTGAGCTTGCCTGAATCCACTTGTTGCTCGTATCGAGCAAGCGGTCCCACCGGGCTAGCTAGCCCGTAACCAGCGTACTGCCTGCACGCAGTGCTCGAATGGCTTCTTTTTGTCGCGCCAACACATATTGATGCAATGCGTCCAGCTGCTCGGCGTTTAAATCAACAAACCGGCAGGTGAGTTCGTCGTTGCGGGTGTCTGGCAAAACATCAACATAGCCCGATATGGGTCTGTTATAGGTGGGTAAATCAACACTGAACGGATATCGTCTGCCAGGTTTTGCAGCTTTTACAGGGGCTGAAAAACCAACCGCACTAATTTCGAGGGCACGTGTCAGGTTGCCATCGAGTTGCAAAATAACCGGCTCATCAGGGTTTGGCACGACAGCATACGCTGAGCGCCCGGATGATGGAGCATGAATCGAAATCTCGTTCATGTTTAGCGCCGCAGGCCAGGAGGAACAAGTAACGCTAACCTTGAACGCAGTCGTTGCACGTTGTTATCTTCAAGAATGATCGCAGCACTTCTATAGGCCACATCGACTACAACCAGCTCGCGCATGTGTACAGACCTTAATCTACCAACCAGCATGGCAGTCAGTATAGATAAGCTCACACCTGACACGAAGGGCAGCACATTAACACCAGTCAACACAGCAGTTTCAGTGGAAACCATACGCACAATAGAGGCGAGCGCGCCAATTAGAATGGCATAGATCATGGTGAACACAAATATATCAATGGCCATTTGATGGACCATGTTTTCGGAAGCTTGACTGCGCGACCACGAGTGTTGAATTTCGCTTTCATCTGCAGCGTCACCTATCAAGTGACAGACCTGCTCCACTTCAGCAGAACTAGAGCGCACTTCAGCGACGCCCAATAAACCCTCTCGTCGACTTACGTCGCACACCTTCAGCATGGCCTTGGCCATCTCCTCTGGGGATGTGCCACCACGAATCCCGCGCGAAAGAGCAAACTGCAAAGAATGCGATAACTGATTTAGTGGGAAGGTAATTAACAGCGCGACCAATGTGCCGCCAAACACGACAATGATGGGTTGAACAACATCGACTGCATGCTGTATGCCGCTCATAAACATCGCCAAACCAATGGTGAGCAAAACCGCAGCAAGCAGTAGCGGTATGATCTGCCAAAGTTCGATAGGCTCGTGTTTATGCACTGCTAGGTCGTCTGAATTGCGTAAAGCCACGGGTTAATAAAGCATCCAAAAAAAATTGCTTGTCAGTCGCGAATATCTGTGGTGCGAAAGTTCTTAGTCCAATGAGAATAGCAGAAACATCCGAGCTGTAATGATCGATTTCACTTAGATTTCACTAAGTTTGCACTTAGATTGCACTTTGATTTAACCAGGATTTTACTCTGACCTGAACAAGATTTTGCGGTAGTTCAAGGTGAGAAATTTGCAATGCAGAACTCACAAAACATGAAATCCACCCAATGGCATACACCAAAGAAGCTACAAGGGGCCTGGCCTCGAGCCCGTGATTAATACGATCGTGTTGCTTTATGCGACTACGCTGCCAATTCCAACCATGGCGGCACGAATGAACCGGCTTCTTTGAGCTGACTGTCCAGCGCTTGTGAGTTTGGTTTTAATTCCTCGACGAAACGCCAAAAAGTCGGCGAATGATCCAGATAGCGGGTATGTGCCAGCTCATGGAGTAGAACGTAGTCGACCAGATCGGGGGCTAAAAACAATAATTTGTAGTTAAGACTTAAGGTGCCGCTGGAAGAAAAACTCCCCCAAACCGTGCGCTGGCCTCGAATACTCATACGCTTATAGCTTAACCCGCTGCGTTGAGCGCACCCTGCCAGCCACGGCCCCAGCACCTCTCGTGCGCGGGGTTTTAATGCCTCTGCAATACATTTAGCCACCATTGCTTTGTTATTCGCATCAACAGATAGCTGCAGATGATCTGATGCCAGCCACTGTATAGTCGCCGAGTCGGCGTTGGCGTTTTGCCTGTAAGTAACGTGCACCATGGCGTTATCCGCTGCCAAGTGCAGCTGCGGAGGCGGCCACTGACGATAAATAGGGGGCGTTTTACTGTCCAGATCGGCCAGGGCATCGATGATCCACTTGCGCTGACTTTCCACCAGGGCCGGGATGGAGCGTTTTGCATAGCGCTTGGGTATAGTCACCTGCAACCCACGACCGGGTTCTACTCGCAAATAAACCTGCCGTGCTTTTGCCGATACTTTTAATTGATAGGGAATTGGCGCAGGTTTTCCGTCCTTTACCTGCTGTGGACATAGCGAAAAACCCTCGCACTCAATAATGGGCTGTGCATATTGTTGACTAGATGGTCGGGCTTCGGAAACCACCTCTTGACCAGGTAACGGCACGCTAGGCTCGGGCGTGTCGAACTCAAAGGTTAATTGATTCTGCTCAGAACTCAAAACTCAAGGAATCTCTCGGGATTTGCTCATTCTACGCTAAGATTAGAACATTCATTTCGTTAAAAACCAGCAACTATGTCATTACTGTCAATCATCAGCATTCTGTTAACGGTGTCTGCGTTGTTCGCGTGGTTGAACTACCACACCCTCAAGCTGCCTACCACCATTGGTATCATGGTGATCTCGCTGGTGTTTTCATTAGTACTCGTCATACTCGGCGCACTCGGGTTTGAATCCGGGGTCAACATGGCCGAGCAACTGGTTGCGCAAATAGATTTTAACAAAGCGCTTCTAAACGGCATGCTGGGATTCCTGCTTTTCGCTGGCGCGATGCATGTCAACCTTGACGATTTAATTGAAGCCAAATGGGTTATCGGTCTGCTTGCATCCGTGGGGTTGTTCATTAGCACAGCCTTGGTGGGCGTGGGCACCTACTTAATTTTAAACCTGGTTGGTATTGAACTCTCGTTTGCTTATTGTTTATTGTTTGGTGCACTTATTTCTCCGACCGACCCAGTAGCGGTAATGGGAATATTAAAAACGGCGGGTGTCTCTAAAAAACTTGAAACCAAAATAACCGGTGAATCACTTTTTAACGACGGCGTTGCAATTGTGGTATTCCTTGCCCTGTATGGCATAGCTGTAAACGGAGACCAGGTCGACTTTGGTCATATCGGGCACTTGTTTTTACAAGAAGCGGTTGGTGGCGCACTGTTCGGTTTTGTGTGCGGCTACGTTGTTTTGCAAATGTTAAAGCACGTTGATAACTATCAGGTGGAAGTGCTGCTGACCTTAGCGCTGGTTGCCGGTGGTGCAACCGCAGCGACAGGCTTGCATCTCTCCGCACCTATAGCCGTGGTAGTAGCAGGACTCATGATTGGTAACCAGGGCAGACGCGCTGCAATGAGCAAAGAAACGGTCAAACACCTGGACACGTTTTGGGAACTAATCGACGAGATTCTCAACGCTGTGCTGTTCCTGTTGATTGGGCTTGAGGTCATGATTTTATCTTCCGATGCAAAGATCTGGCTTATCGGGCTTGTATTGGCCGTGCTTGTTATTGGATCAAGACTCATCGCGGTCACCGTGCCCGTTACTGCTCTGCGGCTACACCGGGATTTTCACCCACATGTTATAAAAATACTCACCTGGGGAGGGCTGCGCGGGGGCATCTCAGTCGCTTTAGCACTAGCAATACCTGCAGGTCCTGAGCGCGATATTGTCGTTACCATCACCTACGTGATCGTGGTGTTATCAATACTTCTGCAAGGTCTTACAATTAATAAGCTGGTTGCGGCGACCCGCCAAGCGGAGGCGGCAAGCTAAAAAAGAGCTGCGTTAATGTGCGGTTGTTCACGCAGCCGCTTATACCCACGCCACGCGCGAATACTGGTAAAATCGGCTTAACTTGTAAATTAGCATTCGGTAAAAAATATGAGTCAGGAAATAATTCTGCATTTCAAAACTGTCAACGGTGACGTTCGCACGGTCGACGCTGTTGTTGGTGATAGCGTGATGGAAACTGCCATCAAAAACGACATTGATGAAGTTGTTGCAGAATGCGGCGGTAGTTTAATTTGTTCGACTTGCCATGTTTATCTCGACGAGGCAACTATTGCCATTGTTCCTGAAGCCGACGATGCAGAACTCGACATGCTTGAAGGTGTCGCCTCTGAACGCAAACCCAACTCCCGACTAAGTTGCCAGGTAATCGTCAGTGAACGCATGGCTGAACACACGATCTCCACCCCCGAAGACCAATAAAATAAGTCCGATAAAAAATACTAAAAAATCAGCCCAGCAATAAATTCAAAAAATCAATAACCAGGACCAACCATTAATGGTCCGCTGATCAACTCTTTTAACATCGCTAGCTAATCCACAGGCGGGAAAATGACTCTAAAAACCATTGAAGGGTTTGATCGCATTGGTGAAGAGAACGCCTTCGCCGTTTTAGCGCGTGCAAACGCCCTTGCTGCAGCTGGAAAAAGCATCATTAATCTGGGTATTGGGCAGCCGGATTTTCCAACGCCCAAACACATTGTTGATGCGGCAATCAAAGCGTTAAAAGATGGCCATCATGGCTATACACCAGCCACCGGTATACCTGAACTTCGAGACGCAGTCGCAAGCGACATATCGCAACGCTATAACACCAGTGTCAGTGCGGACAATGTCATTATTGTTCCCGGCGGTAAGGTGACTATGTTCTCCGCCATATTGATGTTCGGCGAACCTGGTGTTGATATTCTTTACCCTGACCCGGGTTTTCCCATTTATCGATCAATGATTGAATTCACTGGCGCTAACCCGATTCCAATTCCTATTCGAGAAGAAAATGCGTTTGCGTTTTCAGCCAAAGAGACGCTTTCACTTATTACTGACAAAACCCGTTTGGTCATTGTGAATTCGCCTGCCAACCCATGTGGCGGCGTGACGCCAATTGAGCAAATAGACGCTCTGGTAGAAGGATTGGAGGCACATCCAAACGTCGCCATTTTATCCGATGAAATTTACGATCAAATGACCTATGACGACGAGAAGCACGTTAGCTTGCTGCAATACCCCTCCATTCGAGATCGGTTGATTTTGCTTAATGGCTGGTCAAAGACTTATGCGATGACGGGCTGGCGACTGGGTTACAGCATTTGGCCTGATGATTTATATGACTCTGTTAGAAAGCTTGCTGTAAACGCCTGGAGCTGCGTAAATGCGCCTTCACAATACGCAGCTCTGGCAGCCATAACCGGACCTCAGGACGATGTGGCTATGATGATGCAAGCCTTCAATGAGCGCAGGCTGCAAGTGGTCGACGCGTTGAACACATTGCCAGGCGTAAGTTGCATAACGCCAAAAGGTGCGTTCTACGCATTTCCCAATATCAAACAGAGCGGCTGGCAGGCCAAGCCACTGGCATCAGCACTACTGGAAAACGCCGGCGTTGCCACGATTGGCGGACCAGATTTTGGTATACATGGTGAAGGTTACGTGCGCGTGTCTTACGCCAATTCCCTGGATAATCTTCTGCAGGCTATCGAACGTATTGATCAATTTTTACGAGCCAACCCTGCTTAACAACACCTTAGCCGGTGTGCGACAACGGCCTTGTTGTGCCATGTTGGAAAGAGCAGAAGTCACGAAACTTAAGGAAGTGTTAGCCAATGATACAAAGCCCCATGCCAAACATTGCGTCGAGGGTGTACAACCATTCGTTTAAACTCGATCCTATCGTTCGTAGTTTGCTAGACACCGATATCTACAAACTACTAATGCTGCAAACCATCTGGAAAGAACACAGCGATGTACCTGTAACTTTCTCGCTTATCAACCGCACAAAAACTGTTCTGCTCGCTGAAGAAATAGAAGAAGACCAACTGCGCGCTCAACTTGACCATGCCCGCACTATTGGTCTGTCGAAAAAAGAATTAATTTGGTTGGCAGGTAATACGTTCTATGGTAAGGAGCGACTATTCACACAAGGGTTTCTCAACTGGCTCAATGAATATCGACTACCCGAATACCAACTGCGCGTAGAGAACGGACAATATTGTATCGATTTAAAAGGCACTTGGGCAGAGGTCACTTTGTGGGAAATTCCGGTGCTGTCCATTATCAGCGAATTACGTTCGCGTGCAGCACTGCAAGGCGTTGGCCGCTTTGAACTTGATGTGTTGTATGCGCGTGCCAAAGCCAAGCTATGGGAAAAAGTGCTGCGTCTCAACGAGCTCCCTGACTTGGTTATTGCTGACTTTGGCACACGACGAAGACACAGTTTTTTATGGCAGCGCTGGTGTATTGCTGCGATGAAAGAGGGTTTAGATGAGAAATTTATAGGCACAAGCAATGTGCTTATGGCAATGGATCTTGATTTGAACGCCATAGGTACAAACGCTCACGAACTACCCATGGTTCAAGCAGCTTTGGCAAGTAACGATCAGGAATTGTTGCAATCGCCCTATCAGGTTCTGCAAAGCTGGCAACGCACCTACGATGGCAATCTGCTGATTGTATTGCCTGACACGTATGGCTCAACCACGTTTCTAAACAACGCACCTGACTGGGTTGCAGACTGGAGTGGGTTTCGTATCGATTCTAAAGAACCTATCGCTGGTGGTGAGGAACTGATCGCGTGGTGGCAATCAAAAGGTCAAGACCCAAAAGCCAAACTATTGATATTTTCTGATGGCCTGACCGTGGATGTAATCGAACAGGTCTACGAGCGATTTAATGGACGAGTGCGATTGAGTTTTGGTTGGGGAACACATCTGACCAATGATTTTAGTGACTGCTCAACCAAACCTAATCCACAATTAAAAGCGATCTCACTGGTATGCAAAGTGACCCACGCCAATGGCAAGCAAACCGTCAAGCTTTCCGACAACTACGCCAAAGCCACAGGTCCCGAAAAAGAGATTGAGCGCTACCGATCAGTATTTGGACAAGACAACATGGACAGCCAGTCCGTCCTTGTTTAGCGGGGCCCGGTGGGGCCCGGGGTCAGGTCTTTGATTTTGGACTCGGGGGGTCAGACTCCGGGGTCAGGTCTTTCAGACTCCGGGGTCAGGTCTTTGATTTTGAATTGGAGGTCCATCACAGGGAACGTAAGTTTCAATTAACACTTACGTTCGCTGTGATGGACCTCCAATTCAAAATCAAAGACCTGACCCCGGAGTCTGAAAGACCTGACCCCGGAGTCTGCATGACCCCCGAGTCCAAAATCAAAGACCTGACCCCGGAGTTGCGACTCGCCGCAGTATGCTCAGTAACAGGGCTATGAACACTAACGGTATCACCAGCGTCTGCATCACAAACACAACAATCATGTTCACTGTGTTTTCTCCAATTGACCCGGCGGCATCACGATAGCGATCAAAGCGCTTTTCAAAATCGACTTTGTCTACTGCCGTTTTATAAAACTCTGTCGCGCGCTCGATCAGCCCCGATGGCAACTCAGTGTTATCGCTGACTTCTTTATTGATCTCGTTAATTTGATGCCGCGCACTTTTTAGTTGCGCGCTGGATGTTTTGTAATCGGATTCCAGGAATGCGCGATAGACCATCTCGTTGGCTATAGCCACCAGCGGCATCATGAATCTTAAAATTAAAACAAAGACGAACAGACGTGCCAACGTACTTTTTATGCGCGTGCTTTGACTAAAAAAGTGACTGGCAATCAATGAAATGGCAACAACCACCAAAGCAATTAACAAACCCTGCCAGGCGCTCATCGCCAATAACACTTTTTGCACACCCAGGGAACTGCTGGATAACAACATAATCCAGGAGAATCGTTCGACCAAGTCGTTTATTGGGTCAAGGATTTCACCAGGGGTAAAACTCACACCTACACCAGCAGGCTGTATACCAACTTCGGTGCCTTGAGCCACGGAGATAACCCCATTAAGCCCACGCGCGATTGCCGCCACTGCCAAAGCACGTTTAAATGATGCATCAACGTGCTCTTGGCCGATCGTATCGGTCATAGGTAAAACAGCTAAAAAGGTTGCGCACAGTACGCCACAAATTAGCAGTAGTGAGGATTTCGCTAGTCGCATATTGCGAGCTTAGCGCAAGCTTACGACTTTGCAGAACCTATTTTTGCGGTGACTTCAATTTCAATAAGCATGGCGGGGTCTGCCAAACCGGCGCTAAACATGGTGGCAGCAGGACGAACCTTGCCAAAAAAGCGCTTTAGTACAGGCCAGCAAGATTTAAAATCTGCGGCGCTCGGCAATATGTAATGTACCCGAACCACATCCGACATCGTGCAGCCGGCCTGCTCCAGCGCAGCCGCAACATTGTTAAGGCACTGCTCGCACTGAACGACCACATTGTCTGAGATGGTCATGTTTGAGTAGTCATAACCGGTGGTCCCTGAAACGAAAACCCATTCCCCTTGCCCGTCCTCTACCACTACGGCGCGCGAATAGCCTATCTCTTCCTCAAAGGTTGATCCTGAGCTAATGAACTTGCGTGTCATATTGATTCACCATTTGCCGTGCGACCCAATCACTATCATGCATACTGACGCATTGTTCAACACTGAGTTGCAACAAATGCGGCTCACTTAGTTTTTTCGCCAGGGCAATCAATTTTTTTCGTAATTCGGCCGAAAACCTGTTTAACACCAGCAAAATCACGCCTGTCTGCGGCATTTTTCGGGCAAAATACGCTTTGGTATTTGTGCAGTAATTTGTTTGTTAAACAATGAGAGAGTCGACCATGTCAAATAGCCGAGTAACCTTACTGGGTGGTACCGGATTTCTGGGCACCGAACTTAGCTGCGTATTGGCGCAGGAATTTGACGAGGTCATTTTGCTTAGCAGGCGCTCTCACCGGTCGCGAACACTGCGCATCCTGCCCAATGTGCATGTTAAACAAGCCAATGTTCATGATACCAAACAGCTTGCATCCGCTCTTCAGGGTTCAGACGTGGTAATTAATTTAATTGGCATTCTGAACAGCGCAGGCAAAAACGCGGCAAATTCATTTGAAGGAGCTCACGCTGATCTTACTAAAAGCGTTGTCGATACCTGTCAGGCATTAGGCATCAAGCGGTATCTGCACATGAGCGCACTAAACGCCGATGCGCAAAACGGCAGTAGTGCTTATTTGCGCAGCAAAGGTTTAGCTGAACAACATGTTGCGGCAAGTCAGTCTTTAAACTGGACAGTATTTCAACCGTCAGTGATTTTTGGTGAGCGTGACGCTTTTTTTAATCGCTTTAAGTCTTTGCTGGCGACCCTGCCGTTTTTTCCGCTGGCCTGTCCAGATGCTCGAATGGCTCCGGTGTTTGTTGGCGACGTGGTTAATAGCATGGTCAATTCAATCAATGACTCTGGCACTTATTCGCAGAGCATCAAATTGGTGGGGCCAAAAGACTTTAGCCTCCAGGAAATTGTTGAATATACTGCAAACACTGCACAGCTGAAGCGTAAGATAATTAGGCTGCCCGACGGGGTGGCAAAATTTCAGGCACGTGTAATGGAATTTGTTCCAGGCAAGCCATTTTCAACTGATAACTACCTTTCCTTGCAAACTGACTCAGTTTGCGATTCATGCGAACGTCAGCCAACCTCAATCGAAGCAGTTGTTCCAACTTACATAGGTCACACGAAGGGTGTGCCTGCACGACATCAATCAAGACGCGAATTCGCCCGTCGCTGAGCTTTTCAATTCGCCGCGGTATCAAAACGGCACAAAAAGGGACAAAAACAATCGGAACGCACATTCTTTTACACCGTATAACTTGTTTATGTCCTGGATGCATCCCCCAAGTTTGCTACCATCGAATGCGAAGACGTTAAACAGCGATTTTGCGTCTTGCCCCTAATGGATCTTCTAGGGCATCTTCTGACAGGATGCGGGCAACTATAGTTGAAGCGCATTGAATATCAGCATTAGACACATGCAACACTTTGTTGCCGTAGCTCAAGAGCTGCATTTTCGTCGTGCCGCTCAATTGGCCAACGTGGCACAACCCGCACTGAGTCGATCAGTTCAAACACTGGAAAACGAGCTGGGTGTGCAACTGCTCGCACGCAACAATCGCAACGTAAAGCTTACGCCAGCCGGCAAAGAGTTTCTGGCCGGCAGCACGGCAATTATTGAAGCGATGGATTCAACTATCAAGAAGACCATCCGTGCTGGCCAGGCAGGCGGCGTTAATCTTGGTTACACCTACATAGCCATGGGCGGAAAACTGGCCTCAATAATCAGTGCGTTCGAGGCGCAATACCCTGACACAAAAATAGAGGCACTAAACGCAAGCTCGGCAAAACAAATCGAAAACCTGCACCACGAGGAAATGGATTGTTGCTTTTTAACAGGCCCTGTAAAAGCACAAGAAATTGAAACGGCTGTGGTGCAAGCTGACGCGTTTAATGTCATAGTCAACAGCAAGCACCCACTAGCTTCAAACGGTTCTATTTCACTCGAACAACTTGCCGCCGAAAACCTGCTGCTTGCACCCGAAGCAGATGCCAGTGCTTTCAATCAGCACGTACACCGTTTTTTCGCGCAAGCACAGCTTGAACCCACGATCGAATACATTCATGAAAATCACGTTGGCATCTTAGGTAAAGTGGCACTGGGCCGCGGTGTATGTGTAGCGACAGAAGGATATGGTTTTGTTTACGCAAAAGGGCTTACTGCGCTAAAGATTACGGGTACCAACGCAACGTTACCAACCGTATTGGCCTGGCGCAAAGATCTGCACAACGCAGATACTATCTGTTTTATAAACTTTGTACTTACACATGCAGACGTAAAATCAACCGCACAAGCCAAGGCGCCCGCTTTGACGGGTGAACACAACAAAAACCGGGCGTTACTCGACAGCGTCTAACAGGCGCTCAATCGCCGACTCCGACACCCTGGCAGTTGCTATCAAATAGCGATCAAACACCCGCTGTCTTGACGCCGAGTCTCAATTGGCACTAATATTTTCGTAAAGCATATGTCAGATCAGCCGTTAACCGTCTTGTCGGAAAACGGAACAAAACAGCAATATGACTCGGCTGCTCTCATCAATACTGGCAGGTGTAGTGCTTTTGTCACTCCCTGTATCGCTGAACGCACAATCCGTTGAATTAAAGGCTATATCTGATTTTACCAATCGTGAATCAGGCGACGTACCGTACTACCTGGACATTGCCGGCCAGCGTAACGTGCTAGCCATTGATGCCGCTATTCCCGAGTACCGCAACAAGTTCGCGCGGGCTGAACATGAATACATCGGCCCTGAAGGCATATACGACATCACCATCAAAGCGATGGGCGAAATAGACGGTGACGGGACCTATCGCTTGCTGATCAATGGCATCGTGCAAGGCGTTGCTGTTAATCCGCCTGTCAGCGTTGACTACACCATCATTGAACACACTTTTCCCAGCATTGCTTTGAGCACTAAAACGATGATTGCCGTTGAATCAAATGCCGTGTCAAACGACACCATCCCCGAAGGGGACGGCTATGCATTCGCACGCGGTCGATGGCAAAGTGTGGTGCTGTCTGCGCCCGATGACACAGGCATGGTCGTCACAGACAACACAATTGATCTGGCGCTAGACTTATCAACGGTGGAGGGTCTGGCTCAGGACGGCACGCAAATACCAATAATTGTGTCAGTCATTAATCAATCTGAGACCACGACTGCAACCACACCCGTGATCACATTTGATCTACCGGAGGGTGTCGAATTCGCTAATGGAGATTTGTGTTCGGCGATTCGCACAGGAGTGCAATGCAAGTTACCTGAAATTGCCCCGGGTGAAATCACTAATACCAGCTTCAATGTTGATATTACTCAAGCAGGCTGGCTTAGCATCAGTGCTGCAATAAGCAGCGATCAAGCGGACACTGAACGTTCCAATAACACGGCTACCCTGGCGTTTGAATCAGGTGTTGCTGATGGAAGCGATGCGACAAGTTCTGAAAATAACACTGATACAAGCACTGAAGCGACCAATCAACCGACTAACCAAACAGTACCCGACACCGAAGGTACAGCTCAAGGCAACCTCTCGGGCACCAACACCAGCCACTCTCTGGCGTCCGTGACCACGAACACTAACGATAGTATTGGAGGCGGTTCCCTGGGTGCAATTGCTCTGTTTACTTTATGTTGCTTCGGCTTAATTCGAAGTGGGTTGATTCGAAGCGGGTTGATTCGTAGACGGCTTTTTTAAAAAAGCTCTGCAATCAACCACTACAACGTCACACCACGAGCAAGATACTCATCCATTTTTGCTCGGCGTTGATCTGCAGGCAGTGCTGCAATTTCTTTTGCCTTTTCGTAAAACGCCGACAACTGCCTGTCTACGTCAACATACATAGCAGCAAACGCAGGTACAAGCTTACGGTAAGTGGAGACCGACAATAACCGCGCATTGTTGACCTCACGCTTGAACCATCCATCGTAACCCGCATAATCATCCCAACTGATTTTCAGTTTTTGGTAGTTAGTTTGCATATCGTCCAGCACCGCTTGCTTACCCTCGCGCTTGCGCTCATCACTACTGTCCTCCTGGTATACAGCTAATAACTGTGAGCGAGTGGATTTGAGTAACTCGGAGAAGTCGCTACTGCGTTTCAGCGAATCGTTATACCAAACAATTCGATCTGGTTCGCCACGATCATTGAGCCAAATGCGTAAGCCTTCTTGCTCGACGAACGTTGCGAAAGCTTCATTAAAACTACTGTCGTCCTTGATATAAAGCACCTGATGCGCAAGCTCATGAAAAAGCGTACTGACGTAACGCATATCTCCGCCATTGAGCATCGTGTCCAGCACTGGATCGTCGAACCAACCCAATGTTGAATACGCAGTAGCGCCGCCAATGCTGACATCAAGGTTTTCCGCCTGAAGTTCAGCCGCATAAGCCTTTGCATCTTCTTCGGCAAAATAACCTTTATAGCTAATGCAACCGGCCACTGGAAAACACCAGGTTTTAGGGCTCAGAGAAAATTCACCGGCGGCGACCACGTTCCATGTCACGTATCGTCGACCAGTAGCAGCATAGGTGTTGTAACTATCGTTGTCGGGCAGATGCAATTTGTCTACGGCGTAGCGGCGTGCATCTACCAGTGTCTGCAATTTTTTTCTGAGCTCGGGATCGGTGGTGTCGCTCTCAAGCAGATCATCAATTGGCTCCCGGGCATTCATTAGCTTCAGGTGCCCACCAACGGCTTGGGAATAATAGCTTATCGTGCTGCAGCCGCTCATTAAGCTGATCATGAAAACCACGAGCACAAATAGCCCGATGTTTCTTATGTTTCGATGAACTTGCATGCCTGATAGTGTAGCATCCGATCGCATGAAAGCTTATCTTGTGGGTGGCGCAGTAAGAGACAGACTGCTCGGTTTACCCGTTGCTGACCGAGACTGGGTCGTGGTTGGAGAAACCCCTGAAGCCATGATTGCCGCCGGCTTTGAGCCAGTTGGCAAGGACTTCCCCGTTTTCTTACATCCGGAAACACATGAAGAATATGCGCTGGCCAGAACAGAGCGCAAAACCGCGCCTGGCTATCACGGCTTTCATTTCAATACCGACACCAGCGTCAGTCTTGAAGATGATTTGCTGCGACGGGATTTAACCATTAATGCCATAGCAGAAAACCAGCGTGGGGAACTGATTGACCCATTTAACGGGCAACAAGACATCGCCCAAAAAGTATTGCGGCATGTTTCATTAGCGTTTACCGAAGACCCTGTACGCATATTGCGGTTAGCAAAATTCATGGCCCGTTTTGCGCATCTTGATTTTACAGTGGCACCAGAGACGCTGGACCTGGTCAAATCGATGGTGAGCGGCGGTGAAGTAGATGCCCTGGTGCCCGAGCGCGTCTGGGTTGAATTTGAAGCAGCTTTGTCGGCTAACACACCTGGCGCGTTTTTCACAACGCTTGGTAGCGCTGATGCAACATCGCGCATCATGCCGCAAATGCAAAACGCATTCGACCGCTCTATCAATGCAGATACAAATGCAGACGCAGACATGTTAACGACCCTGAATAAGGCGGCGCTGATAAGCCGCGAGCCGCGGGTAAGATTCGCCGCCCTGTGTGCAGGCTTCAGGCACCAGCATGCCAGCGATCTTCAATCTTTGTGCGAACAGCTAAGAACACCCAGTGCATTCCGTGAGCTTGCACTGTTAAGTGCACGATTGACAGAAAAAGCTCATCTTGCGCATACACTTAATGCAGCTGACTTGCACGCGCTGCTTAAATCTTTGGATGCAGCACGTCGCCCGGAGCGTTTTAATGAATTTTTGCTGGCCGCAAGTGCCAATACGAGCGATCCTGCGCACTACCCGCAAGCGCAATGGCTTCGCCAATGCGCGGCGTCCATGACGAATATCGACGCGGCTCAAATCGCCAAAAGCCAACCCAATAAACAAACCATTTCTACTGCTATAAAGCAAAGCGAAATTGCAGCTATTGAATCACTTATAAATGAGAGCTAAGTTGCTCGGGCTTGGCAAATGCTTGTCTGAACGTAAAAGCCTGATCAGTGGGCCCGTTGTCTTGCAGGTAATCCAGCTTCTCTTTTGCTTCCGCAACGCTGGGTAATTTGCCTTCAGGTACCCACCACAGCACCATATGTGCTCTGGGCATGCGGTGAAACCATTCGGGTTTACGCCGCATGATATCTTTGTGGACAGTGCGGTATACGAAATCGTGTAATGACTCGACTGAATTCCATACCGACAGTGTGGCGATGTAGTCATCCCCGAAGTCAAAATTAGTTTCAGTAGGTTGGTCATTGTCGATAAGTCGCCAAATAAAACCAGGGGACTGCTCAGCAAGCGAATTTATACGATCGAGGTTAGCGACAAAATCTGTGAGCAACTCTGACTCAAGATCGTCTTGTAAGTGTGCAATATTAAGTTCTGCCAAATGCCAATCCGACATACCTCTTGCTTCCATTTTGTTGCGACATTCAAACTACATTGTAGCGCAGCAGAGGGTTACAACAAACCTGCTTCTTGACTAAGGGTATATCCAGGCGAAATATCCCGAAAGGATTAGGCCGGAGTTTTAGTTGTTAGCTTTTGGATGAAAAAACTTTCAAAGCGCCAGAGCACCGTACCGACCCATGTGTAGGCCAACGCCCATGCAAGCACAACACCACTGGTATTGGCCACCATGTCCAGCACTTCAAATTGCCGGGTTGGAGTTGCTGCTTGTATAAATTCTATGCCGACGCCCAGGGCACTGAGTAAAACAACAAAAATAAGACGCGTCAGGTCGTGGCGAAATATCTGCGCGAACCACCCCATTAAACAGGCATACACGGCAACATGCGTAAGCTTGTCGTTGAAAACCAGGCTGCTTACCTCTTTCGGAATACTGATAACAGAAGCTAACGTAACTCCACTAACCAGGAACAGTCCAACCGCAAGCCACAGGCGCTTAAAGTGTAGGTGCCTGACTCGAAACAAATTATCCGGTGAGAAATCAAACGGCATGGGCATCACCTTGTTGGTCGCAGCTCATTGTTAGTAAGCTGATGCCAGGAAGACGTATCGGGTGTGTTGTTGTTCGCATTTTTTTTGTTATCTGATCGGTAAAGTCCGATCTATTATTGTTATGTTACAGAGCTTAGCGTCCACGGCGATCCCCAGATGAACCCCCGCCTACAACTTCACCGCAATAAAAACGGAAACAGTCAGCAGTACACTAATGATGATGTGCCCCCAACTGGACACGTTTAACGCATGATACCGCGGCGCGCCTTTCCATCGAGCATACAACAACACTACGAAACAGTAAGTTACAACACCAGCGGCTGTCCATATGGCCACGGTAGGCGCTTCAATAGCCCAGTTTAATTTGTGACGCCCTTCAACTACCCATCCAGCGAGTGAATACACCAGAAAAAAGCAGCTTAAAACCACCGGTGTGAGCAGCAGCACGAACTGCATCACCGGGGATATGGGCTTAGCGGAATATTGCTGCATTCTGTTATCAGACACTGTTAAAGTAGTCGAACCAATGGCAATTGACGGGCTCCAAGTTTAACAGGCAATACCACAAGAGGTTTTATCCACATGTTCTTATTACATCAAATACTGCCAAATTCGAAAAAGCCAGCTCGCCCAAAAGCCAATGTCCTGGCCGCTTACATTTTTGTAGCGCTGTTGGGTACGCTGCTCAGCGCGCTAGCGGTTAACGCTTATGCAGGGGAAGTGGACGTAGTCGATGTCAGCATTGAATCGCAGGGTGATGGAAAATTTGTGATTAATGCTACTTTGCTGCACGCTGATACTGGCTGGGACCACTACGCTAATCGCTGGGATGTGCTTGATGAGAATGGTCAGGTTATAGGAGTACGCGAGTTAGCCCACCCACACGTCAATGAGCAACCGTTCGCACGATCACTAAGCCTTAGTATCCCGGAAAGCGTAAAGACCATTACTGTTCGAGCCAATGATTCAGTGCATAAGCTGGGGGGTAAAACCATCGATATCGCAGTACCCCATCCGTAGCAGTTGTGAGCAGCCTATAAAAAAACAACCAACAACAGTACACCCAGCAACAAGCGATAAATGACGAACGGCAACATACCAATTCGATTTATCCACGACAGGAAAAAGTGTATACAGGCAAATGCGCTTATTGCGGCAACAACGGTTCCTAATGCCAATGCGTTCCAGTCCACCGACGCAGCACTGCCCAGCAAGTCGGACGTTAAACTTAAACCTGATAAAACGATAATGGGAATGGACAGTAAAAACGAGTAACGAGCTGCCGCTTCTCGCGTCAGACCCAACAGCAACCCGGCGGTTATGGTGATACCCGAACGCGATGTTCCTGGTATTAAGGCCATGGCCTGAGCGCCGCCAATAACTAAAAAGTCCTGCCAGCCCAAAGTAAGTTCGTCTCTGGCCAGCTTCGCTCGCCGATCAGCTAACCAAAGCAACAAGCCAAAGATGATTGTTGTAGCCGCAATAACCAGTGGCGATCGGAGATAGATTTCAATGTAATCTTTAAATAACAGCCCGACTATACCTGCGGGTATGGTGCCAACTATTACACCCCAGGCTAAGCGCGCTTCGGCTGTCATGCCTTTCCCGCTAATCGAACCTACCCACGCCAAAAACAACTTCAGTATGTCTTTTCTGAAAAAAGTAACTACCGCTATTAATGTTCCCAGGTGCACAGCAACATCGAAGGCCAATCCCTGGTCTGGCCAGCCCAATAGCTTGGGTACCAGAATCAAATGCGCCGAGCTAGAGATCGGCAAAAACTCTGTCAGGCCTTGAACAAGCGCCAACCAGATAATGTGTGCAGTTTCCATAATATTTCGACCAGTGTGGCGTATTGATATGCAGTGCTAGTGTGCAGTGCTAGTGTGCAGTGTTAAAGCACCGGTAATACATGCGCAGTGCTAGCGTTCAGTGCTAAAGCCTGTGCGATAAATCTTGAGACGAAAATCCGAGCAGGGCTGGTGCCAGGTTTTTACCCAAAGCCATAAATTGGAACCGCTCACCCATTTCACCAGGCAGGGTTAGGGTTTTAATCTCTTTTGCAAGGCTTAGCTGCTCTAATTCAGTTTTACAGGCAGCGATGTTTTTCGCCGCAATAGTGCTAATACCCGTATTCAATAAAAAGCCTGTCTGCGAAGTGTAGCCAAGCAAGGCGAAGCCTGCTGCACTACCGGCCTCTATGACGCGGGTAAAATCAACGTGCGCCGTAATATCCTGCAGGCCCGGATAATAAAATGCATCGTCATGAAAATGATGCTGGTAGTAGCACGCCAGGGTCCCTGCACTGCGCTCTGGCAAATAATACTCTTGGCGCGGATACCCATAATCCGACAATAACAGCACACCCTTTTTCATCGCTCGACCCAACGATGTTATCCATGGCGCTAACAAACAGCACACCTCTGACTGATAACCTGATTTAAAAGGTGTGCCGAGCTCTGTTTCAATTAAGGCGACCTTGGTTTGCAGTTTTGCAGGTGCAGCTTGCGTAACGTACTCCATCCCGTCTTTATTGCGGCCAACACAAACCTGATGAACCTGTGTGCCTTGCTTGGAAAACAATTCCACCGGCAAAGCGTCCATGACTTCGTTGGCAAGGCACACACCCACAAAATTTTCGGGCAAAGCATCTAACCAATGAACGCGGGAATACAAAGTCTTCGGTAAGTGTTCTTGCAAGAACTGTTTTTGTCGCAGCTGTAGTTCGGCGCTGGGTTCAAGGATGAAATAGTTCTCTGGTGGTGTATCGCTTAAGCTGGATAAAACACTGAGCGCAAGGCGGCCACTTCCCGCTCCCAGTTCAAGCACGCTACCTCCAATTAAATCCAGTACTTCACGGCATTGGGCGGCCACGCATTGACCAAATAGCGCAGAGACTTCTGGTGCAGTTACAAAGTCACCACCAGCACCAAATTTTTGCGCACCAGCCATGTAGTAACCCAGGCCTGGCTCATACAGAGCTGTTTGCATGTATTGCGCAAACGACATTACGCCGTGTTCCAGCTGCTTGTGCAACTGATTCACCAGCTGCTGCGAATGCTGTACGCCAATATCGTCGGGAAGGGGCAGGCTTGGTGCCGTGTGCGTGGTCACTTGCTTAAGCCAGGAAACCCGGGCGCACTTTGGATTTTGTTTGAGTCCGAACTATTTTGACACCTACGTCGGTATCACCGTCCAGGGCATCAGGTTTACGCAGGGTTAATTGCAACCATTCAACACCGTAATTGTCGAGCACTAGTTCGGCTATTTTTTCAGCCAAAGTTTCAATTAGCTGGTACTGAGAAGCTGATACCGTTTCCTTAATCTCATCACTGAGTGTCTTGTAGTTCAAGGCATCATCGATATTTTCTGATGCAGCAGGACGTTTGTTATCCCAGGCCATTTCAATATCAAACACCACTCGTTGGCGTTTTTCACGCTCCCAGTGATAAATACCAATAATGGTTTCTATTTCAAGATTTTTTATAAAAACTCTGTCCATTAATCGTTCCGTGCGAGGCGTGTTTCAAGCACGCATAAAAAAGCCCGATACAATCGGGCTTGGTAGTGCACTTGATAAACTAGTACCAGACTAAAGCACTAAAATAACGTACTAAAATAAAGTGCAGCTATTTGATCTTTGCTTCTTTGTACATAACGTGCTTTCGCACTTTAGGATCAAATTTTTTCATTTCAAGCTTTTCGGTCATGGTGCGCCTGTTCTTTGTGGTCGTGTAGAAATGACCTGTTCCCGCACTCGATACCATTTTAATTTTATCGCGCATAGTTATTCTCCTTAACTCGCTTAGCTAATTAAGCTTTTTTACCGGCACGTACATCAGCGAGTACAGCATCAATGCCACGCTTGTCGATGATACGCATGCCTTTTGACGACAACCGCAGTGTCACAAAGCGATTTTCACTGGCCACCCAAAAGCGATGGGTATGCAGGTTAGGCAGGAACCGTCGACGACGCCGGTTTTTGGCGTGTGACACGTTGTTGCCGGACATTGGTACTTTACCGGTCACTTGGCACACTCTAGACATCGAAAACTCCGAAAAAATAATTTGTAAACGCTTAGCCCGCGAAGGATAGCGAATTGTTTGCCAAGGCTCAAGCTGTATTTGTCTTTTTTGCCCAAATAACCGAAAAATAGCAACCTATCTGTGACGACAACGCAAAGGCCCTGTTCGACAGCCTCTTCAAGCTCACTGCGCGGCCTGCAATCGATAGCCATGCGGCCCTGCTGGTAAAGTCCTCCAGGTATTCCTATGCCAGTTTCTTCGGCCTGTTGACACCAATCCTGAAGAGCTCCCCTGCGACGCAGGGAAACTCGGGCCGGTGACGGATAAGCATGGTGATTGGTCTGCAGCTCTTAGCCGCAGATAACGGCCGCAATGAGTGTCAGAAATGATTAAATCCCTACACTATACTCAGTGCAAGTTTTACCTTGCATTAAAAAGCTCGACTTTCTACATGACCAATAATGTCAATGACCTGCTGATTGCTGACAGCCTGAGCCGTCGCTTAAGCGTGGACGCGGGCGTGTATGATATATCGATCAAGCTGCAACGCGGCGATATATTGGGCTTGCTTGGACTCAATGGAGCCGGTAAATCCACCACACTACGACTGCTCACAGGCACATTAGTACCCGATAGCGGGGATGTCATTATTAGTGGCCACTCCATGCGAGACGCGCCATTGCAGGCACGTCAGAAAATCGGTTACCTACCCGATCAGCCTCCGCTGTACAACGATATGCGTGTAGCCAGCTACTTGGCATTTTGTGCAAAGCTACGCCGCGTCTCTAAAGCCACACTGCAAAGCAACATTGAGACAGTGCTGGACGAATGCGATCTACAATCGGTAAGGCGTGTGCGCATTGGTCAGCTTTCAAAAGGTTTTCGCCAGCGTGTCGGCTTAGCGCAGGCCCTGGTACACAAACCCGATGTCTTGCTACTGGATGAACCGAGCAACGGACTTGACCCAAATCAAATGCAAGGCATGCGCAACATCATTGCGCATGCCGGTGAAAAACAAGCGGTGATTTTTTCAACCCACTTGTTGAATGAAGCGCAGGCCGTGTGCAACCGAATTGCCGTTGTCCACAAAGGCAAACTTATACACGAAGCACACGTCACCGGAAATAACTCTCAACTGGAAGATCTATTCAGCGGTTTAACCAATGACCAACCTACGGCTGCCACCGCATGATTGGAGCGATTGCTGGTTTTGAGTCTCGCGCACTTTTACGCTCGGCGCAGACCTGGATCATCGCTGCCGTGCTAGCCATTGTGTTTGCGTATTTGTTTTTACAAGCTCTGGAAACTTACCTGGAAGCGCAACCGCAACTCGCATTGCAAGATCACCCAACCGGGTTAAGTGGTTTTTTAGCCGTGCGTTACTTAGCGCCTTTAGTCATGGTTTTCGCACTGATTGCACCGCTATTGGCCATGCGCAGCTTCAGTGATGAATATCGACAACACACGTTGGCGCTTTGGCAATCGTCCCCAGTCTCCATGACCGGTTTGGTTGTGGGAAAATTTTTAGGCGTAGCTGCAGTGATCCTGTTACTGGTTTCCATAGCTGGCCTTATCCCAGCCTTTATGCGCTTTTATACGGCGTTGGACTTCGGCGTATTAGCAACATCCGTTCTTGGATTAGCTTTGGCCAGCCTTATGTTCACAGCCATTGGATTGTTTTTCTCGTCCATTACCAAACACGCCATTATCGCCGTCGCGGCCAGTGTACTTTTATTGGTTTTGCTGTGGTTACTGGGCAGCGCCAGCGCGGGTAATAGTGTGCTTATGAATGTGCTGGCAGCATTCGCGATACCCACACACTTGGCCGGATTTTTTCAGGGTTATATAAGCACAGCGAGTATTGCCTACTTTGTTATTTTAACTGTGTTGTTTATCTGCTTGACGATAATACGTCTGGACGCACTCAGGCATGCGGCTTAGTCAAACATGAAATCACGGTCACTACAACATACAATGCTCACGGTACTTTGCATTGCAATTGCTCTGGCTTTGACATGGCTATCGGCACGTACTAATCAAAGTGTTGATTTAACCGCTAACAAACGCCACGCCTTGAGCGATCAAACGGTAAACGCGGTAAAAGCACTGAATGGGCCAGTGAGCATAACAGCGGTGGTCGGGCCAATCGCTAATCAACGAAAGGCATTAACGGAACTGGTATCACGATACCAAACCCACAATCCCTTAATTTCGCTCGACTTTATAAACCCGGAAACTGATCCGGAACGAGTCAGAAATTTAAATGCAGCACCCGGTGGTGAACTTATTATTAACGGCATGGGGCGTGAACAACGCTTGCAAGCCGTTTCAGAAAGAGCGTTAACAGGTGCGCTACGCCAACTCAACCGCGAGGGTGAGCGCAAACTTGCCTTTGTTACTGGACATGAAGAGCGCAGCGCTACTGATGCCGGACCAAACAACTGGACAACCATTGCGTCTCGTTTGAATAGCGTTGGACTTAACAGCGAAGCACTGAGCCTGGTATCCAATCCGCGCATTAAAGACGATGTTGATGTTCTGGTTATTGCCGATCCTCGACGACCCTATTTTCCGGGTGAGATTGCCAGTCTGCTTGAATACATCAACTTAGGTGGAAACCTGTTGTGGGTGAGTGAAACCGATTTAAGCAAGCAAACCGGTTCTGGCTTAAACGCACTGGGGCTCGAGCTTGGCATTGATTTTTTACCCGGCGTCATCGTTGATACTGCCAGTCAGGCCGCTAACAATGGCTCAGCTACGTTTGTCATATTAAATAGTTTCGCCAAACATCCGGTTACAGAATCGTTGCGCAGCCCCATACTGCTGCCACAAACAAAAGCCTTGGCGGTTACCGCACTGGCCGGTCAAACTTTATTGCCGTTGTTGCAAACACCACAAGCTAGCTGGACAGAAACCGGAGAGCTCGAAGGCGCGGTGCAGTTCGACGAAAACACCAATGAGCTAAGCGGACCGCTTGTTGTTGGTGTGACCATTGAAAGGACAATTCGTGGTAAACAACAGCGCATTGCCATTATTGGCGACGCCGATTTTGCAAGCGATCAGTTTATTGGCAATGGCGCAAACCTCGCCTTTAGCGAACGACTTATGTCCTGGCTTGCCGGTGACACAGATGCACTCTCGTTTGTTACCTTGCCAGCTCCGGATGCTAATCTGACTTTAAGCAGTCGTTCCATTGTAATGATAAGCGTCGCACTGTTGTTCGTGCTGCCAGGCTTGTTGTTTTTGATGGCTGGCATTGCAGCCTGGCGACGTCGCCATTAATGACAACCCATTCTGCAAAACGGACCAAAGCCACGGTTGGCCTGGCACTGGTGCTGTGTTTGCTACTGGGCCTTATTGCATGGATGGAAACAAATGGGTTTAAAACAGGCAACAACCACGAAGTTATCAATAGCATTACCATTATCCGTGCAGGCCATCCAGATATAAAACTGATTGGCCAAGCCGATCAGTGGCAAATGAGCACCCCCTACACACTTAAGGTCAGTGAGCAACGAATTGATGCATTAAAACAATTGCCAAACAGCTTAGGAGAGCAATACTCACTTGCCGAAACCGATTTAATTGCCACAGGGCTTGACAGACCTCAGGCATCAGTGCAACTCAATGCAACACTCTACCAACTTGGCAACACAGATTTAAGTGGCGATCGGCGCTACGTTAAAAGCGGTGATCGCGTCAGCCTGGCGCCCGAGTGGGTATGGTCGCTGGTGCACGGAGGTGTCACCGCGTTTGCCGATCTAAACGTGTTTGATACTTTGCCAGAGGCGTTGTTTGTTAGCAGCGACGATAACAATGCTGTTCTCCCATTGAACAACCAGGCACAGTGGCGCTCATTAACAGCCGATAAAATTGTAGCGTGGGAATACGACACTGTAGGGGACGCGATAGAAGCAGAAGCCGCACAACATTACCGGCTTAGCAATACCGACGCTGTTGCTCCTGCAACGACATTGGCTAACATCTTTCGCATGAAAGATTACTCTGTCGTGCAAACCCAGCCCGGATTTGCCTATGCCATTAGCCATGCCAGACTAGACGCCCTGCTGCCTCCATCAAGCACCAATTAAAGGGGACTGAGGGCTTTTTAATCGCCCCGTCTTCATTAATGGGTCATACAATAGGGTATGCCAGAGCTACCCGAAGTAGAAACCACCCGTAGGGGCATTGAACCCTACTTGCTTGATCAGTCGGTCAGCGAGGTCATTGTTCATCAATGGCAACTGCGCTGGGCCATACCCAAACAAATACATCAGTTAAAAGACCAGCGCATCCATGCGGTTGATCGACGTGGCAAATATATTTTAATTAAAACCGACCCAGGTCAGGCGATTGTACATTTGGGCATGTCGGGTAGTTTGCGTATCTGCACTGACAATCAAGAACCGAAACGAAAACACGATCATGTTGAAATGCAGTTGAGCAACGGTGCGTCAATGCGACTACATGACCCACGTCGTTTTGGCTGCCTGCTGTGGCAAGCCATCGACGAACCAGAGCATAGCTTACTCAGTAAACTCGGCCCCGAGCCGTTGTTGGATGAATTTAATACCGAGCACTTGATACGCGCAACGCGTAAACGAAAAGTACCGATCAAAAATTTGATTATGAACAGTCAGATTGTTGTTGGGGTTGGCAATATATACGCTAGTGAGGCCTTGTTTATGGCGGGTGTCAGGCCCGGGAGAGCCGCCGGGCGTGTCAAACACAGCGAATGCGAAAAACTGGTCGCATCCATCAAAATAATTTTGCAACAATCCATCGAACAAGGCGGAACAACTTTGCGTGATTTTGTTAACAGCGATGGAGAACCAGGCTACTTTAAACAATCATTGTTTGTGTACGGCAAAGCACTCGAACCATGCCAGCGGTGTGACTCAACGATAAAGCAAATGGTTCTTGGTCAACGGTCTACTTTTTACTGTCCTGAGTGTCAACGCTGACAAACTTTTTTTACGAAAGAGATTTCAGCGGCACAAATACCCTTAGTGACGCTATTTCCAACGGGCAACGTAACGCGTAGTCGCAGGGTCGTACCATGTTTTCGAGAACTCGACTTGCCTGTTAAGTTGATCCCAACTTCGCCGCTCGACATAACCCCACTGCGAACCGGCTTGCAGCTCAAACGTATCAGGAATCCACCTCGGTGGAATTTCAACGCCGAGGCTATCCTCTACACGTGCAATCCAAAAACCAAGATGCTCTTTGTAGTATTGATACAGGGAGTCAGATAAGTCGAGTTGAGTGAGTGGCTGCTCGACATAATCTGCGTTCAACCATATTTCTTCAATTGCAGCACTAACGCCATTTAAAAAACGTTGTCTGCGAATTCGGTAGTAATGACTTTGCTGGCTAAAGTCCAACATTTTGCTTTTTACATGCTTTACCGACAGCGTGCTTGCACTCGGCAACCCACCTCCTGCGAGTAACTCGAGACGAAAGAAACCATAAATGGTGTTGGTGGTATCGATATTCCGAACGTAATTGCCAGAACCCTGTACGCGCTCAAGCAAGCCTGCGTCGTGTAATTCGGCCAGCGCTTTACGCAAAGTGCCAACCGCAATCCCCAACCGCACCGCCATGGCTCTTTCCGGTTCAAGCTTCTCTCCGTCGAGCAACACCCCGGCTTTTATCTCGCGCGCCAGCATTTCGCTGATTTCAAGATGCAAGGGCAATCGGCTGCGTTTAGAGATACCGCCCTCAGAGCCAGCAACACCCTTGGAACCTGTGCCGCCAGGGACGTTTATCCCGCTAGAGGCGTTTATGCCGCTAGGGACGCTTGCGTCACTAGAGGTACTTGCGCCGATAGAGGTACTTGTGCCGCTAGAGGCGTTTATGCCGCTAGGGACGCTTGCGTCACTAGAGGTACCTGCGCCGATAGAGGTACCCCGTCGAAATTTGCGCTTCCCCGCCATAAAATTAATCTACTGTTGACTCATTTCTTGACTCATTGATACACCAATGATACAACGTTCAATCCTTTGCAACGGTAAATCAGCTGTGACAGTCGTCCCTATTACCTCTGCCGACCTGGATGCTCTTGAAGTATCCTGGTTTGCTCCACTTTGTTCAGATGACTACCGCCACCTTGGGGTTCCCGACGGCGACTATCGGTCTAGCTGGGAGAATACGTCCGAAATTCTGCAAATGGCTGACAAACTGGGCTACCGAAACATTCTTTGTCCTTCATCGTATCAAGTGGGTCAGGACACTTTGAGTTTTGTTGCAGCCAATGCGCCGCTGACAAAACAAATCAACATGTTAGCCGCAGTGCGTTGCGGTGAAATGCAACCCATTATGCTGGCCCGCACCATCGCCACGCTAGACCACATGCTCAAAGGGCGACTGACAGTCAACATTATATCGTCTGATTTTCCAGGTCAAAAAGAAGACAGTGCTTATCGCTATCAACGTTCACGCGAGGTGGTAGAGATTCTGAAACAAGCCTGGACACAGGACGAAATAAACATAGACGGCGAGGTCTACCAATTTGAAGGCCTGACCACAGCTCCTGCAAAACCCTATCAACAAAACGGCGGCCCACTGCTTTATTTTGGTGGTTATTCGCCACCTGCCCTCGACCTGTGCGCAGAGCACTGCGATGTTTATTTGATGTGGCCAGAGAAAAAAGAAGAACTCGCCGAGCGTATGAAAGCCGTGAACGCCTGTGCTGAGAAACACAACCGCGTGCTTGACTATGGTTTGCGCGTACACATGATTGTACGAGACACCGAACAAGAAGCCCGTGAATACGCAACAGAGATCGTGTCCAAACTAGACGACGACTTCGGTGCTGAAATCCGCAACCGCGCGTTGGACGCAAAATCACTGGGTGTATCTCTACAAGCTAAAAATCGAGAAAAGGCCAATGACAGTGGTTACGTGGAACCGCATTTATGGACGGGTGTTGGTCGCGCACGCTCGGGCTGTGGGGCCGCGTTGGTTGGCTCGACTGATCAGGTGCTCAGCGAAATAGAGGCTTACCAGAAAATGGGAATACGCTCGTTTATCTTTTCAGGCTATCCGCATATTGATGAGTGCAAATCGTTCGGTGAGCGTGTCCTGCCCCAATTAAAAACATGCTCGTTGCCCGAAGCATATGGCCGAGTGCCAAAAGAGGCACCCGATGTACCTTTAGCCGCCGGAGAGCGTGTGTGATGCAAAGAGTAAAGCTGCCAGAGCTAGAGCTCAGCCGACTAATTTATGGTCTATGGCGATTGGGAGATGATATTGATACCTCCACCGCACATGTTCAGGCAAAAATAGAATCCTGTATTTCACAAGGCATCACCAGCTTTGACCAGGCCGATATTTATGGCGACTACGCATCAGAAAAAATCCTCGGCAAAGCATTAAAAGCTGCCCCCGCTTTGCGCGAGCAAATGGAAATCATTACCAAGTGCGACATCATGCTGATCTCAGAGCACTATCCCGATCGCAAAGTAAAGTACTACGATACCAGCCGTACACATTTAGAACTTAGCGTAAATAATTCACTGACGTACATGAACATAGAGCGTATTGACTTGTTGTTAATCCACAGACCCGACCCATTAATGGATGCGGCAGAAACAGGTGCAGCGCTTGATGATCTTATTACCAGCGGCAAAGTAGGTTCGGTCGGCGTTTCAAACTTCAGCCCTTTTGACTGGAACTTGTTACAAGCCAACATGAAGGCAAAACTACAAACTAATCAAGTCGAAATTAGTTTGCTGCACACAGAACCCATGACCAATGGTGACTTGGCTTTTATGCAACAACACGGCATTGCGCCGATGGCCTGGTCGCCTCTGGCAGGTGGACAATTGTTTGCAGAGAACGCCGGCACCAACAAAAAAAATGTTAAGGCACTGCGCACCAGACTTGACGCAATAGCAAGTGAGCAAGGCGTTGATACGAGTGCCGTGGCCATAGCCTGGTTATTAAAACACCCGAGTGGCATTCTGCCAGTGCTGGGTACAAATACACTACCACGCATTGCCAAGTTATCCGATGCAATGAAAGTCGATATAGATCGAGAGACCTGGTTTGAACTTTATACTCTGGCATGTGGTGAAGAGGTGCCTTAGGGTCAGTTTCACGGCCGAGCATGTTGACGATGTAAGTGGCTTTGCTACACCCTGTTATCAGTGCAGCATGGCCTTGATTTGTTTTAAATAATCGCGTTTGTGGATTTGCCGCCATTCATCGAGCACCCAGCGTTTGCCTGTGATCTCACTAAAACCGGTGTGTGAAAAGTACATACATTGACAATCGTCTCCGTTGAGTAACTTGACCGATATACTGCACAGTTCGTAGTCACCCTCGCACGGCTCTATCACTTTGGCAACATACTCAGTTTTAACAGGCACCACTTCACCATAAACACGCGATGACCGAGCGAGCACTAAAACTGGCGCCGTGGAGTCTTTGACATAACGCGTTTCGAACCCGGGCAAAATTGCCGGACAACGTTCTTCATGAAGCATGGAGTCACCACAAACTAAAGTGGCGACATCTTCATCAAGCAAGGTGCCAAACACAAACAGTAGTGTGTTGTTTGACGACGAACTGCCCACTACTATTGGCCCGCGTTATTGTCTTCGGAGGCTGAAGGCGGCACTTGATCGCGCATCAGAGCCTCGTACTTTAGTCGCAGCTGATCTTTGGTCTCAGGGTTTTTATCGTCTACCAGAATGCATTCAACAGGACACACGATTACGCATTGAGATTCATCAAAATGCCCTACACACTCTGTGCACAAATGCGGATGGATTTCGTAGATCTCTTCACCCTGGTAGATGGCATCGTTCGGACATTCCGGCTCGCACACATCACAATTGATGCATTCGTCTGTTATCCACAGGGCCATAGTGATAACTCCAAGCTAGGTTGATTACGGGCCACTTTGTTTTAGGGGTACGTTGTTTTAAGGCTGTGATTAAGTCTGGTTATTTTGAGCTTTGAGTTTGCGCTCAAATTCTTTTTTAACTATTGGATGAACAAAGTCACTGTAATCGCCATCGAGTTTGGCAATTTCGCGAACAATGCTTGATGATAAAAATGTGTACTCCTGGGATGCCGCAATGAACACCGTTTCCAGTTCGGGTGATAAATGCCGATTAACACCAGCAATTTGCACTTCGTAATCAAAATCTGAAATAGCACGCAGCCCACGCACAATAACATTTGCACCAACATCGCTGGCAAAGTTAACCAGCAATCCAGAGAATGCTTCTACTTTTACATTAGACAAATTTGAAAGCACATCCGCTGCCATGCTGACGCGTTCGTCTAAATCAAAAAAAGGATTTTTCTTGTTGCTAGGATCACCGGCGACACCGATGATCAGATCATCGAACATTTTACTGGCTCGCATGGCGACGTCAATATGACCCACCGTCATAGGGTCAAACGTACCTGGATAAATCGCTGTTACACGCATGTGTGGCTTCTTGTGTTTGTGTTAGTAGTGTGCGCGAAAAAAACTGGCTACGCAATACCAATATAGGGCCGGGAAAGGCCCGAAACAGGCATCTGAGCACTACCCGTTAAGGCGCAACAGGAACACCGTCACATCACCAAAGCGTTTTTCTTTCACAACATCGAGTCTGGCTGATAATTCCTGAATCAAACTCAATTCCTCGGTTGGCAACTCCAGATAAATTAACCCATCGGGCGCAAGGAAATCTGGCACCAGTTGCTCAACAGTGGACAAGTGCAGCTGCAGCTCAAAAGGCGGGTCAACAAACACCAGATCAAACGGTTCAGGGTTCAGCGCCAGAAATGCATTGGCAGAGACATTATGCAACTGCACGCACTGGCCAGCCTGAAGATCGACCAGGTTCTTTTTTAGCTGTGCTGCAACCTCGCTTGAAGACTCCACCAATGTGACACTGGCGGCTCCGCGAGATGCGGCTTCCAGGCCCAATGCGCCAGAACCGGCAAACAGGTCAAGACAACGGCTGCCCGGAACGTCAGTTTGCAGCCAGTTAAACACGGTTTCGCGAACACGATCACCGGTAGGTCGCAGTCCATCGGCATGCAGTACAGGTATTTTTCTGCCACGCCACTGTCCGGCTACTATCCTTACAGAACCTGCAGGCTTTGATTGCCTGTGTTTGGATTTCACGCTCTGGCCACCATGTTGAGCTTTTGATTGATGTTTAGATCGATTGGGCATAAGCAATGATAGGATATTGACGCTGGCACGTTCACTAAACAAGCAGAGCTTCTTTATTTAACCACGTTAAAAACAATCACTTTTTTTAATACACCTTGAATCAGACACGAGCGACACCGGCAGCAAATGGGTATCTTCAGTTTTCTCAAAAAACAAAAAGCCGATCGATCGGCCAAATCCGAGGCCAAAGTCTCTGGACAGGCTGGGCCTGAGCATTCAGGATCAGAGCAAGCAGGGTCCGAGCAGACCGAGAATCATTCGGTTCCTGAGCCTGAGCTTGATCAAAAACTGCAACGCACCCGATCGCGCTTCACCGACAACCTGCTCGGATTTCTTCGCGGTAAAAAACCAGTCGACGAGGCGCTTTTGGAGGAACTCGAAGCCCAGCTGATCATGGCAGATGTTGGAGTCGCGGCCACAGCAAGAGTGATTAACTCGCTGGAGGAAAAAGCTAAAACGGACAAACTAGAAGATTCGGATGCTGTTCGGGATGCTCTGCGAACCGAACTTATAAGCATCCTTGCGCCTGTTGAACAGCCACTTGAAATCCCCGACACCCTATCACCGTTTGTCATTTTGGTCGTTGGTGTTAACGGTGCTGGCAAAACCACCACCATTGGCAAGCTGGCCAAACAACTTCAGGACGGTGGCAAGAGTGTCATGCTGGCAGCTGGCGATACCTTCCGGGCGGCGGCAATCGAACAACTGCAAACCTGGGGCGAACGCAACGATGTGCCGGTGGTTGCACAAGACATTGGCTCAGATTCAGCATCAGTTATTTTTGACGCTTTGCAGTCTGCCAAAGCACGGGATATAGATGTTCTCATTGCTGATACTGCTGGTCGTCTGCACACTCAATCAGGTTTGATGGACGAGCTGCGCAAAATAAAACGAGTATTAAGTAAACTCGATGAGGCCGCACCACACGAGACATTAATCGTACTCGACGGCGGTACCGGCCAAAATGCATTGAGTCAGGCGGAAACATTTAACGAGGCCATGGCACTCGATGGTTTGGTCATTACTAAACTCGACGGCACAGCAAAAGGCGGTGTTGTTTTCGCCATTGCCGAAAAAACCGGCTTACCCATTCGTTTTATTGGAGTAGGCGAAAAAGTCTCCGACCTGGAAGTTTTTGAAGCGGAGCGTTTTGTTGATGCACTGATCGAAAACGAGGTAGAAGCTTGATTCAATTTGAGAACGTCTCGCTGGAATACAAGGCTGGAAAATTTGCGCTTATTGATCTTAACTTTGCCGTGCCGGCAGGCGCTTTCGCGTTTTTAACCGGGCATTCAGGCGCAGGCAAAAGCTCACTTTTAAAACTTATTGCTCGTCTTGAAAAGCCAACGGCGGGCAACATCGTTATAAACGGCATCGACTACAACAGGTTAAAACCGCGACAAGAACCCAGGCTTCGTCAGCAAATGGGCTTGGTGTTTCAGGACAATCAATTGCTTCATGACCGCAGCGTATTCGACAACATCGCTCTACCCTTAATCATTGGTGGTTATCGGCATAGAGAGATTAAAAATCGCGTTGCAGCTGCGTTAGAACGTGTTGGATTATCTGGTACAGCACAGGAAAACCCGCTTAGTTTATCCGGTGGAGAACAACAACGGATTGGCATCGCGCGAGCCGTGGTTGCAAAACCCAAGCTGTTGCTGGCCGATGAACCAACTGGAAATCTCGATGCGCAAATTAGCGCCGACATCATGCAATTACTCATGCAATTTTCTGCATCCGGGGTCACTGTGTTGGTGGCCACCCATGATATTGGTTTACTCGAAACATTTGATTTTCCACGATTGCAATTGCATCAAGGCCGTCTGGTTGACGTTCATCCGGGTCGCAGCGCTGCATCCCAGCAAAATGAAAACCGCCACGTTCGACACAGAGAGTATGTGTAATGCCAATTGAAAGTGGTAAATCGGCAACCCCTTCAAAGCGCTCACCCATCAGACGTAGTACGGCAAAAGCGGCCGCGACATCCAGTGAAACTATTCCGCATTCCAACCACACCGAGCCAAAGTCAAAACCCGCTAAAGCGTCGCGAAGCAAACCCTGGCAATACACCAAACGGGGCTACGCACTGGCAAGAAGTTTTCAACAACTGCGATCGCAAAAATTAGCCAGTATCGGTACGTTGCTGGTGTTTGGTGTGACGCTGGCGTTGCCTGCCTTGATACTGTTCACAGCGAGTTCACTGTCCGACTTGGGCAGCCGAAGTGTTGGCGAGGAAAGCATCACCGCTTATCTGACTTTGCAAACCTCCGATCTGGACGGTGCATCACTGGCGCAACAGGTTCAACTCATTGACGGTGTGAAAGAGGCGCGCTACGTGTCAAAGGACGAAGCCCTGGCGCTGTTCTATGCACAGACAGATATCGACGAGGGTATTGATGTGCTGGGTGAAAACCCGCTGCCAGGTTCTATCATTCTGTTTCCGGATACCTCGAAGCTAAATGAAGCTGATCTAAAAGCCCTGGCAATGACAGTGGCTAAATCCGAAGGTGTGGATCGAGTGCAATTCGATTTGAGATGGGTGCAACGCTTGCAGGCGGTACTTAACCTAACTCGCTCTGTTGGTTGGATTTTGGCCAGCTTCCTGACCCTTACAGCGCTATTAGTCATTGGTAATACCATTCGCCTGGAGCTGCTGCGTCGCCAAACCGAACTGGATGTCTCGCGCCTGCTGGGCGCAAACAAAGCTTTTTTAAATCGGCCGGTTATCTACACTGGCGCACTCTATGGCTTTTTGGGCGGGTGTATTGCCTGCGCTATTGCCCTGTTTGCCCTGCATTGGCTGCGTGAACCCGCCGTGAGTCTTTCGACGCTGTACAGCAGCACATTCGAACTCGTCATGCCAACTGCGTCACAATTGCTGCTGGTGGTGCTGGCAGCCACAATTTTGGGTGTTTTTGCCGCAATTATCACTCTTTACCAACCATCTAACCATTTCTTACAAAATCGTAGAACTGGCATATAATATTGGTAAACCATTGATTTATAATAATGTTTATTGATCTTCGTGCAATTTATGACCGAAATTATTGCTTAACAATTGGGGAACTTGGCCGATTATTAGCACTCTATGTCTGCGAGTGCTAAAATTAGCTACATTGATAAATCGGGAGATACCTATGAGTAACGCCCTCACTATAAAAACAACTGCCAATCAGGCCACTATGGCTCTGCCGGCGATAGCCGACGACCTTAACGGTTACTTGTCAAAGATCTCGACAATCACATTGTTGAGCTCGGAAGAAGAACAAGCATTGGCCAGAGATCTTCGTGACAACGAGAACATTGAAGCTGCGCGCGCGCTGGTTATGTCACAACTGCGCTTCGTGGTGCATATTGCTCGCACCTACAAAGGCTACGGCTTGCCTCTGAACGACCTCGTCCAGGAAGGCAATATAGGCCTGATGAAAGCAGTCAAGCGATTTGACCCGGATAAAAACGTTCGTCTCATTTCGTTTGCCGTGCACTGGATTCGTGCCGAAATTCACGAGTACGTGATTCGCAACTGGCGCATTGTTAAAGTGGCGACCACCAAATCGCAGCGTAAATTGTTTTTCAAATTGCGCAGCGCAAAAAAGCAGCTTAACTGGTTAAGCCATGACGAGGTGCAGGCTGTTGCCAAAGATCTGGGCGTTGAACCATCTGTTGTTATGGAAATGGAATCACGCATGAACGGCCATGACAGTGCCTTCGATGCGCCAATTGGTAGTAACGAGGAACGCTCTCTATCGCCGGCTGATGTGCTGCACACTGAAGACACAGACCCGTCCACGGTTGTAGAAAAGCTCGACACCGATTCGCAAGCTTTAGAAGGCTTGGCGGCCAGTATGGAGACGCTTGATGATCGTAGCCGAACTATATTGCAACGCCGATGGTTAGCTGACGAAAAATCAACGCTCCACGAATTGGCAGACGAGTTTGAGGTTTCTGCTGAGCGTATTCGCCAGATAGAAAAAGCCGCCATGAAAAAGCTTAAAACGCACATGATGGCAGCTTGATAGCTGAACTTGATGTTCGATTAAAAAACCGCCTTCGGGCGGTTTTTTTGTGATGTATGCGAATTCGTGTGATTTGTATATTTGTGATTTGTATATTGTTGTGACATTGATCATGTGCGCCACTTATCAATAGGCAAATGCGGTAATCATACCGGCTGTGAGGAAACATCCTCTGCTACTGTTATCAACACGTTACATCTACCCAGAACATTAAAAAACTATGAAAGTATTCTTGTCGTGGTCATCATATGCGCGACTGGTGTCAGGAGCGACACTACTGTTTAGTGTCTCCCTGCCAGCGTTTGCAACACCCCCATCACAGCCTGGCCAGCCTTTTGGCAGCGTGACGGGCAATACAATTTCGTTGGCGTGGCTGGCATCATCTGACAACATTGGCGTTGCAGGTTACAACGTCTACCGCAACGGGTCTTATGCAACTACGGTCAACGATGCCCGCTACACCGGGACGATCGATGCTTCTCATACCAATCAATTTTATGTGGTTGCGTTTGATATTCCTGCCGGCAACGAAGAGCGCAATTATTCACCACGCTCGGTGGTGCAAACGTTTAGCGCAGCGATTGATCCTGAACCAGTAAACAATTCAGTACCAACCGTGCCCAGCTCACTTAATGCGCTACGAACATCACCGTCAACCGTGTCGCTGACCTGGAACGCATCAAGCGATGACCAGGGTGTTGATGGCTACAACGTGTACAGAGACAACCGATACATAACGACGGTGACTAATCCACGTCTAAACGACATTCAATTAGCACCTGGTGTCGAATACTCCTACTACGTTGTGGCCTTCGATGAACAACGTAATTTTTCTGCCCGATCAGCTGAGGCCAGCACAGCTGAAGGAGACGTTATACCACCTGTTGACCCTGATCCCGATCCGAAACCTCCTACTGTTGAACCGCCAGTCACTCAAGATACACAAAGACCTGACACCATAACTGGGCTGTCTGGCGTCTTTGCCAACGGCAGCGTCTCACTCGAATGGCCTGTTGGCACAGACAACGTCGGCGTCGATGGATACAACCTGTACCGAGACGGCAGTTATCTGATAACTATTTTTAGCAACAGCTATGTGGACACAGCACCACCTGCAGCAGGCTTTGCAAACTATGCCGTTGCCGCTTTTGATGAGGCTCGTAATTTTGGCGTTACATCTCCGGTTACCCAGATCGCTTTGACTGAAACTACCGACCCGGTAGACCCAGTTGACCCGATTGACGAAGATAACGGTACACCGCCGACACTGCAAGATCCCTTCGCCGATGCTGTTCCTTCACCACCATTCAGCGACCCGTTTGGCTCACTGCTAGAGATAGACAACGAAGTTGCCGTCGCAGGGGGACCTCCCACACAACCTAAAAATTTACGCGCCGAACTCATCTCAAACGATTGGGCCGAAATAAATTGGGCGCCTGCAAACGATGATGTTGAAGTGGTCGAGTATCGAATTTATCGAAGTGATGGTGTGACGTACACTGTTAGAGGTGATCAGACAACACCTAACAGCGCTGCACAAGGCGAACTGGACCGGTTCTGGAATGCCACCATTTTTATCGACTGCAATTACACGCGTTTTCGTGACACTGTGCATAACTGTGGAGTCAATGGGCCCAGCGCGGGCGATGAGTTTACTTATGAAGTGTCGGCCATTGATGATGAGGGCCAGGAATCAGCTCGTTCAGAACCACTTGAAATTATCTATCACCTGGCTGAAAACGCACCTATTCCCTACTATGACGATTTTTACAAACTACCAGGTGACAAGTTTGTACAAGAGCATGACTTAAGTCGAACACGCTACTTCATTGATGAGTTTGAGACAGTGTTCGTTGATGAATTTGATGGAACATCCGTTAACGAAAGCTACTGGACGACCGGCCTGGTTTGGGGTGACACTCGAATTATCAACGGTGAGCAGCAGTATTTTGTTAACACGCAAAGGGACGCTGACTTTGGTTATGACCCATTCAAGTTTACCGGTGACACGATGATTATCGAATCCATCGCGACACCTGACGAACTAACCGACAAACTACCATCTGTTTGTGATGAGGCCGACCCAACGGGTCTTGAACGATGTGCCTTCTTATCAGGGGCATTGTCCAGTCACGACAAGTTCGGCCTGACCTATGGTTATGTTGAGAGCCGCATGAAAGTTGGCGGCGCTTCGGGTAGCTTGTCCAGCTTCTACTTATACAACCGTTACCCGGGTACTGGCAGAAACCTGCACTCACCCGAAATTGACATCATCGAGTACCTTGGCGAAAACCCGTTTGGGGATGAGTCTGCGTTTCAAACTTATCACTATGCAAATGTCAATGATGGCTCAACCAACTCAGCGCCAACCATGGCTTATGACAACCCGGATGGCAGCAAATACGATGAAGCCTTCCATACCTTTGGCGTGTTGTGGGAACCTCAGTTGGTTATCTGGTACATCGATGGTGTGGAAGTGAAACGCATGAGCGGTGTACAAGTGGCAAGACAACAAATGAATATTGTCACCTATTTAGTATCGGGTAGTGCCTGGGCACCAACACCAGATGTTGATGCTGATATCTTTCCGCTGCAATTTGAGATTGACTATATAAAGGCTTATCAACGTCCACCGTATGATACCAACGGTTTGTATCCTGACTAGTTGTTAGGGCAAACATCCCAAATAAAAATGGCCCCACATGTTGGCAACACTTGTGGGGCTTTTTTTTAAAAGATTTTCTAAAAAAGATTAACTGAAAAGCCGACTTACCAACGGCACGTAGTGGTCAATCAACATAACGGCAAACAACCACATTAAATAATTGATGGAAAAAACAAACGTCTTAATCGGCTGCTTTTCGTTTTTCTCATTAAACATCTTTATAACGTGATACAAAAACATAGCCCCGAAAATCACAGCGGCTGCCAAATACAACAAGCCACTCATACCAATCAAATAAGGAAAGATGCTAATAATCAACAGCAGTATGGTGTACAGCAAAATTTGTATGCGCGTAAAGGCCACGCCGTGTGTAACCGGCAACATGGGAATATCAACCTTGGCGTAATCTTCACGCCGGTGTATGGCCAAAGCCCAAAAGTGTGGAGGTGTCCAAATGAAGACAATAAGAAACAGCAATAACGCACCAGCGGTAACCTCGCCCGTAACCGCAGCCCAACCCAGAACGGGTGGCATAGCTCCGGCGGCACCACCGATGACAATATTTTGAGGCGTGGCGCGTTTCAGGTAAACCGTGTAAACAATGGCGTAACCAATTAACGAAAAAAATGTAAGCACCGCTGTTAAGACGTTCACCAATACCACTAACATCAGCATGGCAATAGCGCCGAGCGCAAACGCAAACAACAAGCATTGTTTTGTATTGAGAGCACCTTGAGGAATCGGGCGATTTTTTGTCCGCCCCATCTGGGCATCGCTGCGCTGATCTATGACGTGATTTATGGCAGCGGCAGAAGAGGACGCCAGGCCAATGCCTAACAATCCAAAAAAAGCTTCTTGCATTGGCGGCCATGCTGGAACGGCCAGCGCCATACCCACCATAGCGGTGAACACCAGCAACAACACGACTTTAGGCTTAGTGATTTCCAGATAGTCACGCCAGTGCGCTGTAAATGCGGTTACGGGATTGTGAATACTGTGGGATTTCATCGTAAGTTGGGCCGTCGCCCATAGGCTAAAGGGGGCCGCCCTAGCCTACCTGATGTGGTTCAGTTTTAATAGTGTCCAAACTAAGCAATGTGGGTACCACGCGGACCTTGTAACCAAGTGACGCGCATGGGTGACTCAAACGCAAATTGCGTGGGTTCGCCCATGGCAATAAATTTTTTACGCACCGAATCGCTGCGCACCTGTGCTTCTGTATAACCGGTATTGAAAGACTTGGCCACGTAGCGATTGGCAAATTGTTCCCATGAATTGTATTGCAAGGCTCGGCTGTACTCAAAGACTTGCGTGCTCTCAAAATGAGGCACCGCGTACGCATCGATCGCCTTTTGCGCCAAGGCCCTTACTTGATATTCATCATGAAATAACTTCATGACCTCGTTTAAGTCGCCACTGGCCACCGGTTCAATGATGTATATAAAACCCTCAGGTTTGAGTATGCGTAGGCACTCACTAAAAACGCGTGAATACAAATCATTGGGTACATGATGCAAAGAATACGAAAACACGATGCCATCGACTGATTGGTTCTCGACCGGTATTTGATCAGCGCCCGTCTCTGTAAAACCAACATTAGTAGTGATTTTAGCTTGGCGGTTTTTTTCCGCCTGTATAGGGTCGGGGTCAATTGCCAACACATGCGCACCTCTTTCTGCGAGCGCTTTAGACAAGTGCATATCACCGCAACCCGCATCAATGATAAATTGATCAGCAGGTTTAAGGCATTGATCCAGAACATCAAGATCGGTAGTGACGCCCAGTTGTTTAATGTTGTTTTGCATGGATACTAGCCAATACGTGAGGATTTTAACAAATGCTTTATGTCTTTAAATAATGGCTTGCTTAGCTGGTCTGGCGTGTATCGCATCATTAGGTTGCCTAACGGGTCGATAAGATAAACGAGGTTCGATTTTGCCTCCATATCACTTTGCGCTTTGTTAACTTGATCTGTCAAACTGGCGATCGCGTCGGGACTACCGCCGACGATGCGCAAGCCTACTTGTGCGGCGGTAAATTCGTCATCAAAAGCGGTAGAAAGATCAGTGAGCAAAACGCGTTGCACGCGGGCCATACGGTGGTTCAATGCAAGCCGGGTTTGCCGAATATCAATAAGCGCCTGCTTACAAGCATCGTCACACTGTGCTCCGGGCACATACATAATAGTCCACTTACCACGCACTTCATCAAGAACAAAGGGTTCGTCATTGCCTTGTTCCTGTAGTACAAATTCGGTTAATGGCACAGCGGGGTCAATGAGTTCGCCACGTGATGTGCTGCCCCAACTGATTGCACCGGTTTGAACGACCTGGAACCAAATAGTGGCCAGCAATAATGGCAGAAAAAACAACGCAAAAATCCAGACAAGCTTTTTTCGCGAAGCCGATCGAGCTGCTTCATCGATGATAATGTCACCACTTGCATCTCGCAATGATGTGTTTTGTTGCGGTGATGAATTTTGTTGGGGAGTTGTACTCATTAAACCGGCTCTATCCGTTTGGTGTTATACACAATATATAAAATGCTCAGCGCCACAGCCATGGCATACCACTGAAAAGCATAACCATAATGCCTTGTTGGCCCGATTGCTGCCGCAGGTTCCCAGTTGGCCGTGTAAAGCGCTGCGTTTTTTACCTGGGACATGTTTGATGGTGCACTGGGTCGAATTTGTCCCTGAGCTTGTTGCGGCTGAGCTTTTTGCGGCTGAATAAGGCCAGCCAATACTGGCTCACCCAGCGCAGCCTCAATGGCCTGATAATCAAAGTATTGTAACAAGCGAGGCCAGGATTCATTTTGCCCGTTTTCACTTTGCATATTGTTGATCATCGATAAAGAATCACCGCTCATCAATCCTTTCGATGGCCTGGAAAACAGACCAGTGTGCTTGAAATCCGGACTGGCGCTTAAGTCGGTAATGTTTGTAACGATATCGGGCACATCCTCACGTGTCCGCCCTTGTGCAACCCAACCACGATTAACCAGCACGATGCCGGCCTCTGTTTTCACTGGGGTAATCACCTCATAGCCCGCCTGGCCTTTATGCACCCGATTATCCCACAGGAACTGACGAGTACTGTCGTAGTTTCCGAAAAATGTAACCAGTGTGTATGCGCTCGCAGCTTCAGCCAAATCGCCAAGCTGCTGCGGCGCGACGGCCTCAGTGTTCAGTGATCGCTCCGCAGCGGTGAGTATGTCGATCTTCTGGGCTGCGCGCTTCATCTGCCAGGTGCCCAGAGCGAGCAGAGCCAACAGGAACACGCCATAAAGTGCCACAATCAGAGCACTCGGTTTATGTTCAAAATTGCCAACGCGCAAGATATCAGGCCCAGAGGGTTATATTTTCGGATGATACAGCTTGAGAGCGAAAAGCAGTGTTACTCTACTGCCTATGCTATTCGTCAAATTTATTGTACTGCTGTTACTGATATTCATTATCATCAGCTTGTTTTCAGGCTTGTACTTTCTGGTCAAAGATAAGGGTCAAACCAAGCGTACGGTCAATGCGCTAACGTTGCGTATCGGGCTTTCGTTATTGACCATTGTCGTCGTGCTGATCGCTGCGGCAAGTGGCGTGGTCGACTTTAACAAAAACCCGTCTTATAGCAGCAACACTGAAACACCAATCCAAACAACCAACTAGTATGGATGGGGTCAGGTCTTTGATTTTGAATTGATGAGCGTGTGATGGGGTCAGGTCTTTGATTTTGAATTGATGAGCGTGTGATGGGGTCAGGTCTTTGATTTTGAATTGATGAGGGCCGAACAACGAATGTAGATTTCGACTAAAACCTACATTCGTTGTTCGGCCCTCATCAATTCAAAATCAAAGACCTGACCCCATCACATCCGCCTTCGGCCCTCATCAATTCAAAATCAAAGACCTGACCCCATCACACAAAATCAAAGACCTGACCCCCGTGACCCCCTTGCTGGCTAGAACAGGTAGACGAAGATAAACAGGCCTAACCAGACGACGTCGACGAAGTGCCAGTACCAGGCAGCGGCTTCGAAGGCAAAATGATTTTTTGATGTAAAGTGGCCTTTCATGCCTCGCATCATGACCACCAACAGCATAATGGCACCCATGGTGACGTGGAAGCCGTGGAATCCTGTCAGCATAAAGAATGTTGAACCGTAGATTCCACTGGTCATTTTTAAGTTCAGATGCGCATAGGCTTCGTAATACTCAAATGCCTGTAAACCAACGAAGAGAAAACCCAGGGCCACGGTGGCCGCTAGCCAGCGAACCATTTTCTTGCGGTTATCTTCTTTAATGGCATGGTGGGCAATGGTGCAGGTAACACCACTGGTTAGCAACAACAGCGTGTTAATTAGCGGTAAACCAAACCAACCCATTGGGCTCCACTTACCCGCCATATCTGAAGGTCCGTCGCTGGGCCACATGTAGTCATGACCAGCCCACAAAACGGCGTTGGTAACGTCTGCTCCGCCACCACCCTCGCCTCCGAGCCAGGGACCCGAGAAGGTTCGCGCGTAAAACAGTGCGCCAAAGAAGGCACCAAAGAACATGACTTCGGAGAAGATAAACCACATCATGCACATGCGAAATGAGGTATCAACCTGAGGACTGTAAGTACCTGATTCGCTCTCTTTGATTACAGTGCCGAACCACCCGAACATCATGACAATCAGAATGATGCTGCCAGCAATGAGCATTTCACGGCCGAGGGTGCGGCCATTCAGCAAATTGGCAAAGCCCATAAAAAAAACAAATAAGCCGATTGATCCGACAATAGGCCATTTGGCCTCATGCGGAACATAGTAGTCAGTAGCACCACTCATTGGGGTAGTCCTGTATGCAAAATAAGATTAAAAGAAACTGTAAAGCAAATACTCAATAAATACTCAATAAACGGGACAGAGGGCCTTTTTTGATAATAAAAATATTAACCATAATTAACTTGTGGACAATATTAAATCCCTCCGTCCCCTTTAATTCTCAAGTCAAGTTTGATCTGGCGATTTAAAAAACGTATACGACAATGTCACCCTGTCGACGTTAATGGGCAAATCCGGGTCGATAATAAAGGTTAGCGGCATGTCTTTTGAACCCTTAGCCTCAAAAGCTTGTCGCGTGAAGCAAAAACACTCTGTTTTGTTGAAGTGTTTGGCTGCTGACTGTGGTGTCACACTTGGGGTCGCCTGCCCGACAACCGGTGTGTTCGACAAATTCTCTGCGTAGTAGCTGGTGTGGTAAAGCTCCCCCGGCTTGACTCGCATTTCGCGCACCATCGGTCTGAACTCCCAGGTACCACCCTGATTTATGCTAGCGACAAATTCGACTGTCACCAGCCTGTCGGATGCTGCTGCCGCGTTGGCCTCAGCCTCAGCCACGGTGACTCGACCGGTTTTACCATTTAGCCCCGTGACCTCACATATGATGTCGTATATCGGCACCATTAAATAGCCAAAGCCAAACATCGCCACAGCCAGCAACAGGCTTTTACCCGCTACCATACCGTGGCGTTTTAGTGAATGTGAGGAAGTATCTGACATTATCCAGCTCAATCTATCCTACCTGACCACGACCAAAGACCATCCACACAATACTCCCAATATAAAGACACAGAGCAATAACGCCCAAAATTATTGGCATGCGATAACGTTGCCAAAAAGTGGGCGGCAATTGCTCGTTGTTGTCTGACATGGATTCAACCACAGCGGACACAGGGTCCGCTGTCTCTGTTGCGCACGTTGATTGATTCACTTTTCTAGCGCGTTATTGTATTGGCATCAATCGGCGGAGCCACTTCAAATGTGTGATATGGCGCAGGGGATGCAACAGTCCATTCCAGACCCCGCGCACCTTCCCATACTTCCGAAGTGGCCTCTTTACCACCTTTGATGCATTTAAGAATGATATACACAAACAGTAGTTGCGAGAATCCAAAACCAAATGCACCAATGGTTGCGATGAAGTTCCAGTCTGCAAAGATATTGTTGTAATCAGGTATACGACGTGGCATACCGGCCAAGCCAACAAAGTGCATTGGGAAGAACAGCACGTTCACAAAAATAGTGGAAATCCAGAAGTGCAATTTGCCCAACTTTTCGTCGTACATATTACCGGTCCACTTTGGAATCCAGTAATAGGTGGCTGCCATCAGTGAATAGATAGCACCCGGCACCAGTACATAATGGAAGTGAGCTACTACGAAATAAGTGTCGTGGTATTGGATGTCAGCCGGAGTGATTGCCAGCATTAATCCCGACAGACCGCCGATAGTAAACATAATGACAAATCCAATCGCAAACAACATCGGGGTTTCAAACGACATTGACCCGCGCCACATGGTAGCCACCCAGTTAAAAACTTTCACGCCGGTTGGCACCGATATCATCATGGTGGAAAACATAAAGAACAGTTCGCCTGCCAGAGGCATACCGGTGGTGAACATGTGGTGCGCCCAAACGATGAACGACAAGAACGCGATAGAGGCTGTTGCGTAAACCATTGAGTCGTAGCCAAACAGAGGCTTTCGTGCAAACGTTGGAATAATAGAGGAAACAATACCAAATGCCGGCAATATCAATATGTAAACTTCAGGGTGACCGAAGAACCAGAAAATATGCTGGAACATAACCGGGTCACCACCACCTGCTGCACTAAAAAAGCTGGTGCCGAAAAAGCGATCAGTCAAGAGCATGGTTACCGCACCAGCAAATACCGGCATAGTGGCGATAAGCAGGTAAGCCGTGATTAACCAAGTCCATACAAACATTGGCATCTTCATCATGGTCATGCCAGGTGGACGCATGTTAAAGATGGTCGCCACGATATTTATAGAACCCATGACCGACGATATGCCCAGGAAGTGAATGGCAAAAATAACAAACGCAAAACTATCACCCATCTGTAAAACCAGCGGTGGGTAAAGCGTCCAGCCACCGGCCGGACCACCACTGTCCATAAACAATGTGGAAAGCATGATGGTAAAAGCAAAAGGCATAATCCAGAACGACCAGTTGTTGAGTCGAGGTAAAGCCATATCCGGCGCACCGATCATCATGGGGATCATCCAGTTTGCCAGGCCCACAAAGGCAGGCATTACTACACCAAATATCATGACGATGGCGTGCATCGTAGTCATCGAGTTGAAAAACATTGGGTCAACAAACTGCAGACCCGGAGAGCCCAGCTCAGCTCGAATAACAAGCGCCATGCCACCGCCGATGAAAAACATAATCAGCGAGAACCACAAGTAAAGAGTACCGATATCTTTGTGATTAGTTGTTGTGACCCAACGCATCAGACCGGGTGCCGGGCCGTGATGGTGGTCGTCGTGTTCGTCATGCCCTGGGTGGTCGTGGGCTTTGTCTGAGTAACTCATCAGTTAACTCCCTTAAGATTGTCTGGGGTCACGTCAAGCGCAGTTTGGCTCAGGCCTTGTCGTAACGAACGCATGTGCGAAGGTTGCAGCGTGTCACCGGTACCATTACCAAACGCATTGCGCTGGTAGGTTATAACAGCGGCAAGATCAACATCACTAAGGCGACTGCCGAATGGCTGCATAGCAGAATTCGCTACACCATGAATAACTGTCCTGACATGAGCATCGATGTCACCGGTAACCACGTCGCTGCCGGCAATTGCCGGAAACATACCCGGTATACCCTGGCCTTCTTTTTGATGGCAGCTCATGCAATTCGCGTTATATACCTGTGAGCCTGTTGCCAGTAATTCCTGTTGCGACCATTGTCGAATGGAATCCATATCCGCGGCGGCTGTTTTGGTTTGTTGCTCACCCACCCAAGTGTCAAACTCTTCTTGAGAAACAGCGTGGACAACAATGGGCATGAAGCCATGGTCGCGACCACACAGCTCTGTGCACTTGCCACGATATACGCCGGGCGTGTCTATGCGTGCCCAGTTTTCGTTAATGAATCCTGGTATGGAATCTTTTTTAACAGCGAAATCTGGCACCCACCACGAATGGATAACATCAGCTGCCGTGTGCAAAAAGCGAATCTTGGTACCTACAGGGACAACCAAGGGGTTATCCACGTCTTTGAGATAATGTTCGAATTGCTCTGTATCAACACCAGAATCGAGCTGACGCGCAACGTTGTGTGCAGGATTTAGCTGACTGAAAAAACTGATGTCTTCGTCAAGATACTCATACTGCCAACGCCATTGATACCCGGTGACTTTAATACTCATTTCAGAATCACTGAAGTCTTCCATCTCGATCAGCACTTTAGCAGCCGGTATCGCCATGACGATTAAAATCACCAACGGCACAATAGTCCAGGCAACCTCAACTGTGGTGCTCTCGTGAAAATCAGCAGGAACAGCACCTTTGGATTTACGGTGCTTGAACATGGAATAAAACATCACGGCAAAAACACCCGCACCTATGACACAACACCAGTAAAAAATACGCATGTGCAAGGCGTGTACTTTGCCACTGATTTCGGTCACACCGACAGGCATGTTCAGTGCTCCCCAATCTGCCCAAGCCACTGACGGTAGTGCCAGCGCAAAGACAATCGGGAGCATCCAACGATAGACGCCAGATGTCATAGTCAAATCTCCAAAAAAAACTTAAAAAATAAACTCAAAACCTTTGACCAGCCGTATTAGCTACGTCTGGTTCTAAAACTGTGCAACTCAACTCGGTAACTCAGACCAAGCAACGCAAACCACGCAACGCTTACCTAGTGATCGCTGCGGTTCAGAGCCGAATCCAATTCGTTAAACAATGTTTGTTTCTCATCACGGCCCAGACACTGCCCCAGGGCGTAATGCTTGCCGTGCGCGCCCAGACTCAAGTGTCCAACTTCAAACGGGCTTTCCGGGCGGTGATACCGCAGCCGAGACCATCTGCGTGGCAAATCAACCGATATATCGGGCGACTTGTAACCCCACTCAAGCTTGATCTTGTCCTCGTTAACCGTAATCACTTCCTTGCGACTCAAGCGGTGTATTGTCCAGTGCAAACAAAATACGATAAAAATAATTTCCGCACCGGCAAACGGAATGATCATCCAAAAACCAAATGCAGCCATGGCGATGGCGATTCCCAAGCACACGACACCCAAACTGGCGGCAAGCCACATATTGGCTTTCCAGGACATCGACTGATTCGCCTGAACAATAAGGCGAGTCGTCCTGTCGACACCGTTCTGGACATTGATCATGGTGACATCATCGCAATCGTGTAGATTCTTGTTCCCAACCGGCGCGCCTTTAACGTGCGCGTACTATACTGCGAACCCCTAACTATAGCGCAGCTTCGCCAATTCTCGCAGTTTTATCGGTAACTTTTCAGAACCATAAGTTTACTAAAAATTTGCAGGGAAAACGGCTTTTACAAACAGCTAATTCCACCAAGGCCTTATTTGCCGTGAAGCGACTGACGCAAACTATCCAGTGAAACCGAATACTCACCAGAGGTGTTATTCCGTTTGGGCTCTAATGAGCCTTTCCAGCCGTGGCCATGAACCAGCTCCAGCGTCACAGGGAAACGACCCGCACCTGCGCGCTCTTTAAGCAAATTACGCACTTTGGGCGACATCAGACCAGCCCGACGACCAAATGCTACGTTAGACGCGCCAATTAGTCGCAATTCATCCTGCAATGCGTCAATGGATGGATAGTCGACCTGAACCTGTTCTCGATCGAGCACAGGTGCATCAAACCCTACAGCGAGCAACGCATCTCCGATTTTGTGCATATCTTCCAAACCAAATACGTGTAGAGCCGAGTCAATTTGTGCCCATACAGCCTGATACTCTTGCAGCGTGTCGGGGCCTGCCGAGGTGAACAGGAAAGCTGCATCATTGGCCAGCACACGAAAAACTTCGGCGAACACTTTTTGCGGGTCGTGACACCACGGAAGCAACAAATTCGATACCACCAGATCGAACTCACCGTCTCCGAAGGGTAATTCGTGGGGATCTCCGGATATGCATGAACGCGCTGCACTGCGCTTGGGCCACCAACTGGGCCACCAACGCCGTGGTGCTTTTTCAGTCACCCCTCCCGGGTCCAGTCCAATGATTTCCGCTTTACCGAAACGTCGCTCCAAGGCATTGAATTGATACCCATTTCGACAGCCAAGGTCGAGTATTCGGGTCGGTTCGATAGCCAACAAATCCAGTCGACTCATCATTCGCTCCGCCACATCCCGATACACGGCGTTGTGCAAATCAAATGCGCCATTAGCGTCAGTGAAATGTCGACTAATCGCTGGTATGCGCGCTGGTTGAATTGGAGATTGCATTAAGTTAAACCCACAGCGCCAGATCTGCTTTAATAGTCACAGCAAAAACAGCAGACCATACCGTGTTTACAGCATCATTGTTCATTCCAGCCGTTCTCGCCAGCTCGATTGCGTATGCAGTAGGCTCGGTCTCGGCAGCCATTTTAATTTGTCGCTTGATGAATCTGCCCGACCCGCGCGAGTCCGGCTCGGGTAATCCTGGCGCAACTAACGTGTTGCGGGTAGGCGGCAAATTGCCAGCGGGACTGACCTTGCTGGGTGATGCTCTAAAAGGCTTGCTACCGGTGGCCATTACCGGGCTTATTATTCCGCATCAGCCTACCGTCGCTCTGGTTGCCATGGCAGCGTTTCTAGGCCACTTATATCCCATGTTTTTTGATTTTCGAGGTGGCAAAGGTGTCGCAACCGCCTTGGGTGCACTGTTCGGACTGAGCATGCAAATTGGCGTTTCGGCTACCGTCACATGGCTGGTGATCTGTCTGGCATTTCGCATTTCATCGTTGGCAGCGCTTATTACTTTCACTTTAGTACCACTGTATTTGTTAACCGGCGGGCATTCAGCTTTTGCACTAGTTTACGTTGTAATTGCGGGCTTTATGTATTACAGCCATCGTGAAAACATCAAACGCATTCTGGCAGGGACCGAGCCAAAGCTTGGAAAATCCTAAGCGCGCTTTGTACTCGTTAGCCTTGCGCTCTTTCAGGTTTTTTATGCGAACGTTGTCTATGCGAACGTTGTCTATGCGAATGCTGTCGTTGCGAACGCTGGTTCTGCTTTGTCTGCTACACCCGCTTGATGCGATCGCCTGTGAGGCCTACTCGCAAAACTCAATGGCCGACCAGTCGCTTTTTGTCGGTGCCATTCAAATTACGGTAGAAGACGTTTTTAACAACACGCTGGCAACCGAAAATTTGGCTATTCACAGAGTCGCCAATAAACTGCACATTGAATCCAAAAGAGAGCTGATTGAATCTCAATTGCTGTTCAAAACAGGCGACGTGTTTGATATCGACACACTTGAGGAAACCGCTCGCAACCTGCGCAGTAATCGATACCTGAGAAGCGCCACTGTCACTCCAATACAAATTTGTGACGGGCAAGTCGACGTTAGTGTGGTCACGGGGGATAACTGGTCTTTGATACCCGGCTTTAGTTTTGCCCGCGCTGGTGGTGAAAACGAATACTCGTTCCAATTGTCCGAACTCAATTTACTGGGTCTTGGCAAGAGCCTTGAGATTGAGTTAATTCATACACCCGAACGAGATCAGCGAGTACTGCTATACCACGACCCATTACTAATGGGCACAAAAACTCAGCTCACCACCCAGCTACAAAATAACAGCGATGGGGAGGTACAGGCTATTGAAATCGAACAGCCGTTTTTTTCACTTGATACGCGCATGGCATGGCGAGTCAACGCTGGCAATACGCAGTATTTGCAAGCGCTATATGATGATGGCAGTTTTTCCAGCCAGCTCGCTATTGAGCGTCAGTTTGTCTCTGTCGAATACGGATTTTCTGAAGGCAAACAAGGAAAAGTGTCCCACGATAACAAGTTTGAGCAACACGTGCTTCGCTGGCGCATGGGCTGGGCCTACGAACGTCTGGGTCTGGGTGCAACCTTGCGCTTTCCTGACAGTGCGCCTGAACCTGAGCGCGTTTACAGCTACCCGTTTTTGCAGTTAAGCTTTTTGCGACCCACGTTTATTACGCAAACCAATCTGCAGCTAATGGAGTCTGTTGAAGACATTGCAATCGGGCACGCGTTGCGCGCTCGTATTGGCTTGGCTACAGAAACCTTCGGCAGTCACACAGATGCGATCGCGCTGGAAGCAGCTTATTCAAAAGGCTGGCAGCCCAGCGCACGCATACTGGGCTTGCTTAGGTCCAGCGCTACCGGTTTTGTTCAGGATGATCGCATTGAAGATGGTTTGGCTAACGTAAACTTACAGGGCTTTTATTTCGCTTCGCAAAAACTGCGCTCCTTTGTGGCTGCCAATTTCGTTTCCAGTGCACGCCTGTTTGAACATAAACAAGTGGTGCTGGGTGGAGAGACCGGTTTGCGAGGCTACCCCCTGCGCTTTCAAACTGGCTCACGACGCGCGCGCTTTACCGCTGAACAACGTTACTTTTTTGATTGGTATCCATTGCGACTGGTGCGGGTTGGTGCGGCAGCGTTTGCCGATATTGGTTCTGCCTGGGACAAAGGTGAAGACCCACAATGGTTGAAAGACGTCGGTTTGGGTTTACGTATCGTGAACACTCGACAGGCTGGCGCAAAAGTCATGCACATCGACTTTGCCTTCCCTTTGGATGAAACCGACAGAGTGGATAGCTTTCAATTGGTGGTGACGGCTAAAGCGCAGTTTTAGCCTTGGTATTTTTAGCCATAGCAGACGTCTCAGCTTGTCGCTACAGCAGGCAAGCTCTCCAAAGACCATCGCGGTCTGATGTCCACAGCCAACTCATCATGTTCACCACCTCGCAGGCGCAAGGCTCCAACCAAAGCGATCATGGCGCCGTTGTCTGTGCAAAATTCCAGGCGAGGGTAAAACACCTGACCACCCAACGTGCTGGTGATACCTTTAGCTTGCTCGCGCAAGCGCTGGTTAGCCCCTACGCCGCCGGAAATGACCAGGGTCTTCAATTTTTCCTGCTTTAGAGCGCGCTGACATTTGCCTAGTAAGGTATCGACAACCGCACACTCAAACGAGGCGGCCAAATCCGCTTTCTTCAACGATGCGTTATTGCGAAGTTCGGTTATCGCGGCGGTTTTTAATCCGCTGAAACTGAAATCGAGTCCCGGACGATTCATCATGGGTCGAGGCAGGCTCACAGCATCAGCATTACCGTCCAGAGCCAGTTTTGCCAGGTGTGGCCCGCCCGGATAGGGCAAACCCAGGACTTTTGCTGTTTTGTCAAAAGCCTCACCAGCGGCATCATCGACCGATTCGCCTAACACCCGATACTGCCCAACTCCATCAACACGCACCAGCAAGGTGTGCCCACCAGACACCAAAAGACAAATAAACGGAAAAGGCGGCACTTGCTCTTCTAACATAGGCGCTAACAAATGACCCTCCATGTGATGCACCCCGATTGCAGGGCAACCCATTGAAAATGCAAGGGAACGGGCCATTAACGCACCGGTCAGAAGTGCTCCGGCTAAACCCGGACCCGCGGTAAAAGCCACACCGTCTATTTGCTCCCGTTTCAGGCCCGCCTTATGCACTATTTGCTTGGTTAGCGGGACCAGGCGGCGAATGTGATCGCGCGATGCCAGCTCGGGAACAACCCCGCCGTAGAGAGCGTGCAGGTCTATTTGCGAGTGGATCTCGTGCGCCAGCAACCCACGATCAGTGTCGTAGAGCGCCACGCCAGTTTCGTCACAAGACGATTCGATGCCAAGAACAACCATGGTGATTGAGTTTACCTACCAGAACCCGCTATACTAGGGAGCTTTTCCACATTACGTTGATAGAGAATACGACTTAAATGCCTTCAGTACGAGTAAAAGAAAACGAGCCATTCGAGATGGCACTTCGCCGCTTCAAGCGTTCATGCGAAAAAGCTGGCGTACTTACAGAAACCCGTCGCCGTGAATTCTATGAGAAGCCAACAGCTGAGCGAAAGCGAAAAGCTGCGGCCGCTGTCAAGCGTCACCAGAAGAAACTCTCAAAAGAAATCACTCGTCGCGTTCGCCCTTACTAAGCTTTCAATTTTCACTTGCCAGGCCAGTGTCTTAGCGAAAAAGCTTAATGGTAGAAATTGTAGTGGATGTAATTAATGAGCGATACCCGACACCGCATACTTGAAGATATCAAAGTTGCCATGAAAGCCGGTGATAAATCACGGCTTGCAACCTTGAGACTAATGTCTGCGGCAATCAAACAGATAGAAGTCGATCAACGCACCGAACTAGACGAGCCCGGCACTATTTCTGTGCTGGATAAAATGCTCAAGCAACGCCGCGAGTCTATCTCGCAATACCAGCAAGCCAAGCGAGATGATCTCATTGCAGTTGAACAGGCTGAGCTTGAACTGATTCAGGAATACATGCCTGAGGCATTATCCGACGATGAAATTGCAAACATTATTGATGATGCTGTTTCATCATCAGGAGCAAGCTCTATAAAAGACATGGGCAAAGTGATGGGAGTTGTCAAACCACTTTTGCAAGGCAAAGCCGATATGTCTGCTGTCAGTCAGATAATCAAACAACGCCTCAACGCTTGACCCACTAAAGTCTGCAATTTTAGTCGGACTACGGCTGAGTAACTGTTGGCGCTGACCTATTTGCAAACAAGCAAAGGGTTTGCCCGCACATTAGCAGGCCAGCATTACCTTGGCGGCGTACGAATCGTTAGCAGAGCACTAATCGATAGCAGAGCATAATAATGAGCAACAACAACTTCCAGTTTTTGGATGCACCGCGAAAAGACCCGGAAAAAACCGAAGTCGTCATTCGCATTAAAGATTTCAATGAAATTTATGGTCAGTTTGATGCCGAAGAAGCGGCATCGCAGGCTGATCGGTGCCTGTCATGCGGCAACCCCTATTGCGAATGGAAATGCCCGGTTCATAACTACATTCCGAACTGGTTAAAACTTATAGCCGAGGGCAATTTGCTTGAAGCGGCCGAAATGTCTCATCGCACTAACTCGTTGCCGGAAATGTGTGGCCGAGTTTGTCCACAGGACCGCTTATGTGAAGGCGCTTGTACACTTAACGATGGATTTGGCGCAGTCAGCATTGGCTCCATAGAGAAATACATCACCGACGAAGCTTTAAAGCAAGGCTGGCGACCAGACATGTCTGGCGTTGTCGCGACTGGTCAAAAAGTTGCGATTGTGGGTGCAGGACCTGCCGGACTTGCCTGTGCAGATGTGCTCGCCAGACACGGTGTCAAACCGATCGTGTTTGACAAGTACAACGAAATTGGCGGTTTACTGACATTTGGCATACCACCGTTCAAGCTGGAAAAAGAAGTGGTGTTTACCCGCCGCGAAATACTTGAAGGCATGGGTGTTGAATTCAGGCTCAACACCAACATCGGCCAAGACATCACTTTTCAATCTTTACTCGACGAATACGATGCTGTGTTTTTAGGCATGGGTACTTATACATCGATGCGCGGTGGCTTTCCTGGTGAAGACCTGCCCGGTGTGCACGAAGCATTGCCATATTTAATTTCAAACGTTAATCATCAGTACCAATGGGATCCGCAAGCGGATAACTTTATTGACCTTAAAGGCAAGCGAGTCGTTGTTCTTGGCGGCGGTGACACCGCCATGGACTGCAACCGAACCGCCATCAGACAAGGTGCTGAGTCAGTAACCTGCGCATACCGCCGCGATGAAGCCAACATGCCGGGCTCACGACGCGAAGTTAAAAATGCCAAAGAAGAAGGCGTCACGTTTTTATGGAACAGACAACCAGTGGAACTGGTTGACGGCAATGGTGCAGTGAAAGGCGTTCGCGTTGTCACCACGCAATTAGGTGAACCAGATGAGCGTGGTCGACGTATGCCTGAAGAGGTCCCGGGAACTGAAGAGTTTCTGGCGGCCGATGCGGTATTGATCGCTTTCGGTTTCAGACCAAATCCGGCAAGTTGGTTACGCGAATTTGATATCAGCACGGATGATCGCGGCTGCGTCATTGCACCAGAGCAAAGCCGGTTTATGCACCAGACCAATAACCCGCAGGTGTTTGCTGGCGGCGATATGGTTCGTGGCTCCGACTTGGTGGTCACTGCTGTTTTCGAAGGCCGTAACGCAGCTGAAGGTATTCTTGGTTACTTAAAAGCCAATGCAACTAACGCAGCCTAAGTGCAACCCAGGTGCGGCATAAGGTACAAAGGAACAACATATTGCGATGAGCCAGGCACTCCAGAACGATTTATATTTACGTGCACTCATGCGCGAGCCCGTTGAACGAACCCCGGTTTGGGTTATGCGCCAGGCAGGACGCTACCTGCCTGAGTACCTCGCCGTTCGAAAACAGGCCGGTGATTTTATGACTTTGTGCAGCACGCCCGAGCTGGCTTGCGAGGTCACATTGCAACCCATCGATCGTTTTAACCTTGATGCGGCCATTTTGTTTTCCGACATTCTCACCATTCCCGATGCGATGGGTTTAGGGCTGCATTTTGTCGCAGGTGAAGGCCCAAAATTTTCCAAGCCAGTTAGAAGTCGCAGTGATATTGACAAACTGCCTGATCTTGATGCAGGTACTGACCTTCGCTACGTCATGGACGCGGTGAGCTTAATCAGAAAAGAACTCAATGGTCGTGTACCGCTTATAGGGTTTTCCGGCAGCCCGTGGACTTTAGCCACTTACATGGTGGAAGGTAGCGGAACCAAAGATTTTTCCAAAGTAAAAGGCTTGTTGTATGGTGACACTGATGCCATGCACGCGTTGCTCGAAAAAAATGCGACTGCGGTGACCAACTATTTAAATGCCCAAGTGGCATCAGGCGCGCAGGCACTCATGATATTCGACACCTGGGGTGGTGTGCTTTCACCAGATTGCTACCGCGAATTTTCACTGCACTACATGCAAAAAATAGTAGATGGTTTAACACGCGAGGCCGATGGCCGACGTGTTCCAGTTGTACTGTTTACCAAAAACGGTGGACGCTGGTTATCAGACATGGCAGACACAGGTTGTGATGGGTTGGGCGTAGACTGGACAATCGATTTGGCGGATGCCAAAGCAGCCGTCAATGGGCGCGTAGCACTTCAAGGCAATCTTGACCCATCCGTACTGTATGGCAGCCATGAGCGCATTCGCCTTGAAGTAAAAAAGGTACTCGACAGCTTCGGAACTGACCCTGGCCATGTGTTTAATCTGGGTCACGGCATCCATCAATTTGTTAACCCTGAAAACCTTGGCGTTATGGTGGAAGCCGTAAGAGAATTCAGCACCCGAGATTGACCGCCCTTTTGTAAAAGCGATATCCCATCAGCGTTGCGACAACGCACATAATCCCACAGCGGCAGGGTTCCGCCACCGACGACACTTTGGTAATTGCGACCTCACAGAGGCAAATGCCTTGAAAGCCATTTAAACCTGACCAGGGACTGTGGTAGTTTGCCGCCCAGGCGTGAAAACACCGGGGCACCATCTTGATTCCATCCGCAACCCAAAACAGCCCAACCAATGCTTCGGGTGACAGCGCCATTAGCGAACTGCTTTCTTCGGTTGCCGTTCCATTTGATCAAGCGCACGCCATGCCACCCAGCGTGTATAAGTCAGAACGTTTTTTAAAAGCCGAAATTAATTCTGTGTTTGGACAAGACTGGTTTTGTGCCGGACGCGCCTCATCCATCAGCGAACCAGGCGAATACCTGACGCTGGAATTAGCTGGCCAGCCCATCATGGTTGTTCGTGAAAAAACCGGCGAACTCAAAGCCCAATCCAACGTTTGCCTGCACCGCATGTCCACTTTGCTTGAAGGCCGAGGAAAAACCAACACGATTGTTTGTCCATACCATGCGTGGACTTACGAACTTAATGGCCAGCTACGCGGTGCACCAGCCATGGGTGAAAACAAATCGTTTTGCAAAAAAGACATGCAACTTCCGACAGTCCGGTGCGAACAATGGCTGGGTTGGATCATGGTGACGTTAAAAAAGGATGCACCTGATGTGGCCTCTGAGCTATCCGAAGTATCAGACATGGTCGACGACTATGACATGACCAACTACCGAGAAACATTTTTCGAAACACATCTGTGGGACACCAATTGGAAGGTGTTGGCTGAAAACTTTATGGAAAGCTATCACCTGCCAGTGTGCCATCGCGGCACCATCGGGACACTTTCAAAACTGGAAGACATGGTCTGCCCACCAGGGCGCAAAGCTTTTAATTACCACACGATATTAAAAGACGAAAGCTTGAAAATTGCCATGGCGCACCCGAATAACACGCGCATGGAAGGCGAGCGTCGCCGTACTACCTACTTGTTGGCCATTTATCCAAGCTTACTCATTACGCTAACACCCGGCTACTTTTGGTACTTGTCATTACACCCGGAAGGGGTCGGTAAAGTTCGGATTATGTTTGGGGGCGGCATGTCTGAAGATTACGCCGACGACAAAGAGGCCCAACGGCATTTCCTTGAATTAAAAAAATTGCTTGACGACGTAAACATCGAAGACCGCGGATGCACAGAAAAGGTATACAAAGGTTTGTGCTCAGAGTTTGCCAGACCCGGTCCGCTCTCCCATCTGGAGCGCCCAAATTATGATTTTGCCCATTACCTGGCCTCCAGAGTAGCACCGGCAAATCGACAGGAGTCCGTATGAACTTACCAATAGACACACATTCGGCCTTAAAAGAACTTCGCGAACACGAAAGCCTGATTCCTCGAACCATGCCGCCGTCTTTTTATAAAGACGCTGACATGCTCCCAACAGAAACAGAAGAGTTATTTATTAACGGCTGGGTTTGCGTCGGACGTGCAGATGAGGTTCCCGAACCGGGTGACTACTACACGCTAGAGATGTTTTCAGAACCATTAATTGTTGCACGTAATCAGGATGGGCAAGTCTCGGTGCTGTCTAATGTTTGCAGACACCGTGGCAGTCAATTACTCAGTGGCAGGGGTCATAGCAAGCGATTCACTTGCCCATATCATCGTTGGTCTTACGATCTTGATGGCAAACTACTATCGGCACCACTGGTTGATAAATCTGAGGGCTTTGACAAAAAGCTATGCAAACTACCCAATTTCAAGATTCACGAATGGTGGGGCTGGATATTCGTTAACTTGAGTGGCACAGCTGATTCATTCGAATCACAAATTATTGGACTCGACAGCTATATACAAAACTATCACCCAGAAGAAATGCGCAGCGTTGGTGCGGAATCCGAAGACTGGTCACTGAACTGGAAATGCTTAGCTGAAAACTTCATGGAGGGCTACCACATCACCCCGGTGCATCGCGACACGCTGCACCCAATGACCCCGACTCGACTGTGCGAAAAAATCCCGGCAGGCGTTGGGTACACAGGTTATCGGGCGCACTACAACAATTCGTTTCAAGGTCGCTCGCAAGTACATCCCGATATGACTGAACAAGAACGCGCTTTATCAATGATGGTATGGGTCTACCCTGGTTTTGTCGCAGCGGTATCCCCGAACTCTGCGGTGTACATGAGCATAACGCCCACCGGCCCGGTTAATTTACAAACAAGATGGGATGTTATTGCTCGCGAAGAGGTATTCGAAGATGGTGAGGCTGAAGAACGTAAAGAGTTTGCTCGCTCATTCAACCTTGAAGATCGTGAGCGCTTACTGGATGTTCAAAAAGGCTTATCATCACGCTTTGCAACCAGAGGGCATTTAGCACCACCAGACTTTGAGGGGACAGTCTGGGATTTTTATCATTACATGGCTAAAAAGCTGGCAGGCAAAGACTCTGCCTGAGCGAATAGATTAGCGACCAAAAAAATTCAGCATTTGCTCACGAAAAAAACAATCGCCACACTAACGGCAGCAATACAGCCGTAGCCAGCGCATTCAAACCCATTGCAAGCCCCGCAAAGGCACCCGCTGTTTCATTAACTTGTAACGCTCTTGCTGTCCCGATACCATGGCTTGCCACACCCATCGCCAACCCTCTGGCTGACCAGTCAGTGATTTTGAGAACATTAAGCACCACCGGCCCCAGCATTGCTCCGCATATGCCGGTAAGTATCACGAATACAGCTGTCAGAGACGGTAAACCACCTAACTTTTCCGATACTCCCATAGCCACCGGCGCCGTTATTGATTTGGGAGCTAGCGAGATAACTGAAATGGTTTGAGCGCCCATGACCCAGGCGATAGCCACAGCACTTAAAATAGCAGCACAGGATCCGAACAACACACTCACTACTATGGCAATTGCTGATTTTTTTACACGTTCGAATTGTCTGTACAGCGGGATTGCCAGTGCAACAGTCGCAGGCCCAAGTAAAAAGTGAACAAATTGTGCACCTTCAAAATAGGTTTGATAACTAGTGTCGGTTATGACCAACAACCCAACCAGCAACACCACGCTGATCAACACAGGGTTTGCCAGCGGGTTGAATTTCAATTTACGAAAAATCGTGTTTGCCCCAACAAAAGCCAGCAATGTAAGCGTCAGATGCAGCAACGGACTGCTGCTAAGGTAAACCCAGGTTTCCTGTAGATTATTCATTGCGGGGAATCACTACCGGACTGCCCGGACTCACTTTGGCCACGATTGAACCAGACCATTAACAACGCCGTAACAGCAATGGTCACCAGTGTGCTAAGCACCAACGCGATTGACAGCGGTATCAGCTCATTACCCAGCAGATCAAAATGCAACATGACTCCAACCCCTGCCGGTACGAACAACAAAGACAGATTGTTTAACAACGAGTCAGATACTTGTGCCAAAGGTTCTGGTACGCCACCTTTCACCAGCAAATAGACAAGCAATAAAACCATACCCGCCACCGGGCCTGGCAGCGGCGCATTCAATGCCGACACAGCCAGTTCACCAAGCAGCTGACAGCATAAAATAAGTGTGAGATATTCGATCATGGTATGACCTGCAGGTAAATTGAAATCAAAGGTTCTTCTATCGATTCTCTAAAGCTGAAGAACCTTGGCGATGCTATCAAGTAAGTGTATGAACCTCTATCAAGCACGAAAAAATTCTCCACGTAGAGAATTTTTGTAAGTTTAGTGCTTACCTACTGCGTTATGCTTATCGATGCTGATCAATCATGATTTGATTGCCGTCAGGATCACTCAAGACAATACTGGCAGGGCCGGTACTGTTTTCATCTATGCGGGTATCAATAGCAACGCCCTGCTTTTCAAGCTGAGTTTGAATTTCACGCACATCAGTAAAAGTGTTCGTTTCAGACGCGCTTTGATCCCAACCCGGATTAAAGGTCAATATGTTCTTTTCAAACATACCCTGAAATAATCCAATGATGTGATCACCGTTTTTCATGATGAGCCAGTTTTGTTCCGCATCACCACCGAAATGGGTGAACCCAAGCTTCTCATAGAACTTAGCTGAAACATTAAGATCTTTAACTGTCAGGCTCACAGAAAATGCGCCTAAGTCCATAGCTATCTCCCTTTAAGTAACACGCAACATGCAGGAACTTCAGTTCAAATGAAGTTTCTCAATTCTTCCTCATTTTTGGAATAAGAACAGCGTTCAAGAGGTACGCCCGACTATGGTTACGATGAAATCAGCTGGGACGAAAAGGCCGTACTGATCTGGGGGCCAGACCTGGAACAAAGCAACACCGTACTGTGTCGCTTGTTTTTTTAGAAGCGGATACTTTATCCGCCCTAAAACAACCCGTCTACTTCCTTCTTTTTCTGGCTTCTGGACTTATTGACGGCAGGCGCACTCGCCTCCTGACCTGAAGAGCTGACTGAGCTTTGAGATGTTGCCGTATTTTGAGCAACACCCTCTGGCAAAGCCCCATCAAAAAAGAATTCGAGCATGCTACCTTCACCACTCGAGCGTTCGCCAGTTCGCCTGTCTATGCGTACCGTTTGCAACCCGGCAGGTGTTATGAACTCATCCTCTGGAATACCGTCCAGCGCTTTACCCATGAATTCGGTCCACATTGGCAATGCAGCAATACCGCCTGCTTCTCTTTTGCCTAACGGGTCAAGACCATCTGAACCTACCCACGCCGATGCGACAACACGCGAGTTAAAGCCTGCGAACCAGGCGTCCAGTTGATTATTGGTTGTGCCAGTTTTGCCGGCAAGGTCTTTACGACCCAGTGCCTCACCTGCTCGACGACCGGTACCACGGCTGACTACTTCACGCATCATGCTGCTCATGACGTAGGCATTACGTGCATCGATCACTCTTGGAGCATTAACCACATCCAGCTCTGCCAACTCGGCAACGATCGCTTCTTGCTCAGATGAGCGTTCTGCCGTCTCGGCAGTAGAGTCTGCTGAGGTGTCTGAGGCAGAATCAGTAGCTACGTCATTCTCAGTTGATTCATCGGCATCAGTAATGGCTTCAACCTCGGCCAGCAACTCATATTTGGCATCCAATGGACAATCGGCACACAACACAACTTTTGGCGCGGTATAAAGCACCTCTCCCCGGGGGTCTTCAATACGATGAATAAAATGCGAGGGTACTTTGTAACCACCGTTTGCAAAAATCGCAAAAGCAGACGTAAGCTCCATCGGTGTTACCGACGCATTACCCAATGCCAAAGACAGATCTTCAGGTAGATTTTTTGATTTAAACCCAAATCGCTGTGCATGATCAATGGCTACTGGTACACCCATTTCGCGTAGAACCCGTACGGCAACCAGATTACTTGATTTAACCAAGGCTTCACGCAAGCGAGTGGGTCCGGTAAAACGGCCATTGTAGTTTTGCGGTCGCCACTCACCTTCTAAAGCCGCATCATGAAAAACAACCGGCGCATCGTTATAGATGGTGGCAGCCGTATCGCCAAGCTCAAGAGCTGCTGAATAAAGGAATGGCTTGATCGTCGAGCCAGGCTGTCGCCGTGCTTGAGTGACTCGATTAAACTTGCTGCGGAAATAATCGAAACCACCTACCAGGGCCAGCACTTTACCCGACAAAGGCTCGATGGCAATAAAAGCCCCTTCTATTTGAGGTTCTTGCACCATACTGGCGGTGCCATCGGCTAACAATTGCAAGTGAACCACATCGCCAACAGCAAGCACTTCAGTGACTCTGGTAATTTCGTCGCCACGTTCATCGGTGCCCAGTCGCTCACGCGCCCATTCGATGTCTTCAAAAGGCAGGGTGTATTGATCACCGTTACCCACGACCAGCGTCGCGCTGGTGTCATCCACATTGATCACCGCAGCCGGATGCATTCCACCCCGATTAGAGTATTCTTTCAGGACTTTTTCCAGTGTTTCAGGGTCTTCCAGGGTAGCGGTCTCAACAACACCGATAGCCCCTGTAAAGCCATGTCGTCGTTCGTAATTAAACAATGCGTTGCGCAAAGCATCATTGGCTGCGTTTTGCGTGTCAGAGCGAATCGTTGTGTAAACATTAAACCCGGCAGTCGACCACTTATCGCCATACAGTTGCTGTATACGTTTACGAACCATTTCGCCCACGTAGTTGGCTTCGGCTTCGGGTCTGGAATAGTGCAAAGCTGCACTAACCGGCAGTGCTTTGGTTTCGGTAAATTCTTTGTCGCTTATCATGTCGAGCTCGTTGAGTCGACGTAATACATAATCGCGACGCAGCAATGCGCGTTCTGGATTAACTATTGGATTGTATCGAGATGGTGCTTTTGGCAAACCTGCCAACATGGCAGCTTCAGCTAATTCCAAATCACCAATTTTTTTACCGTAATAAACTTTTGATGCGGCAGCAAACCCATACGAACGATTACCCAGATAAATCTTATTGATGTAAAGCTCAAGGATTTCGTCTTTTTCGAGCTCGGATTCAATTTTGAACGACAGAAATATCTCTTTTATTTTTCTGACATAGGTTTTATCTCTGGTCAAAAAGAAGTTTCTGGCCACCTGCATGGTGATGGTGCTACCGCCAGGCCCCTTTTCACCTGTTTTAAGTATGTGCAAGACAGCTCGCACCAAGCCCTGATAATCAACACCGGGGTGTTTATAAAAGCGCGCATCCTCTGCAGCGATGATCGCGTTCTTTAAATCTTGTGGCACCTGCGCAATCTGGACCGGTTCTCGCCTCTTTTCTCCGTATTCAGCAATTAATAAGGCGTCTTCTGTATAGATGCGCAGTGGCATTTGCAATTGCACTTCGCGAAGCACATTGACGTCCGGAAGCTCTGGCTTGATTTTGAAATAGAGCAGGCCAACGCCGATGGCACACAAAATTCCAAAGGAAATGCCTGATATGGCAAGCCATTTGAATACAGAAACCCACAAGCTGCGTTTTTTGCGTCGCGTTGTGCGGACAGAAGACGTCCGTCTGCGTCGTCGATGTGTAGATGAATGAGGCATACAAACGGTTAAATCGTTACGTAACAACGAATTATACCAACTGAATGCCCGTTTACAGGTAAATCTTCACCGTGGTTTGCGAACTGGACACATATGCCAGAAATCTGGCACTAGGGTCAAATCAGCCCTTTTGCTCAGCGAAACAGTTATTGAACGGAGGATATACGCCCAAGCCATTGTTACAGAAAGAAATAATCTCTTTCCGTAACTCAAGATTTTAAAAGCTTAAGGCGCTAAACACGACATGGCACTCAAAATAGCATCAAGAAACTCCGGACTGATCGGGCTCGATATTACAGCCACATCAGTGAAGCTCCTAGAGCTGAAGCCGACGAAAAAGGGCTACAAGGCGGTGAGTTACACCGTTGAACCCCTGCCGGCTAATGCTGTAACGGAAAAAAATTTACAAGACGTGGAAGCCGTTGGTGACGCTATTCGACGCGCCGTCAAGCGCTCCGGTACTCGCACCAAGAACGCTGCAGTCGCGGTACCCAGTGCGATGGTCATCACCAAAGTTATCCAGATGCCTGATGACCTGAAGCCACACGAAATGGATGCACAAATTCAGCTCGAGGCAGATCAATACATTCCTTATGCACTCGAAGAAGTTAATCTTGATTTCCACATCATTGGCCCTTCTGAAGAAGCCAACGGCATGGTTGATGTGCTACTCGCAGCCTCTCGCAGTGAGAACGTTGAGGACAGAACAGCGGCTGCTGAGATCGGCGGACTGAACGTCAAGATCGTTGACGTTGAACCGTACACCATGGAAGGCGCTTTCCAATTAATCAAACACCAGGTACCAGACGAAGGGATGGAACAAACAGTTGCCATTCTCGACGTTGGTGCAAGCATGACCAGCCTTTGCGTATTACGCGATCAAAGCTTGATCTACACACGCGAGCAACCTTTCGGCGGTAAGCAACTCACTGAAGAAATTATGCGTCGCTATGGTTTGTCTTATGAAGATGCTGGTCGCGTGAAGCGAGTCGGTGGCTTACCAGACAACTATGAGCCTGAAGTGCTGGCACCATTTAGAGATCTGATGGTTCAGCAAGCAAACCGCTTTCTGCAATTCTTTTTCTCTGCTGACAAAAACGACTACGTTGACCAAATTGTGTTGGCTGGTGGTTGTACCGGCATACCAGGTGTTGCTGAGCTTATAGAAGAACGTATCGGCACACCAACCATTATCGCCGACCCGTTTGGCGAGATGAGCATTGGCTCTGATATACCAGCACAACGACTAAGGGACGATGGCCCCGCAATGATGATTGCTGCCGGCCTGGCCATGCGAGGAGCTAACTAATGACCAAAATTAATCTGTTGCCGTGGCGCGAAACGCACCGGCAGGAAAAAAACAAAGAGTTCTATGTTGTATTGGGCCTGTGCGCAGCGCTTGCTGCCGGTGCTGGTTGGGGCGGTTTGCAATTCGCTGCAGACAAAGTGGGCTTTCAGGAAAAGCGTAACGCTCGACTTAACACTGAAATTGACCTTCTGCAAGAAGAACTGGCCGCAATCAAAGAGCTGGAAAATACAAAAGCCAACTTGCTGGCTCGCATGGAAATTATCCAACAACTTCAGGGGCAGCGACCACAAATAGTTCACACGTTCCACGAAGTAGCCACACGGCTTCCTGATGGCGTCTTTTTGACATCAATGAAGCAAGTTGGCAACAAGAAGCTGATTGTTGAAGGTCGCGCCGAATCCAACGCGCGAGTCTCTGCACTCATGCGACGCATGGACAGAAGCGATTATTTTGAAAACCCGAAACTCGATGTTATTCAAGCTGAGAAAGATAATGGCATCAGCACATTTAAGTTGAGTGTTAATCAACTAGCACCTAAAGCAGAGAGCGAATCGGAGGCTAACAATGGCATTTAGTGATGCATTTAACGACATGAAGTCTATCGATGGAGAAGACTTCAAACGTCTGGGCACAAGCCCGATCATTCTACGCATTCTGCTGGTTTTGGGAATTATGGGTGGCGTGTTGTTCGCGTCTTACTGGTTTTTGATTAAACCCAAGTTCGCAGAACTTGAAGTCGTGAGAGCCAAAGAACAAACACTTCGCGACAAGTTTGATAGTGAACAGTCAAAAGCGGCCAACCGGGCAGCCTATGTTGAACAGCTGGAAGAAATGAAGAAGACCTTTAACGTCATGCTTCGACAACTTCCAAATAAAACTGACATTGAAAGTTTACTGGTTGATTTATCGCAAACCAGTGTGGCCAGTGGACTGGATGTTCAGTACTTCAAACCTGAAACCGAAGTACCTAAAGAATTCTATGCAGAGTATCCGATAAAAATTAGCGTAACTGGTCAGTATCATGAGTTCGGTAAATTTATCAGCGGCCTTGCAGCCCTGCCGCGCATCGTTACGCTAAGCAATATAGATATTGCTGAATTGCGTGCAACTCGCCGCGGCTCAGAAGAAGAAGAAAACACGAATGGCGGCACTAAATTGAAGATGGATTTAGTGGCCACTACCTATCGATATCTTGAGGAGGAATAAGCACAATGCAACGCTTTAAACACATCGTGCTACTCAGCATGGCAACACTGCTCAGCGGTTGTGGCGGCGATATGTCTGATCTTGAACGTTTCATAGATGAGACTAAAACACGCCATATCGGCAAGGTAGATCCGCTACCAGAATTTCCGCCGTACCAGACGTTCACGTACGCCGCGAATGATATTCGTGACCCGTTTACGGCACAGACTGCACTGGGTTCTTCACCAATTGCACAGGTCGAATACAACGGTCCGCGACCTGAGGCAACCAGAAGAAAAGAAGTTTTGGAATCATTTCCAATCGACTCTTTGAAAATGGTCGGCTTATTGCAGCAACAATCACAAACCTGGGGTCTGGTACGTGATCCGGATGGCACTATCCATCGCGTTCAGCCAGGCAACTACGCTGGCACAAACCATGGAAAAATTGTCAGTGTTAAAGAAACCAAGATTGATATCGTTGAGCTTGTTCCCGACGGTCTCAGTGGGTGGGTCAACCGTGAGGCGCAACTCGCGATGTCCGATGACTAGTTATAAATGGAGACTAAGGGTGAATAACCAAGAACGCATAAATAGAGCAGTTCGTGCAACAGGTATCGCCCTGTTAGCCACTGCAGCGTTAGCTGTACAGCATGTCCATGCTGCAGGAAACGCGCTGTTGGACATCAGTCACACAACACTTGCCGGAAATAAACAACAGCTGGCATTTACGTTGAGTGGTCCGGCTGGTGATCCGAAGGCTTTTACAATCGATAACCCTGCCCGTATCGCACTCGACTTGCCTGACACAGAAAATCGATTGGAAGATCGAAACTTACGCGTCAGTGCAGGCTTACTGCAAAACGTGACAACAGTGGAAGCTGGTGGCAGAACTCGTGTGGTTATTAACCTTGCGTCAATGACTCCCTACTCTACGGCAGTACGTGGAAATCAACTGTTCGTGACACTAGACTCCGATTCTGAAGGCGCAGGCTTAGACGACAATCAGTCAATATTGGCTGCGGTTCAGGAAGACGAGCTTAAAGCAACTTTTAAGGATCAAGGTCATTCAATCAACTCTATCGACTTTCGTCGTGGTCCATTGGGCGAAGGTCGTGTCATGTTCGACCTGTCCAGCGCTGGTGTCATCACTGACATGCGTGAAGAAGGTGGACGAGTGGTTATTGAGTTCCCTGATACACAGCTTGCAGCCAAATTGCAAAAGCGTCTGGATGTAATGGATTTTGGTACACCTATCCAGTACATCGATGCTATTTCAAACAAGCGTGGCACTCGTGTCATCGTGCAGCCAGCCACACAAGAATTTGAACAACTGGCTTATCAGTCTGACAACATGTTCACTGTTGAATTAAAGCCAATGAGCAAAGAAGACATTGAGCAAAACCGCAAAGCCAAGTTCGGCTACGTTGGAGAAAAACTGTCTCTTAACTTCCAGGACATTGAAGTTCGATCGGTGTTGCAGCTGTTGGCTGACTTTACTGACCTGAACATTGTGGTTAGTGATTCAGTACAGGGCAAATTGACACTACGACTCAAAAATACACCCTGGGACCAGGCTCTGGATATTATCCTTCAATCAAAAGCATTAGGTAAGCGACAAGCGGGCAACGTTATCATGATCGCCCCTGCTGAAGAGATAGCAAATCGCGAGCGAATTGAACTCGAAGGCATGAAGCAGAAAACTGAGCTTGCACCGATTCGTACTGAGTTCTTTCAGGCAAACTATGCAAAAGCATCTGAGCTGGCGGAACTATTACAATCAGCTTCTGGCGGCCTGCTCTCTGAACGAGGGGCTGTGACTGTTGATGATCGTACTAACACTTTGCTAATCAGTGATACGGCTGACCAACTTGCAGAGATCAGATCATTAGTACACCGACTGGACGTTCCAATTCGTCAAGTACTAATCGAATCGCGTATCGTTATTGCCTCTGATGACTTCAACAGAGACATTGGTGTTCGTTGGGGCTTGAATAGAAACACAGCCGGTGTCATTGGTAATAGCGACGATCCAACTCAGGAAGGCTTCGCTCTATCGGGTAGCTCTAACGGTCTTGCTAACCTGCTTAATGGCTCTGATCTGGATACAAACCGGTTTAACGTTAACCTGCCAAGTAACAACGCTGCAGGCTCGCTGGCAGTTGCGCTTGCAAAACTACCGTTCGGCACTTTACTTGAGCTGGAGCTATCAGCGATGCAAGCTGAGGGCAAGGGCGAAGTTATCTCAAGCCCACGTGTTATCACTGCTAACCAGCATGAAGCGCATATCGAACAAGGTGTTGAAATTCCTTACCTTGAAGCATCTTCAAGTGGTGCAACATCAGTATCATTTCGAAAAGCGGTATTGGGTTTAACGGTAACACCTCAAATCACTCCGGATGATCGTATTGTGATGGACCTGCAAATCAACAAAGATACTGTTGGTGAGATATTCAGTTCTGGTAACGTCAGCGTACCCAGTATTGATACTCGCGAAGTTGCAACGCAGGTGCTCGTCAACAATGGCGAAACAGTTGTACTAGGTGGTGTGTATGAGCAAAACTTGCTTGAAGCAGTAGACATGGTCCCCTTCTTCGGCAAACTGCCATTGATCGGACGATTCTTCCAGCACACCATTCATCAGGATGACAAAACTGAATTGCTGGTTTTCGTTACACCGAAGATCATCAAAGACAACGTTTCTCTGAGTTACTAAGTTTAATCACTTAGCAGAGTTACTAAAGAACTGCTTGGTCTACCAGGCGGTAGTACAAGGGCCTCCCGTCGCAAGATGGGGGGCCTTTTTTTTGTAGCTTACGGTATAGTGAATACAAATTACTTACAGACACTCTGGCATGGCCAGTATTTTTCTCATCGGACCCATGGGCGCTGGCAAAAGCACGGTTGGCCGCGCACTGTCAAACAAACTGAGCTACGATTTTTACGATAGTGATCGCGAAATCGAAGCACGTTGTGGCGTCGATATTCCTACTATTTTCGAGTACGAAGGTGAAGTTGGCTTTCGCGATCGTGAAGCTGCCATGATCGACGAACTCACTGCCCTGCCCAAAACAGTAGTCGCAACCGGTGGCGGTGCCATTTTGCGTGATGCCAACAGAACCTGCCTGCGCAATCGAGGACACGTGGTCTTGCTGTCCGTAGAACTCAAAGAGCAACTCAGACGCATCGGCTTTGATACCAGACGCCCCCTGCTCCACACCGATGACCCGGAAGCGCGGCTACGTTCGTTAATGGAAGAGCGAGCTCCTATTTATCAAGAACTGGCACACGTTGAAATAGCAACCGACGCAAGACGCATGCATCACGTGGTAACTAAAATACTTCGACACCTAAAATCCAAAGGGCTGGTTCCTGCATAACCAGCCCCGCCGAACAAGGCCTGCACTTAAATGACAACCCATACTGTTGATATCGACTTAGGTTCTCGCAGCTACCCAATCCTGATTGGTGAAAATTTGCTGGAACAAGCCGGACTGATAAACGCTCAGGTGAGTGGCAAAGTCATGGTCGTGACAAACGAAACTGTCGCGCCTCTGTATTTACAAAAAGTACTTGATGCCCTGGGTAACACGCCCAAGTCAAGCGTCGTGCTACCCGATGGCGAGGCATTCAAGAACGTTGAAACACTTGATGCAATTTACGAGGGTTTGCTCAGTGAAGGGTTCGATCGCGGCTGCACCATCATCGCCCTTGGCGGTGGCGTCATTGGAGACATGGCAGGATTTGCAGCGGCGAGCTATCAGCGCGGTGTTAAATTTATTCAGATACCCACAACTCTACTGGCTCAAGTGGACAGCTCTGTCGGTGGCAAAACGGCTGTCAATCACCGGCTAGGCAAAAACATGATTGGTGCGTTTCATCAACCAGTGGCGGTGTTCGCCGATATGAGTGTGCTTGGCACCCTGCCCGATCGCGAATTCAAAGCCGGGGTGGCAGAAATTATCAAGTACGGCTTTATCATAGATCAAGCTTTTTTCGAGTGGCTCGAAAACAATATGGAGCAGCTGCTTGCACGAGACCCCGGGGCTATTGCCTTCGCCGTTAAACGTTCATGCGAAATAAAAGCCGACGTGGTTGCTGCAGACGAATTCGAGCGCGGCCAACGCGCGCTGCTGAACTTTGGCCACACCTTCGGTCACGCTATCGAGGCCGGTATGGGGTATGGCAATTGGTTACACGGAGAGGCCATTAGCGCCGGCATGGTGATGGCGCTGGATATGTCACATCGTTGTGGGTTGATTGAACAAACTGGGTTGATTGAACAAAATGTTTGTCAAAGGGGAACCGCACTGCTCCAGAGCGCAGGCCTGCCCATTGCGCCTCCGGCACAGATTAGCAAGTCGACATTCTTGCAGTACATGTTGCGTGACAAAAAGGTTATTGATGGCTCGCTGCGACTGATTCTACTCAAGTCTATCGGTGAGGCGGTTGTCAGCGATGATTTCGACCCTGAAATGCTGCATGCAACTTTAGAACACTTTGTTTCTTAGCACGGTGCGCAGACAAGCAGGAACTCTGCAAACAGGCACCAAACAAAATAAACATTGTAAACAGCCGACGTCGCGACTTCTTAACTATTTCAAGAATCGCACTTAATATAGTAAGATCACGGACTGCTTCACACTGTTTATAGCCCATGTCGAACTTCGACGATCCGAACACCGACAGATCTGCACTACTAACCGATGTTGCGTTAGCCGATTTGCAGCTCCAGCATCAACCATTCGCGGCCGATCCCATCGACGGCGAAACCTTCATGGACGACATCGCCGAAGCACAGCTGGACGATATAAAACAGGCGCTGATTTCAGGTGATGACTTGTTGCTCATTCTCGGACCAGCAGGTTCCGGTAAATCAACCCTGCTGAATCAACTGGGCGCAAACAGCGGGCAACGTATTCAATGCTTTTCGGTTCGAGGTAGCGATCGATTCAGTACCGGCAATCTATTCGCTGGTATGCTTGAAGCGTTCAAAAAAGAACCACCAACCGATCTCAAGCTGATGCTTGACGAACTGATTCCATGCTTACAGGGCATGGCTGATCACAACACCCTCGGTGCTATTGTGCTTGACGATGCGGACGCAGTGCCTGAGTCCGAGCTCACCAAACTGCTTAGTGGCATGTTGTACCTGAACAGCAGCGATGAAACCCTGATGCGAGTCACGCTTGCCGCCACCACAGAGTTTGAAGAACGCATACCCGAACTACTCCCGGAAGGTGCTGATTTACCCTATTCCAGCCTGGCTATTGAAGCCTTCGATAAGAGCCGCAGCGCAGCCTATCTCGATTTTCGCCTACAAAAAGCCGGCTTACAGGGTGATTTTCCATTCGATGACAATGACATTGCCGCCATCAACGAGGACTCCCTGGGTCGACCGGGAGATCTGCACTCAGCTGCCGCGCAGCACCTGAACCTGCTCGACGAGAATTATGTTCCCGACTTACCTCCTGAGCTAGGCGATGAAAAAACCAGCCGTGACGGTGGCGGCCTTCTGGCTCGCCTGGGCGGCTTGAAACTGTTGGTCGGTGCTGCGGCTCTGGCCATGATTTTTGCCGGATTATTCTGGTTGAAACCAGGTGGCGACACAGTACCGGACGAGCGCTACAAAGTAGTAGAAACAAAGAAAATCGACACTGACGAAAAGCCGACTGCAGCACAACAAAACACAGCGGCAGGCTCTGCCGACACCAGCAATGCGCAGTCGGCACAAGACACTTCAGCACAGGCCGCAGACGACGCCGCAGACGCGGCGGAACAGGCCAAAGCAGAAGCTCAACGCCAAGCCAAGCTAGAAGCTGACGCGGCTGCGAAACTTCAAAGAGAACAACTGGAAAAAGACAAGCTGGCACAAGAGCAGGCAGCCAAAGACAAGGCTGCTGCCGATAAGCTGGCCGCAGACACAGCAGCCAAAGAGGCTGCCGCAAAAGCCGAACAAGAGGCTGCCGAAAAAGCCAAAGCAGATGCCGCCATACAAGCCAATGTCAACAATCTGGAGTCACCCAACTGGATATTGGTGCAGAACGCCAACCTTTTTACAGTACAAATGAGTGCATCAACTGATCGGGCATCGGTTGAGTCATTTTTGGCCAGTAACCAGCTTGAAGCCCCAAATTCGATCTTTTCGTTCGAGCGCAATGGCGCAACCTGGTACGCACTGGTCCATGGCTTGTACGACAGCATTGAGCAAGCTCGTCAGGACATCGAAAAAATGCCTGCCAGCGCGCGCACTAATCAACCGTGGATTCGGGCCGTGGGGCGGATTCAAAATGCGCTCAAAGCACCCTGAAAACACCCAAAAAGCGTAAAAAAGCACCACCAGTTACGACGAGTTGCGACCAACAGGCATAACACCCTGTTATATCGGCGTTAATACTCGCGCCCTTAAAATACACATCAAACCCAACAGAAATCTTTCAACTTATTGATTGGTATATGGTTTTATATTCTGCGTCATTAAAATATGTGGTCCTGCGATTCACAACCGGCATTTCTGCGAACAGTTAATTAGCATCGGTAGTTTTACGCCACGTAGCCCAGCGGTATAATGATCGGCCCCGCACGGTGCAAAGCCGTTGAGGTAACGAATAGACAAACAAAAAGGGCAAGTTGACGTATGACCTACCTGGACAACCTCGCAGCAGACGGACTCTATCATCCAAATTTCGAACACGACAACTGTGGCTTCGGTTTGATCGCTCAAATGGACGGGCGCGCTAGTCATACCCTGGTCAAAACCGCTATCACGGCTTTGGGCCGGATGACCCACCGAGGCGCTATTGGTGCTGATGGAAAAACCGGTGATGGCTGTGGCTTGTTGTTAAGAAAACCAACGGCATTTTTAAAGAGCGCGGCTGCCGGTGCCGGTGTCTCTGTACACGGCGAATTTGCCACCGGTATCGTATTTTTAAACACTGACAAAGACATTGCTGAACAAAGCAGGCGTCAGCTCGAGAACGAATGTACTGCTCGTGGTTTGCGCTTCAACGGTTGGCGAACCGTGCCTATCGATATTGATGCATGCGGTGAGCAAGCCAAATTATCGGTCCCGCGCATTGAACAGTTGTTTGTCAGCGCCACTGAAGAAATGGACACAGCGGAGTTTAACCGACACCTGTTTGTTGCACGTCGTAAATCTGAAATCGCCCTGCAAGACATCGACTCTGAGTTTTATGTTTGCTCCTTGTCGTGTGATGTGATCTTGTATAAGGGCCTGGTCATGCCGGAGTTCTTAACAAGCTTTTACCCAGACCTTGAAGACGAATCGCTGCAATCATCCATTGCCGTTTTTCATCAGCGATTCTCTACTAATACATTGCCGCAATGGAAACTGGCGCAACCGTTTCGCTACCTTGCCCATAACGGTGAAATAAACACTATTCAAGGCAATCGTAATTGGTCCAACGCACGCGCACCGAAATTACGTTCGGATGTTCTGCCCGAACTTCCAGAACTGACACCACTGGTTAGCCAGAGCGGGTCTGACTCCATGTCATTTGACAACATGCTCGAAGTACTACTCTCAGGTGGTATGAATCTTTTCAGAGCCATGCGCATGCTGATGCCACCTGCCTGGCAAAACACGTGGGAGCTTGATTCCGAACTACGCGCATTTCTTGAATATAACTCCATGCACATGGAACCGTGGGATGGTCCGGCAGGTGTGGTGCTTTCCGATGGCCGTTATGCCAGCTGCGCGCTTGATCGAAATGGTTTGCGGCCCGCACGATACGTCATCACAAAAGACCGTCACATCACCTTGGCATCTGAAGTCGGTGTTCACGATTACCTGCCCAGTGAAATTGTCACCAAAGGGCGATTAAAGCCTGGAGAAATGTTGGCTGTTGATACCCAGTCAGGACGTTTGTTGCTGCCACAAGACATTAGCGATATTTTAAAAAACCAGCAACCATACGCCAAGTGGTTACAAAAAAATTCACGGCATCTGCGTTCACGACTGCGTGATTTACCACAGGCTTCTGCCTTAATGAACGATGAGCAACTAGCCACGTATGAGAAAATGTTTAATGTATCGTTCGAGGAACGCGATCAAGTGATTCGCGTTCTGGCCGAAGGTGCTCAGGAAGCCGTTGGCTCCATGGGTGATGACACACCTTTTCCGGTTATGTCAGAACATGTAAGGCATTTATACGATAATTTTCGGCAGCAGTTTGCGCAAGTGACCAACCCGCCAATCGATCCGCTGCGCGAAACCATCGTCATGTCTTTGGAAACGTGTTTTGGACGTGAAAAAAATCTGTTTCGCGAAACTCATCATCACGCCAATCGCCTGCTGGTACGATCGCCTGTTTTATCACGCGAAAAATTCGATACCCTCATTGCCATGGATGATGAACCGGGTTATGCGAACACGGTTATTCCTCTGCAGTACGACCCAGAACAAAGAACGCTTGAGCAAGCCATTGTCACTATTACCGAACTTGCCATTAAGGCGGTGCGTGAAGACCATAGCGTCATTCTGGTATTAACTGATCGAGAACTAACCACAGGCATGTTGCCCGTGCATGCACTGCTGGCCACCGGTGCAGTGCATCACGCATTAATAAAAGCCGGCTGTCGTTGTGATGCCAATATCGTGCTCGAAACCGGTACGGCGCGTGACCCGCATCAAATCGCTGTGTTGGTCGGTTATGGCGCAACTGCGATCTTACCCTACCTGGCTTACGAGTCTATTCAGGGCATGGTTCGTACGAAAGAACTCAGCGGCGCTGATGTTCCGCAACTGGAACAAAATTATCGTAAAGGCATTAACAAAGGCTTGATGAAAATACTCTCAAAAATGGGTATATCAACCATTGCCAGCTATCGCGGTGCTCAGCTGTACGAAATTGTTGGTCTGCATGAAACTGTTGTAGATTTGTGTTTTACCGGCACCACCAGTCGTATCAAGGGCATGGATTTCACCGACCTGGAAAAAGACCAGCAGGTGCTGGCGGAACGTGCATTCGACAGCCAGGCCGACATTATTCAAGGCGGCTTATTAAAATACATACACGGTGGTGAGTATCACGCCTATAACCCCGATGTAGTTAACCAACTACAAGCTGCTGTTACCAGTGGCGAATTCAGCGATTACAAAGTGTACGCTAACAGTGTCGATCAACGACGCCCGGCTATGCTTCGGGATTTGCTGTCTTTAAAGCCAAAGGGCGAGGCTATACCCCTGGACACAGTAGAGCCGGTTGAATCCATATTGACACGTTTCGACTCAGCCGGTATGTCTCTGGGAGCGTTGTCACCCGAAGCACATGAAACACTGGCTGAAGCCATGAACCGCTTAGGTGGCAGGTCAAATTCTGGCGAAGGTGGCGAAGACCTTGAGCGCTACGGCACGCTTAAAATGTCGAAAATCAAACAAGTGGCATCCGGACGCTTTGGTGTAACGCCACATTACCTGGTGAACGCCGAAGTACTGCAAATCAAAATTGCACAAGGCGCAAAACCCGGAGAAGGTGGTCAACTTCCGGGCCACAAAGTAAACGAGATGATTGCACGGCTACGACACAGTTCGCCGGGTGTTGCATTGATATCCCCTCCGCCGCATCACGACATTTACTCTATTGAAGATTTAGCGCAACTGATTTTTGATTTAAAGCAAGTTAACCCCGAAGCACTTATATCAGTCAAATTGGTGGCCGAAGCCGGGGTGGGCACGATTGCCGCTGGTGTGGCCAAAGCCTATGCCGACCTTATAACAATTTCTGGCTATGATGGCGGCACAGGAGCATCACCACTAACCAGTGTCAGGTACGCAGGCTCACCATGGGAACTTGGCATGTCTGAAACACATCAAGTGCTGCGTGCCAACGGGCTTCGCGCCAAGGTACGAGTTCAAACTGACGGTGGCCTGAAAACCGGACTCGATGTTATCAAGGCTGCCATGATGGGTGCGGAAAGTTTTGGCTTCGGTACCGGACCCATGATTGCCATGGGTTGTAAGTATTTGCGTATCTGCCACTTAAACAATTGTGCAACCGGTGTTGCAACTCAGCACAAGGTGCTGCGCATGCGACACTTTAACGGCAACGTTGATAAAGTGATGAACTACATGAAGTTTGTAGCCGAAGATGTACGCCAGCACATGGCAGCGCTGGGTGTGGCAAAGCTTGCAGATATCATTGGCCACACAGAGCTACTTGAACCTACAAAAGGTGTCACCGATCGACAAGCTAAAATAGATTTGTCACCGTTACTGGCAACAGGTGGGGTACCCGAAAGCGCCCCACGCTTTTGCGAAGTGGAACGTAACAGGCCTATGGACAAAGGTTTGTTGGCAGAGCGCATGGTTGAAGAATGCAAAGTCGCTATTGAAAAGAAAAGCGGCGGCGACTTCCACTACGAACTAAAAAACATTAATCGCTCTATTGGCGCTCGACTCTCCGGGGAAATTGCAAAAGTGCATGGTGATAAGGGCATGAGCGATGCACCTATTAACTTGTATTGCACCGGTACTGCCGGACAATCATTTGGTGTTTGGAACGCCGGCGGACTCAATCTGCACTTATCCGGAGATGCCAACGACTATGTTGGTAAAGGTATGGCAGGCGGGAAAATCGTTGTACGCCCACCGGCCGATGCGCGCTATACCGGCAGGGACTCCACCATTGTCGGTAATACTTGTTTGTACGGTGCCACTGGCGGTAATTTTTACGCAGCCGGTTTGGCCGGTGAGCGATTTGCCGTACGTAACAGCGGAGCGGTTGCCGTTACCGAAGGCGTTGGCGACCACGCTTGTGAATACATGACAGGTGGCTGCGTGGTTGTATTAGGCAACACCGGTGTTAACTTTGGTGCAGGCATGACAGGTGGACTGGCGTTCGTGTTCGACAAGCACAATGTTTTTGTGGACCGCTACAATCACGAACTCATTGATATTCATCGCTTGCATTCAGAGGCTATGGAGCGCTATCGAGATTATCTGCTATCGCTGTTACAAGATCACGTAAACGAAACCGGAAGTGCTCAAGGCCAGGAAATGGTCGATGATTACTACCATTTGGCAGCCCGATTCTGGATGATCAAGCCAAAAGCTTCAGAGCTTTCAGAATTGCTATCCACGCTCAATCGCGCCGCCTAGACACTAATGGCATGGCTGGCCCGATTCCCCAAGCATTTATAGATGAGCTACTCAGCCGCATCGATATCGTCGATGTCATTACACCACGGGTCACCCTGAAAAAAAGCGGCGCTAATTACATGGCCTGCTGCCCTTTCCACAACGAAAAATCTCCATCATTCTCTGTAAGCCAGCCCAAACAGTTTTATTACTGTTTCGGCTGCGGTGAAAAAGGCAATGCTATTAGCTTTTTAATGGCTTACGACAATATGCATTTTGTTGATGCTATAGAGACTCTTGCAGAAAGCATCGGACTGGACGTGCCTCGCGACGAGCAGGCCAGCAAACTGCACAGCGACAACCGCCCGCTTTACACACTGCTTGAATCAGTCAACGATTTCTACGCAAGGGAGCTGCGCGACTCACCCGAAGCTATTGAATATTTAAAAGCCCGAGGTTTAAGCGGTGAGACAGCAAAGCAATTCGGGATTGGCTATGCACCTGATGGCTGGGAAAATTTAAGTAAAGCGTTCCCGAAAAGCGAAGACGACTTGATTAAAACGGGGATGTTGATACGCAAAGACCAACAACGCAGTTACCCACGTTTTCGACACCGCATCATGTTCCCCATACGCGACCGGCGAGGCCGCGTTATCGGGTTCGGTGGGCGTGTACTGGACAATCAAGAACCGAAGTACTTAAATTCTCCCGAGACGCCACTATTCCATAAGGGCAGCGAGTTGTACGGTTTGTATGAAGCTCGCAAAGCCATTCAGGATGCCGACATGGCTATTGTGGTTGAAGGGTATATGGATGTCGTTGCTTTGGCAGAGCATCAGGTCAATAACGCCGTTGCCACACTTGGCACAGCAGCCAACCAGCAACACAGCGAAATCCTGTTTAAAGTGGTACCTAACATCGTTTTTTGTTTCGATGGTGACAACGCGGGGCGAAAAGCTGCCTGGCGTGCTTTGATTAACACCTTACCCTGTTTACAGGATGGTCGGGATGCGCACTTTTTGTTTTTACCTGATGGCGAAGACCCGGACTCTATAGTCACTGCAGGCGGACATGCAGGCTTTCAGGATCTGCTCTCGACACGCCAGTCCATTATAGATTTTTTATATGATCACTTAGCCAGCGATATTGATATGACATCAATTGGCGGTAAAGCCACCCTGGCTGACAAAGCCAAACCTCTGCTGCAAACCATCCCACCAAGCATCTACAAACAACTGGCGACCCGCAAACTGGAAACCATGATTGGCATACCACTTGGCAGCGAAAAACTGGGTGCACCAGCCCAGGCAAAAAGACGCGCTCCACAAAATAACAATGACAATCTGACCGCAATGAGTCGCGCCGTGCTTTTAGCCTTGCAACACCCGGCTATGGTATCCCGCCAGGATCAGGAAAAAATGTCTATCGACAGCGATATTCGTGGCAGCAGCGTTTTAATAAAAATGATAGAAATGTGCAAGGCGGAACCACAGATCACTACAGCCAGACTACTGGAACGATTCCGCGAAAGTGCAAACTATGATTTTTTATCATCGTTGGCAGTCAAGCCCTACTGGCCCGACAACCGGGAACTGGATGAAGAGACAGCAGAAACAGAATTCACCCATAGCCTGGAACAGATTAAGGCGCGTGGGTTAAAAACGGATGCCAGCAAAGTCGATGCATCGCTGCGTACCGGCTTATTATCGATTCCAAAAAAAAAGTAAGTGCCAGCCTGTAAAGCATGAAACGAAAAGCTCGAATAGCACGCTGCTATATCAATCAGGCAATTGAGGTTAACAGCGACATCGCACTCGACAAGCGCTGCAGTCATCACCTGAGCACTGTGTTAAGGGCGCGCGCAGGCCAGGCTGTGCAACTGTTTAATGGTGATGGCAAAAACTACCCCGGTACTGTGTCAGCTACCGGCAAACAAACTATTGTGTCTGTCGGTGATGCCATTCAAGCTGCCACCGAATCCGGCATTAAAATTACCTTGGTTCAGGCAATTGCGCGTGGTGATAAAATGGATGCCATAGTTCAAAAAGCCACCGAACTTGGGGTCAACTGCATTCAACCCGTTTACTCGAATCATTCGATTACAAAATTAGAGGCATCCCGAGAGGAGCGAAAACTTGCACACTGGCAAAGCATCATGATCAGTGCTTGCGAGCAATCAGGTCGTGCAACACTGGCAAACATTGCAGCAATAAGCTCACTTTCAGATTACCTGATAGACGCCCAAATACGATCAACTGACGAACAACGCTGGATTTTGTCGCCAAGCAGTAATTCAACATTAAAGAAAACAGAAAAGAGTAAACCAGAAAAAGTAGACTCCGCCGTGGTTATGATTGGGCCCGAATCAGGCTTTGATGCTGATGAAATAGAGCTGGCCAAACAACACCACTTTGCCACGATGCAACTTGGGCCAAGGGTATTGCGCACAGAAACAGCAGGCCCAGCCGTTATTGCCGTATTGCAAGCTCAATATGGTGACATGTACTAAACTTTTCTATGTGTCCTCAGGTTAGACTGAACCTATGGCAAACTTTTTTAAACACCATGTCGCCAAGGGCTTACTGCTTGGCGTATGCGCATGTACCTTACTTGCCTGCAGCGCTTTGCCATTAGCAAAACCTGCGCCCCCTACCGTTAAAGTCACTGGTGTCCGTCCAGTCAGTCTCAGTCTGGGTAGTCAAACAATTGGGCTAACTTTGCTTGTTGCCAACCCAAACAGTTTTGATTTACCCATGAAGTCCATTACATTCAATGCCAATTTTGGTGGCGAACGCTTTGCACAGGGCACCAGCATCAGTCAGGTGGTCATACCGGGTAATGGAGAAGCCTCACTAGAAGTCGAAGTCACCACCGGCCTTGCAAAACTGGCCACGCAATTAAAATCGATGCTAAACACCGATAACCCCTCGCTCGACTACGATGTAAACGGGTTAGTGACTCTGTCAAACTGGCCTAAGCCCATACCTTTCAACGTAGACGGAGAACTCGAAGATCCACGCCTCCCTGCTCAGTAATGTCGAATAAATGCAGACAAGATCAGGCAGATAATACTTTTAAAATAGCTTCTGCTGAACTAACGTCCATCTTACCCGGTTCTTCTTGCGCCAAATGTGTGACCACCCCTTTATCCACAACCATGGCGAATCGATCAGCACGTATGCCCAGGCCCCGCTCTGTCAGGTCAAGCGTCAAACCCAGCGAACCGACATAGTCGGCGCTGCCATCAGCCAGCATCATTAGCTGATCAGCGTTTTGCTGTTTGGCCCAGGCACCCACCACAAACACATCGTTAACCGCCAGGCAAGCCACCGTATCAACACCTTTGGCTTTGATATCATCAACCGACGCAATAAAGCCTGGCAAATGCGTTTCGCTGCAGGTGGGGGTGAACGCACCCGGTACGGCAAACAACACGACTTTTTTTCCGTCAAACAAATCTGCTGAGCTTATTTCAGCCGGACCGTCTGCGCTCATGTAAGCAAATTTGCCGCTGGGCACTTTGTCGCCAACTTTGATTGTCATAAAAAACCTTTGTATTTGAATTGAACGAAATTGTTGTGCTCAATTGTGCAGCTTGTCTGGCAATATGTAAATGCACAGCGGGCCACTGCACCCGACATAATGACAACATTAGTGACTTTCATTGGCTAAAACACCAAACATCATGACCCCAGCCCCCAATCAGTCTATGCAATCCCTGCAAAAGCTTCTCGGTCAAGACTCAAAAGTGTTCGTGCTCTCCGGCGCTGGCTGCAGCACGGCGTCAGGGCTTGGCGACTATCGCGACAAGCAGGGACAATGGAAGCGCGCGCAGCCCATCACCGGTCAGACCTTTCGCGACAACCTGCTGGCCCGCCATCGTTACTGGGCTCGTAGCTCTGTTGGCTGGCCTGCCTTTAAAGCCGCCATTCCAAACCAGGCCCATCACGCGCTCGCAACACTGGAGAACCTGGGTCGCGTGTCTCACCTGGTCACCCAAAATGTTGATGAGCTTCATCAAGGCGCAGGTCACCAATCGGTGATTGATTTGCACGGCGTTTTGTCCAGCGTTAGTTGCGTGGCCTGCGGTAGCCAACAAAGTCGAGATGAGTTTCAGGCGCGTCTTCTTAAAAGCAATATTTGGCTCACTGAGCTTAATGCTGACTACGCGCCCGATGGCGATGCCGACTTGGAAACCGATGCTCAACTGCAAAGATGCATAGAGCAAATGCACGTACCCGGCTGTCCTGAATGCAAAAACCTTTTAAAACCAGATGTCGTTTTTTTCGGTGAGAACGTGCCCAAGCCAACAGTCGAGTTAGCGATGCAGCAACTGTTAGAGTCCGACGTATTATTGGTGGCCGGGTCATCGTTAATGGTGTTTTCAGGTTTTCGATTTTGCCGTGACGCACATCAACGCAAACAACCTATTGTCATAGTGAACAATGGCACGACACGAGCCGATGACATGGCAAGCTTGATAATTGATGGTGACTGCGGTGAGCGTTTGTCTCAGTGGGCAGAGTTGGAGGCTTGTCTTTGAGTCACCGATCTTTCGGGCATGAATAACGTTCAAGCATCAATAATGTTGCCATTGGCATTGCCAACCAGGTCAACCAACGCCTGTTTAACCGCCTGTAACTGCTTTTCATCAGTACCACGAGCGACCAGGTTTACAGTGAATTTTTCACCATCACCAACAGGCATTCGCCCGGGATAACTACCCAAGTCAATATCAGGAAACTGCTGCTGCAGCGCGCGCAGCGGCGATGCGATGGTGCCTTCGCCAAGATCACACATAACCGACACACTGTCGATAACAGCACCGCGCTGCAAGCCTGGCAAGATAGAATCAAACATGGCCTGCATGATGCGCGGCACACCAGCCATAACATGTACATTTTGCAAACGAAAACCCGGTGCTACCGATATCGGGTTGTCAATTAGCGTGGCCCCGTCGGGAATTCGGGCCATACGCAAACGATCATCATTGGGTTCTATATTGCGCTCCGACCAATAGCTCATTAGCCGGGCTGATGCATCGGGATGAATACCAATGTCAACATCAAAGGCCAGCGCCACACAATCTGCGGTTATATCGTCGTGCGTTGGGCCAATTCCGCCGGTGGTAAAAACATAAGTATTACTGGCACGAAGCTCATTAAGTGTATTGACAATAACGGCTTCTATATCAGGGATTATGCGAGCTTCACCAACCCGTATGCCGTGACCTGCCAAACCTTTTGCCATATAGGCCAAATTTATATCCTGCGTTCGACCGCTTAGTATTTCATTGCCGATAACCAGGATGGCGGCAGTCGGATGCACGACAGACGTCCGGTTGGAAGAATGTGTACTTGCAGGGCTGGTACTTGAGGAACTGGATGACACTCAACTCTCCACTGTGCGTTTCGGATTATCGTTGTGCGATAAACCATAACGCATTTTTAGTGGATAAGTTCAGATCAAGTGGAAAAGGTTAAAGCCTGTTCGCCTGAGTTATTCGCCCAAGCCACACTCGTAGTTATAGTCGCGTTCTGGTAAGTTGTTCGCTAACCAAAGATACCGTCCCATAATGGAACGAAGATAAGTTCCTGGCTTTCCCAAAGACCCGTCGAAATCCTCCGAGCGAATCTGAATAGAGGCGCTTGTTTCAGTAACGTGAGAACTGGCCTGAATCTGGCCATCAATATGCCGAACAACATCGTCGTTGGAATCAACTGGCGTTAGAGCGCCTTCAACAACAACGACTGTTGGCTCTTGGGCACTGACCTGCAGGCAGGTTTGCATGTGAATCCATTGCGCTTCTATATATTCAACGTTTCCACCGTTGGGATCGTCAAAGCTGATGTCCAGCCCTGTACCCAGGTTCGGAACAAATTCTGCTGTGCCAGGGTCCGCTTCAGGCACGCTTGCAGCTGCCTGAACAGTCGGATCAGCCATTACGTCCGACTGAGAATCAACCCCACCGCTCCCTCCACCACAGGCGCTAATGAGCGTTATAACTGACAAAAATACCCCTGCTCGGGCAGCTGATCTGTACTGTTCAAACAATTCCATGGCACATATCCCTAAATCGTGGTTTCGGGCTCATTGACGGGCTAAATGGTGCAAGCGCTGAGCCTTTCCATAGATAGCGGAGTGCAACGTACATACCTGAGATGAAAATTGAGACAAAAACCACAAATTAGCCCGCACTGATGTGTCCCTGAATCACCCAGACACAATTTATTGCATCACCGTAAGAACATCCGCACGGCCCAAACTCACGATTCGGGAGGCTTTGCCAATGCCTGGCTGATGGCACGAGATGCCGCCACCAACCCAAAAGTCCCCGTCACCATACTGAGCGAGCCGTACCCGTGCTCGCAATCCAGCGATGCGCCTGGTACACCAGGGCGCGCGTGGGTCACCCCGCCCTTTCCATCGGGATAAACGGGCTGTTCACTGGAGAAAACACACTCAATACCAAATCGACGTTTGGGGTTTTTACTAAAGCCGTAATCGTGGCGCAGACGCTTGCGCACTCTTGCAGCCAGCGCATCGTTCCACGTGCGGCTCAAATCATTCACTTTGACAGCGAGCGGGTCAGATCTTCCTCCAGCCCCACCTGTGGTGATAATCGGAATCTGGCTTCGTTTACAGTGATTGATCATGGCCGCCTTGAAACGAATGCTGTCAATGGCGTCGATGACCACATCAAACTGTTGATTCAGATAGGTTGACAGGTTTGATTCGGCTAGAAAATCATCAATCGCATTCACATCACAAACAGCATTGATACGCCCTACTCTTTCTTGCATCAACTCAACTTTTGACCCGTCAACGGTGTCCGAAAACGCATGTATTTGCCGGTTGATATTACCCACTGTGACATCATCGTGATCTATGATAGTCAGATGCCCCACCCCTGTTCGAGCCAGGGCTTCCACTGCCCACGAGCCCACACCGCCCATGCCAACCACACACACCCGAAGCTTCTGCAGGCGGTCACTGGCGAGCGTACCGTACACTCTGGGAATAGCGGCAAAGGCAGAATCTGGAGCAAAGCTCATTAATGGCACCTGATAAACAAAACGGCTGGGCGGTCTACATTTTACGTTGCTCAGACGATTCGCTGTACACCGGAATAACGACCGACGTCGCACGAAGAATAACCGAACATAACGAAAGTGCTCGTGGCGCAAACTACACCAGAGCAAGAAGGCCAGTGGAATTGGCGTTCAGCTTCGAGGTGGGCGACCGTTCTGCAGCCACTCGTGCCGAAGCCTGGATTAAATCAAAAGACCGAAAAACCAAGGAATCGATCATTGAGCGCAAAACAGCTGTGCCAGAAGCATTGCAGAGTGGGCAAAAATAGCCTGTTGGCAGTGGAAAAAAGGGCCAGTTCGATGTAGAATACCCGCGACTAAGATTGCTGTAAGCACACCCTGCTGGTGCTATTAAGTAGTGCAACCGAACCTCGGTTCATACGCAATCCATCCAGACCGTTTTCCGGCATCCTCGGTACATCACTGCGGACCTGTCAACGCTGTTTGACAACGATAGAGGCAATTACGTGAAAAAGATGTTTATTGGTGGCTTACCGCTGGAATCCACAGAAGAAACCGTCACCGAAATGTTCGCTGAGTTTGGCAAAGTAAGATCCATCAAACTCGCTGCTGATGTATTCAGTGGCAAATGCAAAGGATTTGGTTTTGTAGAGATGGAAGGCCACGAAGCTCGTGCTGCAATTGCTGGCCTGAATGGAAAAATAGTTGGTGATAAATCACTGAAAGTACAGTTCGAAGAGCCACGCAAAGCTCGCGGTCGCGGTCGTCGCTAGTGCGGATTAATTGACGAACATGACAAGCGCGAAAGGAATGGTTGCATCTCGTCAGTCGCTTTTTTAATGAGCTCAATCAAAACGCGCTTTGTTTGAACTCAGCGTCACACTGACTAATCGACCAATTTGAATCGATCACTCCTATTTGTGCAACGTGTGCAACGACCTTCTGGCTACATCACTGATTGTTGATTGTCGCCACGCAAACCAGCAGAACACACCTATACTTATCTTCGGAATCACCCGAATGTTCAGCCAATGACTGATCACGATACTCAGGGTAGACTCACCAGCCGATCGATTCGCAGTTTTGTCATACGAAACGGCCGTCTAACTAAAGCGCAAGCGGCAGCAATGAAAAACTTGCTACCGCTGTACGGTATTGATTACAACGAAAATCAGATTCTGGACTTTTCATCGCTGTTCGAATCTCAAGCGACGTTGCGACCGGTATGGCTTGAAATCGGCTTTGGCAACGGGGACGCCCTACTGGACATGGCCCTGCGCTACCCGGATACCAACTTTATTGGTATTGAAGTGCACGAACCCGGTGTTGGACAAGCCCTGATGGGTATAGAGTCCAACGCACTGACTAACGTCAAAATTATTCAGCACGATGCCATGGAGGTGTTACAGCACATGGTACCGGCAGCGTCGCTAAACAGAGTGCTTTTATTTTTCCCGGACCCCTGGAGAAAGAAACGTCACTTTAAAAGACGGATAGTGCAAACAGAATTTATTGAACTTGTCGCTAACAAGCTTGAGGCCGGCGGTGTTTTACACTGCGCTACCGATTGGCAGGACTACGCTGAATGGATGTTGGAAAAACTCCAGGCCAGCGACAAGTTAGACAACAAAAGCGCAACCGCTACCTATTGCGAACGTCCTGAATGGCGTACCAATACGCGATTCGAGCAGCGCGGAGAACGGTTGGGCCATTCAGTGTTTGATTTGCTGTACAGCAAACCCCGGCCTACCTAGCATGCGGCAGTCATAGCCGCCATTGTCGTAATAGTGTTTGGAACAAAGGATGATCGACTCGGTTTCTCTTAATCTGGAAATGATGGTAGTACTGGCATTGCTGGTGGTCACCATCATTTTATTTGCCTTTGAGATTCTGCGCGTCGATGTAGCGGCCATTTGTATAATGGTTCTGCTTGGCCTGACAACCATGATGCCAGGCATCAAACCTTTACTCTCACAACAAGAGTTGTTTTCAGGTTTTTCAAGTAACGCTGTCATGTCGGTAATCGCTGTCATGATAATAGGTGCGGGTCTGGACAAGACCGGCATCATGGGCAAGCTGGCCGCGCTCATATTAAAAAAAGGTGGCAAAACTGAAAGCCGAATTATTCCTTTAGTTTCAGGCACAGTGGCGTTTATCTCAAGCTTTATGCAAAACATTGGTGCTGCAGCCTTGTTTTTACCAGTGGTCAGTCGCATATCAGCGCGTACTGAAATCCCCATGTCTCGCCTCCTTATGCCAATGGGCTTTTGCGCTATTTTGGGTGGTACTGCCACCATGATCGGCTCGAGCCCACTTATTCTATTAAACGATTTATTAATATCATCCAATAAAACACTCTCGGCTGAAAACCAGATGGACACTTTTGGTTTGTTCTCAGTCACACCTATAGGCATCGCGTTGATCATTACCGGAATTTGTTACTTTGTTGTTGCAGGCCGTTTTGTTTTGCCGCGAGTCAATAACAATACAGATGCCAGTCGTACGTCACGAGCGACTGACTACTTTGAAAGTATCTATGGAATCGGCGGTGATTTGGTAGAAACCCGTGTCACCGATGACAGTCCCATGGTCGGCATGACCATTCGCCAAATTGAACAGAACTACCCCAACACACCCCTCATACTAGCCCTGTACAGCGGTGACGTTGTGAAAATCCCACCCGATCGCGAAGAGGTGGTTTGGGTTAACACACAGTTGGGCGTTATGGGAGACAAAGGCGCACTGCAAAATTTTTGCGAAGAATACCATTGGGAACTGCGCGGTGAGCCGGAGCGCTTTGCCGATGTATTGAACCCGCAGCACAGTGGTATCGCAGAAGTTGTTATACCTCCGGGCTCAAGTCTGGTCGGTCAGACCATTGCTGATATAAAACCTCGCCGAAATTTCGGTACCAATATCTTGCAAATTTATCGTACTGATCAAGTCATCAAGCGAGATTTTGGTGAGCAGGAACTACAACCAGGTGACACACTGGTAGTGCATGCAAGCTGGAAAGATTTGAAAAAATTATCACGTAATCGTGATTTTGTTATAGCCACAGAAGTCAAATACGAAGATTTACGTACCGATAAAATACGCGAGGCAGCAACATTCTTTGTGTTAGCGCTGACGTTGTTCCTGTTAACCGACAATCTATCCGTATCCTTGCTCACGGGCGCTATTGGCATGGTGCTATCGGGCGTTTTGACGATCGACGAAGCTTATGAGGCGGTGAGCTGGCAAACCGTATTTTTGTTGGCCAGCTTGATTCCACTGGGCATAGCCGTCGATCAGTCGGGCACTGCCGCGTGGATAGCTCAGCAAATTTTGACGCTGGTAGGCGATGTGCCCAATTGGGTTTTACAAGTGGTTATTGCAGGCTTGGCAACATTCTTTACGCTGGTCATGTCAAACATAGGCGCGACAGTTTTACTGGTGCCACTGGCCGTTAACATTGCTGTTGCAGTCGGTGCCGATCCTGCCGTATTCGCACTCACGGTAGCTATTTCAACATCCAATTCGTTTCTGATTCCAACCCATCAGGTTAATGCGCTGGTGATGGGCCCGGGTGGCTACAGAGTGGCTGACTTTATGCGCGCTGGTGGCATCATGACCATTTTATTTATGGTCGTGAGTTTATTGATGATCAATTTAATTCTTTAATTGTTAAGTTTGGCAAGCCAGCCAAGTGGGTCTTCAGGGTTGACGCCATCCATGAACGGCAAGTGTCTGTCGGGATTGGTTAGCTGGTATACCAAACCTAACCAGTTGCCAACCACCGCCTCGCCACTGTCGTGCCACGTATTGCGCAAATGTGGCAGCAGCAAGCTTTCGGGAAAATCAGGAATTGAATTTTTTGCACGTATGGCAGTCAGCACGCTTTCGCGATACTCAACCAACAGCACCGTCGCAAATTCATCAAAATAATGCCTGGGCATCGGTGGATAAGCATCAAGATCACCACTGATAAACAAACTGATTTCACGCTTGTATTCTTTCATTAAGCTGTTTCGATCGTACTCAGGATGACCTTGAAAAAACACGGTACGAAATCCATCAGGGCTTACCGCCAATTGCACCCCGGGTTCTTCACCCTGAGCCAGAACATGTATACCTTTTTCTTCCATGCTCTGTGCACTCACATCATTAAAACGCGAATGTGGTACCACGATATGGGTATTAACGTCACTCACCATTGGGTGCGAGCGTGTGGTCATTTCGTGTTCGAACACACCCCAGCACTTTTGCGTTAGTGATTGTCTGCGAATGCCATATTGCCCTAAGAACAATGCGTGACTGGCCAGACACGAACACAAAGTGGACGTGACATTGTCTTGCGCCCAGTTAACAACGTCCATTAATGATTCCCAAAAAACTTCTTTGGAAATGTCAGCTTTAGTGACGTTAGCACCGCTGATAATTAATGCATCCAAGCCATGTTCTTGTATGGCAGTAAATGGTTCGTAGTAACGCGATACATGCTCAGAGGCTACCTCACCGCGAGGCAAATCGTCGATGGTGAACGGATGCATGTGGAATTGGGATATTGGGTTACTCGAACCCACCAGTCTGAAAAATTGCCGCTCAGTGGCAGCCAAAGCAGCATCGGGCATCATGTTAAGCAGCCCCACATGCAGCGGACGTATATCCTGCTGTCTGGAACGCTCTTTGGTCAGAACGTTATGGCCTTCCTGACGCAAGCGATCGTAGGTCGGCAAATTATTGGCTTGGACCAACGGCATGAAACAGCAATTCTCAGTTAGTGTTTTGCTTTTCTAAAGCACCGGCAATTAAGTCAAGAAACTCATCAGAGTTGGTTACTGAAAACGCATCACGTGCGGCAACGGTATAACCATATTCCTGCGCTATTGCTTTGTACCTTGGCACTCGTGAGCGAAAGAGCTTTGGAAAAACCCATCGTACAAAATCATCGGGTTCAATCTGAGCGACAAACTCTACACTGCATTCTTTCATGTATTGCTCAAGGTGTTCATCAAGAAAGGCTTCACGATAATACAAGGGCTTTGGTTCTCGTTGTGCTCGCTCAATTAGCATTTTTTCATCTTGTGCATCAGCTTCAATGTAGATCATGACGGTATCTTTAGCGACATTCTCGATTACCTGTTTATCGTCGATCTCGCAAAAGCTGCCGCTCACGTCGTTTAAAAAATTATCGTATCCGTACACTGCACGCGCTTTTTTGATGAAACTGGGCACATCTCGCATTGCCCGAATTTCAGCATCCAGATGCAGCGTTTGTCGGCGCTTGAATTCGACCAAAGTCAAACCCTGCTTGTCGGGGTTGCCAAGCTTTGCCAAAAACGTAGACAAGGGTTTCAAATTATCGAAGGTGATGTTATTGGCGATGTAAATAGAGTCTGTTAACAATAGCTCGCGCAGAAACGGCACCTGCATAGCTTGTAATTTAATGTTATCCAGAATGGCTTCACCAACGTATCTTGTGCCTATTCTGTAATCCACCGAATAGTGAAACCAGTTTTCACCGCGCAGAATATTGGCCAGTCGGGTTTTGCCCACACCGGACATACCCAGCAAGGTGACACGCTTGCTGGGGCTGTCGAGAAACGCTTGCTTGCTTAACCGCATAACAGTTGACTGGCTTAATAAAAATGGCCTATGAAACATCCCTGAAAGTGTCACACACTTGATGATCACCATTTTCAAGACCACGGTACAACCAGGTTTGTCTTTGCTCGGATGTGCCATGGGTAAACGAATCAGGATGCGCACGTCTGCCCGCGCTGCGCATCAGTGCGTCATCACCAATTTTTGCCGCAGCATTCATACCCTCTTCTAAATCGCCTGGCTCGAGAAGCTTATACTGGTTATGCGCATGGTGCGCCCAGACACCCGCGTAACAATCCGCCTGTAACTCAGTGAGTACAGAAAGTCGGTTGGCTTGAACTTTTGGCAATGCTCGTTGACGCCGTTGCACAGCCATTGACACGCCCAAAAGGTTTTGCACGTGATGCCCCACTTCGTGTGCCAATACATACGCTTGTGCAAAATCACCACCAGCACCCATTTTTTGCAGCTCACGGAAAAAAGCTAAATCTATATAAACTTTGTAATCACCCGGGCAATAAAACGGGCCCGCGGCAGACGATGTAAACCCGCACGCTGAATTAACACCGTCTTCAAACAGAACCAGTTTGGGTGCCTGATATTGCTGGCCTGCCTGTGCAAATAACTCGCCCCAAACAGTCTCAGTGGTGCCCAGAATAGAGGCGATAAAGTCAGCTGCTTCGTCATTGCTGCGCACGGCTGTGCCATTGTTGTGCGTTAATGACGGACCCTGCGCCGATGTACCCAGACCGCCACCACTGCTCAGAGGTCCGATAAGGTCTTTACCAAAAAATAATCCAAGCAGTAACAAAATGATACCGGCACCACCACCGATTTTCATGCCCCCGCCAGCGGGTCGACCCGAGCCTAAACGTCGCCCTGAACGCTGACCACGACGATCTTCAACGTTCTGACTTTTTCGTATATTTTTCCAGCGCATTTTTGCCTCCTACCAATTTATTACACTCTGGACCGACAGGTTCGCCGGCTCCAACGCCTATGCTACATTCTCTCATGATCCTGACTCCGGATTAAACCTCCAATCGTTGTATGTCTTTAAATTGCGCACCCATTCTGGTTGATAGCCACGTCCACCTCGACGATGAGCGGCTCAGACCTGACCGGCAAGACGTCATTAATTCAGCGCGTAGCAACCGCATTGCCGCGCAGATTGTTCCGGCAGTCAGTGCGCAACACTGGCCACGCTTGAAATTGCTGAGTGATAACCATGAAGACGTGCACGCTTGCTATGGTTTACACCCATGCTTCTACGCGGAGCACACAGAGGACCATTTACGCGAACTGGCATTGTGGCTCGGCCGCGAAGCAGCGGTTGGCGTTGGGGAGTGCGGTCTGGACTATGCGATGGCAGGCGCTGACAAAGCACAACAACAACACTTATTTTCTGCTCAATTAGCGCTGGCAAGAGAATTCAATCTGCCCATCGTCATTCATGCGGTGAAGGCTGTTGAAGATGTCATTCGAATGATTCGTGCTTCGGGACATTATTGCGGCATGGTGCACAGCTTCAATGGCTCCATGCAACAAGCCAGCAGACTTATCGATCTTGGCTACATGCTCAGCTTCGGCGGTGCGATAACTTATCCACGTGCCAAAAAATTACGCACCATGGTGTCTCAGCTACCCCTGGACTCGCTATTACTGGAAACAGACGCACCCGATCAGGCGCCCATTAATTACCAGGGCCAGCGTAACGAAACAGCTTATCTAGTCGATATCTGGCATGCCGTCAGCGAGATTCGCTCCGAAGACCCTGACACTATCGCTCAAACCACATCCATCAACGCCAAACGACTGTTCAGGCTTTAAACGTCCAGCATATTGATGAAATGCTGCGCGCAATCGAGGCAAATATTGATTTCCTGATTATATTTGGGTTATTATTCCCAATTATAAATATGGAGGATCAACTACGTGGGGACTATCAAGGCGGTGTGTGCCAACCTCAATAAAAAACGGGCAGCCTAATAAGGGAACCGATCAATCACGGTAATTTCGGCCATGCGAGACTCAATCCAGTCTTGCGTTTCTGCCATGATCTGATCGGCAACCTTACCTTCGGTTTTTATAACCGGACCAAAAATAACCGTTATTTCCCCCGGCCATTTTATGTATGCATGTCGTGGCCAGAATTCACCCGCATTTAAAGCAACCGGTAACACATCGCAGCCAAGCTTCTCGGCAACCTTGCCACCACCGATTCGATAACGCGGCTCGGCACCTACCGGCATGCGAGTGCCTTCAGGGAAAATGATCACACTGATACCTTCGGCAAAACGTTGCTCAGACTGTTCAACCATTTGAGAAATAGCTGAACGCCCCGACGAGCGGTCGATCAATATAAATTTTAACGCAGCGATTGACCATCCAAAAATAGGAATGTACGCCAGAGATTTTTTTGCCACATAAACAATGCGGGTAAGCATCGTGGGTATAAAGTAGGTCTCCCAGGTCGACTGATGTTTTGCCATGACCAGACAAGGGTAATCGGGAATATTTTCTGCGCCTTCGACTCGCCAGCTGATACCGCAAAAATGTTTTAATCCAAAAAGATTTATCTTCAACCACACTACGCTGAGCCTGGCTGATAGTTCGTAGGAAAATAGCCGCATACCCAATACCGGAATGGCCATTAGCAGGGTATTGGCTATTGACCAAAGCCAAAACACGGTACTGCGAAGCACCAATAACAATCGGTTGTGTTCAGTCTTCATCTTCGGGTGCGAGTAGTACATCAACAAAATGTGCAAGGTCGTTATAAGCTGGAATATGCTCAAGTCCCTTGTTGGACTCAAGTGTTTGCTCGCCTTTACCTGTTTTAACCAGCACCGGCATTGCAGCGGCAGCCATTGCAGCCTGCACATCTTTTAAAGAATCGCCCACAACAAATACTTTGGTTAGATCGATGTCAAGACGCTCGCTCAGGGAATAAAGCATACCCGGAGCAGGCTTACGACAATCGCATTCATCGCTATCGCTGTGAGGACAAAAGATCACTGTGTCGATACGACCGCCCGCTTGTATAACTTGCTCGTGCATTTTTTGATGTATCGAATGTAAATCCTGAGTTGTTAACACACCACGCGCCAGTCCAGACTGATTGGTAGCTACAGCCACTTGATAGCCTGCCTGATTAAGCCGCGCAATGGCATCCAGACTGCCCTCAATTGGCTCCCAGGCAACGGGTGACACAATCGGCCCGTCCACATCAAGATTAATAACACCATCTCGATCAAGCACAATGAGCTTCAATCAACTCTCCTTAGCTGGTGGATTGCAAGCGCGACAACTGCGCGGTGCGCGAGCAAAGCTCGTTAAGCTGGCTGAGCAGAGCAAGTCGATTTTGACGAGTTGCCGTGTCTTCGGTATTAACCATCACATTGTCAAAAAACGCATCAACCGATTCGCGCAAACTCGCCGTCGCTGTCATTGCCTTTTGATAATCACGTTGCGCCAAGTCGGATTTTATTGTTGGCGCAATGCTCGACATGGCCTCAAACAGGGCTTTTTCTGCAGGCTCTACAAGCAAGCCGGTATCAACGGCAAGGCTACCTGTAAGCTCAGCTTTTTTGAGTATGTTACCAGAGCGCTTGGCTGCAGCTGCCAGCGAACTTGCCGCGTCGGTTGATCGAAATTGATCAATGGCTTTTACACGCGCCATTATATCCAGCGGGTTTGATAAAGACTTTGCCAATACCGCATCAACAGCATCAACTGAATAGCCTTGTTCATGTATATACCCTTTGAGTCTTTCAGTGATGTAGTCCATTAAAGTTTGCGGCTCAAAGTCGATTGGCAATCGGTTACCATAAGTTTCAACCGATTCAGCGATAACATCACTCAGGTTTATATCAAGTTGTTTTTCAATTAAAATTCTTACAACGCCCAAGGCACTGCGACGTAAACCGAACGGGTCTTTAGCGCCGGTGGGTTTCATTCCCAGCCCGTATATGCCAACCAGGGTATCGATTTTATCGGCCAGCGACACGACTTGTGCAACCCCGTTCTCTGGCAATGCGCCACCAGCTTGCTTAGGGTAGTAATGTTCTTCCATTGCAACTGAAATCGCATTACTGTGACCATCACGTGCTGCATAGTAACGTCCAGCTATACCTTGCATTTTCGCTAGCTCTTTAACAATTTCTGTATTTAAATCGCACTTACACAAACTTGCAGCCTTTACGCATTCGGTTTTTGATTCACCCAGCTGCTGTGCCAACCAAGCGCTGATGGTTTGCATACGCTCTACTTTGTCACCAACAGAACCCAGCTTTTCCTGAAACAACAACGACGACAAGCTACTTTGATGATCAGCCAGTTTGCGTTGTTTGTCTTGTTCCCAGAAAAACATCGTATCGGCAAAGCGGGGACGAATAACGCGTTCGTTGCCATCAATAACCGTTTGCACAGCACTGGATTCAATATTAGCCACGGTGATGAACGCCGGCATCAAATCACCTTTGGCATCTAACAAAGCAAAGTAACGCTGATTCTCTTGCATGGTTTGAATCAACGCCTCCTTTGGAATTTCAAGATAGCCTGGCTCAAACTTGCCCGCAACAATGACCGGCCACTCTACTAATGCGGTTACTTCATCCAGCAGGGCGGCATCACTCACAGCAGTTCCCCCCAGGCTGGCAGCTTTTTCTTTCACCTGTTTATCAATCAACTGGCGGCGCTCATTAAAGTCGGCAACAACATAATGTTTGCCAAGCGCATCTTTATAACTGGATGCATTACTCAATGTAATCGCATCAGGCGAATGAAAACGATGCCCAAAGGTTGTGTTGCCAGATTCCAGTCCCAGAACATGTAAAGGCAAAACCCTGGAACCATGCATGGCACACAGCCATATCACTGGCCTTAAAAATTCATGCGGAAAATCTGACCATCGCATGCGCTTTGGCATAGGCATGGTTTTAATAACATCGGGTAGGGCATCGCTGAGCACCGCCTGCAATGAACGCCCAGGCTGTGTTTGTTTTAACACTATCCACTCACCTTTGGGTGTATCGATGGTGGAAATATCACTAACTGTGGCGTTGGCCGATTTCAAAAATCCTGCCAGCGCTTTTGAAGGTTCGCCGTCGACGTAGGCCGCCTTCACCGCCGGCCCTTTTCGCTCTACTTGCGCATCGGGTTGTTGCTCACCGACATCACTCCACTGCGCTGCAATACGGCGTGGTGTTGCAAACAGTGTTGGGGGAGTTGTGGCCAGCTTGGCTTTACTGAGTACCTCGTGCAATGCCTTGCCCAGATGATCAGCCAATGGTTGAACAGAACCTGCTGGCAAGTCTTCACAACCAATCTCTATCAATAAATCAGACATCGGCTTGGGCTCCTTTGTCAGACCCGACTTTTGCCAATGGAAAGCCCAGAGCTTCGCGTCGATCGTAATAACATTGTGCTACTTGCCGCGACATGGTACGTACTCGCAGAATATAACGCTGTCGCTCAGTGACTGACAAGGCGTGCCTGGCGTCGAGTAAGTTAAAAGCATGTGAGCCTTTTAGTACCTGCTCGTAGGCTGGTAAGGGTAAGGCAAGCTCAGTGAGTTTGCTGCAAGCAATCTCGCACTGGTCGAAGGCCCCGAACAAAGCATCCACATCAGCGTGCTCATAGTTATAAGCCGATTGCTCAACTTCGTTTTGATGAAATACATCACCATAGGTGACCACGCGGTTGCCCGAGTATCCCCAAGCCAGGTCGTAGACACTTTCTACTTTTTGAATGTACATTGCCAGTCGTTCAATACCGTAAGCCAGCTCACCGAGTACAGGCTTGCAAGGTAACCCACCACATTGTTGAAAGTATGTGTATTGAGTCACCTCCATGCCGTTAAGCCAGACTTCCCAACCCAGACCCCAGGCACCCAGCGTAGGTGATTCCCAGTTGTCTTCAACAAATCGGATGTCGTGCTCAAGCAAATCAAACCCCAGAGATTTTAGAGAACCCAGATACAGATTTTGCATGTCCGGTGGTGATGGTTTCATCGCCACTTGAAACTGGTAATAGTGTTGAAGCCGGTTCGGGTTTTCGCCATAACGACCATCCGTTGGCCTGCGTGATGCCTGGGTATGACAAGCAGACCAGGGCTCCGGTCCAATGGCCCGAAGAAAGGTTGAGCTGTGAAACGTACCTGCACCCATTTCCATGTCGTAGGGTTGCTGCACAATACACCCCTGCTCTGCCCAATACTGCTGAAGCACAGCCACCATCCCCTGAAATGTTTCTACGTCATGTTGCTGAGCCGAGGCCACCGCGTTTCTCCGAATTTTTTAAAGCACTGATTGTCCAAGTTTACTTCGACGACGCTAAACCGTTGCGTTTATTTCTGGAACAGGTGTATTCGTACTGCGCTTCATAAAGACGCGCATAATACGCTAATTTAAAATCAAAACTCCTTGAGCACCCGAATCAACGCTGCAGCAGATTGCGGACGATCTGCCGGGTCCTTACTCAAGCATTGCATTGCCGCATTCTCAAGAAGCTTGGGAACAGCCGCACTGGCAACATCAGAAGGCTTGGGTGGTATATCGTTTAATGTGCTTTGTATAACTTCATCAATCATGTCCCCGGTTATAGGGGTACAACCTGACAGCGCTTCGTATAGCAAAACACCCAGGCCATAAATATCTGACCGAAAATCTATATCCGGGGCGCGTTGAATTTGTTCGGGTGACATATACAGCAATGTGCCTTGCAGCTTCTGATAGCCGGTTATGCCCATGTGCTGCTCGCTGTTTTCTGATCCACTTTCCTGCAACTGGCCAAGGGTGCCGTCTTTATCCCAGACTTTGGCCAGCCCCCAGTCAAGCAGCAACACTTCTCCATAAGCACCGATGAGTACATTTTCTGGTTTGATATCGCGGTGTAGCACGCCCATGGAATGCGCGTATTCGAGCGCGTAGGCTACCCGAATGATGATATTGACCAGCTGATTCAGATCATAGCGCTCGCGGTAATCAAATATTTCACGCAGCGTATAGCCATGCACCAGCTTCATCGTGAAATAGTAGTGGCCCTTTTTGTTGCGTCCCAGCTCGTAGGTCGGCACTGTGTTCGGGTGCTGCAACATGGCCGACACTCGGGCTTCTCGCAAAAGACGAGTTTGCTCTACTTCATCGGCGGCAAATTCAGGTAACAATGACTTGTAACAAATAACCCTGTTGAGATGCAGGTCCTTGCAGGATTGAATCAGCGATTTACCGCCTTTGGCCACTGTCTTGAAGTGGGCGTACCGGAAATTGGGATCGGGCTTCTTCGCCAGCTCCTTATCCGTCTGTTCAAGCAGAAGCGGTTGCTTTTCGGGCAGTTTAAGTTTTGGATATTCGCTCATTTCAGCTACCGATGGCGAGCTCTAATGACTCCAGTGCCAGTATATGCCCAGGTGGCGTGAATTCAGACAAATCGCTGAAAACATCCAGTTTTTGCCTCAATATGGTTCAGTCGCACCTAATAAGTGCATCAAATTGGCTTTATTCTAGACATTTTTGTCAATAGCCTTATGATCTTTATCAAAGATAGTAGGAATCCTTGAATAAGGCGTTACTGATACTTTAGACTTGCAATCTTCGTAACTTGAGCTATGAGGAAATCGATGAAAAGCAAGTTGGAATACATCTGGCTGGACGGCTACAAGCCAACCCAAAGCCTTCGCAGCAAAACCATGGTGAGATCGGACTTCGGCGGAACCGTGGAAGAGTGTCCAATGTGGGCTTTCGATGGTAGCTCTACCGAACAGGCCGAAGGCGACGACTCAGACTGCCTGCTCAAGCCTGTCGCGATCATTCCCGATCCTGATCGCAAGAACAGCTTTCTGGTGATGACGGAAGTCTTAAATTCTGACGGCACCCCACATGCGTCAAACGGTCGCGCCACCATCGAAGAAGATAATGATGACTTCTGGTTCGGCTTTGAGCAAGAATACTTCCTGATCAACACCGATACCAACCTGCCTTTGGGCTTCCCGGAAAATGGCTATCCAGCACCACAGGGCCCCTACTATTGCTCTGTCGGCGGCAAAAATGCCTACGGCCGCGAAATCGTGGAAGAGCATCTGGACATCTGCCTGGAAGCGGGACTCAATGTTGAAGGCATCAATGCCGAAGTAGCTGCAGGACAGTGGGAATATCAGATTTTCGCAAAAGGCGCCAAGCGTGCCGGTGATGAGATCTGGCTTGCTCGTTACCTGCTTGAGCGAACAGCAGAAAAGTATGGCGTGTCGGTTGACTTGCATCCCAAGCCGCTCGGCGATACTGACTGGAACGGTTCGGGCATGCACGCCAACTTCTCGAACAGCGCCATGCGCGATAAAGGCGACGAGGCAGTGTTCACCAAGATCTGTGAAGAATTTGGCAAGAACATCATGCGTCATATCAGCGTTTACGGTGCAGACAACGATCAGCGCTTGACCGGCGCGCACGAAACCCAGTCAATTGATCAATTCAGTTATGGTGTTTCAGATCGTGGCGCATCCATCCGAATCCCCGTAGGCACTATCGAAGACGGTTGGAAAGGACGACTTGAAGATCGTCGCCCGGCGTCAAATGCTGATCCTTACAAGGTTGCGGCAGCGGTAATCAAGACGACAACCGAAGCGCTTGGCTAAAAATCAAGTAGCCCCGGATTTCGGGGCTTTTTTATGTCTGTTCGTCAACAATCAGGCACAAACCGTACGCTGGACTGGAAAATGCATATTGACGGACATGTCGAAACTGATTTTCTCCAGCATCAAAAACGCTTCGGGCTCGTCACCAAACCTGGTGATACAAACCGCGTTTTTCCTGTGCTTGTTACTATCGTTTTTCCCGTTATCCCAGGTCAGTGCTGGCGGCATATATAAGTCTGTCGATGCAAATGGCAATGTTATCTTCACCGACCAGCCACTCGAAGGTGCAGAGACGCTTGAAGGTACCGAACCTGAACCCCCTCGCGCGGGTAATGATGATGAAGATTCTGATGAGAACACTCAAGACGGTGATGTTTCTTTTCAAAAAAAGGGTCTTGCTCTCACACCTGACCCTATCAATCCACCGAAGCCACAGCCCTACAATACCGATGAGCCAAAGAAGCGCCCACCGGTTACCGTAGTTGAAATACTCACACCAATACACGATGCAACTTTGCAAGACCCGATTGGTAAAATTTGGGTTGAGTTACAGTCCTACCCTACCCCACTAAAAGACACTGGCCTGACGGCACAGCTCTGGATGGACGGGGAAATGATAAACAGTGGACAGCGACCCATGTTGAGCCTGGCGCCCCCTGAACGTGGTACGCACGTCCTGGTGGTTAAACTGGTCGACGAGAATGGACGGCTGTTTCTACAATCAAATCCCACCCACATTCACGTTAAGTATCGCGTCGCCGGACAGTAGTTACGCAGACTTTATTCCTGCTATCCTGCCGTTAAGACAACACCGGCTAGCCAGAATAAACCCCATGGATTACCAGCTACGTAAGGCAACGGCGCAAGACAAAGACGCCATTTTAAACTTGTTCCCACGCCTGGCAGATTTTGACATACCAACAAATCGCAACCCGAAACACTTGTGGGAAAGTGACGCCAAAATGTTTTTGGAATGGATGGCAGGTAGCAGGCCTGATGTTGACGTGAGTGTCGCCGTCTCGGATAAAAAAGTTATCGGTGTCGCCATTGTGTCTGAACAAAAAGAACTTTTAAGCGATGAGCCCAGCGCCCATTTAGAAGTGTTGGCCTTGGAAAAATCGGCCGAGGGTTTTGGTGTGGCAACGGCCCTGATGAACGAATCAGACAAACTGGCAAAAAAACGTGGCGCTAAAAGCATGACCCTGCACGTGTTCGCAAACAACACGAAAGCCCGTGCGCTTTACGAGCGGCAAGGCTTCGATGGAGAATTACTGCGTTATATCAAACCACTGGATTAAGCCGCAGATAACGTCCAGGCTCCCATTGATCTGCCGTTAATACGGTCAACGTCGATTCGTCACGTATTGCACTAATAAAGTGCATATTATTACCCATTTGCATTATTATAGAGCGATCAAGACCGGCTGAGCCTTTGGGAGAACAAACTTATCTCTTTGTTTTTACTGATTATTTTTGTTATGCCAGCGGTAATTTCAGGCTCTCTGCAGGGGGTTTAAATATTGCACCATTAAATGCACAATGACCACAAACTCCAATATGCTAGGCGAGTTTGCGCTACTGGATCAACTTTCCACTTCGGTGCTGCTACTAGATCAAAAGCTGCACATCGTGTACGTGAACGCGGCTGCAGAGCAGCTGATGAGCGCCAGTCGCCAACGCACGGTTGGTAAACGCCTGATCGAGATCGTGACTGTGCCTGATGATCTGATTACACGCTTACGGGATGCTATTCGTCACAACCAATCATTCACAGACCGGCAAGCGACAATCGAACCCCACGGTGTTGATCCTATCGTGGTGGACTGCGTCATCACGCCACATACCACCAGAAATAACCAGCGTGGTTTGTTGGTAGAAATAGATGCATTAGATCGCCCGCTGCGCATTGCCAGGGAGGAGGCGATGTTATCCCAGCAAGAACAAACACGCTCTCTGCTGCGAGGGCTCGCGCATGAAATTAAAAACCCATTAGGGGGGCTCAGAGGTGCTGCGCAGTTACTGGAGCGACAATTAACCGAGCCCGAACTGCACGAATACACGTCCATCATAATGAACGAAGCTGATCGGCTGCGCACCTTGATCGATCGGATGCTGGGTCCGGTAACACGACCACAGCGCATTGCGGTGAACATTCACGAAGCACTTGAACACGTTAGAAAAATATTATTGGTTGGGGCACCGACCAACGTCAATATTACATTTGACTATGACGTCAGCATCCCCGAGTTCATTTCCGATCGCGATCGGCTGATTCAGGCGCTATTGAACATCGCCGGAAATGCAATGAATGCAGTGGGTGACAGAGGCAATATAGTTTTCCGATCACGGGTTATCACCAGCTTCACAATAGGTGCTGAGCGCCACCGGTTGGTTGCAGCGCTGGAAATCCACGACGATGGACCCGGAGTGCCTGCAGAATTGCTTGATCAAATTTTTTTTCCCATGGTGACAGGTACGGACAACGGTACCGGACTCGGCTTATCAATCGCTCAATCCATAATGAATCAACTAGGTGGTCTTGTAGAGTGCCGCAGTGAACCGGGCAACACTGTATTTACCATTTTGATACCGCTGGAGCTTATATGAACACTGAAAATGTCTGGGTTATAGACGATGACAAATCCATTCGATGGGTACTTGAAAAAGCCTTTAAACAGGCAGAAATAAATGTCACTACTTTCGAGTCTGCGGATGAAGCTTTGGAGTTGATTCGCACTAATGCCTTACCACCTAATGCCGTGATTAGTGACATACGAATGCCTGGCTCTGATGGCATATCGTTATTAAAACAAGTTAAAAACATACACCCGGATTTACCGATATTAATCATGACCGCGTTTTCTGATTTGGACAGCACAGTGGCCGCATTTGAAGAAGGCGCGTTTGAATACATACCAAAGCCTTTCGATGTGGATATGGTGATTGAGCGCACACGCCAGGCCTGCACAGCTCAACGAGAAAAACTAAAAAAACCTGCTCGAAAAGACAAAGCACCAACCAACAAACCTGACCAAGAAGAGCTCATGGGCGACGCACCGGCTATGCAAGAGGTATTCAAAGCCATAGGGCGTATGAGCAAATCAAAAATCACCGTGATGATTAACGGCGAATCCGGCACTGGTAAAGAATTGATAGCACAGGCATTGCACCGTCACAGCCCTCGTAACGATAAGCCATTTGTGGCGTTGAATATGGCAGCCATCCCACACGACTTAATGGAATCAGAGTTATTCGGACATGAAAAAGGCGCTTTCACTGGCGCACAAACCACACGCATAGGAAGATTTGAACAATCCGATGGCGGCACATTATTTCTTGACGAAATTGGCGACATGCCAGCCACTTTACAAACTCGTTTACTGCGCGTACTGGCAGACGGTCAGTTTTATCGAGTGGGTGGGCAGTCACCTATAACCGTTGATGTTCGCATTATTGCGGCAACGCATCAAAACCTTGAAGAGCTTGTGGAACAAAAGTTATTTCGGGAAGATTTATTTCATCGCTTAAATGTTATTCGCATAGAAGCACCGCCGCTGCGCGAACGTCGCGAAGATATTCCTATGTTACTGGGGCACTTCTTAGAAAAAGCGGCAGTAGAGCTCAATGAAACCGCTAAAACCATGACACCCGATTTTAAAGCTTATATCAGTGCACTGCCGTGGCCAGGCAACGTGCGCCAACTACAAAACACTGCGCATTGGTTAACAGTGATGGCCAACAACAGCGAATTGGAAGTGGCAGACTTACCCAAACATAATCAAGACTTACCAATGCAAGTGGACAGTGATTGGCAGGCGGGTTTCAGGCAATGGGCAAATAAGGCACTGCATGAAGGTGAAACCAACTTGCTGGCAACGGCCACACCTGCCATTGAACGAATATTGATACAAGTGGCACTGAATAAAACTCAGGACAAGCGACAAGAAGCTGCTCGACTGTTAGGCTGGGGTCGCAACACCCTGACCCGCAAAATTAAAGAGCTTGAGATTGAATAGACGCTTTAGCCTTCGCTGCAATGCAATCCACGCCCGTGGCGTAGTCCATGAAACCCCCGCTCGAATACCATGCCGCATGTACGCTTGTTGGTAGCGAGTCATCGCTGTTGAGTACTTGCGGCGAATTACTCAGCACAGTGCCATCAGGTTTGAAGAATTGCAGCGCACCTGTTGCCAGCCGGTGCACGGTATAACCGCCCTCATGCAGTTGCACGTGATGGTAATGACACACCTCTATTAAGTTCTGCATAGAAGTTTCTCCACCGTTTGACCAATGAATGATGTGATGCGCATCCAGAAACTTATTGCAGTCGCAACCGGGGAACATGCATTGCCCATCTCTTATGGTTAATGCACGCCTTATACTGGGTGGAATTGCACGCGAGCTGCGGCCTATGTTTAACGGCTCAGCGCCATCGGTTAGCACTGGGACAATTTTGCAGCTGCAACTTAACCGACGCACTGACTCCACGGGTAAACCAACCTGCTTTTCGATGTAACAGTCTGGCTCGCCGGTTGGTTTGGCATCAATCTCGCCGGCTAACACTTGGCTATCAACATGCACAACCACTTGATAGCGGTCTGCTGTATTGGCGTTAGTAGCGGTACTTTCTAATGACTGACTGGCCATGAGCACGAGCGCATCGGCTCTTCTATGCTGATGTTTATTGGCTGGCCACGCCTCTGCGGAGGTGTTTTCTTTTAACGACTCTACTGCGGCTTCCAACGCTTTAAGCACCAATGCACCTTGTTCAGCCGTGAGCCTTGCACGAATTTCTAAACATCCGTATTCATCCCAGCGGGTATTGAGTTGCCGATGCGCTCGGTGGTGTATGGCGCCCTGGCGTTCTTCTATACCAGGGTCGACTTCGGCATCGTCTGATTGATCTTCTGGACACATTCTTTGGTGATAACCCACCATTAACGCGCCCGCTTCATCAAACTGCTTGCGATACAACTGCACAGTGCGATCAAGTTGGCTGGCAGTGCCATAGCGCGCGAAGGATAACAGGCACTCTTCGTTTTCTGCGGTGCCGATACGTGTAATAGCACGTGCCTTTGAATAACTGAGTTGACCACTGGCAAAAGCTTCACGGGTGAGTGGCAAGTGTTGAAGAGCGTGAGCCACCCGTACTTTTTCACGTGCTGCACCGAACGAAATGCCGCAGCGCCAATTTAACCAATGTGCGCACGAGCGAGTACCTTCATGACCCCATCCATTACGGGTATCGAATTCGGCAATCATCATTAAGTGTTGAAACGTTGCCGCGTTTAGATTGGCAGTTAAGCGCGTGATTGACGTTTCAAGGTCTGTGGTGGATACAGAGGTGAAATCGGGGTTGGCATCCATGCTATTCGCTCCGGTTTGATTATAATTATACTGTACATAATGCCAGTTTTTAAATCAAGCGGATAAATCAAATATTTTAAGTGATAAAGCAATTTAATTAGCGTTGTTATCAAACAGCTTAAACCAAAAACGTTCCCGCGGGAACGTGGCTATAGAAGTGTTATGTCATAGTATTCAGATATAGCCGTCATGATCTCTTGATTGACATCAACGTCTAATTGTAACTTGCCTTGTTCAACCAGTTTCAGTGCTTTTCGTTTGACCTATAGCCATGCCATAACCCTTGGCCCAATCGATTTTCCCGTTATGAATAACCGCAATGCTAATGCCCGGTACATGTGTTTGATCCATCTGTGGCCGGTTCTCCTTGAACAAAGATGTGGGTTTTCAGGTTTGCTTCTATTGTTTTCACGGCTTCAGAATTTGCAGTTACTTACGCCTTGGACCCACGCGTAATTAACGCTTCAATATCGCCAAATGATGCGGCAGTTTCAAACGCATCGAAACGACCATCTTTTAAGATTGCATTTGATGCATCGATCATGCTGCCAATAGCCGTACGCGCTAAGGACGATCCAACACTGACGCGTTTCACACCACATTGCTCAAGATCTTTGGTTGTGATACCGCGCAAGGCAATACCAGCAACCACATTAACCGGCTTGCTCACAGCATCACACATGGTTTTAATGTCACCTATGCTTGGCAATCCCGGCGCATACAGTACATCGGCACCAACTTCTTCGTAACCTTTGAGCCTGGCCAGTGTGTCGTCTAAATCGGGACGACCGTGTAAGTAATTTTCAGCACGGGCTGTTAGCGTAAAGTTAAAGTCGAGCTTATTCACCGCTTCTACTGCAGCTTGTATTCGCTCTATAGCAAATTCTTTGTCATAGATTGGCTTATCTTTTATCCCGGTCGTGTCTTCAATGGTGCAGCCAACCAAACCGACGTCGGCCGCTGCAAAAATTGTTTTCTGAACATCTTCTGGGGAATCACCATAGCCATTTTCCAAATCGGCCGACACTGGCAAACTGGTGGCTTCAACAATTTGGCTTGCGTGAGCAAGCGCTTCATCGCGTTGCACCTCACCAATCGAATCAAGCTTGCCTTGTGCAAAAGCGTAACCGGCACTGGTGGTTGCGAGCGCGTCGAAACCGAGCCCTGCCAACATTTTTGCTGAGCCAACATCCCACGGATTTGGTAACACAAACAAGCCATCGCGCTGATGAAGTTGAGCGAACAGATCGGCCTTAGCTTGTTGTGACATAACGCTACTCTCTTAAAACGCCGGCACAATTAGAGTGACCCGACTCGATGTCCCATTGCCCATCCTTTGTGCAGGCGTTTATGTAGGCACGGTGCACGCGAAAACGTCCCGTGGCCGGCTTACCGTCATCGAGCTTGGAATCTAACTGAGACAAAATGCTTACCGGGATTTGCTCACCAGTGAAAATTTCATGCGCCAAGCCTTCAACATCGGCAGCCTGCGCGCTATAGCTGATTTTATAATAACCATTAAAGGGATTTTTAGGGCATGTGCCTGTAGCGCAAGTCATGTCTGAAGCTGAACCAGCCCCGCTATGCGCACCATCAAAATTGCCGGGAATAAACCCCGCCAGGGACATTTGCTGCCAAACACCGGCGCGCTCCTGACTATCATCGATACGTCCGTTACCGTTGCCTTGCTTGGCAGCACTGTCAATTTGATTTTGAGCGTTGGAAAAATCGCCAGGGATTGATCGGTATCGCTCTTGAAAAGAATACCAGGCGGCACGAATACCAGATACATCGGTTAACAAGGACCGAACCCGGGCAGAATCGATTAAGGATTGACCCTTGAAGACACCACCAAGAATGAGCCCGATAATGACTAATACTATGGCTATTTCTACTAACGTAAAGCCGCGCTGGGTATTACTATTGATGGGTGACGTTGTAAGTGACATAAAGTTGCCTCCGTGAATTGTAATGTCATTGTGTCTATCTGCGCGACTCCTTCGCGTAGCAACAGTGTCTGACATCAGCCATAAAATAGCAATGTTTTTTGTCTGGCTTAAAAAGGTGCGCTTCGCGGTACACGTGGAAACGGAATCGCATCGCGAATATTTTCCATACCGGTAACATAAGTCACTAATCGCTCAAAGCCCAGACCAAATCCGGCGTGTGGTGCGGTACCGTATCGGCGTAAATCCCGATACCAGCCCAAATGCTCGAACAAATCGTTTTCGTGCAACCTTGCATCAAGATAATCCAGGCGTTCTTCACGTTGCGACCCACCAATAATCTCGCCAATGCCTGGCGCTAAAACATCCATTGCAGCAACGGTTTTTTCATCGTCGTTTAGTCGCATGTAAAAGGCTTTTATTTCTTTTGGATAATTCATAAGAACAATGGGACGGCCCACATGTTCTTCAGCCAAATACCTTTCGTGTTCTGATTGCAAATCGAGCCCCCAGCTCACTGGAAACTCAAATTTCTTTTTAGCCGTTTTTAAAATTTCGATAGCATCGGTGTAATCCATGCATTCAAAATTTGAAGTCACTACTGATTGCAGCCGGTTAAGTGCTTCTTTATCAACACGCTGGGCAAAAAACGCCATGTCACTTTCACACTCCTCTAAAACAGCGTTAAAAAGGTACTTTAAGAAGTCTTCTGCCAATGCGGCGTTATCGCTTAAGTCTGCGAATGCCACCTCAGGCTCTATCATCCAGAACTCAGCCAGATGACGGCTGGTGTTTGAGTTTTCTGCGCGAAACGTCGGTCCAAACGTATACACTTTGGACAAAGCCAATGCGTAGGCTTCAGCATTGAGTTGCCCGGATACTGTTAGAAACGCTTCGCTACCAAAAAAATCCTGATTAAAATCAACATCACCTTTGTCGGTTGTCGGGGTGTTAATCATATCGAGCGTACTGACCCGAAACAGTTCACCTGCGCCTTCGCAATCACTGGTGGTGATTAACGGTGTATTAACCCAGTGAAATTCGCGTTCATGAAAATAACGATGCACCGCGCTGGATAAGGTTGAGCGTACTCGACTGATGGCACCGAACGCATTGGTGCGCGGGCGTAAGTGGGCAACGCTGCGCAGGTATTCGAAGGTATGGCGCTTCTTGGCAATGGGATAGGATTCTGGGTCGTCAACCCAACCACTCACACTGATATTACTTGCCAGAACTTCTACACTCTGGCCTTTGCCTTGGGACTCGACTAATTTGCCAGTGACTTCTACCGCGCAACCAGAAGAGAGTTGCAGTATCTCTGACTCATAATTAGCTAAGCTTGCCTCCGCTACCACTTGCATGGCATCAAAACAAGAACCGTCGTATATAGCCACAAACGATAACCCTGCCTTGGAGTCTCTTCGACTGCGAACCCAGCCTTTTATGAGAACATCGCTGCCAATGGAACCGGATGTAAAAACGCTGTCGATTGATTGATAAGTCATAGTGCAACACTTGTGGTTGTTGTGTTAGATCAGCGCTGATTGATCTATCGGTGTAACGGTGTCTGAGTTTCCAGACAACGTTACCGCCAGCGATTCAAAGGTATCCCAAACATCGCCTGCAGCATGGCCTTTGACTATTCGATCAAGCTTTGTGGTCGCAGCAAGCATGTGTAACCAACTGGCCGCATTATGCCGTTTTAGTGCACTCTTTAAAGGTGCTGCCCGACTTTGCCAGACACCGGCGCCTTTTAGTGCAGCATCAACACCAACGCCCTGCTCGCACGCCTCGGCTGCACGAGTACCGCTTCGAATTTCCTGCGATAATGCCCAAAGAATGAGTACCGGGGCGACAGCCTCATCGCGCAAGCCACGTACAATGCGAACGGCTCGCGCACTTTGTCCCGCTAAAGCAGATTGCACCAGGTCACTAATGGAATAACGAGCGCTATCGGCAACTGCTTCCAACACTTGCCCGGCGGTGAGCTCTCCTTTAGGGAACAACAAAGCCAGTCGTTCAACTTCCTGAGCGGCGGCTAACATATTGCCTTCCACCCTTTCGGTTATTAACGCAACAGCCTCATCACTTGCCTGCAAACCAACACCGGCCAACTTGTGACTTAACCAGCGTTGCAACTTGGCAGCTTCGATCGGCCAAACGGCGATAGTTACACCCGCTTTATCGATAGCTTTAAACCAGGCACTGCTGGTTCCACCACGATCAAGTTTTGCACTGGTGATGATAAGCAAAACATCGCTGGCAGGATTTGCGCAATATTGTTTGAGAACCTCGCCGCCCGTTCTTCCCGGCTTGCCAGTGGGTAGCCTGAGCTCAATGATGCGTTTTTCTGCAAACAAAGACATGCTGTCAGCTGCCTCTCGAAACGCAGACCAATCGGCCTCGTCATTGGCAATCAGTACCTGGCGCTCGTCAAAGCCTGTTTCGCGGGCATGTTCGCGCAACTGATCGCCTAACTGCATTAGCTGATACGGCTCGTCACCGTGCAGAAGATACACAGGCGCGGTCTGTCGGGCTAAATGGGCGTCGAGCTTGTCCGGGTAGATTTTCACCATTTCATAGTAACAAAAACCAACCGTGGCAGCTTTGTTGACTTCGCGTATGATCCGCAGCATTGAAGCCATTTATCCAGCCAGCTTACCCACACGCCAAGTATGAGCAATGAAGACTCAAACGCAACCTTTGCACCGCACGACCTGCTGTATCAATTGGTCAGATACCCACTGTTCAAAATGGAACCAGAAAAAGCCCACGACATAGCTTTGGCATTAAGCGCTACGTGTCCTGCAAAAGCGTTAAACCGTAAACGTTATGCAATAGAGTCACACCCTGTTTCCTGTATGGGTCTGACAATACCTAATGGTGTTGGCCTGGCTGCAGGATTAGACAAGAACGGTGACTACATCGACGCGCTCGGTGCGTTCGGATTTGGTTTTATTGAAATTGGTACCATCACACCCAAGCCGCAACCGGGAAATCCAAAGCCCAGAATGTTCCGACTAGCTGAACACGGGGCCATTATTAATCGTATGGGTTTTAATAATCTGGGCGCTGACCACTTGGTTAAAAAAGCTGCAAAGCGTGAATACAAAGGCTGCCTTGGAATCAACATTGGCAAGAATGCTGCCACAGCTTTAGAGGACGCACAAAACGATTATTTGATTTGCCTAAACAAAGTGTATCCGGTAGCTGACTACATTAGCGTTAATGTATCTTCACCCAATACGAAGGGTTTACGAGACTTGCAACACGGTGAGCATCTTAGAGGCTTGTTAGGTTCATTAAAAAATACGCAATCTAAACTGGCAACACAACACGGGCAATACAAACCTGTTGTTGTTAAAATCGCGCCCGACATGAGCGATGAAGAACTACAAGCATTTTGTGAAGCTGTGATCGAATTCGAAATTGATGGTGTCATCGCCGGCAACACCACGAACGAGCGACACTGGGTACAAAATCACCAACATGCTGTTGAACAAGGTGGATTAAGTGGTGCACCAATGCGCACCCTGGCTGACCAAAAATTAGCAACGGTGGCGACGCATTTAGCAGGCAAGGCTGCACTTATTGGTGTTGGCGGCATTAATAGTGGCGAACACGCGCAAACTAAACGTCAACTTGGTGCAGATCTTGTACAACTTTACACTGGACTCATTTACCACGGACCGGCACTGGTTCGCGACTGCATCAGGAAAACTGCATGACACACTATGATGTATTCAATGGCGACGCCGACGGAATTTGCGCTCTTCACCAACTGCGATTGGCTGAGCCAAAAACCAGCGTGCTTGTTACCGGCGTCAAGCGCGATATTGCTTTAGTAAAACAAGTGCCGGCGGATGCTGCATCAACAGTCACTGTTCTGGATATTTCCATGGACAAAAATCGCGCCGACTTAACACCCTTACTTGATGCGGGCATGAAGGTAAGTTACTTTGACCATCATTTTGCCGGTGATATTCCTGCATCAGCCAATCTTGATGTACATATTGATACCGACGCAAATACCTGCACCGGACTTATCGTCAACAAACACCTGAAGGGCGCGCACCTGGCATGGGCGGTCACTGCCGCGTTTGGTGATAACTTATTAGACTCTGCACGCGCAGCTGCAACACCGTTGAATTTATCCGACGCTGAGCTATCACAAATTCAGACGCTTGGCACGCTACTTAACTACAACGGGTACGGCAACACGTTAGACGATTTGTTTTTTCCACCAGCAGAACTTTATAAACGGGTTCAGCCTTATAGCGACCCGTTAGGTTTTATCAATGAAGATGATGCTTACCAAAAACTGGAAACAGGCTATAACAGCGACATGGAAAAAGCACAAAAAACAACACCAATAATGGCAGATGAATCCACTGCTGTTTTTGTTTTTCCTGAAGCGGCCTTTGCACGGCGCGTCAGTGGCGTCTATGCAAATGATCTGGCTCAACAACACCCAAATCGTGCGCATGCCATGCTTAGCACACTGCCCGGTGATGGCTATTTGGTGAGTGTGCGTGCACCGCTAGCCAACAAAACCGGTGCAGATGAGCTTTGCCGACAATTCGAAACCGGCGGAGGTCGCAAGGCTGCAGCAGGGATTAACTTTTTATCCGCAAGCGACCTTAATAAGTTCACTGATGCGTTTAAAGCTCAGTTTAGTACTTAGTTTGACGTTCAGCTGAGTCGCATTAATTCACGAACATGAGCACTGACACTTCTGGCTAACGCTGGCAATGAATAACCACCCTCTAACATCGACACTATTCGGCCATCTGAGTGTCTGTCGGCAAGGCTCATTATTTGCTGAGTAACCCAGATAAAATCATTATCGCCCAATACAAGCTGAGCCAGTGGGTCCTCAGCATGGGCATCAAATCCTGCACTAATAAAAATCATCTGCGGTTTGAATTTTTCAAGCTCGGGCATCCAGTGCTCAAGAATGGCATACCGAAAATCATCAGTGCCAGTACCAGCTGCTAGCGGCACATTGACTCGTTGACCGGCAACATTCGGCCGGTAATTGCCAGGATAAAACGGATGCTGGAACGATGAGCAAAATAATATACGGCTATCACCGTCAACCAAGTCTTCTGTGCCATTGCCATGATGAACATCGAAGTCTAGAATCGCAACACGATCCAGGCCATGCGTATCCAATGCGTGTTTAGCTGCAATGGCAATGTTGCCAAAAAAACAAAAGCCCATTGCCTCTGATTTTTCGGCATGATGCCCTGGTGGTCGAACAGCACAAAACGCATTATCAACTTCACCCGAGATAACCACATCAGTGGCCTTTAGCGCAGCACCCACACCTCTTAGTGCCGCTGTAAGCGTATATGCATTCATCGCTGTGTCAGCATCGAGTTGCACGCTACCAGATTCTGGTGAATTTGCCACAATGCAATCTATGTAAGACTGAGGGTGACATGAGTTTGCCTGATCTGGCCTGGCGACCGGCGCATCAAAATGCGTCAGGTAATCGTACAGGTCTTGTTTTTTTAACTGATCAAGGATTGCACCGATACGCTGCGGAGATTCAGGATGTCCGGGGCTGATTTCGTGCAAAACGCAATCGTTGTGAGTTATCAATGCGGTAGGCATGAGCGTATCTAAGATAAGTTGAAAGACAACCGCAATATACCAGCAACTGGGGTACTATCGTCGCATGTCAACTATTCATCTGGACAAATTACTCAACCCACAATCCATTGCGGTAGTCGGCGCAAGTGACCGCGAAGGCGCTCCGGGACATGCCATCGCCACAAGCCTGTTAGCAGGAAAATTCAGTGGCACCTTGAGTTTTGTGAATCCTCGATACAAAACTGTTCTGGGACAAACCAGTTACCGCTCTTTGAAAAAAATCGAGCCCGCACCCGATCTGGTTGTTGTTCTGGTGCCCGAACGCATCATTCGTCGTACCCTCTTACAAGTAGCGGCCTGTGGTTGCAAAGTGGCTATTATCATGTCGGCCATGCAAGACAGTAAGGCTGCCCACAAGCTTGCACAAAAACTGGGCATACGCATGTTGGGTCCTTTTTGCGCTGGCATCATAAGGCCACACCTTAATCTGAACGCCACTTACTCTAATAACTCCATAGCAGCCGGGTCCTTAGCGTTGGTTACGCAGTCCGCATCATTGGGTGCAGCTGTTATCGATTGGGCAGAACCAATGGGTGTTGGATTTTCGGCCGTGCTCTCAACAGGCTCTGATACTGACGTCACTCTGCCTGACTTGCTTGATCTGTTGTCAGAAGATCATCACACAAAGGCCATCATTGTGTATTTAGACCGCGTTCGACACACCCGTAGTTTTTTAAGTGCAATAAGCGCTGCCGCGCGAATCAAACCTGTCGTGCTGATGAAGTCCACACAAGATGGCGCTCGGTACTGTGATGCGTTAACCCGCACCGGACAAATCTATTCAACTGAAGCGGTGTTTCAAGCTGCCATGCGACGCGCCGGTGTTGTTCGGGTACGCACGTTTTCAAATTTATTTTCTGCGGCAAGAATACTGACATCGGGCTTAAGAGTAAAAGGCAAACGCCTGGCCATCATTAGTAACGGCGCAGCACCAGCGATGCTCGCTTGCGAACGCATGGCAACAAAAGATTTTGAACTGCTCAGCCTGTCGGAATTTTCGTTAAGCCAATTATCGAAACACATTCAGGGACCGTGGTCTGGACAAAATCCAATTGTGTTACGCGATGATGATCATCTGAATGAACAATACAATCAAGTGTTAAGTGCATTACACGAGAACAAAGAGATAGATGCGTTATTGGTTTTATTTGCACCCGATGCGCGCAACAATCCAGAAGATATAGCCCACACTATTGTTGAAAAAAGACCAAAACATATTCCTGTGGTCAGTAGTTTTATGGGCGAGGCAAGTGTTGTCAGTAGTCGCGAGTTATTAGGCAAAGCTGATATACCCTGCTTTAGAACCCCGGAAGCGGCTACTGACGCCGTTGATTTTTTGTATCGACATTTGCTTAGCCAACAAGAATTGCTGCAACTCCCCAACCCAACATCCCGCTACACAAGAGCCGACGCCAGGAGTGCAAAGACTTTAATAAGCCAAGCCCTTGAGCAAGGCGAACGCGTGCTTGGCCCCCAGAAAACTCGCACTCTATTAGGTCTGTTTGATATTCGCGTACTGCCTGCCGTACGAGTCACCAGCCTGGAAGACGCCATTGAAGGTGCAAACAAACTGGGTTATCCGATTGCTATGAAACTGGTTTCACCCAATGTACGCTACAAGGCAGAAGTGCTGGGTACCGTGCTTAACGTGCAAAATGAAACTGAGCTGCTTGAGGCTTACAACAACATCAGCGAACAAATGGCCACACGCCGACCTGATGCCCAATTCAGAGGTGTCCTTATAGAAACCATGCACACTGAAAAAAACACCCGCAATCTGTCAATGAGTATCACCCGCGATGCCAGCTTCGGGCCAGTCATCAACGTTGGAGTAGGTGGCGACTTATCAGCACTGGTTCAAGAACGTGTGTCACAACTACCCCCATTGAATAATTTTTTGATTGATAGCATGTTGGCTACCCCAACCTTAACCACCTACCTGGGTGAATTCAGACACCAAAAGCCGGTTAGTACCAAAGGTGCGGCACACGTATTAAGGCGACTGTCTGAAATGGCTTGTGAACTACCCGATGTGTTTTCCGTTGATATAAACCCAGTACGCGTGAGCCCCGATGGCGCTGTAGCGATTGATGCACAGGTGGTGTTGGAACAATCAAAATCCAGTAAGGAATATGGCCACCTTGCTATTCACCCTTATCCGTGGCGTTGGGTTCGATTAGAAAAACTAAAGGGCGATCGCACAGTACAGCTACGCCCGATACGACCAGAAGACGGCGAGTCAATCAGAAAGATGGTTCATGACATGTCAGCAGAATCACGCTACTTTCGATTTATGCACGCCATCAATGACTTGTCACCGCAATTGGTCGCGCAATTCACCAAGCTCGACTATGATCGACAAATGGCTTTCGTTGCTATTGGTAAGGTAGGCGAAGGCAATGTCGTGGGCGTAAGTCGCTATACCATGAGTTCAGATCAACGTTCAGCAGAATTCGCAGTGTCCATAGCGGACGACTGGCAAGGGTATGGATTGGCCTCAGCCTTAATGCGATTGGTTATAGAGCATGCAAAAGCACAAGGCTTGGAAGAACTGGTTGGCGATGTATTAACCACCAACACACCCATGCGCGGACTCATGAAATCCCTTGGGTTTACCGCCACCAGCGATCCGGAAGATCGGGAGCTGCTAATATTTAGCCTGTCATTGCAAGACTCCTGACTACTAAGCAAATATAAACAACCCAATGCGAAACACGCGAGTACCCCGCCCCGAGTCGGTTAGCCTGAGTATCGATGGAAAAAACATTGCCGGCATTCGCCATCGCGTTGCCGACGAAGATGCTGCAACCAAAGTATTGTGTTTGCATGGTTGGTTAGACAACGCCAATAGTTTTTTACCGATGATGTCGCTGCTACCCGAGATTGATTTATTGGCAATTGATTTTCCGGGGCATGGGTTTTCTGATCATCTTGATTCGGCCTACACCATGACTGATTCAGCTTATTGGGCAACTGCTGCGATAAAAGCGATTGGCTGGCAACGTTGCCACGTTATGGGGCATTCTATGGGGGGCATCATTGCACCATTAATGGCTGCCAGCGTACCTGACATGATTGAGTCGTTAATTCTGATTGAATCCAGTGGCGCAATAACCAATGAAGCCGATGAATTTGTAGAGCGCTTGCAAAAATCGATGAATGATCGACTTGAGCCACATAAGTACGCATCAAAACTGTTTGCATCAAAAAACGATGCGGTGGATGCTCGACTGCGGGCAGCCAAAATGGAGGCTATTTCAGCACGGCTGATTATTGATCGCCAGGTGAGTGAATTTCAGGATGGCTGGCGCTGGCGGTTCGACCCAAAATTGCGCGTAAGCACTGCGCACCGTCTGACCGATGCACATGTAAAAGCCGTTAATGAAGCTTTAACGTGCCCGGTTTTAACCATTGTAGCCAAGGACGGCTATTTAAACTCACGACCAGAAACACCTGAGCGACTGGGCCAAATCAAGCATCATAAAACGGTGACGCTTGCGGGCAATCATCATTTGCATATGGACACCCCTGAACCTGTTGCAACAGCTGTTAATCAATTTTTGGGCACCCGGCCTGCTTTGGGCGGGTGACATCAGGTTCGAAACACCTGCAATCAAATACGCTTAAGTAGTTCGGTTTTTTTTGTATTAAATTCTTCATCCGTCAGTGCACCAGACTCGTGAAGCTTGGCCATTTTTTCGATCAGTGCAATGATTTCATCACTTGAGGACTGATCAGTGAATTTGGTGGTGTCCACGTTGTTGTTATCAACATGATCAGACTGATTCGGAGCATGTGCAGCTTGTATAAAGTTTGTCTGCTTCTGAACAGACACACTTGCGCCAGAAACAACCGGTAGGGTATCAACCGCAATCGTCCCATACTGACTACTAAAGGTTAACGACGTATCGCCACCTTGTTGCTGGCTAACACCACCAATATTGTTATCCAGCGTGTCATACACAGTAACCTCTCCATTATGTTGAATCGCCAGCCTATTTGGAAATACTGCATAACGGATATTATTTTGTGAGCCACTGCTGGATGGGCTGCCCAAATCAGTTGGCCACCATTGATTGCTGTTTTTAGAACCAGCAGGAATGACAGGAAACATCTGTGTATTAGCCAAAGCGCTGGACAATTCAGAGCACAGATTGTCCACCGTGTTTTTTAAGCCGTGGTTAAACATGTCACCAACCATTGTCATACCGCCACGCATCCACTGACCAGAGCCGCCCAGTTCCGGACAGTTAAACTGGGCCATGCTGCCACCACCGATATTTACGGCAGTAAGCATATGTATAACGGCATCCTGACTAAGGTTGTAGCGCTCGGCTAATTCATTGACAACGTTTTGTCCGGCCGGGGTAAGAAGTTGCATCGCAAAAATCCTGACAAATATGGTGGGCTCGTTACTCGCAAGAGAGAATAGATTCGTCAATGACGTGAAATGAATTCACTAATTATTGAGAATTGACGTACTTAAAATTCGCGATGCGTGCGCGATTGTAATACAAAAAAAGGAAAAATTTGCAGATTTGATATTACGTGTCAAGTCAGGTGTTTTATCTTGCGTTAAAGCTGTATTTCAGGGAATGATCAAGCGGCACAGATAGTACCGCTGATCAGAGCACAGGGTTGGACCTGGATTATTAAGGCAGGCTAGTCAGTGTTACTCAGCAAGCTCACTTACCTGTGTGCCTACATCAGGAAATATCACTTCGACACGACGGTTTTTCTGTCGTCCATCTGCCGTATTGTTATCTGCCACTGGCATAGACTCACCAAGATTACGCGTGGTTATACGACTAGCATCAATACCACGACTCACCAAGGCGCTCTGCACAGAAAAAGCACGCTCTCTGGACAAATCAAGATTAAAATCGTCATCACCCATGTTATCTGTATGGCCTTCAACAATAGCCTGGCGCTCTGGATAACTACGCATAAAATTTGCGATTTTATCCATATTAGTCATGGCGCTGCTCTTTAACGATGCCTCTCCTATATCAAAAAGCACATCGCTCAGGGTAGCGACGATTCCACGCGCCGTGACTTGTGCCTGCATTGCTTCGAGCTGATTTTGCAGGTCCAGAGCTTCTTGCCTGGCACGATCTACTTCTTGTGAGCGAACTTCCAGTTGCACACGTTGACGCTCCAGATTCATGCTTTCGAGGCGAGCATCATCTTCGTTACGCTGCGCTATGAGTTTCGCAATGCTGACTTTCTTGCTGGCAACGTAAGCATAGTGCTCTGCCATACCACCTTTGCCTTCTTTTTTCCAAACAAGATCGCCTTGAGCGATGGCATTGCGAGCGTCATCAAGTTCCTTGGCAGCATGCTTTACAACCACCTCATTTTTACTGGCGCTCAAGTAGGCTGTGCGAGCTGATTCAAGCGAATTGACTTTTTTGGGTGCGCTACCACAGGCACTTAACAGCAATACGGCGGCAACGGGAATCATGGTTAATACAGGCTTGTTCATTTAATTATCCTTGCAAAGTGAGTTGGACTAGTCAGTACAAATATCTGACGACTCGTTATTGATCGTTTGAACGATCCAACTCTGTTCGAATTAATTGAATACTCTCTTCGACCTCCTCTACTGCAAGGCGCGACTTTTGTGCTTCACTTTTTGCTTTGGCATATTCAGCATCCACCGCCGCCTGCTCAGATAGCTGCTTGGCTGTGGTGAATTTTTCTTTTGAGTAAGCCGAGTCAGCCAGCGCTTGTTTTTCCTGTGCTGTTCGCAATTCAATGGGTGCATGCTTATCCGCACCAGCCACTTCTGCATTTTGCAGAGCAGAGTTAGACAAGGCCATTTCTGTTTTGGGTTTTGGCGTGCCTGAGCATGCCGATACAGATGCAAGCAGAATCACGATTGCACTGATTTTCAGGGAAGATTGATACATACGTTCTAACCTCTTGAAGTTGTATACGAGGTAGCGGCAAACGCGATCAAAGAATAAGCTCGATAAAATTACACAAAAACAATGAATCGCCCAAGTAGTTGAAAGTTTTAGAAAAAATCAGACCAAAGGGATTCACGTCAAGGCTTAAAATAAACGTGCATACATGAACTATTGGTAAGATAGTCCAGTAACGATAGCCTGCTTGGCTATTTGGAAGATCGCCCACCTACATACTCTAAAAGGCGCCGCCATGAGCAATCAAGCACCTAACATTCTGTTTATCCAAACCGATCAACTCACCGCCTTCTCTTTGAGCGCTTACGGTAATGAGTACTGCAAAACTCCACACATAGACAAACTGGCTGATAATGGTGTTGTGTTTGAAACTGCTTATTGCAATTTCCCGCTGTGTGCGCCATCACGTTACTCCATGGCAGCCGGCCAATTGGCCTCTCGCATTGGTGCATACGACAACGCTGTTGAATTTCCTGCAAGCATTCCCACCTACGCACATTATCTTCGTGCCGCCGGTTATCAAACTTGTCTTTCCGGAAAGATGCATTTCGTCGGCCCCGATCAACTACATGGCTTTGAGCAACGCTTAACACCGGACATTTATCCAGCCGATTTCAGTTGGGCCCCAAACTGGGCCAATGAAGGCCAACGCGACACATCAGATACCACCGGCGTTACCACATCAGGCATGTGTGCTGACAGCGTGCAGTTAAAATACGATAGCCTGGTACAACAACAAGCACTTGATAAGCTATGCGAAATTGGCACGGGTGTAGACTCACGACCATTCTTTTTGCAAGTCTCATTTACTCACCCTCACGACCCTTACCTATGCCTTAAAGAACACTGGGACAGATACAAAGGATTAGACGTGCCGATGCCGACGATATCTGCAAAACCAGGTGATTGGCACGATGCCCACTCGCGTCGTATTCTGGCGCAACACAGCATGCTTGATTATACTTTTGATGAAACCGATATTAAACGTGCACGTCGAGCCTACTATGGCTCAGTTAGTTACATCGACGACTGCGTTGGCGAATTGATGAGCGCGCTGCAGGAAAACCAATTATCAAACAACACCATTGTCGTATTCACCTCTGACCATGGCGAAATGCTGGGAGAGCGTGGCATGTGGTTCAAGAAAACATTTTTCGAACCTGCGTTGCGAGTACCCATGATAATACACGGCCCAAACCGAATTCCGGCTAAGCGAGTGCAAACACCTGTATCGCTTCTGGACTTGCTACCAACCTTTGTAAGCTGGGCCACCGATAAACCACTAGACCCATTAGAACCGCTGGACGGTGATGACCTAAACCAATTTATAAGCAGCAGTGATGACAACGCTGAGCGAGTGATAAGGGCTGAGTACCTTAGTGAAACAACAACAGCACCCATATACATGGTAAAACGTGGCCCGTTAAAATTTATCAGCTCAGTTGATGATGCCAATTTGCTCTTTGATTCAGGACACGACCCACACGAAACAAACAATGTGGCAGACCATCCCGACTACGCCCGGCAAGTAGAGTGGTTTGAAAATGACATTCGAGCATACTGGGACAACGAGGCTCTGACACGCGACATTATTCTCAGCCAAAAACGCCGCCAGCTGTTGATCAAGGCGAATAGCACAGGGCAAAACACAGCATGGGATTTCGCCGACGCTAACGCCACCGCGCAAGAGACAAACGCTGAACCCTGGTATCGCGGCCAGCAAGGTTACAATGCGTGGGCCTACAACTACACACCTGTGCCCGACGAACAATAATGGACAATTTTACTTGCCCGAATAGCCAACACGCAGTGCTTAAGCGGGTACAATCACACAGTGAACATCCCGCCACGTGTTATAAATTTTGATGATGTCATTGAGCTGTGCGGCTCAGTGGCCACTTCTCGTGGTCGCGTCTATAAAACCAGTGGTGCTGTCAAAGAACTAGACTGGATAAGCGAAGGCAGCGTGCTCTACAGCACGGTGCAAGGCTCAGAGTCGGAGCCGTATCAACAACGAACCCTAATTGCAGCCCACAGGCTGGACGGAGAATGCTCCTGCCCGGTTCATTACAATTGCAAACACGTAGCCGCCGCATTGCTGTGCTGGATTGACAAGCAATCCGCCAAACCCTCTGCAGACGATCAGGCACTGCGCGCAGTTAATCGCTGGCTCCAAAAGCTGGTTGAACAAGGCAAAGAAAGTTCATCCCGTGCCGAACACCATGAGCTCGGCGAACCCTTGCTGTTTTATCAATTGGACAGCAGCGCACTCACCCAAAGTAAAACGGGTATCACTTTAGAGATTCTGCAAAGTCGGCTTTTAAAACGTGGCGGCTATGGCAAGGAAACACCATATCGATATCATGGGCACTACCACCACCCGGAATGGGTACTGGACAGCGATCGCTCCATCCTCGAACTGGCCGTTGGTCGTCATTCCGATTTCACCTATCGAACGTTAACCATTGATGGTGATATTGGCCATTTGCTAATGGGAAAATTGTTGGGCACCGGCCGTTGCTACTGGGGTGGTGACAGGGAAATCCCACTGCAGCCCGGAGAGACTAAAACCTTAACCTTCGACTGGGTGGAAACCACCGACACAGCACTGCAATTACACATCGCGCTGCCCGAGGTCGAGCATTGGCAACTTATTCCAGCTGACCCACCCTGGTATATCGACACCTCAACCATGCACGCAGGTGTGTTACGCGATGTACCGTCTTCGGCCATATTGGGCAATCTGATAAACGCACCAGATTTACCCGAGGCTCACGCGCAAGCGGTCAGCAACTATTTGGCCTCGCGCCTCCCTGATGCATCCTTGCCTTTACCGGTGGAACCCAACTTTGTTCGTGTTGACGTCTCGCCCGAACCCATGCTGGTGTTGCATTCTCGCGAAGACAGCGCTGACATACGTGAATTTTATGCATCCATTCGCTTTAAGTATGGGGATTACTTGTTGCCGTTCGATGGTATGGACGCCGAAGCCACACTCGAAGGCAAAACCAGTGACGGCAATCCGTTGATGCTCACCCGGGACCTTGGCGCAGAAACTCGGTTCTCGGTCGAATTTGGTAAACGATTTACCGAGTTCGAATCAGCCGTTCAAAGTGACCCAAACTTTTTCTCCCGCGCCGATCGAAAACCCCGCGCCCGTGATGTTCAATCCATTGCACAAGCCTGGCACGGGCTGCTGGCCCAAAGATCAGCTTTAGAGGCCGAAGGCTGGAGAGTCCAATGCCGCGAACCATTTAATCTGGATTTCAAGTCTGTTACCACCATTGAAGCCACACTGAGCGACAGCACCTCAACCTGGTTTGATATGGCATTGCAACTGAAGCACAACAATCAAACATTTGACTTGTTGCCGTTGGTTATTGAGTGGTTGCAATCAGACACACGTGATCAATCCATTTTATTACAAGCCGAAAGCGGCCAATGGCTAGAGGTTGCCCCTGAGGTTTTTTCACCTGTTGCAGATACTTTGCTAGAGCTGTTTGATGACCCCTCTCAAGGCGACCAATTGCGCCTGCCACGCCAGCGTGCAACCACCCTGGAGGAGCTAGAACAAACGTGGCAAGAGTCGGGTATGAACGTGCGCTGGCACGGCGCGCAGGATATTTTCAAATTAGCAGACAAGCTCAATAATTTTGATGGCATCGAAAATCCAGTCATGCCTGATACGCTCAATGCCAGATTGCGACCCTATCAGCTGGATGGTGCTGGCTGGCTGGGCTTTTTAGCCGAATATTCATTCAATGGCATTTTGGCTGATGACATGGGTCTGGGTAAGACCTTGCAAACCCTGGCACACATACTGAACGAAATTACTATTGGTCGCCTGGACAAGCCCACGCTCATTGTCGCGCCTACCAGCTTACTTGGAAACTGGTCACGTGAAGCTGCCAGATTCACACCCAGTTTGCGTACACAGGTATGGCATGGCAGTGATCGTAAAACACAAGGCTTGCAATTAGAGAATCTGGATATTTTAATAACCAGCTATGCTCTGGTAACCCGAGACATTGATTTGTTAGGCGATCAAAATTTTGGATTTATTGTGCTCGATGAATCTCAAGCGATCAAAAACCCTGGCGCCAAAGTAACCCAGGCACTCAAAACACTGGAAATACCGCGCAGACTTTGCTTAACCGGTACGCCACTGGAAAACCACCTTGGCGAGCTATGGTCACAGTTTGATTTTTTAATGCCCGGACTGTTTGGAACACGTAAGCACTTTAATCGTTATTTTCGCAACCCCATAGAAACTCACAACAACACCGAACGTGCACAACGATTAGCAGCGCTTATAAAGCCATTCTTGTTGCGCCGCCGTAAAGAACAAGTTGCTGCAGAGCTACCACCAAAAACGGAAATTATTCGCGAAGTCACACTCGAAGGTCCGCAAGCACGTTTATACGAAAGTATTCGTGTCACGATGGAACATCGCGTGCGACAACTGCTGGCAGATCGCGGACTGGCACGCAGCCACATAGAAATGCTCGATGCCTTGCTAAAATTAAGACAAACCTGCTGCCACCCAAAGCTGGTGAAACTCGATACTGCACGAGGCATAGAACAATCAGCTAAAACTGAATTGCTGATGTCCATGCTGCACGAACTTATCGCAGAGGGTAAAAAAATACTGTTGTTTTCTCAGTTCACCGAGATGTTGGCTCTGATAGAAAACGAGCTTAACGCTGCCAATATCAGTTATGCAAAGCTAACGGGTAGAACGCGCAAACGCGATGACGTTATTGATTCATTTCAACACGGCGATGTCCCGCTGTTTCTCATTAGTTTAAAGGCAGGCGGTACTGGTTTGAACCTGACTGCAGCCGATACCGTGATTCACTACGACCCCTGGTGGAATCCGGCAGTTGAGAATCAAGCCAGTGATCGCGCCCACCGCATTGGCCAAACAAAACCTGTGTTTATATACAAGCTAGTGGCCAGCAACACCGTAGAAGAAAAGATTCTTTCCATGCAGCAGCACAAACAGCAACTGGCAGATCAGACTCTAAACCAGGGTGAACCACAGGCCCTGAACGCTCTCACGGCAGACGAAATTCTTGCGCTTTTTCAGTCTGATGTTATGAGCGACCCGGATGATCAATCGGTCGCATAGCTTAAGACTTGGCCAGATCAGCTTTGCGCTCCCGCAAATCTAGCTCTGCACGAATCTCCTTGTGTTTCGCTTCGGTGATTGGGTATCCACGCATCATAAAAAGGGCAGTCAATTTAAACGCAATGCAGGGCAAACCATATAGCACTGCCAAGCCCTGAATGGCGTTGCCGTTGTTTTCCCCGGTTGCACTGAATCCGATTACATCTAACAATGGAAACGCAATACCAATGGCCAAGGCAAACGATAATTTAGTTGCCGTTCCCCACATAGCGAAAAACAAACCGGGTCGTCGATACCCGGTTTGTAAAGCGTCCCACTCAATTAAATCCGCATTGATTGCCGCAGGCAATACCAGGTCAGCACCGGTAGCAAAACCTGTAACAATGACAATAAGATAAAAAATGGCTAGCGATTGCTCGCTTAAAAAAGGCGTCCAGACAAAAAAGGCTGCGGCTAAAAGAATCGCAACAGTCCACGTCTGATGCTTGCCCAGACGCTTTGACAATGCCACCCAAAACGGCACTGAGATAGCTGAGCAAACAAAATATAAAAACAACATGCGACCAACGGACTCAGTAGCACCAATAACGTGGGTGACATATAAGATAAACAAACTGGCAGGAATCGCGTTACCAACCGCATTGAGAAAAAAGCTGCCCAACAGCTGTCGAAACGGGGTGGGTTTGCTAACGACTTCCCATGCAGCACGCACTGTATTACCGGGCAACGACGTGTCTTTGTTGTCTGGAACCAGCATCGCTGCCAAGCCAGTTGCAACAAGCAATGTCCCAATGACCAACCAGGTCACTCCTGACAATGTACGGCCAAGCTCTGCCGAGTCTGGACCAGACAACACAACAGCAAACAGCAAAGCTGCCAACGAACCAGTCAAACCAAACGCTACTCTGATACCAGCAATCGAGCTGCGTTCATTGTAATCAGAACTCAGCTCAGCTCCCCACGCCCCCATCGGTACAATCGATAAGGTTCCTGCAATATAGATTGCGATTGTCCAGAGCAGCAAATAGGTTGTGGTGACTTGATCGGGTGGGTTAAATAAAAAGTATGTGGAAACGGCAATCAAAGGTGCTGCTATGACGACAAATAGTTTTCGGCGTCCCAGGGCTGTAGGTGTGCGATCAGACAAATAGCCAACAATCGGGTCGGTAATGGTATCGCACAGTCGGGCAATGAGCAGTACAACACCAATACTGGTTAAACTTAACCCCGTTGATTCTGCATAAAACGTCGGCACAAAAATCTGCAGAGCAATAAAAGCTGCGGCCAGTGGGAATGCCAAACTGCCGTAGGCAGCGACAATAGTTCGCGAGGGTCCGTGCTGCATATCGACATTATTGCCTTATGATAAACAAGTCAAAAAATTTAAAACCAGTCAAAACAAATTGGTTAGTGCAATACCAAACCCGAGTCGATGTTGAAAGCGATTGTAATCAATCAAAGAATCGCCATAGCCGTTGAAGTAATGAACCATACCCCGAAATTTGCCCGACAAAGGAAAAGTCAGCGTTGTATCTACGGCACCCTTGTTGGTAGACGGGTTGCCACGAAGTAAAGTTGATAACTCGATATAGTCGTTTTTCCACGCCAGTGTTAATTGCGCATTACCCATAAAATCCAGGATATCCGGATTATCATCGCCCTCAGCATCCTGTGCATCAAGCTTTGCTTTTTCGGGTATTCGATACCATGGTCTTAAAGCTGCTACGAACGAACCTCTTCCATAGATCAATTCTGCGTAAACACGATTCCAACTTCGCGACAGACCCTGCAATTGACCGTTGGATTGATGCTCGAGGCCCAGCATGAGCCCGGTCTTACCGCCAAACGGACCCCAAAGCAATGGCGCTAAATAAAATATTTCAGGTTGATAATTGGTTTCCCTGAACGGGCTGGACAAAGGCGCATTGTAGAGCTGCCACCAGGATTCGATAGTCAGACCAAAATACACAGCGTCGCCAGCAAAGAGCATATCCTTTTGATTAACCTGGGACTTTAAACTAATTTGAAAACTGACCTCATAGGGCTTGTAGCTAAGGTCATCAGGGGCGTTCTGCTGATCTAAAGCATTTTCATTTACGTTCGAGGTGTAGCTGATCGGCAGGACAAAATTATGTTTATGGGCTGTGATGACGTAAGGGTTAAACGCATCATCACGCTCCGCATCAACACGTTCAGCCACCACACCTGCATCTGGGTTGGAATTTTGGTCCGGGTGAGCCCAAACAGGCCCTGCAGACACAGTACAACTACAGACAACACCAGCTAGTACACTCGTCAGCCACGGCTTGCCGCTCATCAAGATACGAAATTGAATTCCCACAAGGTTTAAACAAGTTTAGCCACCGCCAAACGGCAGCAGTTGCACCAAGCCAAAGGCCGATGGGTATAACCAAGCGATGTCAGTATTTTCGTTAGTGTCGCCAGGTACACGACCTCTTCCTGACCACGCCCATTTGGTGTCTCGTCTGCTGCCATCATCGTCGACATTAATTTGAATCTCAAAACCAAATGTTTTTCCAACCGGAATCTGTGCTGCCACCATGTCTATACGTACTTCCCACGTTGATCGTTGTCCAAAACAAACACATGTCGCAAATTCAACGATATCAGGGTCCAGAACATCGAATATAACTTCCTGTTTAACACTGGTGCCGCGTTGAATTCGCCTGACACCCACATCCAGATCGCTGTTGTTATCCGCGAATTCGCCATCGTCATTGATAGCAAGTGGAATCATGATGTGCAGATCATCTACTGCATCATAGTCATCAGTATCTGCGCTTAAATTGCCATCGATAAAAATTTCCATCGAATCGTCTTCCCAAAACTGCAGACCAGAATCTATTGATGGCGGGCTGTTTATATCGGTGACTCGTCCAAAGACAAAAATCGACAAGTACCTGGCGTCGTGCATAGCGGCCCATCCATAGTTAACGCCTTCGCTTTCACTGTCGCCTACCTCATCGACGATAAGATTATCCACTCGCAAATCCAGGTCGTCGACGTCCTGAAACTGCGCAAAGTTCCAGTTGTTACTGTCAAATGCACCGTCGATAGTTGGCGTGCGTCGCACCGCGGCTATTTTCACCATAGGGGCAACATCGTCCATTCCGGGATCCATAGCATCGAACGGATCGCTGTCTTGTCTGCGTTCATTTAAATTACTGATCAAATCATTGTCAGCGTCGAAGGCTGCACCTTCGGTTTCGTACTGCTCAGCCATAACATTAAACACGATTGGCGCATTGACGTTGGTAGCCACATCATTGTATCTGGCAAGCAGCAGGTTAGTGCTGTCTGACATAGCCTCATTCCACTCCACAGCCAAACTGGCAGTATCATTCTGCGCGACCTCACCTGTACCAGTCCAGGTGTCCCCATTTTTAGCCATGGCTAAAGCTGTGCCGTTTAACGTAACAGTGAGTCTAAGGTTCTCTTGCAAAATGGCACGCGTGGTCAAAAACGCAGGTGCGCTCATGGATACATTTGTGCTACCAGAAGGTGCAACATTGACAGTAGAACTGTTTTCGCCGCAGGCACTCAGAAACGATAAAGCCAGCAATATTGATGACAGCTGCAGACACGAATTAAATTTTATCATTTCACGGTTGGCCTATAGTAATTGTCACGGGGCACACGCCATCAGCGCAGGCTGGGGTGGTCGTCCCGTCTCCACCGGAAGAGGAAGCAAGCGAGTTTGCGACCAGCCCAAGTAAAACAACCCCAACAGTGACATAAGCCGCCGTTCTGACAATGTTTCTTTCGGGTTCCTCTTTCACTGGTACAACCGGTTCTTCAGCAACAGCAGATTCGGTAATATTGATCTCGCGCACCAGTGGGTTAAATGCATAACCTCGCACTGTTCTGTTGCCGGCTTTGTCTCTGGCTTGAATGTAGTATTCGATATTGCGATCGCTTGTTTCGTCAGTCGGGACATGCGCTATGTAAGTTGATGAATAGGACACCCGCTTCATTAAGACATTGCTGTACGTTGGGTCGTTAGCAAAACGATAAAAAAGACTGACGCTGTCAAGTTCATTGTCGTCAACCACCGTAGCGAAAAAAGACTGACGAATGCCAGCCTCTACTGCACCAACAATTTCATGTTCGATCAAAGGCGGCTCCACATCGATCACATCGAATTGAGCATAAGCTGCGGACATGCCAAGCATGATTTGCGCGATAGCAAACCAACAAGCAAACCCAACTTTTAAAAGCCTATTTACCAAAGACACGAAGGTCCTCCAAAAAACAACACTCGCTAAACGTACTCGGCGATTTTGACTAAAAACTCGCCAGCTTCCAAGCAAAAACATCGAGCTGGTAATAATACCGACCTAAAATGGCGCTGATCTCAATAAGAACCAGCCTTTTTGGCTGGGATTGAACCGACTGTTACATCAGTAGACCATGTTACGCGAAGTGCGTTCCAACGGGCCTTACTGTACCCCTACCATGTGAAATACAACATGTTTGTTCCCCGCGATTAATCAAAATTGACGATAGTTTGCCAACGCCATGGCGACATGCAGCCGCAGAATCAGGAATGTTACACTTCCCCCAGAATCCAACAGGGCACCAGTTTTGTGAATCGGTACAGACGCTACATACCCATCATTGCCTTCGTTCTAGTGAGTCTAGGCGTTGGATTGGAAAAATTTGGTATCGACCTTGAGGCCTTATCTCGCGGCGAATCATTCGGCCAGTCTCAGACCTCCAAGTCCAGCGATCAAACTGGCTCGAAACAAGCGCACCCGAGCACTGAAAAATGGTCTTCAACAAACCCGGAAATAAACCTTTGGCATATATTCGAAGGCGAAATAAACCGCGGTGGCAAACCCACAGGTTATCACTCAAGACCCAGTGGCAATGATGCGGCTAATGCCAGATTTGTGTCGTTCAGGGACAAACCGAATTCACTTGGCGTCTACACCGCAGAAATAGAAGTGCGCGACGGCAATAAATGGAAAGCAAAGATGTCCTCATTTTTTCCAGATGATATGTCTCGACAAGAAGTCATCGACGTTATAGTGCACGCCTATAACAACAAGCAAAGCGACGAAGACGGCCGATGGCGTGGGCCTTCCGGACTGGGGTTCACCGTGGAGGGCTGGACCACTTCTCGAGGTGGCATCAACACCGCGTACCCTCTTTTTCGGCGTTAACAAACCTGTCGTCAGTTTATTGACTTGTCACAGCTGGTTAACAGGCGCAGCTTAGGCATGGATGTCGCTTTGTATGAGTGATCGAATTGACTCAAATCGAAGCGGCATACCCGGTGCTCAACCCATTTTCAGCTCTGTTGCGTTATCACCTTAAAGCTTCACGCTCATGCGTAGCTGCCGCTATATCGTGCGTGATGCTACTGGTCCTGCCAGGTGCAGCTCACACGCAAAATGTTGAAGCCGTACCTAACCTGCCTATATCAGACCCAGCACCAGAAGAGCCAAACATTCCTGAGACTAGCGCCCGGCTGCGACAGCTGAATTATATTCAGTCAGTGCTGGATGGCAAATTGCTCGAACGCAGAAGTATTGGCAATCAGATTGCCAAAGCAAATGAACAAGACAGAGCTGACTTACGCCGCGCGGCAAACGCGCTGACGTCTGAGATCACTCAACTGCGCAGCACCCTGGAAACCATTGCTACAGGTGGCGTTGATAGAAAGTTATTTGAAGGTGTACCCACGACTGAAAAAAAAGACTGGCGTGAAGATGTATCGCTGATTGCCCAGCCGGTATTAGATAGCTTAAAAGAGATCACCGAAAAACCTCGACGCATAAAAGAACTCAATGAGCTCATAGAATTAAAGACACTTGAGGAAAAAACCAGTGAAACTGCAATGCAAAGCCTTTTAAGCAGTCAAACCACTGAAGAAAAATCAGCGCTTTACCATTCCATAAATAAATTATCCAGTAAATGGAAAAAGCGTCAGGAAGATGCGCAAAACGCCATCGCTGTTGCGCAAATTCAGCTAAATGGTTTAGAAGGCGACCAAGCTATTTCCAAAACTATATACGAAGCACTCATTAGCTTTGCTAAGGGCCGTGGTCTGACCATTCTCATGGCAATACTAGCTGCATGGCTTGTTTGGTTTAGTGTTCGTATTTTGCTAAACACCTATCGGCGCACGCTGTTAAACAAAAGGCAAGCCGATAGCCGTACTCGTTATCGGGTTGCCAAATACAGCGTACAAGCATTGACCTTTACGTTGATTCTAATCGCTGTATTTATCGTATTTTACGAGCGTCACGATGTACTGCTACTGGGTTTACTGATATTGCTCATCGTTGGCTTTGTACTCAACGCTAAGCAGCTTTTACCACGTTATTTAAAAGAAGCACGACTGTTACTTAATCTGGGTGCCATGCGCGAGGGCGAAAGAGTCATTTTAGATGGCATACCTTTCCGTGTTAAATCAATCAACATGTACACCACCTTCTCAAATCCTGAACTCAGTGGTCTGTTACGTATTCCGTTAGCTGAACTCACCAAAACAACTTCACGACCCAGCGTTGATGAAAGTTGGTTTCCCAGCTCTAAAGGGGACGTCGTTCTCACCTCCGAAGGTGATTTACTGGAAGTGTTAAGTCAGAACCCGGACACGGTGGAACTAAGAAAAAGAGGAGGTGAATTACTGACCCTGCCTACAACGCAATTTTATGGTAAATCAATGACCAACCTGACGCGACTTGGCACATTTGGCGTAAGCAGCACATTCGGTGTTGATTACAACCACCAAAGTATCGCCGCCACAGTCATACCCGATACACTTCAACAGCAAGTACAAGCAGCATTCGAATCCAGCAACCTTGCACATGCCCTGGTTGAGGTCAGAGTAGAACTGTCAGAAGCCGGTAGCTCCTCTATAAACTATTGGATTTTCGTGACATTGAAAAGCGACGTGGCATTCTCTTACTTTAGAGTGTTCCGTGTTATCCAAAGTGCGTGCATTGACACCTGTACATCCAAGGGCTGGAGCATTCCATTTCCACACATGTCGCTGGTTCAAAAACACACTGCTGCCAACGACTCAGTGGCACCGCTACTTGAAGCACCCCAGGATGGTGCTGCGTCTGCATAACTGTGGTTTTGTTTGCATTTTGTCTCTGATTGGGATATTGTTCCCAAAAATATCATCAGCGGTATTTTCTCAACGTCAGGAGACAACATGAAACTCGCACTTAGAATGAGCACGCTATTGGCCTTAATCGGCACGCTTTTCCACGTGGCACCAGCCGCCGCGTGTGGCGGCCTGTTTTGTCAAAACATCCCTGTTGATCAGGCCGGGGAGCAAATTCTGTTTCACCAGGAAGGCGAATCCATTACCGCCATGGTGCGCATTCTATATGAGGGTGATGCCGATAATTTTAGTTGGGTGGTACCTGTACCCAACACCCCTGAATTAAGTACCGGCGCAGATAGCTTTTTTGACGAGCTTGATGTGATGACTCGACCTGTGTTCGATTTAAGCCGAACCGGTAACGGCGAATGCTCTTCAGATTTTCTTACCGGTGGAACTGACGGTGCAACAGGTGGAGGCAGCCCAGTTACCGCAGAAGCTGATAGTGGTGGCGTCACAATTGAACAGGAGCTATCAGTCGGGCCTTTTGAAATCCAAATCATTAGTAGCGACAACCCGGACGATTTGGCTATCTGGTTGGCTGACAACGAATATGATTTATCTGACCGAGGGCGTGATCTTATTGCGCCCTATGTTGAAATGGGCATGAAGTTCGTTGCACTAAAGCTTCGTAGTGGCCAGTCAAGCGGCAGTATTCAACCGCTGGTAATGAAATACCAAAGCAGTAAACCTATGGTGCCCATAAAACTTACGGCCGTGGCCGCACAGGAAGATATGGGCGTGTTGGTTTGGCTGGTATCAGATGCGCGCGCTGTTCCTGATAATTATTTACACGTGATACCAAACTACACACAACTAAATTGGTATACCGGACCAAACAATGCCTACGGTAGTTACCAAACACTGATTACAGCCGCTATGGACGAAGCAGGTGGTCAGGGGTTTGCGACAGACTTTGCCGGCTCGATTGATGAAGCTATTACCAGTTTTATAACACAAGCAGATTCGCTTGATGCCGAATTAGCCATGCTCGATGGTTTGGGAAACGACAGTGATTTTCTTGCCGCTCTATACTCTGGCAACCGCAGCGAGGCTCTCAGGGGTTTGTACACCACCTTTCTGCCGTTACCCAGCGGTCAGGATGAAGGTGTCTACTCTAGTCCGATGGCATTGCAAGCGGTGTTTACGCAGGACGAGCTTGCGCAAGCGCGAGAAAAGCTGCGTCAGGCGTTTATCGACATTGAAATCGAACCACTACGAGCCAGCAATGCTCTGCTAACCGATGGGCGTTATTTAACGCGGCTCTATACAACTTTGTCGGCCGATGAAATGACGCTCGATCCAAGCTTTGAATTTAACCCGAACATGGAAACTCAAGCACGCCTCAGACAAGCAACGCTGGATGTGAATTGTGTTAACGACGAAACACTTTGGTCACTGACATTGGGTGCAGGCACCGGACGTGATGGTGAAACTGTTATTCAGGCAAATGAGCCGACACCTCAAACGGTACCCGTAGCGGCTCAAACACAAAGAGCTGTTTTTACAGCATCGGTTACATCAGGCGACGCCATGCCAGATGTAAAAATTACAAACAGCTTTGAATTGATTAACGTAAACATTACTGGTGAAGAACCCAGAGACAGAAAATTTCTGGGCGCACTATCCTATTGGGCAGGATGCGTATTTTTACTGGCTATATTCATGCGACGTAGAAAAGTTCAAATGTAAAATAAGATAAAACCAACCTCTCGAATTTTCGAGAGGTTGCTACCTAATTTAAGTCCATAAAGTCCCGTTGTTATTTTTTATATAACGACAGGGGCAGTATATTTTTCGTGTAAACCCCATAAATTTCAATCCCTTATTTATGCTCCATTTGTGCGTCATGGCAGTTAACTCCATGACACAACGTTAAAAGCAACCTGACGACTTACCTTTTTTTATAGGCACAATCATTTAACACTAACCAATTCGATTATTGTGGCCTGGGCGTCTAGTTGCTAACTTTACATAACGACTTCGTAGACCACAAAGATTCGATATGACAATTGGCTATTCATCGCGAGCAAGCTCTCAGCTAACATCGTTCTCGAACAATGCTTGTTCAAGCGTTAACCAAAGCTGTTACTCGCTGGCAATCTACGATCAATGTACGGTAGAGCTTTATTACCAGTTAGCTAAGCATTTTCATATTACTCAGTACAGTAACGGGCACGAGGATTTGAATACTGCCAACGTTGATGCTGGCCTTGTAGATTGTCGTAGCTCTGCCATTGTTTGCCCTCAAGTAAGCGAAAGCGTCAGACCTGGCCTGTTTTTTATACTGGTCGATGGGGATTCTTACCTGCCAGGGGATACCGATTCTTGCAACTCAGACTCTCTTGCTACAAATATGGAGTTAATCACCGAAACAGAAATCAGCAACGGTGTGCTGAAACTTAGATTGGCCTCACACAAGATGCAACAATCACTCTCACGCGATGATCATTTATGCGAAGACATGGCGACTAAAGCGAACAATCACAACATAAGACAACCACTGCATGCCATCGGTTTGTTCGCAAGCTCTCTGGACATGGTGTTGAGTGACAATGCGCAAAAGGAAATTTTGTCTAAAATTCTCAATTCATGTAACGAACTTAATAGCTTGCTCAATACATCAGAAAAATCGAAACAATCAGTATTCACTTCTGTCGGTTCGCGTAAGAACACAAACAACTTACCAACTCAGCCACATAAGGTCATGCTGATTGACGATAACTCTGCTGTGTTGGCAGCAACACATCTGTTGCTGACCGAAATGAACTGCGACACCTACCCAGCTAACAACATTCCCGAGGCTTTGGAAATTTTGGAAGAACTGGACGAGTTACCTGATCTGCTCATTGTTGATTATCATTTAGGCCACAACATAACAGGTGAAATGGCGATAAAAGAAATTTGCGCAGCCGCTGGCGCAAAGCTGCCTGCTATCATAGTGTCTGGTAGCATAGAGCAATTGAAAAAAACAAAGAGCAACAGCAATATATGCAAGGTGTTGAGCAAACCAGTTGACCCTGCTGTGTTGCTTAGCACTATTAACCATGCTGTCACGGTTAAGCAAACAAATACTTAGCTGTTCACTATTGTGGGGTCATCATTGGTGGGTCATCATTAGAAGCCTGATCTTTTCAGGCCACGGGCAACTGCGATTGATAAGTGAACGGTGTCGACAATGAAATTCTCGCCTCCAGACTGGCATTGAAAATTTTCTCCCTGAACAATTGCCTGGTTTTAATAAGTGTGAACTCATCTTTGGTGTAGTAGTGCACCGACCATTCGATCGCGTGATCGCCGGCGTCGTTAAGCCGTATTTCTAATGGGTGTTGCTCCTCAATGGGTATTTCCGGGTCATCAACAGCCTCCTGAAAAGCCGATTCAAACATGGCTTTGACGTTTGCTGGCGCGACATCGTATCCAATTTTAAACAGCATGGATTCCCGCAACCCGCGAGCTGAAGCAAATCGAGATAAGTTATGGACCGTTTGATCACGAATTTTTGAGTTGCGAATCATCACGCGGTGATTGTCCACCAGATTTAGCAGCTCAGTATGAAACGCCAGCGTTCGATACACAACGGCTAACATCTCCTGATTACCATCCGAGATTTTTATAACATCACGTTCTTTAAACATTTTACTGTTAAGAATAACCAGGCCACTGATAATATCCGGCGCCCATGCCCCCTGCGTCAACGCTAAAAACACACCTATAAAACCAATGACACCCCCCGCTTCCAACAGGCTGCTAAAACCGGCAACGCGAATAATGGAGATTAGCGCCATGATGCCAATGAACACGCTGATAAAGATGCTCAATGCTCGAGAAGCATAAGTATCAGCAATACGATGGCCTGCACCGGTACTTTGTACGGCACGCCCATAGCGCAAGCGCACAAAGCGACCGATTAAATGCACGCTCAAGTAGCTTAAGTAAATGATGACCAGTATCGAAAGAACTTTGATGCCGATACCTTGACCCGACAGCCCATCGCCATAAAAACGAAAATGACCCAGCAAACCAATGGCCAGCACATTCAGGCCGCGAATGACGTTGACTCGGAACTCCAGAGCCGCATCAGAAATACCTTTGCCACTTGCGGTGTCGGCTGATGAAAACGTTCTAACTAAAAACGGTGCAAAAATAATGAGCAGAAGATTGACGGCCAGAAGCCCATACAAAGCAGCACTGTTATTAATGAGAAAAGTATTAATTTGCTGGCCGTACATGATTACCCCCCAAGCATTGAACAACTACTCAGGTACAGAACCAGAGCGCCAACGATCATAATAGCTACGCGAATCAGGCAATGGCGCATATCCAAGTTGATAGCTAAACCGGTTACCTTCAATCAGCCGGGGCAATACCGTAAATTCCACACTGGCTTTGTCGCCCTCAACCGTAAGGCGACCATTTAATACAGGACTGACAGTGTTCGCCAATTTAGCTTCACTTTTGACTCGAACATAAAATAACTGTGGAAGCCCGCCGACTTCATCCTCTGCAAGATCGGCTTTGATGGTAATCAGCTCAGTTACGGCATCCCGGGTAACGTTCACATTTTCGAATATGGGAAATGCACCCGTCGTCCGATTATCGGCTATGTCTTGCATCTGCTTACGCCACTGATTGTTGACTTCTTCCAGTTCGCAACCGATGTGCTGCAAATGATTTCGCCAGTATGTCACTCCCGACAGATGAGGTGGCGCATTGTCTCGCCCCACGGCGCGTAAAAAGTCGCCTATAGAAGATTGACCGCAGGCACGCGCCATTGCATCAACCCATATGTCCCCAATCCCATAGAGCATCTCTGGGTCATACAAACTATCAAACACAGTCCGGTTCGCCATATGGTCAAACCTGATATTGTGCCGCTGCCAGGAAACCGATGACACAATCCAGTTTGATTCGCGCGCTATGGGGTCTGGCACAATATTAAACGATGTGTATTGCGCCATACCTTCAATAAAAAACCCTACCGAATTACCCGCACTTGAGAGTGCACGATCAGACTCTACCGATTGGAATACATGCGCTGTTTCATGACTAAGAACACGACGATACAAAGGGTCTACTTCGTCTTCTGATAGCAGCACCATACGTATTTTTTTCCAAGCGGCCAAACCAAGCGCGTGTTCACTGTCAGATGTCATATCGGTACTGATCACGGGATTACTTGTTGAGCCCAATAATTCCGCCAGTGCCCGATAGTCTTCTTCGACAAACGGTTCGAGCTTTTCCATTGCTCCACTCATGGATGATCTGTAGCTAAATTCGTAGTGTTCTGTTGATATAAAATCGATCTCTGATTGCGCCTGATCTATATTCGTCTGCTGCATCATGCCGAACATGTAGCCAGCTGCAATCACAAAGGCTAAAACAGACAAGGCCACAGGCATGAACTTGGCTAACTTTCCCGACCCGGGTGCTTTGGGTTTGGAATCTGACCTGGTCCACAAGAAATAACTGAAGATCAACAGCACAGCAGCAACGACCAGATGAAAACCAATTACAGTCCAATCTACTATCAGGTTTGATCCATCATATTCGTTGTTATAAAAACTGAAAATATTGTAAATACCAGACACACCCAGCATTTGCTCCAGCCATATCAGTAAGATCAAATACACGCAATAGATAACAAGGCCAACCGTTCGAAACCACGATAGAAACACGCCATGTGACACGATTACCAAAGCAAACAGACAATCTCTGAGCAAGAACAGAAACTCATTTTTCCAATAAAACTTACCGGTAATGGTTTGGCTATTAAACGACAGTACAGCTGCAGTTAATGAGCGATCAAATATCAACAACAAACATAATAATATCCACGCACCCAGCACTTTTGAAAAGAACATTTTTTGTCGCGCTATTGGCAAGCTTCTTAAAAAGTCTATGGTTGAGTCGTCAAACTCTCTTGGGAACAGACTGTAAGCGGCTATCATGTACAGCAATACAATAAACAGCACCATATCGACGTTGGAACCGTATTGGCATAATTCACCACACCATGAAGCGTAGCTTTCCTCATCCACACGCAATGTGGAAAGTTCAGACCCATAAAACAACGCAACCAGAGCGAGATAAAGAAATGCAAATGGCAGCAGTTGTTTAAGTTCTTTAAGTATTAATCTAATCATTTAACATGCAACCGGCCGGACCACATGATCAAAGGACGATGAAAGCCATCAGTTTCGAACTCGAGTACCGCATAAACTCGATCACCTGGTGCGAACGGTGATTCAACACTATGTGCAATTCCAGTCACCTCACAATTTTGTTTGTCTCGATTACGTTCGTAAATTGACGTTTCCACATCAAACGCGGACGCTAGTTGATGCCGAAGCACACATAAACCGTCACCACCTCCGTCGTAGCCTTCCATAGCGCGGTATTGCCCCTCTAACCTAACCACACCAGACTCATCAATGACGCTGGTAACCTTGCCCGTTATTTTTGGCACTGAGGCTAACAGTACCGCTATATCGTTGTCTGCCTCATATTGCTCCAGCCAGCGTTTCCAGTTATCGGTGAACGTGTCAATATCCACTCCGGTTATTTGTTTGAACCTCTTCTCGTCAGACTCAAGCACTCTTTGCACTGACTCAATAGACGAAGAACCTACGTCTTCATTAATATACTCGGCGGCCAGCCGCAAAACAGTCTGTGTACCTTGTAGCTCTTGTAAGTACAGCAAGGCCGAATAAGACAATGCATCTGCGCCTTCAAAACCATGCAGATCACTAGTGGTCTGCCATTCAAGCAAAGGATTTTTTTGTAAATAGAAACGGCGCTTGGCAACCAGTGCCCGAGCAATGAGCTCATTGTTATTGCTGCTGGTTTTAGCCTGATCAGAACCTTCAATCCACCACCGGGATAGTCCATCTAAAATCCAGTGCCGAGATTCAAAATCCCAACGGCGATTTGTCAGACTGAGCAAAAGGTGATGCATGGCCACAGCATTTAATTGAGCCACTTCATAACTATCGTAATCGATGAAATTTGCAGTGACCAATATGCCATCAATAAGCTCAGGCTCTATCTCATTGGGTTCTAATTCGGTGTTAAGTGCGATTTGCACCTGAGGCAGTTTATCGAGCCCGATATCAGTTTTAAAAGTCTCAACGGTCGTTTTTAATGAATCCAATACTGTTTGCGCCTGTGGCTCATGCGCATTATCAATATATGAAACTGCCAGCATAGGTACTTCGCTTCTTAATACGTACTCACCAGAAAGTTCATAAGTTTCGGTTTCCCACTTTTTTTGCAGCGTGGTATACACCGTCAAGCAGCCCATACCCAGCAAAACAAATGCGGCCATATCTCTTTTGGAAATAGGCTTACCAAGCTGCTCTGCAATAGAGCCCTCATTAAATAAGGCCAGAGCGAAGCCGGCAATGACGAAAGCGGCAGCCAGCAATGCCGTTTCAATGAGATCCTGTACGGGCAAAATATCTCGCTCAAAGACAAACAGCGTTCTTTCCATCAGGGCCAGCGGTGCGAATCTGGTTTCATCAAAGCTGGGCATATTGGTGAAATACATGAGCGTCAAACCCATGATGACGTAAATCACCAGTCGTATTCGACCCGTAAAACTAACGAAAAAAACCACACTCCAATACAACAAGGCGATAACACCAGTTTTCAATAGCAATAACTGCAGGTATCGGGGAGTGATATTTTCAGCTGCGCTGGCGGTGCTGGCCGTAAACCAAACCATCAGCAGAGCTAACGAGACGACAAAAACAAGGCCGATAAAATATTTAACTAATAATGGAGTAAATCTGTTTATGGGCAGAGACTCAACAAACCGGCGTGTACCACCGACGTATTCTCTTACGATGAGTCGATTACCTACGATAAATGTAATAAGAGGAATAACAGTAATCAATGAAAACCTGACTACTTCAAAACCGCTCATGCTGAATACACCCGAGCGTTGTTGTTCAAGCACCACGAGCACCACCACAAAGAACCCGAGTCCCAATCCAAACAGTGCAAAACCGTGCTCACGCACGTCTTTCATAAATAAGTTATACCCACCCATCGTTTCAACCAGCTCTGGCGACAACCGAAATAAAGACATCTTCCAGCGTCATCGCATCTTGCTGCCACCCATAATCGAGGATGGGCGACTGTGGCGCACCATACGGAAATTGCAATACCAGCGTATGCCGACCATGACGCGAGGTATCCTGAAGTACACTGGCCGCTGAGTTAACAAATTCTCCCGGGACATTGCCAGGTCTGTAGAGCTCTTCTGATATGGAATAGGTTGCAATGCTTTCTGACAATGGTTTCAAACCACCTTCGTACACAGTTTGACCTGATTCAACGATGCCAATCCGATCAGCGATAGCCTCGATATCATCTATCAGATGGGTAGAGAAAAATATCGTTGCCTCAGCGCGACGCGCCTCTTCGCTGACAAGATCGAGAAACTCCCGCCTGGCCACCGGATCCATACCAGCTGTAGGTTCATCAAGTATTAAACATTCAGGCCTTGTGGCAAGCGCCATTGTGAGCGCCAGTTTGGCTTTCATTCCACCAGAAAAATTACCGATTTTACGTTTAGGTGGCAATTCGAAAAGTGAGAGCAGATCTTCATAGCGGTTTTGATCCCATCGAGGATAAAAACCGCGAACAAATTTACTGAGCTGCCTGGGTGTCATCCACGGATAGAAGTGCTGCTCTTGAGCAACATAACCGATGCGTTGACGCGCAGCAATGACATCACCTTTTACCGAGTGTCCAAAAAGCTCAATAGACCCTCGCGAAATTTTAGTGATGCCCATTATCATGCGAATGGCGGTCGATTTCCCAGCACCATTTCGGCCAAGGAAACCATAGACCTCACCCCTGTTAACTTGCAGTGATAGTCCGGTTAGTACACTAAGTGAACCATAATGCTTGTGTACATTATCAAGCAAGATGACAGGCGACTCTGTGTTTGCCGAGTTTACTGGCCTGGTTGCAGACCTGGCTTCAGCTAACGTGTTGCTCATTAACACTAATCCGTGCGAATTCCCGGCAGAGTTTATCACTGCAAGGCATGCAGCACTTGAATCCCATCAATGTGACATTGCGTAAATCACATAGTTGACGCCCATGCGATATGCCAGCGCCGTATACTGATGGGGATAACGGGCATCATCAGCGTGTTCCCAGGCGTCACCAATGTCTTGATTAAAATTGATTGCTATCATTATGCGGTGCTGATCATCAAGCACACCATACCAGCCAGCGTTTACTCCACCTTTTTCCCAGGTACGGTTATTCATAACGGAGCGAATGCCCGGAATTTGTACACGCTCATGCAAATCGAAATGGATATTGAAAAGCGAAGAGTGTTCGCTTAATGGAACAATACGGCGATCGGGAAACACTTGCCGGATAACAGAAGCAAAATTTGCCCATTCGAGTGGCCCGTGAAAATCATCTACCATCAGAAAGCCACCACGCAGCAAATATTCTTTTAAGTTACTTCGTTCTGGTGCGGACAATGTCCAGAAGCCCACCTCAACAACATAAAGCCACGGGTGCTCAAATAACGAGTCGTCCATCAAGGACACAACAACACTATCAGGAGCGATTTTTACGTTGGTGAGTCGTTCAAGCCCGTTAGAGAAATGGAACTCCGCCTCTGGCCAATCCGCCTGCCATCGAGGCCATTCCCAACCGCCCTGATACCTCATGCGGGCAAATTGAAATTCGTAGTCAATGGATTTGGGCTGATTAAGAGGAAGTTCTCGAATGTTTACGGTGGGCTCTGCAGCTTGCACATGGTTTTGTGCAATTGCGGTTACAAGGGCTACGCCGGCCAAACTTATTAAACAGGCACGTCTTACGTTTGCAAGTACAGGCGATGCGAACATATTAAATGCACAAACAAGGTCTGCGTAGCATGAGCGAATTGCCACCTTGCGTAAGACCTTTTATTAAAAACTTGATTTAGCATACCCTAAATGGCACTTGCCAGCGAGCGGCAGCGCTTTCATCCTGGCCGCATGAATACCAACAGCGAAATTAGTTTAAATCTTTGCGCACATCAGCTAATAGATTATCAGCGCCACGTGCAAGTAATCCCAAGTCTGAACCGCAAGCCACAAATGTGAAGCTGTCGTTCAACAAGCTTGCAGCTTTGGCTGCGTCCATCATCAGCGTTCCCGCTGGCTTGCCAACCGCTTCGACAGCTTTTGCTGCATTGCCTATACGCTCCCATAATTGCGCATCAGTCACTTGCCCAAGCTTACCCATATCGGCGGCTAAATCAGCAGGGCCAAAAAAAACCCCGTCAACACCATCAACGCTGGCAATCTCTTCGAGTTGATTCAGGGCGTGCATAGTTTCTATTTGCACTATCACACACGTTTCTTTGTGCACCTGTTCGAAATAGTTTTTGATTCGGCCAAAATGATTGCCTCGTTGCGTGCCACTAACGCCGCGTACACCTTCTGGTGGATAGCGTGTTGCACGCACAGCAGCTTTTGCCTCTTCTGCGGACTGAACCATAGGGAAAAGCAATGACTGCGAACCGATATCCATTAACCGCTTCACTACCACGGAATCGTTCCACATTGGCCTGGCTATTGTGGCTGTGTTGCCACTTAGAAAGGCCTGCATTTGGCTCATGACTATACCTACCTCATTAGGCGAGTGCTCCATATCCAGCAAGGCCCAGTCATAGCCCGCCGTAGAAACAATATCTGCTGCATAATTGCTGCATAACGAGATCCACAGCCCAACTTGAGGTTTACGTTTCTTGATGGATTGCAGAAATGTATTGGTTTGCATTGAGGCTCTCTCATTAAAAACACTATAATGTTTAGCGTACCAGCTTGCCGCATCCGATTAACAAGTGCAAATGGACAATCCGACAAGAAATCAGCCGAACATGACTAAATCCAGACAACAACCGAATTGGCAGCAATCAAAAACAGGTTTATGGAAAAGCCTGTTGGTTTGCCTGAGCATAACTATCCTTGGCGCTTGTAGCAGCAGCGATGATGAAGGCACAAGTACGTCGGGTACAGATTCCGGGACCACGGGCGGCACAACAGGCGGTACAACAGGCGCAGCAGCAGAGCTTGGGCCACTCCCAAACCCGCCCTTGTCAGCAGCACCCAGCCAAGACGATGAGCCCATTGCTGAAGACGCATCGTTTAACACGGTAAGTCAATTTCAAATTGTTCGAGACCCTGGCTTGCGCATTCCAAAAGAACAAACACCAACACTGACTGATGAAGACTTTAATACCGGCCCTCTGCCGCCAGTGATCAATGTACCCAATGGTATCGACCCAAACACCAACGCGGTTCCTTTTTTTGAGAACCTGATGAATGTAGAAGTGTTTGCAGGAGAGCTGGTAGAAATTGTCTATAAACCAATTGATCCTGATGGCGATAGTCCCGGCATGTTTCCTAACGAACTAATAGAGGGGTCTGTATTTGAAGATAACTTTGATGGTTCAAAAACATATCGCTGGATGCCGCTGCAAATGGATGTGGGTATTACCGAATTTACTGTAACAACTATTGATTCGGACAATGACCAATACCGTGCGGCTTACACGATTCGCATCAAAGTAAATCTACCTGACGACCCGAGTAGCATTCCCAACGTCGCGCCTACGCTCGACGAATTTGTTTTACATACTGTCAGAGTAAACGACCCGGTTGTTCTGGAACTAAAAGGTATAGATTTAAATGGCGATGTACCCACACTTGAACTGATTTCAAATCTACCTGACGCAAGCTTTGAACTACACCCGCGCTTTGAGGAAATATATACGCTGCGTTTTATACCGAACACCGTAGGCCCTTTAGAGATAGAAGTACTGGCCAGAGACTCAATAGACACAAGCTTAAGCAGCACGGACTCAGTGGCACTTGATGTACTGGCAGAATCCGACTTTGTCCGCAGCGGACAACCACTTAAAGAACTGGCCAGCGCAAATGGCATTCGCATTGGTTACGCATCGTTGCAATCTTACTATCACCGCCCCGATGGAGCTATTTACGCTGACACCGCAGCATCCGAATTTAATTTTGTGACGCCCGAGAGCGGCATGAAAATGAGTCAGTTGAATCCAGAGCCGGGACGCTATCAATTTGCTGATATTGATAATTTAGTCAATTTTGCACAGCTCAATGGAATGGCAATACACGGGCATCCAGTACTGTGGTATCGAGAACTACCGCAGTGGATAACAGAAGAGCCATCAGCATCTATAGAGGGACACATGCGCGAATACATTGTTCGGCTCATGAGTCGTTATAAAGACAGCATTGACGTGTGGGATGTCGTTAATGAACCCATTGGTGAAAACGGTGGATTCAGAGATTCTCTGTGGTTCAACGCGCTGGGTGAATCCTACATAGATACCGCTTTTCTCCAGGCCAGAGACATCGACCCGGATGCAACGCTACTATTAAACGAGTTTGATATAAATTTTAACGGACCAAAAATTGACTCACTGCTTGCCTTGCTTGATGGCCTGATAAGCAGAGATGTACCAATCAATGGCGTTGGTTTTCAGTTGCATTTGTTCTCCAGCTATAATCAGCAAGACGAACTCATCAATATTTTTCAGGCAGTGGCTGACAAAGGCCTGGATATTTATATCACCGAACTGGACGTCGCGCTGGCTGATGGCGGCAACTTTGACGTGCAAGCACAAGTTTACAGCAGCATCGTTAACATCTGCCTGGCCCAACCCCGATGCAAAGCGATACAAACCTGGGGTTTCACTGATCAATACTCATTTAGAGAAATATTCAAACCGCTGATGTTTGACGAGGCCTACCAGCCAAAACCAGCTTACGGTGCTATTCAGAACGCATTATCTCAATAGATTCTCTGTCCCAATACTGATGCACCGTTCCAGCAACCCAGAATGCAATCGCGATTAAAGTGCTACCAAAAGCAATGAGACGAGGTGTACTCAATGCTTCGTTAAAAATAAACACCGCAAACAGTAAATGCAGTATGGGTGTTATGTATTGATAAAAAGCAAGAGAGCTTAATGGAATTCGTCTGGCAGCGAACACCATGCCTAACAATGGCACAATGGTCACCACTCCCATTAAGTATATCCAGACTTGCGTTACCGGAGCCGCTGCAGATATAGGCTCAATAAACAGCAGCGCTGCAATTAGCGCCAGAGGCACCAGTATCGCCGTCTCTAAAAATAGCCCAAGTGCGCTATCAAAGTCAGCCATTTTTCGAAACAAACCATAAATACCAAAAGTGACGCCCAGCGTTAGAGCAATCCAGGGTAAAAATCCTGCCACAATAAAAGTTGCCAACATGCCAAGGCCTGCAATAGCAACTGCCACCAGCTTAAAGCCATTTGGCCGTTCTTTTAAAACCAACATGCCCAAAGCAACATTGATAATGGGCACAAGAAAGTAACCCAGGCTTGATTGGAGTACCTGCTCTGATTCGACCGAGTAAATAAATACCAGCCAGTTGATAGACAACATGAGTGTGGAGCCCACCAACAACCACCATTGCCTCACAGATTTAACTTGACGTATTAAGCCGGCAACCCTGAACCGAAGCAATAGCAGGACAGCCAACACAGCAAAGCAGATCAGGATTCGCCAGATAAGCAAATCAATGGGCGCAACAGACACCAGTTGCTTAAAGAAAACCGGAAAGAAACCCCAAACGGTATAGGAAAAAACGGCAGCGAAACTGCCTAAGGTAGCTGGACTCAAACGATCATCTGCTAAGTCATGAAGCCAATATCTTTTGTAGTAAATTCGGATAAATCCGGAAACATGCCACCAAGAGCTGCTTCTTCAACACCCATCCAGCGTGCCAGTGTAGCGCCGTACTGACCTACAGACTGGCTTGGAATAATTCGGCCGGCAAACTCACCATTGGCATCAACCGCGTCATCCGGATTGCCCACTTTTGCATAGCTTGGCATAGCACCATACACCTGACCACCAGATACCGCGCCACCGAATACAAAATTGTGTCCACCCCAACCGTGGTCGGTACCGTTACCATTACTGGTTAAGGTGCGACCAAAGTCAGACGCAGTAAAGGTGGTTACTGAGTCATTGATATTCAATGCAGTTAAGGCCGATCGGAAATTCCCCACGGCGCTGTTTAGCTCAGTCATAAGAAGCGGCAGCCGTTCGTTTTGATTGCTGTGCGTATCCCAGCCACCCATCGAAACAAAAAACAACTGTCGGTCCATACCAAGTGATTCACGAGCCTCAATGAGCCTGGTGACAAGGTGCAACTGGCGTTCTAGCTTATTGGCAAAATCAGGCTGCCAATCGAGCTGCGTAAAGTTGTCAAAGGTTTCTTCGAGCTGTTGCGACACGTCTTTTGAGCGCCCCAATAAGCCAGCCGCTTCCTTCAGCAACGAAGGCTGCCCTTCTGCTGCGGCAAGCTCCAACAGTTGTTGCAATCGCATACTGGTTGCTTGCCGAGATGCTTCGGGAATCCACGTCGCTATACCTGGGTCGTACCCGTACATGCGTTGGATATCGGCATTGGGACTCAGCGCAATATAATTTCCATCCCGGGATGTTTGCCAGGTGTTAGCGCCGGAAGACGACATCATGGCAGGTACCGCTGCACCTGCATTACACGGTGCTAGTTGCACACCCATTGACCCACCCCAACCAAACGCGCCACTACCACTGATACTACCGGCCGCGTTTTGCCATAACTTTTGTTGTGTGTTGTGAGCAAACAGGCTCTCAGGTAGCAGTGCAAGATTGCCAACATCTGCTTGCACTGTTGGTCCTAACAATGGTCCCACATTACTTACAACTGCCAAGTCACCGGATGAGTACATGCCCTGAAAAGAATCCAGCAGCCGATGGAAACCGAACCCGCCTTGCCCTGCATCATTAACTTCGAGCAGGTCTTCTTCAGCAACCGCCAGATCGTTTCGCGTTGTTCTGTATTCGTCGTATTCGTTATTACCTATGGGCACAAACATATTGAAAGAGTCGGCCCCGCCAAACAGAAACAGGCAAACCATCGACTTGGCACCACCAGTGCAATCAGCAGCCATGGCGGCATTGGAGGCCAAGCCGCCGCCCAGACCGGCTGCTGCCATGTTCATCATCGACACACCACCAACCCGGCTGGCTGTATAAGCCGCCGGCAGGGCGAACGACTTTTTAAGAAACTGTCTGCGTGAGTGTGCTTTCATCGGTGCTTTCCTAAAGAGTATCCATGCCGGGTATTAGCGTTGTACAAAAAATTCTGGTGATGAGAGCATCATAAAAAGAGAGTCCACCGTTATAGTTTCAAGTACTTCTTCGTTCAGCCCGGCGAGCCGCTGGTTTAATTGTTCATCGGCGCTGAGCGTTGGTTCTGTTTCTTCAGGTTCAGTGTCCGATGAGGTATCAGTATTTGCAGCGACTGCATCAGCTATGTACTCTGCCAGCACAGCTTGCATCTCTGCTGACATCGTTCCTGAAAACAACAGCATGTTCATGTGTTCCAGGTAGGCATTACTACCTTCTTTTAAAAACATGATGGGTTGATCAAGATTTATCATCGATGCGCGGGATGCATTTTCTGAGCGGTTGTTAGCTTCATAAATTAAAGAGTGAAAATCATTATTGGCCGCTGACGCTAAAGACTCTGTCAAGATTTGCAATTCAGGTGCATACAGAGGGGTATCCGGCTGACCTGCCAAGCTGGTGGAACTACGAAAAGTAGGAGAGAAGAAATTAAAAACGGATGGCGAGCTTTGCACTGCTTGCCCTAGTATCACATCTGCGCTATCACTGGTTTTTGAAAACAAATGATAGTAGCCATCTGAATTATCTCCGGGAACAGCGTTTAAAGCTCGCAGCATATGAGTCGTTCTGAGCAAAGGCTCTTTGAGCTTACCAAAGTCAATGGACTGCATGGCTGGACCTTGCCTTGCCTCGGTATCTAGTAAGATGGCTTTAATTACCGCAGACATATCGCCGCGTACACCCGCCCCGTTCTCATTGAATATCGCCCCGACTCTAGCGACATAATCTGTACTGGGATTACTGGTCACTAACCGTTGTATTAGCGCTTTGGCGATAAACGGCCCCACGTTGGAGTGGTTGAATAAAGAGTCGAGCGCCAAATCGAGATCGTCTTGCATACTTAATCCCGCGGGCGCAACAACACCACCCAACAGTTGCTTGCTGCCCGTGTCATGGAATTGTTCTTGCGGCACCATCGGAGAGATTTTGTCGTATTGCGTCAAGTTGGTTGACTGCCATTCGGGAGAGTCGGCAAAGTTCCAGCCAGTGAATACACGGGCGTATTCTTCTACTGTACTTTGCGTGTAAGCCGGTGTTGGGTTGCCGACAGGCACGGGCGTGCCACCCGCATCAAGCTCATAGAGACCAATGGTAAATAACTGCATGATTTCACGCGCGTAGTTTTCATCTGGTCTGATGTTTCGCTCAGCATCAGCTTTTTCGTTCCTGACCATGGACAAATAAATTCCCATAACCGGGTGCAAAGTGACATCACCTAACAACTCACGAAAGTTACCAAATGCATGCGATGCCAACAGATCATAAAAGCTAACCACGCCATGCTGAGAATTACCAAGTGTGTAGTCAATGTCAGACACCACAAAGATTTCGCTTAATGCAAACGCCACACGCTGACGTAATTGGTCATCAGCATTAATTGCAGTGTCCCACCACACATAGTGCCGAGGTGGGCGCAAGCTGGCATTTTCAAAAGCCTGAACCTGCGGCAATTGCAAGGTTACCGGCAAACTCATTTGCTGATCTATCCAGGCTTCAATACTGGGAAGGGCCGTCAGTTTTGCCATGTCAGCATGGGTTGGCCCAAAACTCGCTTGCGCTAACAAGCGCGCAGCATTTACAGATTGATCTGTTTTTATCAGCGGGGCATCTAAATTGAGCGCGGTACCGGTGCCATTGCTACCACCTGAATTACCATCACCAGAACTTGATTTACCATCGCACCCGACAGCGCAAGCACTTACGAAGGCAACAACGATTGACGAGGTGAGTAATATTTTTAATTTTGTCATCTGATGGGTCTTGTCCGTTGTACTGAAGTCCGTCATCCGTGTGTGTCCGCTTTACCAACCGCACAGCTAAGGCTTGGATTATAGCGCGATGGTGTCAGCAGACTGAGTAAAATTGTTGCGATTAAGCAAACAAGTTAAGCCACTAACAAAGACTAATCGAATTCAATCATTTTGCGTTGCAAAGACGACTGTTGGGCAGCCATGCCCATCCGTACAGCCGACCACCCATCGCTTAACGTTACCTCAGGTGCTTGCTGGCCTAAAACTGCTCTTTGAAAGCCCTGATGCTGAAAAAATGTCGAACCATGGTGATCACCAGCAGCCAAAAGAGCCTCATCAACCGGCACCTCCAATACCGTTGGACCACTGAGATCACGCGGACTAATAATGAGTTGAGGTTCAGGTTGTTTGCCCAAATGTTCTGGCCAGAATCGGGTAGGACCAGGAATCAAGCATTCAAGTTTCCCTTTCGGGCCCACCGCAATTATATGTTCCTGAAACTGTGAGCCCTCTGCAAACATACACAGATCAAGCATTGAGCGCGCCCCACTTTCAAAATCGAAAATGGCATAGGCTGCATCCCAAATATCTGATCGCTCACCATTATAAGTTTCATCAAGATGATTCACCATTTGAGATCCTGATGCCATTACCGTCCTTGGTTCGGATTTTAAAATAAGCCTCATCAGGTCAAAAAAATGGCAACACTTCTCAACCAGGGTTCCACCTGAATACTTGTTGAACCGGTTCCAGTCGCCCACTTTTTCAAGAAACGCAAATCGGTGTTCGCGAATGCTCAGCATACATACGCCGCCTGTTACTTCATCCACCATTTCGATAAAACGCATCAATGGCGGCATGAAGCGGTATTCCATTGCCACCCATATCGGGGCTTTATAGTGTTGAGCAAGCTCGTTGATGAAAGCTTCGTCTTCGGGGTTAGTAGACAACGGTTTTTCAACAAGGATGGGCAGCGTTCGCAAAGCCGTTACTTCTTTTAGTTGATCAACGTGAATATAGTTCGGACTGGCAATAACCAGACAATCCAATTCTGGATCGTTAATCAGGTTGGCCAGCGAATCATGAAATAGCGCGTCCGGCGCATCCACTTCGGCGGCAGCTCGCATAGCCGCATCGGGCTCATGAATAGCATGCACACGGGTGGCATCCAATAAATTGATATTTCGGATGTGTTCACGGCCCATCATGCCGCAACCTAAAATGCCGTAATTGAGGGATTTCATTTTTATAAACTAATCATTTTTTGAAGACTTCCAGTCTTGGAGATCGTCACCAAATCCTGACATGCCCGACATTACGCCTGGACGAGTCAATCCCAAATTCGCCAGCCTCTAACATCCGTACATCGACTTCATTTGACGCCAGTGTTAATGCTGCGTTGAGTCCAGTAAAACCAGCTCCGACGATAACCACGTCACAATTGCCCGTCTTATGGAGCGGTTCTGAGACAGGAGCGTCAGTGGCTGTCGCATTCCACAAAGACTCAACAAAACCGTCTATGAGCTTGGTCTCAGTCATGTTAATATCAATTTTCCAGCCATTATTGGAGTTTCGGCACAGCGCACACAATCAATGGGAATCAATTTTTTGATGATATTACACATTGATGGAGGCCATGCCACAAGCGACATCTTAATGCTTACTGGTTTTAAGCTGTTTGAACATTTAAACGAATAAACCAGTTTCAAAGCTTAGGAATCGTAAGCGTTTTAAACCAACATTAATTACAGGATTCACTATGAAATTACCACAAAAGTACGCAGGTCTATTGGCGGTTGCTGCAACGGCCGTAGCAGTTAGCGCACCAGCGAAAGCTGCTGACGAAGTCAACGTAGCGTTCTTCCTAGAATGGGCTACCCCAAACATGATCGCCAAGGTTGAGCAAGCTTATGACGATGCAATGGGCGTAAAAGTTAACTGGACCAACTTTGACGCTGGAACTGCAATGACCGAAGCCATGCTTTCTGGCGATATCGATATCTCTTACAGCCAGGGCCTTGCACCCTTCATCACTGGCGTAAACGCTGGTGCACCTATCAAGATGGTCGGTATTGCCGTAGGTTATCCTGCAAACCCATGCGTCGTATCAAGTGGTGCTGGCATCACTATGGATAACGCTGCAGAACTAGAAGGCAAGACCGTTGCTGTTCCTTTAGCCACCATGGCTGACTACAGTTTCCGTATGCAAATGCGCGCGCTGGATGTTGATATTGACTCAATGACAGTCGTTGATCAAGCACCACCCGATGGCGTTGTTTCACTAGCTGACGGCGCTGTCGACATGGCATGCCTGTTCGGTGGCGATACAGTGAAAAAATCACTGGAAGTGGGCGAAAAGTTAATGTCTGATGCTCAAATGCAGGAAGCTGGCATCATCAGTTTCGACGTTGTTTCAGTTACTGATGCGTTCGCAAAAGCAAACCCGGACTTGGTTAAAGCGTTCATGGAAGTCACTAACGAAGCCAATGCTGCATTCGCTGCTGACCAGTCTAAACTGAACCTGATCATGGCTGAGTCTGGCATGGACGAAGAAACCACTAAGAACCAAATGGCTGACTTTGTGCTTCCTTCAAATGCTGAACAGCTGTCTGACTACTTCGGCGAAGGTGGCCTTGCTGCTGAAGCTATTGCCATTGTTGGTGGTGCTTTCGCAACTGATGACAACCCTGCTTTGGAAGACTACAGCAAGGTAATTGATACCTCGTTTCTTGAGTAAGTTTTTGACTTAGCCAGATTAACTTGGCGAAACTTGAAAGAAGGCCCTGCTAGTCGGGGCCTTTTTCATGTCTGCGATCCAACGCTTGTACCAAGTGCTCCTGACCACGAATCACTCTCTGATTGAAGAAGTTAGTTCAGTGACATCGTGGATAACATACTGACCTGGACGCCAGGTAATAGCTCCCGCACTTTCCAGTGATTTTAATTCTCGAGTGACGGCCTCTCTGTGCGTACCAATCCTGGAAGCTATTTCCTGATGCGTAGGCACCGATTTCAAGATGATGTCATCTGAAACGATCTGTTTATCATTATGCTTAACGGTACTGGTGCCGCTGGTCTTGTTGGCACTTATGTAGGGACTCACATCAGCATCAGCACCAGCATCAGCACCAGCATCAGCGTCGGCACCCGCATTAGCGCTCTCATCAGCACCCACTTCGGCAGCCGTGGCAATATTCGTTTCTGCGCTAGTTGCAACCCTGGACGCAATACGCAAAATTTCAAACCGCACTCGTTGACTAACCGGATACGCAGAAAGCTCGTAGAGTTTTCGCATATGCAACCGAACCAAAAAAGCCAAACGGGCGATCACAACATCGCGAACCGGTTTGTAGTCATCTATTAATTGATGAAAAACCACAGAAGACAACACCAGTAACGTTACATTTGTGGCGGCAATACAGTTACTGCTCCGCTCTTTACCGTCTATGGCGGACAACTCTCCAAACATCATGCCCGGTGTTAAGGATTCAAACTGCACCTGTTTGCCATTGAGCGAAAAAGCACATGCATGCACCACGCCTGAATAAAGAAAATATACCTCATCGCTGGCCTGTGATTCAGATATAACGTATTGCCCTTTATTAACGTTTCTGAGCTTCAACAGACTCGCAATGTCACCCCGGTGCTCATCGTCGAGTCCATCAAATGGCTCAAACATTCTCAGGGTTTCAGCCGATATAGAATGACTGTTCAAATTGCTAGTGCCCGGGCGCACAAGACACCAGCGTACACTGAGCCAACCGCTTGCCATTAATGCAATTCATTGTCTACGCCTTCTGCTTGCGACGCCGCTGGAAATTTGTACTGCTTCGCCTGACTTGCCCAGAGGCTCGCACCCTGGTTTGCCGCAATGACATTTGCTTGCTCCAAATAATGGTCCGGCTCAAACTCGGCGACACGACCCGAGCACAGTGGAACAACCTGTGCCATTAACCGATTAAGTTGCACACAACAAAACCTTTCGCCATTTTCATCGGCCACGCCAAGGCCAGTTAACAATGATTCGCGAGCATCTTCAAACTGGCTCAACACTATCTGCACTTCAGCCAGCAACAAATATAAATACGTTGACTCTATCTCTTCTCCTGCCTCAATCAACGCGTGAAGGTTTTCAATAATTGAAGGCAATAATTCAGCCGTGCCGGTTTCAATTGTAAGCAGACAATCACGAATCATAGCTGCCCGAAGCGAATTAACAAACTCTCCGGTAGCAGAGCAATGTTCAATCAGCTCTGCATTACATTGTTTAAACAAGACATACGCGCCCAATGAATGGTATACCAACGAACAGTTACCCAGAGCAATTGTATGAGCATGATCTGATTCGATTCTGGAACTTGTAATTGCCCGCTCGGCAAGATCGAAAGCACCTTGTCTATCGTTTAACATGCACTTTGCCCAAGCGTAGTAACTCAGCGTTAGACTGGGGAAGCAATGCTGGCCTGATATAACGTCAGGCGCTTTGTCCAGCACCAAAGCAAACTGGGCAGCAGCCTGCTCGAACCGACCCTGATTAAAATACACCATGCCCAATGCCTGGCCGCCCGCTATAACTGCTATCTGATAGTTGCTTTCCTGACCAAGTTCGACAAGCCGTTTCGCAGGTTCAATACACAAATCTAAACAGCCAGCGTTAAAAGCGACACCAAACTGCCAATCGAGCGCCTCTACAGTGAGTTCAACATTCCCCAGCTGCTCACCCAACTCACTAGCCAATTTAAACTGAGCGCCAGGATTTCCATTAGTGCCATGCACAGCGTTAACAGCAATACCGTAGGTCAAATGCATGCGCTGCAAACATTCAAGGCTTTGCTTTGATTCACGTACACGACCAACATATTCCTGCGCTTTTTCGAGTAAGTTGACGGCCTCATTCGTTGCACCCGTACTCAATGCCCGCTCCCCTGCCTGCACCCAATAGTTAAACGCGCTAATACCATCGTTTGCCCATTCGAAATGGTATGCGATGATATTGGGAGAAGAACGCGGAATCTCGTTAGAGTGGCTTTGTAACTCTCGTGCTATGTGGCGATGTATATATTCACGTCGAGAATGCAGCAAACTACCGTATACCGCATCTTGCAACAAAGCATGCCTGAATTCATAACGAGCATCATCCCCCAAACTTACTACACGCAATACATTAGCATTGACCAACTCTGCCAAGCCTTCGCTAACGCTGCCATAATCGCAACCCGAAACAAATTTAATCTGTTCCAGAGAGAATGGAGCCCCATACACAGCTGCGATTTGCGCTAATGCGCGACCCTGACCCATTCGGTCGAGACGTGATAATAAAGACATTTGCAAAGTCATCGGCACAGGCATGTGTTTCTCATCTCGCACCTGCACTGCCGAGCCATCGGGCTCCGCGAGCATCATTGATGTCAGCTCTTCTATATACAAGGGGTTACCCTGCGCTCTTTCAACGATTTGCTCTTGCGCACTTTCAGGTAATTCGCGCTCAGCTCTTTTCAACAGTGAAGCAATAAACGCTCGAACTTCCGAGTCGCTTAGCTTGACCAGCGACACAACGGTGACGTTGGAGTTAAACAGCTTTGTTGTCGTGTCAGAACGAGAAGTGACCCCAATAAAAATAGATTCATTATTCGCCACCTCAGTCAAGGCGGTAATAGCGCTGGCAGAGGTCGCATCAATCCACTGCACGTCTTCCAGTAAAATCAATACTGGCTTTTTTTGTGATACTTCGATGACATTGGCAACCAGACTTCTTTGCAGCTCGTTCAGAAGCGCTGTTGGAGGTGTATCACCCAGAACCGTTGTCTGCTCATCGGCACCAATTCTGAACAGGGTCATACAAAGTTTGACCAGAGTCACTGACAAATTTAATTCATCACGCAAATAACGCCGCGCTTTTTCACGTCTCGTGACTGCATCGTCTGAACGACGAAACTTCGCTAAATGTGATAATTGATTTATCCAGGGATGCAGAGCCGAAGAAGCATGCTGTATGGAACACTGAAAGCGCAGTACAAATACGCTTGAATCAGAGGCGCCCGGGTCAGAGGCACCGTGCATGACAACACTTTTTTCAAATTCATAAAGCACGCGAGATTTACCAATCCCTGCATCGCCAATAAGGTGAACAATTTGTCCTTCACCAGACAAAGCAATCTTCCAACGATCATTTAATAAATCGATAATATGCTGCCGACCTGTTATCGGCACGCAATGACGAGAGGAAAAATCAATTTGAGCGCTTGTCCTTATGCGATCGACGACCTCGGTTATTTCAATGTTGTGTTCAAATCCTTTTAAATGTACCGAGCCTATTTCGGTGAGACTAAAATGCTGCTGAACCATTCGACGTGTTTTTACATCGATATAAACTTGGTCTGGCTGCGCCGCTGACTGCAATCGCTCAGCCAAGTGGGCTACTGACCCGAATGCCATCAGTCGACGCCCGAGCACTTCGGTTTCAGGTGTACCAATGACGGCGACCCCTGTCGCCACGCCGACACGACAATGTAGCTGAGGTGACAGGTTCAGTGAATTAGAGGTGAGGGACTGACGAATGTCCAGCGCCGCAGACACAGCATCGATAGCCGGTGTTTCGCTAACTCCCCCGTAACCAAAGTAGGCTTCTATACCATCGCCCGTGAAGCCGGCAACTATTCCACGATTTTGTTGAATGACGCGGGTCGCCATGTCGAGGAACTGCTCAACCAGATCCAAAAATTCTTCCGGGTCAAGTTTATCTACTAATCGGGTTGAATTGACCATATCACAATGCAATATGGTGATCGGCCGCCGCTCTGCTGAATCCCGAAGTTTCATACTATCTACACCAGAACGACCTATCCAAATGGGTTGCCATAACCATGAGCGAAATAGGGGTACAAAGCAATACCAATTCGGCTCATTAAGCCATTTGGGTGGACTTTCCAGCAAATCAACCCAAATGTGAGGTTTGCCACATACACCGCATGGCGATGGACGCAACATTGACTAAACCGGACTATTCAGGTGATTTATGGCGTACAAGGGCACTCCAAATCAAATACCGAGCGTTAGGATGGATCGGGTGAATCGAATAATCAACGATATAAGCACCTTGTCGCACAGCGAGCTCCATTTGCTGCGTCACCAGCTAGACAATCAATTTCAGCCGCAGGCCGATACTGGCATCTTGGCTATGTCCCCAGACAAAAATGGCGTGCAACTGTTGTCCCGGCGAGAGATAGACGTACTAACATTAGTTGCAGCGGGCTACTCCAGAAAAGAAATCGGCGCGTCTCTGGATATTACTTCTAACACTGCCGCAAAACATGTCTCCAGCATTTATCGAAAGCTTAATATCAGCAGCATTGCCGAGGCTACTCGCATAGCAATTGAAAACGGCATACTGTCAACAAGAGCGCTTGGCGTGCCTTAACAGCGATAAATAGTTACGTGCAAAATTAGTGTTCTGCTATCCAGGCTGTTATCAGTTTGCTAATTCGGCCATCGATGGGTTGCTCTGTTAATTCTTTGTATCTGAAAATAGATGCAGGTTTCTCGTCACACCGTAATATATGCGTAAGGTTTTCCAATACATGCACTTGTACAGGCGCTTGGCTTAGCCGAGCAATTTCTTCTGCGTCTTGAGGCGAACACTGCAAGTCTTTTTCCCCACCGATTGACAAGCTTGGTATGGACACTTTCGCAAATTCCTGTTTTGGATCAATAGCACTTAGCTCCCTAAGCCACTTTGCGTTTATCAGTGTCTTCTTGACTTTAATCGATGATTTAGAAGAATTTTTTACCCGCTGGAAAATCTTGCGCTGTTTTTTGATTTGATCACCGCTAAGCCTGATAAACAATCGGGTTATCACACCTTTGAAACCCTCAAGCCGACTAATTTCTTTCATAGTCTGTTGCAATTGCTGCTCTATAACGGCTTCAATATTTTGAGTAAACGGCGTCAATAAAATTTGACCCTTTACTTCCGGATTGTCCTTGGCCACCAAACACGCTGTTAATGCACCTTCAGAATGACCCAACAGGTATTGTTGCGCCCCCGTTATTTCGGTAAACCCACTCAGGGATGCCAGCCACTGTTTGGCGTCGTCAACAAAATCATTAAAACCCGTCTCATGATAGTTGCCGCCGCTCAGTGCAACACCTCGTTTGTCATACCGAAAACTGGCGATACCGGCCAGCGCTAATTGATGCGCTAACTCGTTGAACGTATTCAGCTGAATAGTCATGGCATTTGCATTTCGATCGATTTCACCACTACCCGGTAGCATCAGAACGACGTTTTGCGCTTTGAGCGCCGATGGTATACACAACGTACCGTGTAGCTGCTCGCCCATGAAATGGATGGTTTTATCGTGTTCGGTGTGATTGTCGTTCATGTCTATGTCGGAATTTTAAGTGCTCAGGACCCTTAGCGGACAGGTATTCGGTAGTGGCAGGCCCAACCAGGACAGGCCCATTTCGGACCTGGAATGATGACAGTGTAAGCAACTTGGGGCCGCAATTAAAGCCAGCGTTTGTCTGTTATATTCTCCAGTCCGATAACTGGACGAATACACGTCAATACGCAAATGAGAAACTTCGAACTTGAAACCTACTTTTCGAAGTGGGAATTTAGCGCAAGACATCACATGACTGCCTCAGATGCTCAAAGTCTGACAGTTAATGAGCTGTTGCGCATGGCCAGCCTCCCGAATGACGCGTTGGGCGATCTTTTTCTGGGCTACACAGAAACCTGGGGGGCGCCGGATTTACGTGAAGCAATCGCGTCTACCTATGACAACATGAAGCCTGAGAATATTCTATGCTTCGCAGGTGCAGAAGAAGGTGTTTACGCCGCCATGCGCGTGCTTCTCGATGCATCCGACCATGCAATTGTTGTGACTCCCAACTACCAGGCTGCAGAAACGGTGCCTTTGGATATTTGCGAAGTGAGCGGCGTGCCACTCGTTGAGGCTGACAACTGGCGACTGAATCTGGATGCACTTAAGACGGCAATAAAGACAAACACAAAGCTGGTATCTGTGTGCTTTCCAAATAATCCAACCGGCGCAATCCCATCCCATGCAGATTTTGCCGAGCTCGTCTCAATTTGCAGAGCAAACGATTTGTATCTGTTCTGCGACGAGGTTTATCGAGGTTTGGAACTTGACAATCGTAAGCGTATAAAACAGGCGGCCGATGTTTACGAAAAAGGATTGTCACTTAGCGTAATGTCGAAGGCTTATGGTTTGCCAGGGTTACGAATCGGCTGGATCGCCAGTCAGGATAAAGAGGTGCTAACGCGCCTGGAGCGATATAAACACTATCTGTCAATCTGCAACTCGGCACCCAGCGAGCGGCTCGCTGTCATTGCTCTAAGTGTGCGCGAGGCGCTGCTTACTCGAGTGCAAACACTCATGCTCGAAAATGTTACAAAGCTGGAGGCATTTTTTAAATCCTACCCAGCACTGTTTGAATGGCAGCGACCTGATGGGGGTTGTATCGCTTACCCACGTTTTACCGGGCGCGGCGGTGTCGAAGCTTTTTGCGAGTCGTTGGTCGAAGATGCGGGTGTTCTGCTATTGCCAGCGTCAATCTACCGCTCAGAACTACTGCACACACCGGAAGATCGCTTTAGAATCGGTTTTGGTCGCTCCAATATCGATGAAGGTTTGGAAGCCTTCGGCTTATATCTCGATAGACATCACAATACACTGACGCGTTGACGCCTATTGTTTCGATTAAGGACATTGAGCCGATAGTGGCCAATCCCTTGCTAATTAATACCGCTCGTAGCGAACTAATTGACAAACTGGCACTAATAAGACAATAAAAAAATGAGAAACTGTCAGCTGGCATGACATTAAAAGAGTGCTGGATAAAGAGTACTGGAAAATATAAATTAACTTTTTAAAGGAGATGGCTAGCCCAACCGGGTTATTTAATTTAACAACTAAATAAATGCCTCTAAATTTTATGAACAAACTTTCGAGCAGCGCTGCAGCGCAATCCATACTCAACGCCAATCTGGCCGATTCCGACCCGGACATCTTGAAGTCCATCCAGTCCGAGCTTGGACGACAACAACACGAAATAGAACTTATTGCCTCTGAGAATATTGTCTCTAAAGCCGTCATGGAAGCACAAGGTTCGGTCATGACCAACAAGTACGCCGAAGGCTACCCTGGGCGTCGCTATTACGGCGGTTGCGAATATGTTGATGTTGCTGAAGAACTGGCAATAGAACGAGCCAAAAAATTGTTTAACTGTGCATTCGCTAATGTACAACCACATTCAGGCGCGCAAGCCAATCAAGCCGTTTTCTTTGCCTTACTGCAACCGGGTGATACATACATGGGTCTTAACCTGGCTGCAGGTGGGCACTTAACTCACGGTTCACCGGTTAACCAATCAGGCAAATGGTTCAAGGTTGAACCTTATGGAGTGGATGAAAAAACCCATGTCATCAACTATGACGAGGTTGAAGCCTTGGCAAAAAAATGCAAGCCTAAATTAATTATCGCTGGTGGTTCAGCGTATCCGCGCACACTGGACTTTGCCCGTTTTAGAGAGATCGCCGACAGTGTGGGCGCCATACTCATGGTCGACATGGCCCACTTTGCTGGTCTTGTCGCTGGAGGCGTTCATGCCAACCCGCTAGAGCATGCTGATGTTGTTACCACAACCACACATAAAACACTGCGTGGACCACGTGGCGGAATGATTTTATCTAACAACGCTGAGCTGGGGAAAAAATTCAACTCATCGGTTTTTCCCGGTTTGCAGGGCGGACCGTTAATGCACGTTATCGCAGCAAAAGCCGTGGCTTTTGGTGAAGCATTAAAACCAGAGTTTAAAACGTACTCGCAAAGTGTTGTCGATAACGCTGCCGTTCTGGCTGAAACAATCCGTAAAGGCGGTTCAGACATTGTTTCTGGTGGAACCGATACTCACTTGATGCTGGTCGATTTGCGTAACAAAAAAATTACAGGAAAATCAGCTGAAGCCGCGTTAGGCAATGCCGGTATTACTTGTAATAAAAACGGTATTCCATTCGACCCGGAATCGCCGTTTGTGACCTCTGGAGTTCGCCTTGGTAGCCCGGCAGCTACAACACGCGGGTTTGGTGTAGAAGAGTTTGTCCAGGTTGGCGACATGATCAACACAGTGCTTGATGGACTGTCAGCTAATGGCGAGGAAGGGAACGCCCAGCTAGAAGCCGACGTAAGAAAATCTGTTATAGAACTAACATCCAGGTTTCCTATTTACTAGCACCGCCTGCCGACCTTCGATTTAACCTGCGCTCAATATCCCAGCGCAGGAAAACCACAGCAAATTGCTATGACTTACGCGAGGCGTAGTACGAGACCACAACAGGATCAGCCTCAATACGAGCCTGATGCGCAGCTAAACCAGGAGCCAAGGTATCTACTAAGTCTGCAGGCACATGGTCCAGACCACCGGCGCGCATCACTCTGATTTGAGTCAACGCTTTCAAGTCTGCGATGGTCAATTTACCGCTGGCAAAGTATTCGCCACCACCTCGGGTCAGTAATTCATCAAGGCCTTTTAAAAAAACTGTCAAGCGTCCTTCAACCAAAGCTTGCCGCGCCTTTTCCAGTTCCTCGCCTTCCAAACCAAACGTTTGAACAACATAGTGGCCTATATCCTCAAGCGCCTCTAACACTTCATCACAGTACATTGCTTGCAGTGGTTCTTCCGGGTACAAATTACACTTTTTTCCGATGTAGCGACTAATCGCATTAGATTGGGTGTACTGCTCGCCATCAATGGTGAGCGTAGGCACTGCATTGAAACGCTGCGTTTGACGATGTTGGCCAAATTCGGGAAAACTCCAGCGAACGTCCTCAAAAGCAATGCCCGCAGCATGCAGGGCGATTCGTACAGGCTCACCGCGCCCACCGTCAATATCAAAATAAGTTACCTTGTATTCACTCATAAACTGGTTTTCCTGATCTTGGCACGCCGGATTATAATGGACAAGCCCAAAGCTATGTCAGAATAGTACTAGAACAACCTGAAAGAGCACCTGAGCTACCTATTATTTGACGAGTAAAAATGGCAACCGATCAACAATCAGCACTCAGTGATGCATTGTGTAAACAAGGCTATATCAGTGACGAGTCACTGGTATCCAGCTTGTATCTCATGGACAAACTAGGCAAGCCCCTGCTTATTGAGGGCGAGGCAGGCGTGGGAAAAACTGAAATCGCTAAATGCCTTGCCAAAGCACAAGATCGCAAACTTATTCGTTTGCAATGTTACGAAGGTCTGGATGCACAAAATGCCTTGTACGACTGGGACTATCAACGCCAGTTACTGGCTATTCAAATGCAAGCGCCCGTACCATCGGCGACGACAGCACCAACAGCGGCAACGACACTGGCATCTGAACTAGCAACCAATGTTAAAACCAGCTTGTACAGTGAGGAGTTTTTACTCAAGCGCCCATTGTTTGAAGCCATTGCCTCTGAAACACCCGTTGTTCTGTTAATAGACGAAGTAGACCGGGCTGACCAGGAATTTGAAGCGCTACTTTTAGAAGTGCTGTCTGATTTTCAAGTAAGCATTCCAGAATTAGGTACGTTCACCGCGCGGTCACATCCAAATGTCATATTAACCTCCAATGGAGTTAGAGAGCTTAGCGATGCGCTACGCAGACGTTGCTTGTATCACTACATTGACTACCCTGGCAGTGATACAGAACAAAAAATAGTGAAATCACGCCTACCAGGTATAGATGAAAACCTGGCAAAGCAAGTTGTGGCATTCGTGCAAACTATTCGAACGAAAGGATTGCGTAAATCACCTGGCGTGGCAGAATCCATCGATTGGGCCAATGCACTAATGACAATGGGTGTTAACGACTTACACAGTCACCCAGAACTGACTAATAGCACCTTGTCGTGCCTGGTTAAAACACGCAACGATCTGGCGCTTATAAAAAAGGAACAAGCCAGGCTTTATGGATTGAAAGAAGAATGAGCAAGGCAAACCAGGCTATTCCCAGCGTCGGAAATCGCATTTTGGACTTTACTCAACTACTGCGCGCAAACGAATACACCATCGAACCCGGCTGCATCACTGATGCCATGCAAGTAGCAGCTGACCAAATCTTGCACGACCACAATCAGCTTAGGCTTGGTTTTAAATGCTGCTTTTGCAAAACACCAGAACAATGGAAAAAGTTTGACAAGCTCTTTTTTGCTTTTTGGGCTGATCGTGTTAGCTATGAAGATTCACACAGCAACGATGTGCCTGGTGGAGGTGATATCACCAGCTCTCAAAATCAACGTATGGTGGGGCTGGCAGGCACTTCCAGTGACAAGGAACAAAGTGTCAACGTTTACGGGTCAGGAGACTATACGGCGTTATCGCTAGCTGATTTCAGATTTGTGTTTAACCCGGCCGAAAAAATCTTGATAGACCAATACGTTGACGAACTGGCTCAACGTTGCAGGCGCAGACACATCAAAAAAAACACACTAAGTGATAAAGGTTCACGTGTCGCTTTGTCAAAATCCATACAACAGTCGTTACGGTATCAAGGAAAAGTATTCCATCTACGATTCCATAAAAGACAAAAGAAACTGCCAAGCTTTGTCTTGTTACTCGATATCAGCCAATCAATGGATGTGTATGCTAGATTATTTTTACGCTTTACCCGAAAGCTACTGTCTGTATTTGAGACATCACATGCGTTTGCATTTAACGTTGAACTAATTGATTTGGGTAAAGGCTTTTATAGCCTGGAAGAATCGCACTTCGAACACGCCATAAACACAGCCTCTCAAGGCTGGGTTGGAGGCACTCGGATTGCTCGCTCCTTTGAGGAATTCAATAAAAATCACTTAAGCCCATTGGTAAAGTCCCACACCACCATCCTGATTTTCAGTGACGGGTGCGACACCGACACACCCGAAATATTGGCGGGACAGTTAAAAACGATGGCACACAAAGCCAGACGCGTTGTATGGGTTAACCCACTCAAAGGCCGGTTTGCAGAGGACCATATTGAACCCCGAATGCAACCACTACAACCCTATATAAGCGACTACCTAAGCGCTCACAATTTACCCAGCCTGTTGAAACTACAATCGGTTCTACTGAACTAAAAAGCCAAAGTAACAATAAATCCAGCAATGCACTCAATGTAAGGCCAATGTTTGAAAAACTGGGCATTACTGACTTTTGCTCTAAGGCTGATACCGCTACTGGCTATAGAGCCGTCGCTAAAACTGATTTTACCGGGATGGCAGCTTTTAGTCACGCAAACTCTGCGAATGAAAAAAGCCCCTTGTTTGAAAGCACCAACAGCGTGCAATACGCTGTTGGTGTTGTATGGACGGCTTATAAAAGCAAAAAAATGATCGATGTGTACGAATCCAACTAGTACTAGGAACCTAATATTCTATTAAACGTTTCGCTTGGCCGCATAATGGCTTCACACTTTTCCTGGTCAACATAGTAGTAGCCACCAATATCCACAGGCTTACCTTGTACCGAATTTAGCTCGGCAACAATGACCTGTTCTTTCTCACTGAGCTTTTCGAACATGTCTTTAAAGTGTTCAGCCAGGCCCTTATCGTCAGTTTGTTTTGTTAGTTCCTCTGCCCAATACAAACAGAGGTAAAAGTGACTTCCTCGATTATCAAGCTGTCCAACTTTGCGCGAAGGTGATTTATTATTTTGGAGCAATCGCCCGGTAGCAGTATCAAGGGTTGCAGCAAGAATCCTGGCTTTAGCATTGTCGTGCTTGATACCAAACTCTTCAATGGATACGGCCAATGCCAAAAACTCACCCAGTGAGTCCCAGCGCAAGTGATTCTCTTCAACCAATTGCTGAACATGCTTGGGAGCAGAACCGCCAGCCCCAGTTTCAAACAGACCGCCACCAGCCATAAGTGGCACGATAGACAACATTTTTGCACTGGTTCCCAGTTCAAGAATCGGGAAAAGGTCAGTGAGATAGTCGCGCAGAATATTCCCGGTTGCAGAAATAGTATCAAGACCTCTTGCTACTCTTTCAAGGGTGTATCGCATAGCCCGTACTTGCGACATGATTGAAATATTAAGCCCGTCAGTATCATGATCTTTAAGATAGTGTTCGACTTTCTTGATAAGTTCGCCCTCATGTGGGCGATACGGGTCTAACCAGAATACAACGGGTGTATCAGATTCACGCGCACGGCGAACAGCTAATTTCACCCAATCTCGAATGGGGTCATCTTTAACCTGGCACATGCGAAAGATATCACCCTCTTCAACGCGTTGTTCCAGCAGTACTTCACCAGAATCAGCATCTGTAATACGCGCAATCCCGGCATGAGAGGCTTCAAATGTTTTATCGTGCGAGCCATACTCTTCAGCCTTTTGCGCCATCAACCCAACATTGGGCACGGTACCCATGGTTGCAGGGTCAAAATTGCCATGCCACTTACAAAAATTGATGATCTCCTGGTAGATGCGAGCAAAAGTGGATTCCGGGATAACCGCTTTACAGTCGTATAAATTTCCATCACCGCCCCACATTTGACCGCCTGAACGAATCATAGCTGGCATAGACGCATCGACTATAACGTCGCTGGGAGAATGAAAGTTGGTTATACCTTTATCTGAATCCACCATTGCCAGTCGCGGACGACGCGTTCGGCAAGCGTTCAAGTCTCGTTGAATCTCTTCACGTTGAGAAGCGGGCAATTCTTCGATTTTTTCGTACAGCGTTGCCATACCATTGTTTACATTAATGCCTAGTTCGTCAAAAAGCACACCGTGCTTATCAAAAGCTTCTTTGTAATATATTTTGACGGCATGACCAAACACAATTGGGTGAGACACTTTCATCATTGTGGCTTTGACGTGCAAGGAGAACAACATACCTGATTCGCGACAATCTTCCATTTCCTGTTCATAAAAGTCACATAAAGCATCTTTGCTCATGAACATCAGATCAATTATTTCGTCGCGCTGCACAGGAATTTCTGGTTTCAGTATCTCTGTCGTACCGGCATCAGTTACCAGTTCCATTTTTACGGTACGAGCTTTATCAACAGTCAGTGACTGTTCGCCATGGTAAAAATCACCCGAATGCATATGCGACACATGTGTTCGAGACCATTGTTTCCACTCACCCATAGAATGCGGGTTTTGTTTTGCGAAGTTTTTGACGGCCTTGGGTGCGCGTCGATCAGAATTTCCTTCACGCAGCACTGGATTGACTGCGCTGCCTAATACTTTGCTGTATCGCGCCTGAAGCGCTTTTTCATCATCAGATTGAGGATCAGCCGGGTAGTCAGGCAGGGCATAACCATTCTCCTGCAACTCACTGATACACGCCTGCAGTTGTTGCACCGATGCACTGATATTCGGTAACTTTATAATATTAGTGTCTGGTATTTGAGTCAGCTCACCCAAGTTCGCCAAGGTGTCAGGCACTCGTTGCTCTTCAGTAAGATAGTCTGGGAACGTTGCCAACACACGTGCCGCAACAGAAATATCCTGAAGTTCAACATCAATATCCGCCGCCGAGACGAAGGTTTCGATAATGGGAAGCAAAGACGCTGTTGCAAGCTGAGGCGCTTCATCGGTGCGGGTATAGATAATTTTATGTTTGCTGTCAGCCATGCTACTTAGGTTCCTTGATCTGGAGTCAATTGGAATAGACGGGTATTTTATCAACTATCAGCGCGGCTGATACAGTTTGTTGTACAAAGCTCTGTGCCCAGACAAAGCGTTGTTATAAGTGTAAATTTGAAAAACTCACCGATATCACCAGATATGGACACTAAATCACCACCTAAGCAGCTGATTATTGACCGAACCTCTCAGATTACTCTGCGCCCGGCCCTGGGTTGCCTGGCTGGGTACGCTGGTTATCTGACACCAATTGGCTCTGAGTGTTCACCGCGTCCCTGGAACCATGCGCTGGAAGCTCAGAGAGTGGCAAGCGCGGCAAGGACTACCAGGCACTGGAATTTAGTGATGTGGTGCTCAATACAGCCGCTTGGTGGTTGGGCCAGTGCATGACAGTTTGAGCTCGGCTATCGCTGCAAAGCTTAATTCTGTTATAAAAGTGTCGTTACATGAATGCATAATCTGGTGGATTTGCCTAAATTCCTGATTAATAGCATAACGCCAAAAGGGACGAAAAATGAAAAACCTCAAACCGGAAAAAGCACAGGCCTTTATCAACGAGCATCCCGAAGCACTCTTTGTTGATTGTCGCAGCGATGCTGAACATTTTTTTGTTGGCAACCCAGTGGGTTCTGTACACGTTGCCTGGCAGGATGGAGAAGACTGGGAGTTAAATCCACACTTTATCGGTGAGGTTCGTCGGCTCGCCGGCCACTCAGTTCAACGCCCGGTCATTTTGATCTGTCGCAGCGGCAATCGCTCTGTGGATGCGGCTATTGCATTGGAAGAAGCCGGCTTTACCCGCGTATATAACGTGCTGCATGGGTTTGAAGGCGAGCTAAACGATGATCATCACCGCAATTCAATTAATGGCTGGCGACAAGCCGGACTACCATGGCAACAGTTGTAAGCAGAACACGGTCGTTTAGTGATGTGTTACACAATACGATCAGTTGCTGTTTAATCCAGCGCAAGTTGATCTAAAGACGGGGGATCGCTGCAGCCGTTAAGTGTTGTAACAAGGAGACACAAATGGCGCAGCCGGCATCGACAATTCAATCACAGCAATCTCTGTACTCGATTGCACCCTGTGCTGACTGGGTTAAACGTGCTGAAATTGCTGCTGTAGCAGCCGTGGAACGTCAAGACTCACCGTTGCATTTTCTCCTCGTCAGTTTTCAGGACCGAGTTAAAGACACCAAAATCGAGCGCTATCAGCGGCGCGTCTATCAAGTAAACGACGCCTCACAAATTGAAAGCAACTCGCACTCGCTGCACGAACTCTCACCCAAGTCAGAATACATTGAGTTTAATCGTTGCGTTATTTATCGCGATGGTAAAACACGCGATTGTCTGGCACTTGATCGTATACGCTCAATGCATCGCGACAGAGGCCTGGAGTCTCAAGTCATCAGTGACAATATCACCATCGAATTGTTAATAGATGATTTACGCGTTGGAGACATAGTAGATATTGAAACCACTGAAACCCAGGAGGCAGGTGAACATGCCTTACACGGGCGCTTCTACCATTCAATCTCATGGCTAAGCTGGGGTGTGCACATAAAGGAACAAGAATGTCGCTACATCAATGAGAGCTCCAAATCATTGAGCATTCAGCAGTTAGATACTGACAACAATATCAATAAAATCTGGACAGTAGAGCCAGGGTCCAGCTACACACATACGTCATCTGATTTACAGCCCGAGCAAAGCGCTGATTTTCTTCCGTATTGGTATTGGTCGGCCTGTCTACGGGTCACCACAAAACAACGGTGGGAAGATATTTCTGCCCATCTATACGCGAAGAACAAAGAGCACAATGTACTGAACGGCGTACTTGACGCCGAACTGATTGAGGATATTCCAAACATCAATTGGAGCGATAAGTCGGTAGAAACCATCACCGCCATTGTACGTTTCGTGCAGGATGATATTCGCTATAGATCAGAATCTAACGGCATATATACCCATACCCCAAAATCAGTTGCGCAAACATTGAGTAGACGCACCGGCGATTGCAAAGATAAGTCCGCTTTGCTTGCTGTTTTACTGGCTCGAATAGACGTCAAGGCTAACCTTGTACTGGTACACACTGGTCTGCGCGACGTGATTGGTGTGATACAGCCAACACCCTATGCATTTAATCATATGATCGTACAGTTCGACTTTAACGGCCGTATCTACACTGTAGACCCGACGATGAAGAAGCAAGGCGGCGATATAAATTCGCATGCCAGGCTGAACTACGGTCTTTGCTTACCATTAACCGAATCAGGCTCTGACTTAAACACTATTGAGTACGAGGCAACACCACTACTCATAAATACCTGTCGCGAGTTTGATCTGCGATTTGACACTCTCGACCAATGCACACTAACGGTTCGTCGAACTTACTATCACGAACTTGCTGACAGCATCAGATTCAGTATAGCTTCAAGTGAAAAATCGAATACTCAAGAACACTTTATGGAACTGGCATCTGAGTTTGCAAGCCTAAAACTAGACCCCATTACCTCTTTTACAATAACAGAGGATGACATTGAAAAAAACTCACTGACGACCTACGAACAATATAGATTTAAAGGTGATACAGAACAAATTAAAGATGGACTGCTGAGATTCACATCCAGCGTGCACAATGATTTTCTGATGCCAGCTCGCGATACACATCCAACCACCACCGAGCCCACGGGGCATGCCGAACACACAGTAAAAATTCACTACAGCAAAGTACCTGACAAGGTCGATGATTTGTTTAGCGAGGAAAACGAATTTTTCAAATACTTTGACTCTATGAAAATAGAAAACAGCACACTGGTGTGTGCTAGTAAATTCACTGGTCTGCAATCAACACTTCAGGCAAAGGACATAGCAAAGTGCCGCGAGCTAATAGCAAAAGTTTCACAACGCTCTCAAACCAGCGTTCCGTTTAAATTAAAAAAGGCAAAGAAAAAAGCCGGTATCGTTGACTATGTCTGGGGCGCTGCTCCCTTGCTTGCGCTGAGTGCTGTGCATATGCTTAAGCAATTGAGCTTACTTAATAACCCAGTGACCATTATCCTTCTGGGCGTGACCTTAACAGCCCTGATAACCATATTTGTTAAAGACAGGTGGCGTGCTGATTATATCTAGTCGTGTGACTATTAAGATATAAGGCGTTTTTTAGTAATAGTGGTAAAACTGATCAGCAAAGAGGAAAAACTAAACTAAAATCAGTAACAATTAGATAGCGTATTTGTCTGGAGTAGACTCATGATTGTTCGACTTGTTGGCCGACTAATTGTACTGGCATCGCTTATAACACTCAGTGCCTGCGACAGCGACGATAACACGCAGCCGTCTGTTAACAATGACAACGCGCAAAACATACCATCAGGAAACGAGGAAACCGCTGCTGGTGGGGTAACAACTACCGCGTCCGGATTGCAGTACGAAGTGCTAAGAGAGGCTGAGGGTGAAAGCCCGGGACCAAACAGCGTGGTAACTGTTCACTACCTTGGTACGTTGACTGACGGCACAAAATTTGACTCATCTTATGATCGGGGCGCACCGTCAACCTTTAATCTGCGCCAAGTGATACTCGGATGGACTGAAGGGTTACAGCTAATGAATGTTGGCAGCCAGTACCGCCTTACCATACCGCCTGAACTCGGGTACGGCGACAGACAGAACGGCGATATACCACCTGATTCCACCTTAGTATTTGAAGTAGAACTACTGGAGATTAATTCGTAAATTGGTATCGCCAACTTGCCACTTCCGGATAAGTTGCTCTTGTTATGATTACAGCTTTTGCCGAAGCGCTAACAATGTATTGCGATACCGTCGTTCAATAGTGTCACGTTTTATGTGCCGACCGTCTTTTACTAAATGATTACCTGCAGACCAGACATCGGTAATGAGACTATCGTCATTGGCGAATATCCACGCATCAAGCCATTGATCTCCTTCGACCGCTACAAAGCTTGACGACTCTAAATCCAGAGCCATCATGTCGCCAATCTGGCCAATGGCAAGGGCCCCTGAGTGGCGTTGCAGTGCCTGAGCGCCACCCGCGGTTGCGTTGTCAAACAGCACTCGACCGGTAGACCGATTTTCTTCAGCCAATATAGCGCGGCCTTTATTTTTTAACCGTTGTGAATACTCCAGGGTTCGCAGCTCTTCGCTCAATGAAATACGAACATTGGAATCCGTACCGATGCCCCAGGCACCCGACTGCACTTGATAGCGCATGCCGTCAAAGATGCCATCACCCAAGTTGGACTCGGTAATTGGACAAAGGCCAACCACTGCATTGAAGCCTGCCAGCTGTTCGGTTTCATGTTCAAGCATTTGTGTTGCATGCACAAGGCACCAACTAGCGTCCACTGGTTGGTTTGCCAACAACCACTCTACAGGTCTTGCGTGCCAGGCACTCTGTACCTCGTTTACTTCAGCATCTTGTTCAGCGATATGAATGTGAAAAGGTTGACCGTCAGCAAGTGCTACCGCTTCGCTTAATGAGGACTGACTGACCGCTCTTAGCGAGTGAGGCGCAATACCAATATTCATTTGAGGCAGCAATTTGATCAACTGTTTCGCACTGCTGTAAAGATGCGCGAATTCATCTATGGTATGACCAAACCTTTTCTGTCCACCTGTTAGTGCACGGCCATCGCACCCACCCTGCTCGTATAGCACTGGCAATAGAGTCAAGCCAATACCGGAGCTGTTCGCGGCAGCCACAATGCGCTCGCACATTTCTGCTTGATTGGTATAGCAATGTCCGTTTGGCTGATGGTGCAAATAATGAAATTCTCCAACAGATGTATAACCTGACTCCAGCATCTCTATCTGCCCGAAGGCGGCAATCGATTCCAGATCGTCGGGAGTCAAATGCTGCAAAAATGCATACATCAGTTTACGCCAGGTCCAAAATGAATCACGCGAATCAGGCCCACGAAGTTCGCTCATACCCGCCATAGCACGTTGAAATGCATGGCTATGCAAGTTAGCAACAGCGGGCAGCAATATGCCAGTGCGAGTGGTTGAGTGTGCTTTGTCGGACTCTGGCTGATGGGAGCGAAGCGATGATATTTCTCCAGCCGAATTGAGGGTGATTGAAACACCCGACTGCCAACCGTCTGCTGTTAATGCATGCCTGGCCCAAATGGTGCGCTCTGGATCAGCCATTGGTCATCTCTCTAAATTAAATGTGCGGTCCATAACACGCTATCAATAACAACCGGCGACTTGAGCTCGGAGCTGTACTATTGGAAGTACAGTATCAATTGTTGGCGTGTCTACATCGACAATTTGACCTAACTCTTGCACGGCACTCAGCAATGCATCAATTTCCATCGGCCGGCCTAGTTGTAAATCCTGAAGCATAGATGTTGTATGAGCCCCAACATCAGCTGCACCTTTTATACGTTTGTCCACATCAATCCTGAAACGCACACCCAGTTTTTCACCAATGGTCTGAGCTTCGAGCATCATGTTTCTAGCCACACCTTGCGTGCCGGGATTGGTCGCCAGTACATCAAGCTTGGCGTGAGTTAGCGCACTTAACGGGTTAAAGCATAAATTGCCCCAAAGCTTTAACCATATATCATCACGAATATTTCTGATGGGTGCTTTTAAGCCAGCTGCAATCATTGCACCTGCAAGCGCCTTGACCCTGTCTGTTTTTTCTCCGGAGGGTTCGCCCAATGTAAATCGATCGCCGTACATGTGTTTTACGGTTCCTGGCTCAGTGATTTCACACGCGGGGTACACAACACAACCAATGACTCTTTCGGGACCCAGCCCGTTCCACTGTTTTGCGTCAGGGTCGACTGTTTTAATAACACGGTTTTCCCACGCGCCATCAAGTTTGTAAAAATACCACCATGGCACACCGTTCATCATGGTTACGATGGCTGTGTCGGGGCCAATCATGGGTTGCATGGCATCGACAATATGCACAGCAGAATGGGCTTTTAATGTAACGATAATGTAGTCTTGCACACCAAGACCTGCTGGGGTATCGGTTGCCACAGGATGGGTGACGATAGTTTCATCTTCCAGCACCAGTTTCAGACCACTGTTTTTTATTGCTTCCAGGTGTGGGCCACGTGCAATCAGTGATACATCAACGCCAGATTGCGACAACCCGGATTGCGACAATAAAGCACCAACGTAACCGCCGATAGCACCAGCACCGTAAATCGCAATTTTCATACTCAGTTCAGCCCCAATTTGTCGGCAAGACCAATGCGTTGTAACTTACCCGTTGCACCCTTGGGTATCTCATCAAGTATCATCACTTTGCTCGGCACTTTAAAATCAGCCAATCGTTGGCTGGCAAAGGCCTGTATAGCTTGTTGATCTGTACTCGCACCTTCTTTTAGCACCACCGCAGCTGCAACATCTTCACCCAATTTCGGGTGATTAATCGCAAACGTCACGCATTGATCAATTGCAGCATGGTCCATCAAGACTTCATCAACTTCACGTGGTGATATTTTTTCACCGCCACGGTTAATGATTTCTTTCAAACGACCGGTTAACGCAATGTAGCCGTCGCTGTCCTTAACACCCTGATCGCCGGTTCTAAACCAACCGTCAGTAAAGTTTTCTGCATTAGCCTTTGGGTTGTTCTCATAGCCCGACGTGACGTTCTCACCTCGTATTACAATTTCACCAACCTGCCCCTGCGCAAGAATTTCGCCTGCTTCACTCATGATTTCGACTTCCGGACCGGCGGCTAGTCCCACACATCCTGGTTTTTGTACACCTGGCGGCAAAGGATTACTGGCCATCTGGTGAGCAGCCTCAGTCATACCGTAAGCTTCGATGACCGGCACATTAAATGTTTGCGCTAAAGTCGCCATCACCTGAGGTGGTAGGGATGCGGATGATGAACGTATAAACTTCAACGGGCTGGCTTTAATGACATCGTCATTTCGTTTGGCACGCGAGAGTATAGTTTGATGCATTGTCGGCACCGCCGTGTACCAGGTTGGTTTAGCATCTTGCAACCAATTAAAAAATTTAAGCGCATTAAAACCCGGGCTACAGTAAATCCGACCACCAGCCGACAAGGTGGACAGCACGGCTGCAATCAAGCCATGTATATGAAACAAAGGCATGATATTTAAACAAGCATCATCGCTGCTTAGTTTTAATCCAGCGGCTATGTTTTGCGCAGAACAGCAGATGTTGTTGTGTGACAGAGGAACAATCTTGGGCCGCGAAGTCGTACCTGACGTGTGTAGTATCAGTGCTACATCATCAGACAATGCCGCTCGAACAGATTCTGTATTAGCTGAACCGATACTGCCTTTTATCAGTAAATCAAAGTCTCCGGCAGCCCGTTCAACCGATGTGCTCAATTCAATAAGCGCAATATTTAGCTTTTTAGCAGCGGCCACCGCATGCGAGTCACTACCTTGCTCTACTACCAACGCTTTCGCGTTTAAATCATCCATGTAAAATTCGAACTCTTCCTGAGTGTAATTCGGGTTTAACGGCGCCGTTGTAGCGGCACAGGCAATAGTGACGAATGCCGATGCCATTTCGGGGCCATTAGGCAGCACGATGGCAATGCGATCACCCTGGCCTATACCAGCATCGTTGATGGTTGCTTTCGTGCGACTGGCAAGATCTCTTAAAGCGGCATAGCGAAGACTTGGCCGTTCAGGTGCCTGAATAGCGATGTTTTCATTACTACCATAACTTATTATCTGATCACAGGTTAGGGGCATAATGCGAGCACTCTTTTGTTAGCAACGACAATACGAAAAGTTTTTGAAGGACGTTCATTCCGCCTGTAGCGAGCCGTCAAACTGATGGACGTGGTGATATCGTTTGCTTTGATTTTCTCTGGCATATTTGCTTTTCCAAAAATAACTATTTATTGAGAATCAACCATCAAAAACGCGTTTATTTAGCGGCAGCGCTTGTTATGTCGTATTGCCATCTTTCACAAATAGAGTTTTGCACCTTCATGACTCAATGAAAATCCTGACTGAATATAGAAACGATGTGCTTCAGGTCGTTGCTTGTCTGACGTTAATTGTATGCGGCGGCAATTCCGTCGTTTGGATTCATCAATTGCCCATGCTAACATTTGTGTGCCTATACCCTTCCCACGATGATTGCTTACAACATGAATGGCCTCAATATGTGCATCCGGCCGACCACCACCTGCTAAATAGGTAACGAATATCAATTGAAAGGTGCCTACAATTAAATTGTTCCATTCAGCGACCATTAACAGGGAGTTTGATTCGACATTTATTGCCTCAAACGCTCGCCTGTACTTCAAAGGCAGCACAACAGGTAAATCCTCCCGCTGTTTTCCGCCTGGCCCTCCCGCGTTGATGATTCGAACTATCGCATCCAAGTCTTGCTCGATTGCTTCGCGAATAACGATGTGATCTTTTGTCATTTCATCAAGGTTCGTCTAACCAAGGAATATCAACCTGAGCAGCTGATTGAAAGTCGCACAGGTTGACTACTTAAATTTTTTTCCTTTGCACCCACCGTTCGATGTGTATGCTATCCCATCTCGATAGTCAGCGCGACAGGTATGGCCTCACAAAACAATACACTCACTGAAGGGTCAGTCCTTAAACACCTGATAAGACTCTCTATTCCGGCATCAATGGGTATGGTATTTAACACCCTGTACAACTTATCGGACTTCTGGTTTGCAGGCAAACTCTCTGACGAAGCACTTGCCGGGGTTTCTATCGCAGGGAGTGTGTTTTTTCTCATTTTGGCCATTGGCATTGGCATTCAAACCGGCGCATCTGCGGTTATTGCACCTGAAGTTGGTAGCGGCAACACCGATGATGTTGCTGATCGTACCGACCAAGTACTCGGTCTCTCTTTCGTGCTCAGTGTAATAGTAACGCTGGTCGGGCTATTATGCGCCAAACCGTTGGTGCTGTTTCTGGGTGCTGAAGAGAATATTGCGCCTCTGTCCATGGAGTATGTCAGCGTCACTATTGTTGGCGCGTTTACTTTTGTATTGACTTTCGCAGCAGCTGGTGTGCTTATCGCGCTGGGTGACACCAAATCAAATAGAAACGTGTTGGCATTAGGTTTTTTTGTCAATCTTGCGTTAAATCCGCTACTCACTTTCACACTCGGACTAGGCGTCACCGGCTTAGCGCTGGCAACTGTTTTAATTAAACTGGCATCAGCTGCCTACTTATTTTGGGTATTGTCAAAACGGCTTGGCCGCTGGGCCAAACCAAAGGTCGACATTACACATTACATCGAACTACTACGCCAGGTTTTACCTGCCAGCTTCAACATGCTAACCATTATTCTCGGTGGTTTTATCACGGTATCCCTGGTGGGTCGCTTTGGCAGTGAGCACGTGGCGGGTTACGCAGTCGGCCTAAGACTAGAACAGGTGTTGTTGTTGCCGGCGTTGGGCTTGAATACTGCCGTTATGGCAATAGCAGGTCAGAATTTTGGAGCAGGTTTAGCGTCTCGTGTTCAGGAAACCTACCGCAAAGGCTTATTGGTCGGGTTAGCCATGGCAGCAGTATCGATTCCTGTGATGCTGTTTCTATCACCGGCAATGATGGATTTCTTTACCGATGATGAATCAATCAGAAATACCGGTGCAGCTTATTTACGTGTCGATGCAATCGCGTTCTACGCCTATGTGGTGTTGTTTTTAAGCACGGCAAGCTTGCAGGCTATAAAGCAGCCTATGTTCCCAATGTATCTGGGCATAGCCCGTCAACTCGTGGTTCCTGTCACTATCAACTACATACTGATTGTTTTGTTTGATTATCCAATGATGTCCATTTTCTACACCATCATATCTGTTGTGGTTATCAGCGCTATATTCGCTCATTGGTATACTAAGCGGCAGCTTGGCGCTATCGATGCGTCGACTACCTAGTTTTGCGTCAAAGCGTGACTAGTTGACCGTAGCATTGGGCTTCTCCAGCCGTCTAAACAGCATTGAAAGGGTAAAGCAAATAATAAAGTAGAACAAAGCCGTGGTAATCCACGCCTCAAAAATGGCGCGAGTTGACGCAACCAGCTCAACCGTTTTGAATGTGAGTTCCTGTACCGAGATAAGCGAGATAATTGAACTGTCTTTTATGAGTGAGATAAATTGATTTGCCATTGGCGGCACAACTTTTTTGAGTGCCTGCGGTAGTACGATAAACCGCAACTGATCTGGTTTACTCATTCCAATGGATTGAGCAGCTTCAATTTGTCCCTTACCCACAGATTGAATACCAGCTCTAACTATTTCCCCCACAAATGCACTTTCAAATAACGCAAGCACAACCACACCGGACACCAACGAAGGAAAACGGCGCATATCCCCAAAGAAAAACTCCCATACACCGTTATCGTCCTGACGTGCGATCGACCTGGCCCAGCCTTCAATGTTGAAAGCGGTAACCAGCTGCTCCGAAAGGAAAAAGAAAAATATGAAAATAACAACAACGGGTGGAATATTACGAAGTACTTCAAGATAGGTTCTGGCAATCATACGAACAGCCAAATTGTTCGCACACCTGGCTACCCCCAAAATGACACCTAATATCAATGCAAGAATACTGGCATAAATGCTAACCCGAATTGTGGTGATGAGGCCCTGTAGTAGAAGATTGGCTACCCAGGTTTGTTTCTCTGTGTCCCAGCGAACAATGTAATTTGGGATGATATCCCAGCGCCACTTGTAATTTAAGGTGCCTTCGATGCGATACCAGATAATGCCAATGAACAACAGCACAATAGCCAGAAGCACGTAGTCCAGCCAATGCAGTTTTCTGGTTTTATTTTTCACGGGTGTGGATGGTTAACGGCAACACATTTGCAAGTAAGTCGGCGACTGAGTTAGCAAACAAGTCACAGCCGAGACGAGAACGACAACCTTATGTCCACGTCTCGGTGCGCTGTGCAAGATTTTTACTCTTCAGGAACCATGCTGGACCACTCGTCACCACGGAACCAATAGTCGTGACGCTCCTTTAACCAGCCGTTTTTATTGTGCATGTTGATCCAGTTATTGAAAAAATTCAGGGCATCAGGGTCGCCCTTGCGTATGCCAAATGCTTCACCCGTGGCGGAGAACGCCGTATCAAATGGAACATTGAGCACATCCGGGTAACGCCTTGCTTCACTCGATGGCGTTGGTTCAGAGGCCATCGTCGCGTGCGCTTTCCCATTCAGAACTTCCTGAGTTGACGCACCATCTTCATCAAATAACAACAGCTTGGCTTTGGGAAACATTTGTGGAATTAGCGCTGCCGGTGTTGCACCACGACGCGCGGCAAACGTGACATCTTCAGAGTTGTAGTCTTCAATGCTGGTTAAATCAGCAGTCATTTTTGTGTTAGCTAAAATGGTCAACCCAGAGTAAGCATACGGGTCAGTAAAGTTGATGGTCAGGTTTCGCTGTGGGGTGGTGGTCATACCGCTGATGATTGCATCAAACTTGCCACTCACCAGCGCTGGAATAATGCCATCCCACGCCGTTGGAATAAACTCTGCCTCAACACCCATATCTTCAGCCAGCTTTCTGCCAACGTCTAATTCAAAGCCGATGAGTTCACCGTTTTTGTCTCGCATGGACCAAGGCTTGAATATCGACAGCCCTATCTTGATAGCCCCCCGCTTTTTTATAGTCTCTATAGCGCTTTCGGAAGACAGCTCTTTACTGGCCTGCTGCGCCATCGCCGACATGGTAAATCCAAATGCCACCAGTAGCAGCACAGCGCTCGTAATGGTACTTGTATTGATCCTGATTCGTTTTGTTAATTTCAACATAATTCCCCTTAGGCTATTTAATAATCAAATTTTAACTACTACAGTCAAACTACTAACCAAGACATTTAAATCTTCCAAATCCTAACGCTGTAATGGCTCATGTGACTTCATAGCGCCGCTCAACGTATGAAATACCCACCGACAATATCAACGTTACAACCAAATACACAGCTGCGATCGTAAACCAGACCTCAAAACTCATGTAGGTGTCTGAAATGATATTTCGCCCAATGGTCGTCAATTCTGCCACTGCGATAACACTGACGATGGCCGAACTTTTAATCATATTGACCACTTCACCTGTCAACGGTGGAAGCATAAAGCGAATGGATTGCGGCAATATTATGTATCGATAGAGTTGCCCTTTGGACATACCAATCGATTTTGCACCCTCCCACTGGCCTGCCGGCACGGCATTGATTCCCGCTCTGAAAATTTCAGAGACCATAGCGCCGTGATAGACCCCCAGACATAATATACTCGCAACATAGCGATCCAGATCAAAGATCGGCCCAAGCACGTAGTAAAAAAGATACAACAATACCAACAATGGTGTGTTGCGAACAATTTCGAGGAACACCACCGCCAGCGCTCCACCGACTAACAAACCCGATAGTCTTAAGAGCGCAACCACCATCCCCAAGACCACGGCGAACAAAAATGCCAGCGAGGAAATCTCAACGGTTTTAACTAGTCCGAGTGCAATCTCTCCCCACTGAAAACCGTCATCGGTTAAGGTGAAGAAATATTTTGGTATTCGATACCATTGCCAGTTGTACCCCATGGCTTGTGCACCGTTGTAGGCCGACATAATTATCGCGCCGACGACAACAAAATATATCAAAACACTAACAGGGACAGAGGAGAAAAAACGCGACAAAGCCGGCGCTTGAGGAGGTGCATACTTGGCGGTCGAATTACTCACGCCTAGTGGACTAAAATCTGCTGCAAGAACTCCTGACAACGCTCGGTCTCAGGTGCGGTGAAAAACCGTTCGGGTGGCGCTGTCTCAACAATCTCACCCTCATCCATAAACACCATCTTATCAGCGACTTTTCTTGCGAAGCCCATCTCATGGGTGACACACACCATAGTCATACCACCACTTTCGGCCAAATCAATCATCACTTCCAAAACTTCATTAATCATTTCCGGATCAAGTGCGGATGTGGGTTCGTCAAACAACATGATTCGTGTTTCCATGCAAAGAGAACGGGCGATCGCCACGCGCTGTTGCTGTCCGCCGGATAGCTGACTAGGGTATTTGTCGGCTTGCTCTGGAATGTGCACCCGTTCAAGATAAGTTCGCGCGTTATCTTCGGCTTCCTGTTTTGATTTTTTTCGCACCCGAACAGGGCCAATCGTCAAGTTTTCCAAAACAGTAAGATGCGGAAACAGATTAAACTGTTGAAACACCATGCCCACTTCTTGTCGCAAGGTGCGTATTTCTCGTGAGCCTTCATATACTTCGATACCGTCTACGACCAGTTTTCCGGCATCATGAATTTCAAGGCCGTTGAAGCAGCGTATCAAGGTCGATTTCCCCGAACCCGAGGGGCCACAAATAACCACACGTTCGCCTTGCGCGACCGAAAAATTGATGTTTTTCAGGGCCTGAAACTTACCGTAAAACTTATCCAGGTTGGATGCTTCGATCATCGGCTGTTGATTGCTCATACACCCCAACCATAACAGATCGGGTCCACTGATGACTGCCTGGCAAAAGGCAATGCGTTACACATAATATTTATGATTGGGCATATATGGCTGAACATATTCGATTGAACATATTTGTTTGAACTTATAGGACTGAACGCATATAACTGAACTTATATAACTGACCTTGGATGACTAAGAATACACCAACCAAGAACTACAGCTTAGCCTTGTCACACAATTCCAACAGCTCTGGGTACACGCCAGGGCATGCCGTTAGCACTCTTCCACCCGATGTGAGCATGGTGCTCATATCAAACTGCTCAACCACACCACCGGCTTCTTCGATTAAATGCAGGGCAGCAATGCAATCCCACGCGTTCATGTGTTGTTCACAATACCCGAGCAACCGACCTGCAGCTACGTAGCACAACATCAGCGCACCAGAACCACACCGATAATAAATGCCGCCCGCATTCATTATGCTGGTCAGCACATCGATAGTGGGTTGCACTGAAACGCGTGCAGAGTACCCCACGGCAACCGAGCCCTCGTCCAAACGGTTTGTAGTAGATACAGACAAGGGTCGATTGTTCAGTGTTGCGCCTTGTCCTTTAACAGCCAGATAAGTTTCATCGGCAATCGGATCGATGATTATGCTTAACACCACCTTATCCTCATACACACAGGCCAAGACCACACACCAGCCGGGCATACCTGCCACAAAACTTGATGTGCCGTCGATTGGATCAATAACCCAGGTGTAACCCGAACTTGACTCAATTCGACCATGCTCCTCACCAACAATGCCATCGTCAGGAAACAAGCCACTCAGTGCGTCACGAATTTGGGTCTCTACGCCTTTATCTGCATCAGACACTAAATCTTGCTTGCCTTTGGCTTCGATTACTAGCTTATCGATATCCGAAAAATACTGTTTTGCGCTTTGCGATGCAGCTTGAACTATCTCAAGTCCTATGTCGCGTCGACTGACTAGATCATCCTGCATGCTTTCGGTTCCATTTTTGAAGTGTAAGTTTAAGAAAATATTTGTTTTCTAACATTTTTTTCGACAAGCCAAGGATACAGTCGGTTAGACAGCAATCAATACAGGGCCTTTTTTGGCAAAGCCCACACCCACAGAATCACCTGGACTAAATTCGCTTTCCACGTCGGCAACGACAAACAATTCACCAACCGAAGTTGCTACTTTAAATTCTATATGGCTGCCTGCATAGGTAGCCTTAAGAATGGTGCCTGCCATGGTGTTTGGCGTCTTGGCCGGCATGATGCGAATTCGTCCGGGCCTTATAGCCACACGTACCGCACCCTCTGGATGATTTCCGTCAGCTACTTGAAAGCGCAGTTGGTCCACAGCCACCGTCGCTACTCTACCACCTTCATTGTTTTCGACAGACTCCACGCGCCCATCAAACAGATTAGCTTCTCCGATAAAATCTGCCACAAACTCATCTTTGGGTGTGTCGTACAGCTCGCGTGGTGTTCCTATTTGCGCAATCGTGGCGTTGTTCATCACGATAATACGATCAGACACGGCCAGTGCTTCCTCTTGATCGTGTGTGACATAAACCACCGTCAACCCCAGACTTGTTTGTATATCACGAATATCTTCTCTGACCTGACGGCGAAGCTTGGCATCCAGGTTGGACAGCGGCTCATCAAATAACAGAACCTGTGGTTCCAGTACCAATGCTCTTGCTACCGCCACACGCTGTTGTTGTCCACCTGATAGTTCATTAGGCAACCTGCCGCCATAGCCGTTTAGTCCAACCAGATCCAGGCCTCGATTAGCACGATCACGCACCTCATCTTTTTTAAGGTTGTTCATTCGCAATCCGTACGACACGTTATCGATGACCGACATGTGCGGAAACAAAGCATAGGACTGAAAAACCATCGACACATCACGATCTGTGGCAGGTAGCGCGGTAACATCGGTATCACCGATGATGATTTGACCGCTAGTTGCCATCTCAAGGCCTGCGATCATGCGCAAAGTAGTCGTTTTGCCACAGCCCGACGGGCCTAACAATGTGACAAGCTCACCGGCCTGAACATGTATGGATACATTATCAACTGCGGTGACATCTTTGCCGTACACCTTGGTCACATTTTCAAACTGGACAGATGCGGCGTTGGTACCTGCTTGTATATTAGTCATTGTGATGTTTTACCAGTTAGCACCCGATGCTGCTGAGCGAGTACCCGTAATACTTTTGTTAATAACAAACTGCATAATCCCCACGACCAACAGCATGACTACAATCAACATACTGGAGTATGCGATTGCAATTCCGTAGTCGTTGTTTTCGACGCGACCAATAATGTAGCTAGTGGCCATATTGTATTCGGCACTAACCAGAAAAATCACCGCACTGATTGCCGTCATCGCTCTTACAAAGCTGAATACCATTGCCGCCAATATGGCAGGCCGCATCAATGGCAAAATGATTTTTGTAAAGGTTTGCCATGTGCTGGCACCAAGGGTAAGCGATGCCTCGTCAAGGCTTTTATCCAATTGGGACATAGACGCGATGCCAGCGCGTACACCAACAGGCATATTGCGAAAGATAAAGCTGATCACCAGTATTGCACCTGTACCGGTAAGCTCTATTGGCGGTACATTAAACGCAAGAATGTAACTGACCCCGATAACCGTACCTGGGATTGCAAAACTGAGCATAGTGCCAAATTCAAACGCATTTTTGCCGGCAAAGTTTTGCCGCACTAACAACCAGGCCGTTAGCAATCCGAGGATAGCTGTCAATGGCGCAGCGGTTGCCGCAATTTTCAGCGTTGTAAAAAATGAGTCCCAGGCTGAACCCTTGAAATGGATACCAAAGTCATTAACACCCACCGCAAACGCATCAATGTAATGCTTGAATGTAAGCGTGTTATTGAGTCCCCATGTTTCCACAAACCCACCGTACAAAATCATGCCGTATACCGTGGCCGTAAACACAGTCCATATACCGGCTATTACATAACAAGGAAGTAGCACACGCTTGGGCATCATCACATGAGCACCAGAATCACCCTTGCCTGTTTTTGTTGTGTAAGACTTTTTCCCTAACCATCGCCTCTGTGCGTAAAAGGCTGACAGGGTAAATATCAACAAGGCAATAGCCAGCACTGCCGCCATACCCTGATCGTTTTGCGCACCCACAATGGCAAAGAATATTTCAGTGGACAACACGTCGTAATTGCCACCCAATACGAGCGGATTACCAAAATCAGCCATGCTTTCGATAAAACCCAACAAAAAAGCATTAGCCAAGCCCGGGCGCATGAGCGGCAAAGATACTGTTTTGAAGGTTTGCCATCTGCTGGCACGCAGTGTTTGTGACGCCTCTTCCATTGAAGGGCTAACGCCTTCCACCACACCAATTAAAACCAGAAACGCAATAGGTGTAAATGAGAGCAGTTGCGCCAGAAAAATACCCGGTAAACCGTATATCCAACGGGTCGGTTGTAGCTCAAATATATCAGCAACAAACCGTGTGACAGAACCGGATAAACCAAACAATAAAATAATAGCCAAACCAATGACAAATGGCGGAGTAATGATCGGTAGCACGGTCATGGCCCGCAAAAACTTGCCGAGTTTAAAACCTGATCGGGTTGCCACCAACGCAAATACCAATCCCAGAACGGTAGTCGACAGGCCGACCAGCACCGCTAAAAACAAAGAGTTCCAGGCAACACCACAGCGCGTACCGCCCTGCAAACAACCTAAACCCCAGATCTTGTTTTCAAAAAACTTCGCCGTAAAAATACTCAGCGAGTAAACACCATCGTTGTCGCGCACTGCGCTGGAGAGCATCTGCACAATTGGGAAAAAGATAAACACAGTCACCATGGCAACGATCAACCCAATCGCACCAACGACAAACACGTCACCGTTTACAGCACCCCTGCCAGCGATTCCCGTACTCAGATAAAACAGGAATGTGCCAAACAACAATAGGCCACCGAAACCCATTCCAAACTGGCGATCATCGAGAGGTCCAAAGAGCTGGGTTAGTGCGTCGAAATTCCAACCGCGTAAACCTATTCCCAAGCCTTGAATGGCAAGCCACGCCAAGCCAGCAACGCCGGCAAGAATCAATACATTGCTGCGTTGCTTGGTGTTGTGTTTTAGAAAGCCGCTCACAAGCGGTAGCAATAAAAAGAAGGGTAATGGTGCGAGCCACAGCTTCTCGCCCTGGGCAATTAAAAAAGCCGCCGGCGCATAGTCGGTATCGAATGGGTAGCCATCGAACAACCACTCGAACCCAAAAAATCCGTCGACTAGCATATACCAGGGCAGCAGGCAGTAGGCGATAACGCCAAGAATCAACCACATGAGCACGGTTTTGCTCAACTTGTCGCCCTTATACAATTAGTTGCTTAAAGAATGAAAGGCCAGACGAGAACCGTCTGGCCCAGTTACATTGAAAGTACAACGAAGCACTGTGAATTACTGAGGAAGTGTTGATACCTCGTCATCCCACTTTTTGAGCAAACGCTTACGCTCAGCAGAAGATCCATACTTTTCAAAATCATAGTCAATCAGTTTAATACTGGAAAGATCTGGCGCCATTGGTGAGGCTACCGCAGACTTGTTAGACATCACCTGAAACGACTTCACTTCCACTGCTCGAGACTGTACATCAGCTGTTAAAGCCCAGTCGTAAAACTTACGTGCGCTTTCGGGATTACGGCCACCTTTGATGATAGTCATACCACCTACTTCGTAGCCTGTGCCCTCACACGGAGCAACTACTTTGACAGGAAAACCCGAAGCAGCTTGTGCAACCGCATCGTGCATAAAAACGATACCGATCGTGTTTTCACCCCGACCAGCGGCTTTAATAGGCGCAGAACCAGACTTGGTGTATTGATTGATGTTTTTATGCAAACCCTTCATGAATTCAAAACCTTCTTCTTCGCCGAAGAGCTGAACAATAGTGGCAAGCGTTGTATAAGCGGTACCAGAAGAATTAGGGTTGGCCATTTGAACATGCCCTTTATACTCAGGCTTTAATAAATCTTTCCAGCAAGCAGGTTCTGGCAAGTTGTTGGCCTTTAATAATTCTTCGTTGTAGCCGTAGCCCAAGGCACCAGAATAAATACCAATGGTCTGGTTATTGCCAGACTCAGCCTGCCGAATAGCCCAATCGTTTTGTTCTCCACGCATGGGAGAAATGTATTCCTCAGCAAGACCTTCTTCGGTTGCCTGCAGATGCGGATCGCCCGTGCCACCCCACCAGATATCGCCTTTCGGGTTACTGGACTCTGCCTTTATTTGTGCCAGCGTTTCGCCTGAGCTTTTGCGCGTCATGCTGACCTTTATGCCAGTAGCTTCTTCAAAGCTTGTGGCCATTAATTCGCACCAGTCAGGATCAGCACTGCAATAGTAGGTCAGTTTTTCAGCAGCCTGCGCAGGCATGCTTAAGCTAGCAGCCAAAACCACGGGCGCAAGCAACAACGGCGATCGTTTTGTAATCATATTCCAACTCCTCCAAGTAATGAATAGTAAGCTCGTCTAGAGTGCCCGCGAAGGACATTGAATGCAAGTTTCAACTGCGGCTAAACACCAAACGTTTAAATAATTGGCCGAAATAGGGAATTTTTGTCTCTAAGTCATAACGCAATTTAGGCTCTACCGTACCTGCACTGATCTTTATTCTCCTTGCAAAACGCCCTGACTTTGAGCGTACGAGATGGGTGGGTACTTCGCCGGATTATCCTCACTGCAACAGCTCGGTATGCAGCTCATCACATAGTGAGGATTTGCGTTGAAGAAAAACGGAATGGAATAGCGTGATTCTGTGCTGGTGTTGTTATTAGCAAAGTGCCGCGTACTTAAAAAGCGATCGTTACTCCATTGCTTTAACAGCTCACCGGTATTGACAATAAATCCGCCGTCAACCACGGGCGCGTTAACCCAAACTTGTCGACGCTCACTAAACACCGATAAACCCGGGTTGTCCTGCGCCAGTATGGTGCAGAATGAAGTGTCTACATGTGGCGCAATACCAAACGTGTTTTCTGGGTCAGCCTTCGTCGCTGGGTAGTGCGTCATGCGTAAACGATATAACGGTGTGTCGAACGCTTCAGCGAAAAAATCAGTATCGACACCCAGTGCTTTTGCATAGACAGGCAGCATACGTTTGCCCAGAGTTTCCATTTGCTTTGCATAGTGTTCAACAACGGGACGAAAATTTGGCAAGCTATTTTTATCAGGCCATTGGTTATCGTCCATGCCTAACTTATCATCGCACTTTAAAATAAACGCCTCATTAAGATTACCGGTGTCGCGCGCTGGCAGTTTGCGATTTTTAAAAGGCAGGTAACCCATACCACCCACAGGCCAATCTGGACGGTCCATCAAAATGGCTTTTTTACTTTCAATTGGAAGCTGATGGAATTGGCGAATTTGTTCGAACGTGGCATCGACATCTGACCAACTAATCTGATGCCCAACAATTGAGAAAAAACCAGTTTCCTCGCAGGCGACTCTAAGCTGCTCAGCAACATTTTCAAGTTCATGTTCGTCTTCACTTAAAAAATATGCCGCTAAATCAATAACCGGAATGTCATCTTCTTTGGCGTCTTCGGGCTTGGATGTATCCCATTGCTCCGATTCACTCTTTAGTGACTCTTCTTTGGCTTTTGCGTCGAAGTTGTTATTGGCTGATTGATTTTCTCTGGAGGTCATGATGTCAGGCTGTTGCTGTGCTGTTGAACAACCTTGATACTAACATCAGCGCTAAAACGCTGCTGTCACGGTTGACTTCCTCCCCGCCCTAAACGGCGGGGATTCCTACTGCTAGACGGCGATGCCCCGCCGCAAGAATGTTCTTGGCCGCATTGATATCGCGGTCATGCTCAGCTCCGCACTCTGAGCAAGTCCATTCTCTTATTCCAAGTCCTGCTCTACCTTTCGGACTGCTGACGGCTATTGACCCACAGCACGAACAAGATTGGGTGGAGAAAGCTTCGTCGATTTCTTCAAACACCACGCCTGCGTGATCGCATTTATATTCCAGCATGGTTTTGAGTGAGCCCCAGCCAGCATCCAAAACTGATTTTGCCATTTTGGTTTTGATTAGCTTTAAGCTCGATACGTTACCAACGAAGATCGCCGCATTCTCATCCACGAGTTTACGGCTGTATTTATGCAGACTGTCCTGCCTGCGGTACTTAATTTTTGCGTGTATCGATTTTGCTCGTGTTTTATTATTCGCGCGTTGCGCGATACCCAGCTTCGCTTCTAGTCGGCGGTACTCCCTCCCAGTGACGCCAGCACCGTTAGAGTCCGTTGCTGCTTCCTTGCAACCTAAATCAATACCAACTGCTTTGGTCCCAGCACTGGCAACCGATTCAATCTGCACGACGACATTGAAATACCATCTGCCTCGTGCATCCTCATTAAAGCTCGCCATGCGAAACGTGTAGTGAGACAAGCCGTAACTGTCCCATACGTTAAAATAGTGGCCATTGAAAAACACCTGCCCGTGTTTCCAACTAGCGGCCGCCGTGTTGATTGGTATCCAGCCCAGTGAGCGTCGAGCACCTCCAGAATTGCGCCAGCGCAACTTCGCTTTTTTAAACTGCTTTCGGCGAGTGACGTATTCCGAGGCGATGCATTGCAAAGTTTGACTGTGAAGCCCTAACTCTTTGCCAGCGCCCTTAGTGTATGGGTGGATATCGTAAGCGGATAGAAATCTACCCTGTTCTTTAATCGAGCGGGCACTGAGTTCATTGATGTAGTTCCAGACAAAATTCACTGCGCGAGCCATTTCGCTCAGCTGTTTGGCGTGCTTATCCTTGACGCGAACTTTTAGTGTTTTTGTCTTTTTCACGTCATTATTATACCATTGGTCTATGTAGCAAGCCCATCGAAGAAGTCCAGAAACGCTACTACCAATCAGCGTTGTGGAGCACCAGTTAATTTGCCGCCTCTTGCGGTGGTGCACCTATCCGGATCATCAGGCAATACGTTCAACAACAACAAACCCCAAAATAGTCGGCTTCGCCGACACGCTTACATCCCCGCGCTAAAGCACCGGGTTTTACGCGCTGTCTGATAAAACGAGAACCTAGAATAGATGGGTCATTAAGCTTCGCAATTATCATATGATAGAGTGGTATTTGTCGCCATTTTTGACTGGGAGGATACGATGAAAACGCACACGACATTAATGCGATCGGCCTATACAGCACTCAGCACTCTGTTGCTGCTATCAGCGTGTAGTAGTAGTGGTAGCGGCGATGATGCGTCTAATACGGAATCCGCCAACCTGCCCGGGCTTGCTATAAGCGGTTTGGGCAACAGGGATGCCGCAGACATTGCTAACCCGTGGCTTGCAACAATTCGAGCATTCAGGGTCGATTCCAGAACCCCCGGCACCGGCGATTTTAAGGTCTCTACTATTGAGTATAGCGACTCATACACCGTACAGGATTCCATCGACTGGTATGGGTCGCAAGTAGAGCTGGACACTTGTGAAATTACCGAGCCAGAAGACACGACTATCGGTATTGGCGATAGCGGCGGTTCCAACTCTGTACCCTATGTCAGCGCAGGCGAAAGTGTCGTTATCAATGCACCGAATGGCACTTGGTTTACGTTGAATGAAGGCGACACCGGTATCTATGAAGTAGATAACGAATTACCAGAGGCCATACCTGCGGGCGCAACCGTCTCAATACCCGGTTCAGTTTTTCCCTCCGTAGGAGCTATCCCTATTAACGAACCAGCAGCCCCAGTGCGCATTGCGCCAGATTTCGGACCCGTGTCAATTGTTTCGCAGTACCAATGGCAAGCCGCTGGCGGTGATGGTGTTTTTATGTCGCTGAGTTTTCTTGAGTACGACAGCACCGGCGATTTTGTCGATTTCGCCATCAGCTGCAATTTGGAAGACGACGGTGAATTCACACCACCGGATGATGTACTAACGGCTATCGCAAACACCACCAACACATTAGAAGTTCGCTATAACAGACGTGTGCGAACGCTTGCTTTAGTGGAAGGCGTGGTGGCTTATTCAAGAATCAGCGTGGCTGAGTAATTTAGTTTGCTGATCTAAATGTTTTTGTGTAAAAATGCCGCCCCGGTATCAGTTATCTCGTTAATCACCGGGACAGCGCTTTGGCCACTTAATATTCAGTATGTCAACACTGGCAACTTTTGCCGAGCTCTATTCTGGTTCCACCAACATAGTCAGAGTGTCTGCATACTGTCCTGGCGCTGCAGCATTAAAATCTGCAGCTGCAACAGTCAACAGGATAGTAGTATTCGGAACGTTCCCGCAGTTATCCAGCAAATTGTTACCTGTTAACCCATCAACCGAAACACCAGGCGTCATTGCAACTGGTACGGGCTCAAGCAACGTTGAAATTTGTATCTGATAGTCAAGAGTGTTAGCACCCGATACCATTTGAAAGCTTGTGTTATTTGAGTTAGCCGTAGAACCGGTAATATTAAAACCGCCGTTTGACGCAAATACACAAAAAAGTTCTGGCAGGCTGAGATCCAAATTTAAAGAAGCATGAGAGCCGAAGTCTACATCCTCCATGGCGGAAATCCGCACAGCGTCTTCTTTATTGATCAACACCTGAATTGAATCTGTAGAGGTATCGCCCAAGACTCCATCGGCAGTTGCTAACGTTGGTAGCAGCAGGGTCGCCGCTGTTAAGGCTACCAAACTTATCGGGCTTCTATTGTTTCTAGCTTGCATACTGTTTTTCGTCCATTGTGTGTCCAAGTAACCTCTATCGACCGTGGAAATCACGGTTTCAACCGGGGCGTTAAAACTGGGGAGTGGTTCTCCACGATCGGAGCGATTGGGCACCTAATTAGCAATTTCTACCACCTGTGTCACAACTACAGAATCTAGCCTTGCTGTTATTAGCAAGTCTTGGTCAGCAAGCCGATACGTCTTTTATGAATAATCTACTCAGCAATACGATAAAAATCTCAGCGACTTTGGCATTACTGATGTTGACATCAGTTGCCTCTGCGCAGCTGGAGGTCAGCAAAGGCACAATGGAGCTCACCGAATCCAGTCCTCGTACCACTCTGAGGCTGACCAATTCTGGTGCAGACACTCTTTATGTAAACCTGAATTTTGACCACTTACTGGACCCGGCTAACGATGAGTCTAAAAGAGAACCCATTGACCTGCTCAACAACCCAAAAATGCTGGTATTGCCTCAACAATTAGTATTGGAAGCCGGACAGACTAAACTAGTACGTGTTATTTCAGCGCACAGCAATGTGATCAGCGATCAAGTGTATAGATTGAATATCGTGCCTTTCGCAGGCAAACCCCTTCTTGATGCAAATGAAAATAAAAGCGTCGGAGTCAATATATTACTGGGCTATAGGTTGCTGGTGTTAGTGAGGCCCGAGACCATATCACCCAAAGTTGATTTTGATCGTAAAGTAGATTCAGTGGTTTTCCGCAATTCTGGTAACACCAGCGTTTTATTAAGAGAGATAGAAGCCTGCGTTGCGAACGATACAACGTGCGAGAAACTGTCGGCTAACCGCTTGTATCCGGGCGAAGTATTAGATATAAAACTACCCGGAAAGTTACGGTCGAGCGACTTAAAAATTAAAACCAGGCAGTCGGTTCAGTTTACCGAAAACATTGTCGAGTATTAGTAAACGAGGCTAAGAATAAGCAGGCGAGCGGGCCGCTCTCTTGCTTGTGCCTATAGCAGTTGGATTACACGCAGGCAGATCTACTGCAATCCGCTTGTTACAAGCAAATAAGCGGAGCCGAATTAACCACAATCTCTTTTCCATCAGCATCAGGAACTTTTACAGTGCAGCTGTCGTCATCACCCAGGTCAATATCCAAGGTGTCCCCGGCAATCACTTCCATTTGTACAACGCCATCGCTGTTTATAAAGTATGGCTGCCCCTGATATCGCACAACCTTGTCTGCAATGATGTCACCTTGTGAGTCGGTGAAGCGAGTAATCAGAACATAGCGCCCCTGCACATCTATTTGAAGCACGGCAACATTGCCTGGATGCAGAGAGACCACACGACTTGACGATTCAAAATCACCCAACACAATAGAATGCGGCAGCAGATCAATTCTATGCTCTTGAAACGGTGTTAGAGGTAAAAAGAACTTGGAACCAACGCTGCCCACAGCACGCTGAGCACCGTTGACTCTAATATCAAATTTACTGCCAGCCGGCTGACCATCAACATCAATAATAATACCGGCGCTCTGGCCTGTATTCCTGCCGACCGCTACTTTTTCAGGTGTTGCCGCAACTTGAGTGCCGAATGATGCTATCGTTCTGGTCTTATAACTGTCCGTAGATTCGTCGCCGAAAAGGTCGACGCCTACTCCGAGATCGTAGTACTGGTGCGCCAATCGCAAATCTGTTCCAGCAAAACTGCTGTTTTCACTTAGTCTTGTTCTAAATGCCACTGTAGTGTCTGTCACACCCAAGGGTGTAAAACCATCGACAGGGCCGTGTGTGACCTGATATCCAAGTGCCGGGTGCACTGGACCATCACCCTGTTTATCAAAAGACAGACTGGCTACGTGTTTAGTGTTTGGCTGGTTGAACGCCACGTCCAACTGAACACGCACTTCATCACCAGCATCGCTGGATATATAACTTGCACTAACTGCACTGCCTGCAGAAATAGCAGGAAGCTTTCTTCTTATCCGGGCTGTGTGCCTGCGACTATTCCGACCTTCAGTCAGTGACGATTGCGTGACCTTTTCTGCCGACAGGGCATAACTGTAGTCACCAGCTGTGTATCCCAAATGAATAGATCGGGTGAAGAAATCGTTACGAAACAATTTTGCAATTGATTCGTCATTATCAACATCATGATTAGAAGTAAATCTCGTTCCCTGAACTACTGCCCTAAAATTGTTTACGGTATAAGCGGCGCGTAAGGACTGACCGAATGCTGATTCGCTACCCACCAGCGCGCTTATTGAAAGTTCAGCAGTTGTACCTATTCGACTTAAACGCGCCTGAACAGTTTGCTCTGATGAAAAACTGGTAAGGGTGACGTCCAGACCAAAACTGGGAGACAGACGCTTTGCAATAGTGCCCGAAAGTAAAATATCATCTACTGTGTCGAACGTGTCCGCGTCAGTTATTCTCGGCTTGCCTGCGCTTAAACTGTATACAAGCTTATCTGGGGGTGGCAAGCTCAATTGTTTTGAATAAGTTTGTCTTATCGATTGCAAACCACTTGTGGAGTCTTGTATCCGAATTTCCAGCTCGTATGTCCCACCCGGCAAATTACGAGTATCAATTTGATGATTCCCCGAAGGTAACGATACGCTGTGTAGCAAAGTGTCATTAACAAATAATTGTACAACCGACGTACCGCCTAACGTGACAAAAACCGGGGTACTGTAAAGTTCACGAATATTCCTGTATCTATTGAAAGACGTGGTCCAGTCCGCACCGAGTAGCTCATTACTGAGTAAAAATTCTGATGATCCGTACCTGACGGTGCCCAATCTAAATTCATGCCGGTCAAATTGATGCCCAAAATACAAAGAATCTATTCGCCGCGTATCAGTTTGGTTACTAAAACTATCTTGCAAAAATAATCCACCGTTACCATAACTAACGGACCCAACCAACTGCCCATCAATAGTATTCGCGACGTCTTCCACCGATGCGTAAGTGGCTCGAACACCGGCTCTGGCACTGAACGGCGTAGAAGATGATGGGAAAAAGCGATCTCCCTGCCCGCTTTGATCATTACCCAAGCGGCCAACCAGGATATCAATTCGACTATCATCAAACTTTGGCAGCAATGCAAATTCGAAGGGTTGTTTAGTCTCACAGTTTAGAGGCTGCGCATCCACGACACACAAAGTGAGATCAGAAACCGGAAATTGTTCGGACAACAAAGATTCAAGATTCGAACGCGGCGCAATTTCTTGAAATGCAAGCTTGCTTGCAACTAATAACGGGTCTGCGAATCGATAACTATCTCCATCAATAAAGACTCGAGCATTAATAATGTTCTCACCCTCAAAGTACAGCGATACAGCATCAGACTCGCGCGCGGCAAGTTGCTCAAAACCTGGGGGAACATCATTTGAAAAGCGTTTGTTCGATGGCAAGATTTCAGCTGCGTTTTTTTCCGAACCTGTTATGCCTGGCGATACCTGCGCGAAACCATCGGCTTCGCCCAAGGGCCGGTGCACCAGCGATAGCACGGTCCAACTGCAACTGACAACACCGCCTGGTAAACAATCCGGATTCAGGGCATCGTTTAGTGCCTGCAGTGCTTTGACGTCAAGATCAGTGAGCACAAATTTTCCGTTTTCGTCAAGAGATGAGGACAGCAGATCGGCCTGAGCGGTTGTATGTGCAGAGCTAAGCCCCACCATAACAATGCCAGTCCACAATCCGGAGCGTCCGATAATTTGCGTACGTTTTTTTACGCGAAACTTGTTCAACTGACTGTATTTTGCGGGTGCTCGTTTGATACGTGATTTTACCAGAGCCTACTTTGCTAAGATCAAGAAATGCACAGTCAATTCACTGGCGCTTGCTCACCTGATTTAGAACCGGGCTGCGACTTCCGATTGCAGTCGATTTATTGAGGCGCCTGGAGCACGGCCAAGTCCGGTTAGCAGTCAGTACCGACCCGGAATTTGAAACCAAGTAAAATGCAACCAGCTTGTACGCAAACAGGAGATATAATGAACAAAGCGTTAGACGGACTAAAAGTCGATTCGTGTGTGCTGCCTTTTCTACCTATGCTCTATGTCGCCTGGTCAGATGAGGTTATCTCTCCAACGCAAATTCGCAGTATTGAAAAGGTTCTAAGCACCAGCAAGTGCCTGCAACCTGATCAGAGTCAGTTGATCAAACAGTGGCTCGACCCGACAAACCCGCCGTCGCCGAGTGAACTGCAGAGTTGGTTGTCCTACATACGTGACAATAGCAGCGAACTATCCATCAATGAGCGCTGCTCTCTTGCAAAACTGGGTGCCTCCCTGGTGGACGGTGATACGCTGCCCGATAATTGCCCAACCGTAAATGCGCTAAACGAAATTGAAACAGAACTAGACGTTCTGGGCGAGGAGGCAACAGCAGAAATGCTGGGCATGCAAGCAGTGGTTGCAGACAAGCCGGTGCAGAAGAACGTTGATGTCGAAGCCCTCAATGTGTACCTGGATGGAAAACACGCAGCTCTTCGCAATCGTGTTCGTCAATTTTTCCTCGACCCAAAGTTATCGTTAGATCGCATACCCGAAAATAAAGACGCCTATCGCGAGCTGATTTTCGAATGGTGCGAATTAGCCGCCCAGCAAGGCTGGGGCGCGTTGGCTTTTCCAGAACACGCTGGTGGTAAGAACGACGTGGAACTGTACATGGCCGTGTTTGAAGAACTGGGCTACCACGATTTATCGCTAACCATTAAGTTTGGGGTGCAATTTGGCTTATGGGGTGGCAGCGTTTATTGGCTGGGTACAGAGAAACATCATCACAAATACCTTAAAGACATCGGCACGCTGGCGTTGCCTGGCAGTTTTGCTATGACAGAAGGCGGGCATGGCAGCAATGTGCGCGATATTGAAACCACCGCTACATTCGACGCCGATAAAGATGCTTTCATCTTGCACACACCAAATGAACTGGCACGCAAGGAATATATCGGTAACGCTGCAGTTCACGCAAAGGCTGCCACAGTTTTTGCCCAGCTCGTGACCAATGGAGAATCACACGGCGTGCATGCTTTTGTTGTGCCACTGCGAGATAGCAGTGGAACACTGGAAGGCATCCGCATTGAGGACAATGGTCGCAAGCTCGGCCTGAACGGTGTTGACAACGGCCGCATCTGGTTTACCCATGTTGAAGTACCACGAGAAAACTTATTGGATAAATTTGGTTCAGTCGACGCGGAAGGAAACTATTCAAGCCCTATTACCAGTCAAAGCAAACGCTTCTTCACCATGCTTGGGACGCTTGTTGGAGGGCGTGTAGCCGTGCCTTATGCAGGTTTAAGTGCAGCGAAACTTGGATTAACTATCGCTATAAAATACGCAGACAAGCGCACACAATTTGGCCCTGCAGGCGGCGATGAAATCAGTATCCTTGACTACACCACACACCAACGCAGACTCATGCCACTGCTGGCGCGAGCCTACGCGTTTCACTTTGGTCAACAATACAGCCTGGGTCGTTATGTCAACAAGACCGAAGAAGATGGTCAGGAAGTCGAAGCGGTTGCTGCTGGCATGAAGTCTCTGTGCACCTGGTTCACCACGGCAGCATTACAAGAGTGTCGCGAAGCTTGCGGAGGCAACGGGTATTTGTGGGAAAACCGTTTTGCCGACCTGAAAGCCGACTCTGAAATATTCACCACTTTCGAAGGCGATAACACGGTACTACTGCAACTGGTTGCCAAGACACGCTTGTCACAGTTTAAAGAAAGCTTTGGCAACATGGGGTTTGTTAGCACCATGCGCTTTGTATCAGATATAGCAAGCACGACAATAAGTGAATTGAACCCAGTCATCACCCGTAACGTTGATCGAGATCATTTACTCAGCCGTAGCTTTTATACCGCGGCTTTTCAATATCGCGAGTCTTACTTGTTGCGACTGGTTGCACAGCGATTAAGAAAGCGCGTGAAGAGCGGTATGGATTCCTTCGATGCAGTTCTCGAATGTCAACCCATGATGGTAGATATGGGAAGAGCTTATATTGAGCGACTTGTGCTTGAACAATTTGTAGAAGGTGTAGACGCTGCCGACGAATCAATTCAACAAGCATTGCTCATGTTAGAGAGACTGTACGCACTGTCTATGATAGAGGAGCACAAAGGCTGGTACCTGGAAAATGGCTATATTGAGGGCCGCAAGGCTGTCTATATTTCCAAGATGGTTGACGAGTTATGCCTTACAACCAGAGCAGATAGTATAGAGCTTGTTGATGCTTTTGGCATTCCGAATGGACTCATCAAGGCACCTATAGCTATTGAGTATCCTTATACATAGGCAGCTGATCGGCTGCCCGGTCTGAAACTCGCAGCCAACCCCGGCAATAATAAACTACTGCCGGGGTTTGGCCGCTTCGGCACGCTTGCTCAGTCTTTAAAACAGTGCCAATAAAAGAGGCGTTCACAGCTCATGGCTGACCATCCAGTTGCAGCGTTTCGTGATTGATGGATTCATTTCCACCACCACGAGTCGTGTTGCCGGAAACAACGTGAATCTTATCGCCTAACACTACAGCACCCCCACTGTGACGACCTTCGAGTAACGGTTGTAACTGACGCCATTTACCAGTAGACACGTTGAGTGCTTCGACGTCTCGATGCGCATCCGCTGAGCCCAGTGTTTCACCACCAATAACAACAACTTCATTACCCACGGTAACAGTCATCGTGCCGGCTCGCTCAGTTGGAATATCATCAGCAAGGTTCTGCCACTGACCCGTTGCAAAATTAAATATATCGGTTTTAGCCTCCGTTGCTCCCCAGACATTCGGGTGCGCAGTGCGACGACCACCTGCAACCACAAGCTTGTCACCAACCACAGCTATCGTTACATGGTCGCGAGCATGAGGAGCGTCTGGCATAACCGTCCATTTGTTGTTCGCAGGATTGTATTCATCGAACCAGTTTACTGAAGGTCCGGAGTGACCGTTGGTATTACCACCAACCAGATATATTCTGCCGTTATAAGCAGCAGCGCCAACTGACCCTCTGCGTCTGTTTACCGGAATTGCAGCACCCTTTGTCCAGGTATGATTAGACGTATCAAAAACATAAATATGTTCAAGTGGCAGCTCGGTCGGATAGTTGTCATCTTTCAAGGCCCCGATGACATAAACCTTATTGCCCAGTACAACCGGTTGAAAATGATTCATACGAACCGGTGCGGTACCGTGGTTAGTCCAAATGTTAGTCGTTTCGCTGAACGACTGTACCGGGCGATTACCACGACCACCCATAACATAGAAGGTGTCGTTACTGACAGCAACAGCACCGGCTTCATGCCTGCCTGCTACAGCGCTGCCATTGGCCGTTTGAACCATCTCCCAGGCTCTGCTGGCGTTGGCTAGCAACCCGGAGGTGTCGCCAGTATTATTTGTGTTTCCGGCTGAAGAACCGTCATTGTCATTAGACGTATTGCCGTTGGTAGAGTCGTTCGCAGCCACAATACCGTTACCACTGGGCACATAGCTCGCATCAGCTGTAACAATAAATTTATCGATGGCCAGGCCATCTTCACGCATCCAGAAATTGACGGTATGAATCCCGGCACTCGGCACGTTGATCCGGGCTGGTTGCCCGTCTCTTGTTCGATTAGACCAATGCCACCCGGCAGCAAAACCGTCGATCTTGTCAGCGGTGCTTGATAACACGCCATTGATCCCAGCGTGAACACTGTCATTTTGCCCTGCACCGTTCGACATTTCATCTCCCCAACCACGGACCCATATGTAATGAATGCCAGCCTGCATAAAGTTAACCGGATAACTCATCATAGGGCTTCCAGCTGAACCGTTTTTCAGGGCACCTTTATCGGGTGTCGTTATCATAGAAGCGTTACCACTGGCACCAGCAAGATTCGCAGCAACCCATTGGTGTGTTGGCGTACCCGATTTAGTAAAGTAATCTTCCGCTTCTACCGCGACAGCTCCAGAGCCGTTTTGATTCGATGTATTATTATTTGATACCGCATTAACAACCACATTCAAACTGTCGGAGGCCGTTAGTGCACCATCATTAGCAGTGAGTTTCAGAACATAGTTTCCTGCAACACTAAAAGTCGCCGTTGTAGAAACACTGCTCGCATTGGCAAACGAAACAGTCCCAGGTCCGGATTGTTTGCTCCATAACGTCTGCAAAGACGCGGTGGGTGTACTGTCATCACTGACCGCACCAGCCAAACTTACACTGGCATTTGCCATGATCGACGCACCAGGCCCTGCATCAACTACCGGAGCCGAGTTTGTCGCAGTATTTGAGCCCGAATTGGTTTGCGTACTACTAGTACCTTGTCCAGTCGGAGTGAAAGACGCAGCTTTAGACAGAATAATTTTATCTACAACAAAACCATCTTCGCGCATCCATAAATTAAAACTATGCGTGCCTGCACTGGGCACCGAAATTTTAGCTGAGACGCCATCCCGGGTTCTATTGGACCAATGCCACCCGGCAGGAAAACCGTCGATCTTATCAGCCGTGGCAGACAACACACCATTCAAGCCAGCGTGAATGCTGTCGTTAGTACCCAGGCCATTTGCATTCTCATCACCCCAACCTCTAATCCACACATGGTAAATACCAGCCGCATCGAAATTGACAGAATAAGACAATGAAGGACTGCCACTAGCAGAGGATTTCAGAACACCTTTATTCGGTGTGGTAGTCATGGAACCTGAGCCACTGGCAGCAGCGAAATTAGCGGCAACCCATTGTTGGTTCGCAGCAGCAGTTTTACTTTGATAGTTTTCTGCTTCAATAGCAATCAGATCACTACCACTGGTGGATTGATTTCCGGTCGATGTGCCCGTATTGCCCGAATTATTACTAGCGGGCTGTACAACAACGGTAACGCTGTCCGAATCAGATGCACTGCCATCGCTTGCTGTGAGTTTTAGTACGTAAGTACCAGCTGTAGAAAATACAGCCGTGGTTGCCAGCGTTGTTGACTGAGAAAAGCTGACGCTGCCCGGACCGGAAAACTTGGTCCACTGAAAATTCAGTGTGTCGTTAGGTAAACCATCATCACTGGCCTGACCCTGCAGACTGAATGCGGTACCCACCACAGCCGAACCGTTCGCGTTTGCTGACACAGTCGGTGCCTGGTTGGACGCGGTATTCGTATTGGTGTTCGATTGATTTCCCCCAGGCCCTGAACCCTGCGGGACATAACTGGCGTTGTTCACGAGAAGCAGTTTATCAACGGCTAACCCATCTTCACGCATCCATAAATTGACGGTGTGCGTTCCTGCTGAAGGAATTTGTAACACAGCCGGAGCCCCGTCGCGAGTCCGTTTTGACCAATTCCAACCAGCCGGAAAACCGTCGATTTTGTCGGCAGTAGACGCGAGTGAGCCGTTTAAGCCTGCATGCAGACTGTCATTGACACCTTGTCCACTGGCATTTTCATCCCCCCAGCCACGTATCCATAGTTGATAGCTTCCGGCTATCGGAAATTGAATATTGTAAGACAACATGGGACTGCCATTTGCACCTGGCTTTAGTGCTCCCGAATCAGGTGTTGTTTTCATCGAGTTGCCACCACTTGCGTTGGGCAGTGAAGCATTTATCCATTGGTGTGTTGCGGTGCTTGTTCGGCCGTTAAACGATTCGGCTTCAACAGTGACAATGGTCTCGTTGCCTGGCTCTGGTTCTGGTTCTGGATGAATCACTAACGGTACTTCAGGTTCTGGTTGGGTTGTTGGTGGATCATTGTCAACCAAAATAGATCGTACCGTGTCAGTTGCTTTTGCAGCGCTTGGAGCGCCACCGCCAGCCACAATCAAACGACCGTCTATAATTCTTGCAATAGGAGCAACCAGACTTTCAGGCAGCGTTTTAAACGTGCTCCACTGATTAGCACGTGGGTTGTACTTCAACACTTTATTCTTACCAATATTCTCACCACCAGTGGTGTAGATATCGCCTTTATAAACAAACGTGCCTGGCTCCGAGTGCGAATTTATGCCAGGCATGTCAGCCTTCTTCGTCCACTTATTGTTACCTGGGTTAAAGGCATGAACCAAGGCTGAATCATTGGTTCTCTTACCGGGACAAGCATCGTGTCCAAACTGACCACCCATAACATAGATGATGTTATCCACAACCGCTGTTGAAAAGTGATTTCGAGGAGTGGGAATGCCGGCCGATGCCGTAATGTTTTTCCAGCCGGCAGCCGGTTTACCCAAGTCGTAAACAAAGTGTGAGTTCACATCACAACTGGCATTTGCATCAATGCCACCAATCCAGTGAATTTTGTTGTTAACCAACGCCGCTCCACCCGCAGCACTTGGTTTGGGTAGATCCGGACCTCGGCGCCAATTGTGAGTATTTAAATTGAAAATCCAGACCTTGTTTGAAACACGACCAGGGTGACTGCCAATGCGACCACCAATGATCCAAACCTCTGTACCCACTCTTACTGCACCGTTATGCGTGACAGCCGTACCATTCAAGGTAGAGCTGGAAGCAACGATGTTCCACTTTTTAGTAGTGGCGTTGTATTTCTCTACAGAATTCGCGATCTTTATGCCAGGCTTAAAACCGTTGAATACATAAATGTCATCACGATAGTCAATCGTGGTCGCCTCAACGCGAGCCACTTTCATATCTGATTGAGTGTTCCAGCTTTGAGCAGATGCGTTACCCGCAAAAACGCTTGAGACTACTAACAGGGCAAGTTGTACAACGGAGAGGTGAGCTGTAATTTTCACGGTTTTCAGCCTTATTTTTATTATTTAACAGGCATTTTCCCTCAGCTGAAATCCGCATTCAATCAAATGTGAAAAAACTTGAGAACCCCTTAAAGTAAAGAGCATTATTAGTGAAACAAATGTGAAGCGGTGGTCGCAAATGACGAATATCGTTGTTATAACAAGCTTTTTATTTTACAAAAAAGCGTTAAGCGAATCACAGCACTTGCGTGAATTTGTGCACAGCAGAGTCGATTACTGATCAGCGCAGATGCAAAAAATTATAGGCATCGCTTTGTATTGAAGAGCACATCCAGGCGCATTGTTTGCGTCTGAGTTTTGGGATTTTGTATCCTGTGTTTTTCTCAAGGTACCCGAAGGTCAGTGAATCGTTCACCGTCGGTCCTAATATCAATCGCTACACTTACCAATCACTTAGCGCACAGCTAAATGACGTCGCATGTTTTAACCAATTAGACGGGCAAGCTTGTCGAATTGATAAAATGGTCTAGCGAACTTAAGGTCTATTAATCTTTCCTAGTTGACCAAAAAAAACATCAAGCCCAACCTCGCCCGTACGATCTATGTTGTGCGGCAGAAGTATTGGTTTAGACAGAAACTGTCTTTTCTTCATTAGTGTGCTGGTTGCAGAATGGAATTCAGCCAATGTGGATTTCTGTCCTTGATCAGCAATACCTGGTGTAAACCAAGCAGAACTTCTAAAAGCTGTCGGTAAAGGCGCCATGCGGTTTGGAGTCAATGGTAGGGAACTCCTGAAACATATACGCAGGTATGTCGCTGGCAATTTGATCTTCCTGTGCAGCAGCGAATAGATATATATTGTCGTATGGGTAGTCCACGGTTTGAAGTAACTCTGGCGCTTCCTGAATGGACTGAGTACGTGATTAGGTTTTTGCTTGAATGGTGGCCAGCGCGGGACGCGGAGTTGGGGGCGCCCAGCCTGCCTCACGGCAGTTCGGTTCCCACAGAGATCACGCTTGGTTTAAATTTATTGCGGAGTAAAAATTAGTACATCGAATGGTGGCCAGGGCGGGACGCGTAGTCACAGAATCGAACTGCCGACACGGGGATTTTCAGTCCTCGTTACAAACGAATGTGGTCTTGAAAGCAGCCATTCAACGCCGCTTTTGAACCAGCACAGCACGACAATGCCTAACCCTACCCAAGTAGTATACGCAAAGATCACGCATCAAGATTGTCCATCACCTGACAGCCGATTGGAAGGCAATTGAATAATCGCTGTAAACATATTCCCGTCCCGATCGTCTATGAAAGAAATGTCAGGATAAGCCCGGATCGCTCTTCGGATACCACTACCCAACCCGCGATAGGGCAATAATTTCGTCGCAAACGAAGCCAACACAGGATTTCGGATATTAGAGTTTCCGTGTTTAATATTTTCGATTGTCAAATTATTGGGCAAATGGCCAGGGCTGATAATTTCTATACGATCACTAAAAACAATCACTCTAATAGGGGCTGACACAAAATAGTCTCGATGTATCAAAGCATTCACTATTAGCTCTTCAAATACGATTCTGGGAACTTCCAGCTCACCCAGCGAATTGACCGATTGATCTGATTGAACACGTCTTATTTGCCGAAGGACAAAACCTAATACATCGTCAAATACTTTGCGCAAAGTACCCGATACATCCTGACTGTCTAGGTACTCTTCCTCCGCAATTTCAATATTAGGGTGACTAACACACTTGACAATAAAGGCAGGGAGGTGATAGCGAGCGCTATCGGAAAATAAGAGTGCGCCCGCTATATTTAGCACCCCATTTTTTGCTAAATTTAAATTACTCAAAATCTGTGGCACTGGCAATTCTTGATCCGACAATGATTCGTGAAATTCTTGCTCGTAAAATTCACCAAATAATGCAGTATTAATATCAGACACGAGTACACCGGACGGGACGCCGTCACCATGTATCAATGCAGAGCTTTGGTACATACGCTGTATCTCTTCACGCGCAGTGGCTCTTCTCTTGTCTGCACCACTCTTTACCCAAACGGTGCCGTTTTTATCTGTGTAGGGCTTAGATATGCCTTCATTAACATGAACTACCATAACCAAACCATCTGCCGTATGCACGTTTTCAGCTACTGGGTTAATCGGAGGCCTAACTTGTTGTGAGGCCGCATTGGAAACCAGATTACTCAAGCGACCCATATCCTCTCGTTCAAGACCGGAAACACTACCGTCATTATTTGCGCCGATCACAATCATGCCACCCTGGGTATTACTAAAAGCAATCATCTCAGTTGCCAACGCTAGCTCATTTGTTACGTTAGCTTTGAACTGGTGATGACTATCTTCATCCCTAGACAATATTTCAATTAGTTCTGCGGTTTCCATATTTGGTAAATCTCTTTTCGTTTGTTAAATGCTATCTCCCCCCCCTCCATAATATCGACAATCTCTTGTTGAATATCAGGGCAGTCAATACTGCCACTTTGTAGCATCACGTGATCATCAGAGTAAGAGCAAGCATGAATCTGTTCAGCATCACCTAAAACCGGAAAATTCGCATTATGTGTTGCGAATATGAACTGTACTTGCGGCTTTATTTCTCGAACCAGCTTAATAACATCATTGTATATAGTCTGATTATCTAGATCATCTTCAGGCTGATCAACTATAACCACATCATTGTCGTTTTGACTCAGTACAAACAAGATCAAAGCTGAGGCTCTTTGACCTATCGAATGATTTTTTAGCGCTTTCCCTTGATATTCAATGACAAACTCATTGGGCACTTGCCAAGTTAATAATTGCCCAAGATTATCTTCAAAATATTGTTCAAAGGCTTCAGTCGCTCCACCTATCTTTGATTTTGCATTATCCCAATCATTATGGATTTGTATAAAATCAGAATAACCCTTGACTAAATTTTGAAAGCTACTTTCCCGGATTCGACTTCCTTTAAAAATCGACTTGAACTGTTCCAGAAATACATCCTTGCCCCCTTTGAACTCGCTGGATATTTGAAGAGAATCCTGACTATCGTTGATTCTGTGTAGAGCATCACATATTAATTGATACTCCTGATGCCACAGATTATTTAACACCGAGAGCGCCGACGATAGTTCATGCTTAATTTCAGCGCTCTTCTCGGTTTCTTTTCCATAAGCCTCCAGCAATTGAACGCTCTTCTCAATTCGGCTCTGCAATTCTGGAAACTCTTCAAGATTCAGCATTTTCCCTTGCTTCTTAAGCTCTACCTCTAATTGGCGACGCGCCTCAGCAAAATTGTCTAGTTGCATCTTTATCATTTGAGCAAACTCAACACGCTTTACTTCTAACTTCTGCAAAGATTTCTCTATAGAGGCACCTTGCCTTCTAATACTCTCAACTGAACTCAAAACCTCCTGATAGCACTTATAAAACTCTACAAAAAAATCAGAATTTTGTTTAGATTTGTAAAGTAAATGATTCTTTAATTCATCGTCAAATTGATCAAGCAGTTCTGTCAATCCAACATGGAATGATCCTGCATCAGACATTACTTTTTCAATACGACGCTGATCAACGTCAAAATCAGTTTGCTGCTGTAGCTTTTTATCAATACCATTTTCTTTGAAAACTTTGAGCCTGAACTCAGCATCCTGTTTTTTTTCACGAGTCTCTCGAACCTTTGCTGCAATATCTCCCAACTGTGACAATCGTCGAACAAGATCCGTTATCTTTTGTTTTTGTGTATGTATTTTCTCTCGCGTCTCTTGTAACCTTTCACCCATAAGCTTTTCGACGAGATCTTTCTCAAAACCATCTCCTGTAGAAGACAAATCTTTTTGTCCAAAATAAATGGGCTTATGAATGACTGTTTCCCGTATTGCGACACCTGGCTGTAACTGTCCGTCTACAAACACTTCCGGTAGATCATTTAAACGCCGAGCAATTTCGTAAATCTGGCCGTGCTTGTCTTCAGCCTCGACCACGACCTTACCGCCACTACCCAGAGTGTGAGCAACTAAATTTTCTTTATATTTTTTGTCGACGGTTTTTTCAGTAAAAGGGATTTCTAGTGCGTATCGCACAGCTTCTAAAAGAGAAGATTTACCGCTACCACGGATACCAATTAACGTATTTAACTCTGGTGAGAAACGTACCTTTTTGCGATCTAATACACCACCCTCAAAACTAATACTTTTAACCCAAGACCGTTGACTACTATCCGGTTTTTGTGAGCACAGTCGATGACTGGAATCTGCTAGAGCATATTTTACAGCTTCGAATGTGAAGTCACCCAGCTTAAGCCAGCTTTCACCCTGTTTTGTGCCGATTTCTTCAATCTTTTTTGCATCGGAGCCTTCTACCTCTGCCGGATACCAACCACCCAACCAACCTCTTACCTTTTCACGCTCATCATGAGTTCTTACTTTCTGAAAACCTAGTGTTCGCTGTCTCACAGAAGCGTAGCGCTTCGTCGCGAAATCACTGAGCTTTCCACCTTTCATCTCCTCCCAAAGTCCACTACGCTGTTCCACATGTGCAAATATCAGACAGTAGTCGCGCCCGACTTTATCCAGCTCTTCGACTACCTGCAATATATTCTTATCACTTCTACCGTTTTCCTGCTCATACTCTGTAGTGCTTTTACCCGGAAACATCGTGTTAATCGCTGAGTTTATGTAATCATTACCGTTCTCAAGCCAGTGATGTGAGAACAAAATAAGTACGTGGACTCCGTTAGCTCCATCGTTTACAGACAGCTCGACACCCGGAAGCAGTAAAATTTCCTCTTTTCTAGCTTTCTTACTTAGAGAGTTAAACTCTTCCCTATCAAATTTATTGTGATTAGTGATTACACCAACTGCTATACCCTTTTCTTTAAGCTGCTCCACATATTGACTGGCAAACGCATTGCCTGCTTCTTCATACCGAAATTCTTTATCTGCTCTGGTATGTAGATGAAAATCCGCTCTAAGCCAAACAGAACCGTGCTTAAAACGCTCATATTTTTTCCGCGGTTGCGCCATGATTAACGATCCCAATATTTTAATGAGTAAGCGAACTGTTGATTGGTGGTAAAACCAAAATACGACCGATGACAAAATCCATAAACTTATTTACTTTTTGATGAGAAGCCGTTTTTTAGGAAACTGCCGATACAATTTCGCTACTTAGCAGCCAATACTAATACTAAGCACTAAATATCCAAACCAGCCCCACACTTTCTCAGCCATGCCTTACGTTCACGCCAATCCGGCATCACTTTGTCGACCTCATTCCAGAATGCGTCTGAGTGGTTACGATAGTGATTGTGACAAAGCTCGTGAACAACAATGTAATCAATTATCTTGGGCGGTGCCATCATGCACTTCCAATGAAAGTTCAAGACTCCGTTCTTACCACAGCTAGCCCAGCGGTAACCCATGTCTTTTACTTTTAAACCACTCTCTTGCACCCCAACCTTAGGAGCAAAGTAGTTGATCCGATGAGCAAAGCGCTGAATGCCTTTCTCTGTAAAGTACTGCTCAAAGATTTTGCGAGCATCTCTAATGCCACCGTTTTCAATCACAGCACGTTGCAGTCGGAAGCTGCCTTCTTTCAATTGCAGATTCGGACCACTATCGGATACTAGGGTCAGGCGATAGGAGCGACCCAGGTATAGAAATGACTCTCCATTTACCCATTCCCGCACCACTGCCGTGGCGTTCATGTCTCGCCATTCGGCCAGATTGCGGTAAATCCACATGCGCTTTGCATCGACTACTGCATCGACCTCCTCCGGCGAATAGTCCGCTGGCGAGCGTACAGTAATCTTGCCGTTGCGTTCGATTACTATGTCGGTGGTCTTACGATCACTTCCCGGCAGCAAGTCGTATTCGATATCTCTGATGCGGCGAGAATTCATTGCGAATCGCCTCCATCGAGGCCTTTGAGTAATTCATCATGACGATTCTTAGCCAGCTTCATGATTTCGACAGCAACGCGCTCTCGCTTAGTCTTCAATTCCTCGATGCCCGTTAACATCAGCGCCTTCTTTATTTCACTGCGGGTCTTTTTCTGTTTGTCACTGTTGTTCCAGAAATCGATGCTGCCGATGCTTTCCTGAAGGTTGTCAACTACCGCCTCCATCAGCGCCTTCATATCTGCTTTAGCGTGTGACGGCACTTCACCATTTTCAAAAGCTTCGTTGGCGATGTGCTGATAGAAGGTTGTCGCCTCCTTACTCATTCCCTGCTCGCCCTGCTTCCGACCTTCAATAGCTTCACCTCGCAGTTTCTCCAGTTCATCGGCCAGTCGATCCCACTGCCCCTGGTGTGAGTCGATCAGATTCTCGACCTTATCCGACAAGCTCCGGTAGAAAGCTGGGTCTTCATCGTGATGCACTGTACAGTGCTTGCGAATGGCATGTTCCATCTCACTAGCCTTGGCCTCGTCGTTACCTGCGGCATGCTGGTTGAGCCTATCAACGAAATCCTCAGCCAGCAGCTCCACCGGTGGCACCTTGGGGTTAATGCCCAAACTGATCAGGTGTTCGTTAATTAATTCACGCACCTTCTCACCTGCATCACCCAAGCTAAGCGTTTCATCCTTGTAGCGCTCACGTGCGACCCGCTGTATGTAGCCCAGGCGCTTGACAGGCACCCGGTACGCATGCGCGGCTTGATTAGGTAGAATAATATCCATACTGGTGAGGAATTTCTTCAGGTAAACATCAAAATCGGCTCGAATTTTCTCATTGGAAAGTAGCTTGACCGCTTCGTGGACAACAGCTGCGTCTGCTTCAACCGAAGTGAGCTTACCTTCAACAAACTCGCGTACCCCTTTCACTTTGTGCTGGAGAAACAACTGCAACAGTCGTTGATAACGTTCCTCAAGCACCGGCACCTCTGAAGTGATGCCTTTCAAACCCTCGGCTAGTTCTTGCTGTTCATCGGTGGCAGCGTAAAGGGTTAATGCATCGGTCAGGTTTTCAGTCAGACCGATATAGTCCACCACGTAGCCACGATTTTTACCCTTCTTGACTCGATTAGTGCGGGCAATAGCTTGCAACAACGTGTGCTCGCGAATGCGTTTGTCCAAATACATCACTTGCTCAATTGGAGCATCGAATCCAGTCAATAGCATGTCGCACACTACAAGAAACGCAATGCCACTGTAGGCTTGATCAGGATCGTTGAAGGCGAATGGCTTGCAAAAATTATCCACAGCATTCCAGGCTCTAGCTTGCTTACGCGCCTCGGTGATATAGGCCGCTTCATTCGTACCGTCACCTGAGATCACTACGGCTGCCTTGAGAAACGTCAATTGTTCGATGTAAGCATTGTCCGGTGAAGCCTTACTTTCTTCCTCAACAATGACTTCCGCCAACGCTGCGTGGATCGCTTCCTGGTATCGCACCGCGGCGAGTTTAGAGTGACACACGACCTGCGCCTTGAATCCGTTGGCGAAGATATTACTCAAATAATGCCGCACCATATCTCGGGCAACGGCGGCTATGCGTTGTTCCGCTTCCAGGAGGTCGCCAGTGGCACCGTACTTCTTCTTAATCGCCAGTAGCTCTTCCTCACTACGATCCTTGAATAGATTTTCAAAGCGGGTTTCAAATCCATGTTTGTCGTAAAGGGCAGCGTCCGCGGTACGGCCCTCATAAAGAATCTGCAAGGTTGTGCCATCCTCGACCGCATCCATCAAGCGATATTTGTCGATGTACTCCCCGAATCGCTTGACCGTCTTTTTCTCGCCATGACGTTCGGTGATCAACGGCGTGCCAGTAAAGGCGATTCGCGCAGCATTGGGAAAGGCTTCAAAAATGTTATCGCCAAGATCCGAGCCCTGGGTACGGTGTGCCTCGTCAATCATCAGCACAATACGTGCGGACGGGTTTACTACGCCGAATGTTTCCGCAGTGGGAATGGACTGGTAGGTGCCGAGTGCCTCAGCAACCTTCACCGGCAGACTTTGGTCACGCAACAAAAACTTATGCACCATCACCATATTGACATCAGACGTGTCTGTGGCCAAGTCCTTGCGAAGGTCGTTACGGCTACCAATCACATTTACACGACCACCGATTAGTGTGGCGGTCTTACCGAGTTGTTCTTCCAGATCAGTGCGATCGTTGATCAAAATAATCTTGTAGTCATTGAGATCCCTCGATGTACGCAACATGCGCGCAACGAACACCATGCTCAAACTCTTGCCCGAACCTTGGGTATGCCAAACGACCCCACTACGTTCTTCGGCTGAGCCGCCGTTACGTAAACGCTCGACAATCTTGTTAGTGGCACGAAATTGCTGGTAGCGACAAACTACCTTAATGCGCGGACCACCGTCGGTATCCATAAATACTGCAGAGGTGCGCAGAATACTCAACAAGTTGGCCTTATTTAACATGCCGCTAATCAGTTGCTGCTGCTGGTTCAGCCCCTCGGCACTTTCCTCCGGCTTAGGCCATTGCGTTTTCCAGGGATAATAGTGCTCTTCCCCGGAAGTAATGGTGCCGTAGTCTGCCTCAACCCCACTGGTACGAATCAGCAGTAGATTGCAATGGAACAAGCGCGGCTCGCTTTCTTGCAAACCCTGCTGAGCGGTGGCCTTACGCTGATTCATATAGCGCTGTAACTGCTCGAAGGCTTCAGCCATCGGATTAGCGCAGGTAGGTCCGCCTTTCTTGCACTCTACGACGATCAACGGGATGCCATTAACAAACAGAACAATATCGGGAATGATGAATTGCTTTACCCCACCCGGTGTATCGATGCGGAATTGATTGATAGCAAGAAAGTGATTGTTCTCGAGGCTCGCGAAATCAATTAGCCTGACTACTGGGTCCTGTTCACCGGTAACTTCGTTGACATCTACCTGCGCTTTGAACAACAACTTCTGAATCGACTCGTTGGCTTCCAGCAAGGTTCGGATAGGCTGGCGCAGGATCTGATCCTGCAAGTCTTGAATTTGTTTGATCGTCAGCCAGGGCTGGCCATTGGTGGTGGTATTAAGGGCGGCGACAGATTTGGCGAATACCGCTGGCAAAATCCACTGGCGGAAGTTTTGGCGTAGGCTCTTCGTTGGGTCTGAAGGAATGTCCGATCCTTGGTCGAATGTCTCCCATCCCAATTCCTGCAACTGATGTAAAAAGGGCTGTTCTACTTCCGTGTATTCAGTCATTCGCGACCTCGCGAAGATCGGATTTGACCTGGACCTTGCCAGTTAAGAGGTCGTGCATTAACCCAGACCTTTGCTTGACTAGTTTCTCCTTTCGTTCAATTTCAATCGCAATATTCGATGAAGCAATATCAAGCAGCTTCGCCATAAAACACTGCTCCTCAGGTTGAGGAAAAGGAACGGATACCGATTTAATAAAATCTACTCCGAGTGTTGGAACTCCAGAATTAGTATTCATCGTGATATCAATTCCACCTAGAAACCAATCAGACCTAGCCAACCATAGTAGCCAAAATGGGTCGACCTTTTCGTTACTTGGTTTCATCAGTACAACGGTGTGACTAAAAACTTTTTCTTCTTCGCCGTAGCGCCGTGCCATTCCTATTTTACCTTTACGAGCAAACACGACGTCGAGCGCTTTGAATCTGCAACGGAGGTTTTGATCTGTGTAAATACTCCACGGAACTCGCTTCGATCTATCGAAATTGAAACCGTCCTCCCCCACAAAATTTTCGGTAGAGCAAATCGGAAATCCTTCGTCCACTTCTGGCGGATAGCGATGACTTGGATTTGGATCGATAACATCAACATTAATACCAAATTCATCTACTCCCCACTCCGTCGGAATCCACCCAATCGCAGTTTCCTGATACAACTGCGGAGCTTCTTCGCGGGGTGGCCGAAGTTTGCCGTCGGGGTCGATGCCTCGGGTAAAAAGATCGTGCATCAGCCCCGCTTTGATCTGTTGGTATTTTTCAATTAGCGTTTCGGTTTTTTCGATGGTTTGATCTGCGCTTTCAAGAATGTCCGAAATCGTCTCCTGCAACACCTTTTCTTTCGGAACTTCGAATGGGATTTTGCTTAAAATTGGAACTCTTATTTCCGCGAATGTACTGCCCTGAGACCACGCGTTTAGCTGTTGCTTCTTAGAGAGAAGTTTGTAGTAAAGAAATCGGCTTGTTATTCGTTCATTAGGAACTAAACCCGTAATACCTTGTTTGGTTGCAAGTGGGACCATCGCAATACCAACTTTACCAATTGTTGCACCGGTCGATAAAATCACAGTATCCTGTGGCCAAAGTTTTGCAGTACATCTTGAAAATCCAGTGCTCGTCAGATGTTCAGCTGTCTCATCAATTTCCCTTTTGAAATCAGAAATGACCACCCAAGGCACATCTCCTCCAAAGTTCTTATCTACAGCTCTGCTTGGTGTTCCACCATCACCCATATCTTTTACGAAATTAGATAGAGGCTCAAACAGCCAGTCATTCGGTCTGTCATTCATACCCCAACTCCGCAAAAAAACCTCGCAACCTCTCCGAAGCCGCATCCCGCTCCGCTTCGATCTCCTTCGTAGTCAACGCATACTTACCCCACAAATTCTCAATCGACTTGATGCAGGCCCGCTGTTCAGCACGCAAGTATGCTTGATAGCTGTTCACTAACATCAGCCGTAGACGCTCGACGATAACGGTGCGAGCCTCGTTGATACTGATATTCTCGCGGGCGCTCTGCACCAGCTCTTGGCGCTTGTTCTCGATAGCTTTGCTAGTGGCTTTAAGCGTTTTTACCTCATCTTCCATTTTCGTGTGGCGTTTTAGCCCAGTGGCGATGGCAGTAGCACGGTCATGGGTTTGCCGCCCTTCAGTCATGGCGTGTTGTAGAGGTTCGATATAGTCACTGGAATGATCCTGCTGCATAGCCAGCTCGATGATGCGCTGACCATTTTCAAATTGCGCATCTTTCAGTGCGAGTCCCTCTGTACAGTAATAGCCTTTCTTAGCACCCTTCGGTAACAAGTCAGCCGCTTTTATTTCAGTAAACAGATCGCTTGCCAAATCCTTCAACTGTTTTAGCAGCGCTTTCCATGCAGCGTTTTTTTCCTTGAGTTCCTCCTTCTTATTTTTTACCTCGCCACCCGGCAATACGCCGGTATCGTCCGAGTCTTCAAAATCTTCTTCACTAGCGGCAGCAAACAAGGCTAGTAGTTCGGCGAGACGTGTCTGAGCCTGCTCCTGCTCTTCGAGAATCTCGGGGAACTGGCTTTGGAGAATGTCCTCGTCTGGAATCAGTTCCGGCCCCCAGCCACTAGCGGCGATAGATTTGAAATCAGCCTTGAGTACATCGACATAGTTGGCGAAGGCACCCCGCACCTGAAAGGAGGTGAGCAGGTTCTCGTCCGCCAGCGCCGCTTCGATGCTTTCAAGCAGACTGCTACGCATCACATAGACATTGCGCGGTCGGTCTTGCTGGTTCTCAGCATCGGGCGATAACGCCTCGACAATGGCGAGATTGTCCTGCCACCAGGCATCCACTGTCTGCATAAATTGCTCGTGGCGAGTAGTGACACCCTGATGCGTGGCGACAAAGTCAGCGATGTCGCGTTTGTTTTCGAGCACCGGTGCAAAGTTCAGATACTGCTCGTCACGGTTGATAAAGGTGTCTTCACGAAGCCGCGGGTAGTTGGCCCAGTAATGCGCAACGCTATCAACCTCAACACGTGGCACGCCACCGTGCAGGTGGGCACGCACATCCTGCGGTTCAGGGGGTGGGGTATTATCCACGTAACGGCGAATGTTGCAGTTGTATTCCTCGGCGACGATTTCGGCACGAGGCACACGACGCGCATAGGCGGGGATGTCGTTATCATGACGATAGGCGTAGATGATCTTGTCGATGTCTTCGGGTCGAAGATGGTTTTGAGCTTTGCCCTCGCGGTATTCGCGATCGGCATTAATGAATAGCACGGCATCACGCTGCGCAGCGCCATCCTTATTCAGTACAAAGATACAGGCGGGAATACCGGTACCGTAGAACAGGTTCGATGGTAGGCCAATGATGGCTTCGAGCAGACCATGGTCGATAAAGTGTTTGCGCGCTTCACGCTCTTCACCACCACGGAACAACACGCCGTGGGGCATAACACTGGCTAAACGACCGTTAGCTTTGATTACCGCCAGCATGTGTTGAACGAACATCAAGTCAGCCTTCTTGCCTTTCTCCGGCATCATTACCGGGAAGCGACCGGGAAATTTTAGATCCTTCTTGATGTAGTTCTGGCTGAACGGTGGATTGGCTACCACGCGGTCAAAGCGCTTCAGTTCATTGTTGTCATCCAGGTGCTGTGGCTCGCGAATGGTGTCTTCTTGGCGGATATCGGCATGCGAGATACCATGCAGCAGCATGTTCATCTTGCAGATCGACCAGGTAGTACCGATCTTTTCCTGACCGAACAAGGCAAGCTCATCAGCGCTACCGCCCTTCTCCCTCAGATAGTCGCGCATTTGGATCAACATGCCACCAGAACCGACAGTGGGATCGTAAACCGCCATGCCTTCATCCGGGTTACAGATCTCGACACAGATGCGTACCACCTCAGCGGGCGTGTAGAACTCACCGGCCTTCTTACCCGCAGAATCGGCAAAGAACTTAATCAGCCATTCATAAGCGGCACCCAGTAAGTCGGGGAATTCGAAATCATCATCGTGTAGCGGGATCTTTTCGAAGTTCAGGACGAAGTCAGCCAAGGTGTCGTCGTCCAAGGTTCGCTGGCCAATCTTCTTATTAAAGTTGATACCAGAGAGCACGTCCTGCAGGGCATCGGGATTAGCTTCTTCAATTGCAGCCAAAGCCTTATTAAGTGTAGTACCGACATTTTCCTTGGTGTGCTTCAAAGCGGGGCGCTGTATGGTTTTCTTTTCGTCGTCTTCGACGACCTCTTCCTCCCAACCTTCATTCCAACGGGCGCGCGGTGGCAAATAAAAGTACTTGCCGGAGTAATTGTCAGAGTCGTCTAATGCGGCCAGAATATCAGCCTCGCCCATGCCTGCGGCTTGCAACTCCGTGCGCAGTTCAGCCTGGCGCTGATCGAACAGGTCGCTGGCACGTTTTAGGAACAACATGCCGAAGATGTATTCTTTGTATTCACTTGCATCCATGCTGCCACGTAGGTCATCGCAGGCTCGCAAAAGCAAACTTTCAAGATGTGGGAGCGTCAGTTTTTGTTTCATTTACGAGCCTTCCTTTTGCGGTACATATTCCATCAACTCACCCACGTCACAATCAAACAACTCGCATAGTTTTTCGACGGTGTCCAGATCAACACGCGTTGCCGTTTCTTTGTAAAGCAAGGTAATCGTGTTTCGGTTTAGACCTGTCTCTCGGGCGACGTCAGCAATATTTAACTTTCTCTCCCCCATTAGCCGAGAAAGATGACATCTAATCACCTTCGCCTCCAAATATCACTCAGCATCAAATAGTTACCTCTAAAATGACATTATCACTTGCAGAATGATATTCTGTGTCGTATAATGCTATCCAGGATGACAAAATCCTATTCACATGGAGATTATGATGCATAAAACGGAAACATTGAAGCAAAACACAAAAAATTCAGCACATTACCTCAAACTGGTCGCGGGCAGCGGCGTTAGCCGTGGTCTTGAAAAGTTACTGAATGCCCAACGCCAGAAGGTAGAACCTAAGACCGTTAGATATCTGACCTAGGCACTTATGAATCGCCTCTGGATTCCGCAGAATTATTCGGTAGTAGGCCTGCTGGAAGTTGGAGTCACCAAAGACAACTTCGATGAAATCTCTAAGTGTGTTGCAACACAACTTGAGCATCCCACTATCGAACCTGCGGTGTTGTATCGCAGATTAATCGAGCGTCATTTTCTATAGTTAATAGAGCAGCGTTACCGAGGATTTTACCGGTTTATAACTGAGGTTGATTTATTGTTGGAAAGCAAATTAACCTGGCAGTGGCGTCAGCCACTGCCGAAGCTTTTCTTGGCGATTGATTCAGACGGGGTTGTCGTCAAAGAGTAGAGACAGATTTTGTGTATGGGCATCATCACTGACTTTAAATCGACGTTCGTCACTGGCCATCATCTTTTCCAACAAGCCGCCTTCATGGCGCGCCATCAACGTTGCGCTGATGGTCTGACATAAATCGTAAACCGCTAGCACCTGTTCATCACTCCATTGCTCCATATCAGGCACCGGCAGTTGTTGATAGCCGCTCACAATCCGATCTCCTGCAAGGCTGACTGCACATGCTCTGCCGTCACCGCGCGCTCTTTGGCAATGGCTGCTGCCGTCATGGCGTAGTGAGCCAGTCGATTAACTTTTCTTGGCAACGCTTGTGTTGCCTGGAACAGCGCTTCGATCGCGCTGTGCTCGAACAAGGGTAATTCACAGCCTGCTGCGCGCAAGCGATGTGCAATATACTCTGGAAGTTCCTCGCGGGTCAGTGCGCCAAGCTGATAACGCATCACAATCCGCTGGTCCAGCGATTCGTGCGCCGACATCTGTAGGCGGCGCCGTAACTCGCTGAGCCCAACGAACAATAAACACAACCGATTCTGTGAGTCCATTTCATAATTGGTCAGCAAGCGTAAATCCTCCAGTACTTCGTTACGCAGGTGATGCGCCTCATCAATGATCAGCACTGGCAATTGTTTGCCTTCGATCAACAAACGCGACACTTCAGCCCTGATCGCACGGAACGCGCTGGCACGATTGCGTTCGGTCGGCAACCCAATGCCCCAGCTGACCAACTTGTAGGCGTCCATCACGTTGCCCGTGGTTAGCGGGACATAAATGACGCGGTATAAGCCCGGGTGTAATCCATCGGTAAAGCGTCTGCACAAAGTGGTTTTGCCACTGCCGGGTTCACCGGTAAGTAACCCGATACCGCGAAGCTCGAGTAAGTGCTTTAAACGCACTTCGGCTTCGCTTTGCGCGCTGGTGTCAAACAACTCAGTGGATTCCAATGTGTGATCGAAGGGAAAGTGTGTCAGTGCAAAATGTTTGGTGTACATCAGTGTGACTCCCCGTTTTTCTTTTCATCTAATGAACGCAAGTTCAATGATGTGGAGGCTTGTGGTGCAGGTGTATCGGAATCAATAACACCGCTGCGTCGATGACGTTTGACGTGGCAGTTGGCATAGACATCCACCTGTCTTGCCATTTCTATAAACTTACCCTCATGCACCACCTTGATACTCGCATCAGGCTTTGCCGGGTTGTAGCGCAAGGTCACGCGAGAGCCGATAAGCGTGGCATCCACCTCGAACAGCTTGCCGTGTAACGACACTGTGCGATCGTTGTTGACTTTGCGCGTCGTGTCGAACAGAAACAGATCATCCAGATCGATGGCCTGATCGGGATAGTTTACCGAACCGCTCACCTGTGACCAGCGCTCCAACGGTGTCTGACCATCAAGCCCGCGATGCGGGCTTTGATGGTATTCACCTTCTATCCACGTGGCCATGCGTCTGTTGAGTGCATCAAGGCTGTGCAGATCGTCTGGTTGCAACCGGGTAATCAGCTGTGCGCGGCACGTCCTAAAGAACCGTTCGATCTTGCCTTTGCCCGCTGGCTGGTATGGGCGTGCATGTATCAATGTGATGTTCAACTTTGCGCAGACCAGCGATAAGTGGTGCGAGCGGTAGCTCGCACCATTGTCAACATAGAGCCTGATTGGTTGACCGCGTCGCATCAGCGCTTGTTTAAAAACCGGCAAGAAAGCGGCAGTGTTTTCACTGAAGGTAAACTGCGCATGAGTGATCACGCGTGTTGCATCATCAATGAATGCAATCAAATAGGTTTTGCGTTTACGTTTTCCGGTATCAACCACACTGGGCCCATGCATCACATCGCTCATCCAGAGCTGCCCAGCTTCGGCAAACGCAAAGCGTCGTCGATCTTCAGGTGGTGCTTGCCCCGCGCTCGGTATCATCAAACCCAGGCGCTGGAACAACCGGTGTACCGTTGATACCGGGACATGTTCATCAGTACCAATGCTTCCCTCGGTGCGCGCCTGTTCAATGACCAAACGCACTGCCAGCGTTGGGTTCTCTTCCTTAATTTGCATCAGACGCTCGACCAGCTCGGCGCGTAGTGTTCGGGGTTCTCCTGTGTCGGCGCGTGGCTTGGGTATCAACGCATCAAAGCCACCTTCTTGGTATGCGCGTAGCCAGTGGCGCACCGTACTCTCGGCGACACGCTGGCGCGTGCTGCCGGGAATAACATGAGCCTGGTTTGCGATACGTTGTAGCTCTGCTGCTCGTTGCTTTGGCGATAGATCATCAGGCAACAACCGGGCGATCAGTCCGTGCCTGAACAGTGCAATGCGCTCGATCAGCGCTTTATCTCGTGTGTGTGCCATCTCAATAGCACTCCTTTGGGTGACAACCCGTCCGTTACGGGTCAACACGGAGCCTCAATGAACGCCGCTGGCGGGTCACGTCCCGCTCGGTGTTGGAATACGAATGAACGGGTGTGCGTCGCATTGCGCGATGGATTAAAACCCAGTGGTGTGGGTAACTGATGCAGGTAGGGTGAACTGATTTGGCGCAAACTCATGAGCACCGCGTACTGATGATCAACCTGTTCAGAAAATGCTTGTATTGTAGGCATTTGTGTAAATCGCAGCGGATACAGTCCTTTGATACCAGCGAGCGCCTGGTGAATATCACGCACCAGCCTGGCGACATAGCGAAGCGCTCCGGGCAGTTCGATATCGGTGCGTAAAAACTGGCAAGCAATCTCGCGGCTGCTGCAACGTTCCACCGTGCGCACGATAGCTTCACACTCTTCGAGTGTGCCGCTTCGGTGCGAGGCTAAACAATCTGGCAACGCACTGACAGTGTGCTTGGCCTTGGGGCAGTACCAACGTGCGACGCGTGTGTTGGCAGGCTTGACTCGACTATAGGTACCGTGTCGTGAAAACCCGCAACCACCCTTTGGGTGCCATGGGCATGCATTAAGGGTTGCGTGTTGCCATAGCTTGCCGTTAATGTAGTCCTCGCTGGTGATTGGCGTCGCCAAACGCAGTTGCACTCACCAGACACGGTCCGCACGGCTCTATTCCGTGGCGGACCACCTTCCTCCTTTATCGTTTACAAGCTTGCTGTTCAGTGTGCCAAACAAGCGCAACCTTGTGAAGATTAATCTGCGATTGAATTGCTATTGCCTGCGTAAAAACTATCTCCGATTAAACAGCATTCCAACTCAATGGATAATGTAATAGCTAAGGGTGTATAGAGGTGCAGTTCACAGTTTAATGAGAGCTACAACAAGTTGGAACCATTAACCATGGACTCAAAGTAGTAAGGCGCATCCTAAACCTAGCCAGCACGGAATGGATAGATGAATACGGTATGACTTGGTTACAAACCGCACCCCGTATCAAACTACTTAGCGATACCAATAAACGAAAAGCTTACCCACTTAGCTGGGCTGAGCAAACACTGTTGTTTGATGCACTACCACCTCACCTAGCCAATATGGCTCTATTCGCTGTAAACACAGGCTGCAGTGATTCAGAAATTTGCAACCTACAATGGAAATGGATGCTAGATGTACCGCAACTTAAAACAGCGGTATTCATCGTTCCTGGCGACCAAGTGAAGAACGGTGACGACCGCCTTGTCGTATTGAACACAGTAGCGCTAAACGTAGTAGAACAACAGAAGGGCCTTCACCCCACACATGTATTCACATTCAACGGAAAGCCCATCACTCGTATGTTAAACAGCGCATGGCTTCGAGCGAGGAAGTCAATCGCTCTACCTCAAGTACGAGTGCATGACTTAAAACACACATTTGGTAGACGTTTACGATCTGCGGGTGTCAGCTTCGAAGATAGACAAGATTTACTCAGCCATCGCTCCGGCAGAATCACGACCCATTATTCTACAGCGGAATTATCCCATCTGCTGGAAGCGGCGAACAAAGTCTGCACTAAAGATGGAGACGATCAACAACCCGAAATCGTTGTACTGCGAAGATTGAGCGCCAGCTAGCTCACGCAAAAAACACGCGTAAGGATTTTTCAAAAGTAGAGCGGTGGTGATAAGGGCTTGAATTAAATGGTGGCCAGGGACAGAATCGAACTGCCGACACGGGGATTTTCAGTCCCCTGCTCTACCGACTGAGCTACCTGGCCATCAGGATGTCGCGCTTCACGCATTGGAACGTAACGCAGCCCAGAATTATATCACTTTCCTTTCCAATCGACCACCATGTCTAAAACCCGTAAAACGCTCATTCTGTGGGGGTAACACCACTACTGAAAGGGGGCACTGACCGAGCCGATTACTCTTCCGGCACATACCCTTCTGGCATGCTGGCATCGTCTGTAAATAAAAACTTCTCCATTTCTTCTTCCAGAAATTTGCGTGCCTTGGGATCAACCGGGGTTAAGCGGTATTCATTGAGCAGCATGGTCTGGTGGCCTACCCACATGGTCCAGGCTTCCTGAGAAATGTTCAGATAGATGCGTTTGCCCAAATCACCGGGGTAAGTGGGGCGAGCCAGGCCTTCGGCTTCTTTATTCAGTTTTACACACTGCACCATGCGGGACACGGCAATTCTCCAATTCGTTAATCGATATCACAAGCATACAAGTAATAGGGATGGATGTCTGATACTCCAAAAGGTCATCCCAGACCGGCATTATTATACATATTACCAGTGACCCATTCTCGCCCACTCAGGGCTCAAATCAGCACGTGCTTCTCAAAACTCAAACGCCGGTAGACAAGTCGGCGCTTTGCAATTTCATGTGGCTTGAATTGTGCGACCAGAGGCAATGGATGCGCTTTGACGCACTGTTGTCATCTGTATAAAGGACGTCTAACCCATGTTTGCCATTTTTCTTACGATCACGATCGTATAAACAACGCACAACTGGAGCTAACGTTAGATGAATTCTTATCACGCTTAGACCATCATTGCAGCCAGGTTGCAACTGGTTACGCAGAGTATCTGGAACTGCGACATGAGATTGCCAACGAGTCACGTAAAGCCCTGAGGCTTGAGGAATTTAAACCGAAGCCGTTGAGCTCGTTTGTTAGAAACAAACTGATCAACGATGCCTACTTGCCGTTAATCGGTGACAACCTGGCCAAACAAATTGGCACCGTGGGAGAAAACAAGCGCTCTGATTTAAATGGCCTACTGATGATGATCTCTCCACCGGGCTACGGTAAAACCACGCTCATGGAATACGTGGCCAGTCGCATGGGCATGACTTTTATGAAAATTAATTGTCCATCACTAAGCCACGATGTAGATTCATTAGACTCGGCTACCGCACCAAATGCGACAGCTGCGCAAGAATTAATCAAACTAAACTTAGCTTTGGAGATGGGCGACAATGCGATGTTGTATCTCGATGATATCCAACACACCCGCGCTGAGTTTCTACAAAAGTTTATCTCCCTTTGTGACTCTACTCGTCGCATTGACGGTATCTGGAAGGGCCAAACGAAAACTTATGACATGCGCGGACGCAAATTCTGTGTAGTCATGGCTGGTAATCCCTATACCGAATCTGGCGAAACCTTCAAGATTCCGGACATGCTGGCAAATCGTGCCGACATCTATAATCTTGGTGATGTACTCAGCGGTAAAGAAGCACAGTTTGAGCTGAGTTACATTGAAAACTGTCTAAGCTCCAACGCGGTGCTGGCGCCTTTGGCGACACGCGTTATGGACGATGTATACAAACTGATTGACATTGCCAAAGGCAAGAACATACCCACAACCGATTTATCACATGCCTACAGTGCTGCTGAAATAAACGAAATAACCAGCGTGCTAAAAAGACTGTTTACCGTTCAAGACACTGTCTTAAAAGTGAATCAACAATACATAGCGTCTGCAGCCCAGGAAGACATGTACCGAACCGAGCCACGCTTTTTACTGCAAGGCAGCTATCGCAACATGAACAAGCTGGCCGAGAAAATTTCTGCAGTGATGAACGAAACTGAGCTGGACGAACTCATTAACGATCACTATCGAGGTGAAGCACAGCTCCTTACTCAAGGCGCTGAGGCAAACCTGTTAATGCTGAAATCCCTGCGCGCCAAACTTACCAGTGAAGACGAAAAACGCTGGAAAGAAATAACCATAGATTTTATGCGCAACAAAGCCATGGGTGGTGACGACACTGACGCAGGTCAACGCATCGTCGCGCAACTGGCGGACCTGGTTGACGGTGTGGGCACGCTGGGAACCAATCTCAAACCCAACGGAACACTAGAGGCCTCTGTTAAACAACAGGGCGAGTACGCCCGCGCTCTGCGCGAATCCTTGGACAAAATTGGTGAGTCAGTCAAGCTGCAACAGCAGCCGCATGTATCCATCACCAACACCCCATCCCCGGAATTTGCAGAAGTCTTGAAAACCCTGGGGGATACTATCGAGAACACGTTGTTTCCCCTGGTGCGCAGCATGGACAATCGCATTGCTCAGGATGTAAAAGCACACAGTGATCTACGAAAACTCAGCGAAGAAGTCCAAGAGCTTAAACAACGCACAGGACTGGGTTAAACAATGGTACGATCTGCCGAGCCATGCGAACTAACCTGCAGCGTTGTCATTAAGAGGTCCATTCAGCAGTGCTGGGATCTATACACAGACAACACAGTACTTTCTGACTGGGCACCAACGGTTAGCAGTGTCGACAGTGATGAAAATATCATCTCGCTAAATGGCACAAGAAAAAATAATGTGTTTATTGATGGCAAGCAAGGCCATACCGTTGAGCACTGCACCCATTTGGACCCGCTTAAACGAATAGATATGGCAATATCGGACGAGTCGTTTGGGTTTTCACATATGCTGACCGATTACGGCACCAGCACCACCTTTGATGTAGACGCACAACAAACCCTGATAGTGTTACAAACACGCTACGTACCGAAGAAAATATTTGCATCGATTATGAGTGCAAAAACGACTCAACAACCAGTGCTTGTATTGATGAAGCAGACGCTGTCCAGCTTTAAACAATACGCTGAGTTAGCTTAAATTCGCCCCGGTTTTACGCGACCCGGTAAAATAACGTGTGGTCAATATTGTCCTTGCTGTGTTAGTAACCTTCAGCCTACAGCAATGCCAGGATTTTACTGATGGGCGCTGCCACACCCCCTGGTAATTCCGCACCGTCATACCAGACATAACGATCTGCCTCCAGCACCATATCAACCTTGCCAAGCTCAACTTGCAGTGCAAACACATCGATATCCAAATGATAGTGACTGAACGTATGCCTGAAGCGAGCTATGTTGTCAGCGTCACTTACCGCTTTTAGCTGCGCAGTACTAAGCCAGTCTTCTAATGATGCATCGCCAAGCTCGGGCAAACTCCACAAGCCACCCCAGATGCCTGTTGGTGGTCTTTGCAGCATCAGCAGTTCGCCTTTGGCATTGCGCAACACCAACATGCAGGTTGCTCTTACGGGTATCACTTTCTTGGGTTTCTTGCCCGGGTAGTCTAATTGCGTGTCTGTGTTGTTTGCCTGACATTGCGTCGCTAGCGGGCATTGCGAACATGATGGCTTGGTGCGTGTACAAAGCGTGGCGCCCAAGTCCATCATCGCTTGATTGAATGGTCCAGTGCGCTTGGCAGGCGTTACTTGTTCAGAGCGTTCCCATAGCGTCTCGAGTACTGGTTTTTTACCGGGCCATCCGTCTACCGCAAAGTAGCGTGCCAATACCCGTTTGACGTTGCCATCCAATATGCTCTGGTGCTGCCCACTGGCCAAACTTAAAATTGCGCCTGCAGTCGATCGACCAATACCCGGCAAGTCTTGCAAACCGTCTAAAGTGGTTGGTAACACGCCTTCGTGGTCTTCGACCACGCGAATAGCACATCGATGCAAATTTCTGGCACGAGCGTAATAGCCCAAACCAGACCAATGCGCTAAGACGTCATCCAATGGAGCCGCCGCCAAACTGCGCACATCGGTAAATCGATGCATAAACTTTTCATAGTAGGGTATGGCTGTGGCAACTTGAGTTTGCTGCAACATGATTTCAGAGACCCACACGCGATACGGTGTTGGGTTTTGTTGCCAGGGCAAATGCTTGCGACCATGTTCGTCGAACCAGTCCAGCACTTGGGTAGCAAAGCGATCGCTCTGCACGGTTTTCATGTGTTTACGTCAGGTTTGAATTTGGCGCACCGAACACTGTCGGTGCGCCATCAGTGTACTACTTGAACAAGCCCTTGAGTTTGTTCTGCACCTCATCTGCACCTTGCTTGAGTGCATCGTTGGCTTTTTGCTCAGCTGCCTTTGTCTGCTCAGCGAGTTTCTCCTGAGCACGGGCTTTCTCAGCATTAAATTTAGCCTCGGCTTTTGCTTTCTCTTCATTTAGACGGGCACGCGCCTTTTCTTCTTCGGCTTTAAGCTTAGCTTGTGCTTCGGCCTTTAACTTGTCGGCTTCGGCTTTGGCACGCGCTTCCACCTGACCTTTAATGTTGTTAGTGATGTTGTCTTTCAGGCCACCGAGTATGACACCAGCAAAGTTCGCTGCCAACTCATCAAAGCTACCGCGAATAGGAATATCCAGCTCAACGCCTTTCAATGATTCTAAATCCTCACCACCCTGACCTTGCGCACTGCCAGTGATCAATGTGGTTAGCGTGTAGTCGACATATTCGCCAGGCAAGTCCACTTGCCCATCACCACCCAGACGCAGCAATGGGGATCGCATATCCAAGTCATTGGATTGCATAACCCCATTGACGAATTGCCCGCTAACAGAAAAGGTAGAAAAATCAGTTTTAACAACTTCGTCAGCCGGAGCTGACTGGCCTGTTAGTGCCGCTTTTGCACGTCGAATTTGATAACCAATGTTCACGCCATTGATGGAACCATCATTAAACGCTGTATTAAAACCACCGTTTAATCCTGCAGTTAACCCATTAACAGTGTCACCCGCGGTAGTGATCTTGGCTGCGAACTGACCATTCCCTGTTAAGAAGGAATCTTTTTGCATCAGATCAACTAACAACGGGTCAGCTTCAATACCCGCTAAATTCATATCAACAGCAAAGCTTGGCGTGTTTCCGCTGGCATCAATCGTCGCGTTGGAATTCAACTGACCTTGATACATGCTTGCGCGTAAGCCATTCACAGCGATAACACCGTTCTTGGCTTTTACTGGCACTGCAATGTCGCTGGTGGTCAGGTTTTTCACTTTCACACTGCCCACTCTAAATTCACCATCAACGTCCAGCTGACGCATCATGTCCAGGGGCAACGCAATAGGTTCATCACCTGTAGCTGCCGGACCTGATGTGGTCGTGGCTGTATCGTCAGAGGCGCCTTCAACTACCGGCGGTAAATAACGATCCAGGTCAATGGCATCGACTTCAAAATCGAAGCGAACAGGAGGAATGCCACCGGCTGCCAGACTAGGCAGCTGCGCGCTGCCTGAAAACGTGGTGTCATCAAGTTTGATGGTCAGACCGTTTAATGAGGCACTTGCAGGTGTTGCATCCAGGTCCAGCGACAAGCTGGCTTTTTGCAGCACAGCGGCATCGGCTGTAGACGGTGCTTCGATACCAAGCTTGGCAAACATATCCAACGGACTGAATTCGTTACTGGAAAGCTTGCCCGACACAGCAGGCTGTGTATCCAGGTTAGCCACATTAACCACCCCACTGAGCACCAGGCCCAATGCACTCAATGACAGGTTTTCTACATCAATTTTTTGTTCCGACAACTTGGCCATGATGTTGGCGTCCAGCGTTGCATCCAACTTGCCATCAGGAAAGCTGTCACCTACTGCATTGGTGGTGAGCTTTAGCCCACTTAATGAATAGACCTGGTTATCCAAATCCAGCATCACTTGTGCAGCGCCATTAATGTCAGCACCTAAGCCCATGCTGTTACTGGCAACTTTAAAATCAGTGTTCAGGTCAAACGCTTTAGCAAGCTCTATCGCGCCCGTGTTTAAATTAAAGTCAGACAACTTGACGTCTGTGCCCGTCTGCGCATCTTTCCACGACACGTTGGCATCACCGATGGAAATACCACCGACTGCCAATGCAGCTATGGCAGCAGAATCGCCTTCGACTTCTATACTTTCGTCACCATTTTCTGTGGGTGTGGTTGTCGTTGTGGTCGCGTCACTGGACTTTACCAAGTCGTCCCAGTTAGTGGTGCCATCGGCTGAGCGTTGCAAATCTAAATTAAGTCCGTTCAGTTCGACCGTGCGAATATTGACCTCTTTTTTAAGCAGTGGCAACAGTTCAACTTTGACATCGGCACTGCCCATTTTTGCAAAGGGCAGATCCCCGAAACCTTCAGCATTGGCTAAAGCGATATCACCGATTGAAACACCAACCCATGGGAAAACCGTTGGCTTAAGATCACCGGCAATGGTCAGATCACGACCCGTATGCTTTTTGGTTTGTTTTTGTATCGTATCGCGAAAGTCATTCCAGTCGACAAGGTAAACCAGTGCTGTGGCACCCGCACCAATCAGCAGCACCAAAACCAGCACACTGACTAATAGCCATTTAATTATTTTCATTATTTAGTTACCTTTAATTCTTTTTTGCCGTGTACATTAAACATCTGCTTTGAAATGCCCAGACTTACCACCGGACTTTTCCAGCAAACGAACCTCACTGATTACCATGCCGCGATCAACCGCTTTACACATGTCGTAAATTGTCGCCAGAGCCACTTGTAAACCGGTCAATGCTTCCATTTCCACCCCAGTTTGAGCATGCACTTCTGCCCTAACCTGACAATGGATCTCTGTGTCCGTCCGGTCAGTCTGAAATTCAACATCCACTCTGGTCAGCCCGATAGGGTGACAAAGAGGGATCAACTCACTGGTTCTCTTAGCAGCCATGATGCCTGCCACCCTGGAAATGCCTAGAACATCACCTTTTTTGTGGGTTCCAGCGCAAACCATGGCGTGGGTTTCGGGCTGCATTCGAATTACCCCCCCAGCCACAGCAACCCGATGGGTCACCGCCTTACTGCCAACGTCCACCATGTGGGCGTCTCCGGATTCATTGAAATGGGTCAGGTCGCTCATCCGAATACCTCGGGCTGGAATAGATTGGGTATGATGGTAGCTCGTAACGCGGATATCAACATGACTATTAGAGTCAAATTCTTTGCCAGTTTGCGCGAGGATGTCATCGACCCAAAAAGCGAAGTTAGCAGTGATGCTGTGAGCACCATTAGTGACGTATGGAAGCTGGCCACTGACCACCCAATGCCACCACATGTTTTATGCTCGGTAAATCTGGAACACGCCGAACCAGAACATTCAGTTGTCGAGGGCGACGAAGTGGCTTTTTTTCCACCAATAACCGGCGGCTAATTGGCATGGGCGTATTGATCAAGCCAGAATCGTTTAACCCGGCACAATTACAAGCAGCGCACGAGTCTAGCATGGTTGCTGACAAAGGCGTCGCAGGTCATTTTGGTGCGACAGCCAGCTTCACAGGCACCATGCGCCACTTCAATGAAGGTGATGATGTCATCGGCATGATGCTGGAGCACTACCCGGGCATGACCGAAAAAGAGCTCGAAGCTGTCATTAAAGATGCACACAAAAAGTGGGACATTCAAGACGCACTGATTGTACATCGTGTTGGTGACATCAAACCCGGCGAACCCATCGTACTGACGGCTGTATGGTCAGCACATCGTGCAGCGGCATTTGATGCTTGTCGGTTTTTAATGGAAGCGCTAAAAAGTCGCGCACCGTTTTGGAAGAAAGAAACACTTAAAGACGGGTCGCACCGATGGGTTGAACGCAATACGCCGGGTTATTTCTGAACTCGAACGTAATCAGTGGCCTGCCCTCGTTGCACCAGCAACAGGACAGAGTCAGCATTCCTGGACGCCTGATCGTCTAACGCGTCAATACTGGACACATACTGATTGTTAATCGACAAGATAATGTCGCCAGCCTGCAAACCTGCCCTGTCCAAGGCACTGCCTGGCTCAATAGACTCAATCAGCACATAGACTCGCCCACTGCGAGTGATCTCCTGAACCAATTGCACACCATCAAAAAACGCGTTAGCTTGATCGATGGCCTCTATAATCGCAGTGAGCAGAATTGGTTTTCCTTCGCGCACAACCTCCATGTTTAGTTCCTGACCCAGCATGACCAGGCCAATACGGTTTTTTATGGCACGCACATCACGCACCGGCTTACCGTCTATGGAGGTAATAACATCCCCAACTTGCAAACCGGCTTTTTCTGCCGGAGAGCCTTGACGGATGCGTCCAATCACGACACCAAAGCGTGAGTTGATACCAAAAGCTTTGGCAAGGCCCGGGGTTAAAGGCTGGGCCGCGATCCCCAACTCACCGCGTTTAACTTCACCAAACTCCAATAACTGTTTAAGGATGTCGACAGCCATGTTGGAGGGGATGGCAAAACCAATTCCAACATTTCCACCCGATGGTCCTACTATGGCGGTGTTTATGCCAATAAGATGGCCTTTTAAATCTACCAACGCACCACCACTGTTACCTGGATTAATAGACGCATCAGTTTGTATAAAGTCTTCAAAGTCTTCTATCCCTAAGCCGCTTCTGTCCAGCGCACTGACAATGCCAGAGGTTACGGTTTGACCCAATCCAAAAGGGTTGCCAATAGCGATGCAAAAATCCCCGACGCGCAATGCATCAGAATCTGCCCAAGGCAGTGCTACAAGATTATCCAGTTCAATTTTTATCAGCGAAATATCCGCTTGCGGATCGTGCCCGATGACGACCGCTTTTGCCTCCCTGCCATCACTGAGCGCCACTAATACTTCACTGGCATTAGCGATGACATGGTAGTTGGTGACGATGTGCCCAAGCTCAGCGTCGACAATGACACCAGAGCCCAGACTTTGCGGTCGTGATTTCGAGGCTGGCGTTTCAGGTAAATCAAAAAAACGCCGAAAGAATGGATCATCCATTAAGCCATTGGATTGAGTGACTCTGCTGATAGTAGAAATGTTAACCACCGCTGGCGTGACCTTTTCCAGCATGGGCGCAAGGCTTGGAACGGCGACACCATCGACAGTAGCCGGAAGAGAGCCACTTGCAGCCACGCCAGGCGTTAATACCAACAGCACGATCCACTTACAGACAAAACGCCATTGTCCATATTGCTGAAAGCGCAATAGCGCGTTCGTCAAAAACTCGCTGTTTAAGATTACTCTGCTTGTGATTACTCTGTTTAACAAAAAAAGCATAGCTCCATCATCATCCATCAGAATCGACATTTTGAGAACTGCATCACAATCAGTGTGCGAGCTTAATCACTGGTATTAGATCGATTTATATAACTGGATAACACATCAACAGTTGTTACTCAGTTGCGATACAGATAGCCCGCACTCAGGCCGACAAATAACCATGGGCGTTGCCTTCAAAACAACAAGCCATTGCAGTTTAAACAGATTATAGAACAGATGAACAACGGGCAATTCCCAAACAGCACTGAGCTAAAGGCACTGATAAAGTCAATCGGCGGGATCACGCTGGATTCGGCCGAACCCACGCTGCAAGACCACGAGCAATGGGTTAGCCTGCGGGGACACGAGCTTGGCTTTGTTTGCGCCACAAGCGCAGCTGATTCTGATGTCACCAAACTATGTGACATGCTGTGTATTGTGCACGACTTGAATACCACCATTGATGCTACCCAGGCAAACGGTGTTGCAAAGCAAGAGCTGGAACAACTGGCCATGCTCGATCCACTGACTGAGTTACCCAATCGCCGAAAACTGTTCACTTGCTTACAGGACATACTGGCAGACGAATCTCCAAGCGCGATTCTGCAAATTGATCTTGATCGATTTAAACAAATCAATGACTCACTGGGTCATGCAGCCGGTGATGAAGTACTGATAGTGGTTGCTAATCGCTTGGCGGCCAATGTACGACCAGGTGATCTGGTAGCTCGTGTTGGCGGTGATGAGTTTGTGGTGGCATGTCCGCAGGTGAGTAACGAAAACACGATGACTGAACTGGCCGAGCGACTGATTGAATCGCTAAACCAACCGATGCAGTTACAAGGACATCAATACGATATTGGTGTAAGCATTGGCATCGCATTTAACCAGGCTGACAATTTACTGGAACCTGACGCTCTTTTACAGAATGCCGATCTGGCTTTATATACGTCGAAGGAGCAAGGTCGAAATCAATATCACCTTTATAAACCGGCTATGCGAGAGAAGTTCGATGCAGCCATGTCGATGAAAAAAGAATTAAGTGAAGCCTGCGAAAACGGCAGTATCGTGGCTCACTTTCAGCCTACGTTTTGCCTGCAATCAGGACTGGTGTCCAGCATACAAGCCATGGCACGTTGGGAGCACAGCAGCCTTGGCCTGATGACGTTCAAAGAGTTTCAACCGCATGCAGACGAGAACATGCTAAAGAAGATTGATGGCGAAATGTTCAATCAATGCTTAGACGGCATTCATCGTTTAGCAACAACCAAGACGGATGTATCCAAATTCAGTATCACGGTGCCCATAAAGCACATTCGCGACACGCAGAGCATGCAACAGTTGCAAGACAAAACGCTTGATTTTGGATTATCGCCAGAACAAGTCTCACTGGACATAGTAGAAGATGGCTTGACTGCCGCAGATGAGGCATTGCTGATGACAAACCTGGCCGCGCTGCGATCAGCAGGTTTTGGTATCAGTCTGAGTAATTTCGGTGCACCCAACAGCAACATTCAATCGGTTTTGTCGATTCAGCCTAGCTCAATAAAATTAGACAGCAGCTTGTGCAGAGACCTGCAAGGCAATGGGTCCAAGCAAAACCTGATTACGGGTCTGATTAAAATGGCAGAAAACATAAACGCAGCGGTGACCGCTACTTTGGTTGAATCTGAGACTGACCGGCAAATTTTAGCCAGACTGGGTTGCAGCTTTGCACAGGGGAACGTTTTGTTTCCGCCTGCTGATATTGATTCGTTGATTGAGTGGTTAGATAGCACCGATCCCAACGTTGTGCGCGCCGCCTGACGGCTCTGCACAGGCACCACGCCTGACGGCTCTGGCACAGGCCTTCGGCTATGATGTCTTTGGGGTAACTTGTTCTGCATCAAACGAATAATGTTCGTCCAGGTAGGCTTGAACTTTCTCAGCTGTGCCGTTTTCCGTGTGCAAACCCTTCTTTGATCGACGCCACAAAATATCTTCGCTGGAGCGCGCCCATTCATGCTTAACCAAATAGTCAATTTCGCTTTGATATAAGGGGCCGCTAAAATGCTGCCCAAGATCAGCCATGCTTTTTGACTGATCAATTAGCGTGTGTATACGCGTACCATAATTACGAGCGTAGTCGTACAAGACATCTTTATCTAACCAATTGTATTGTGTCTTTAGTGTTTCCACAAACGTGTCAAAATCTGCATTTGGAATATCACCACCAGGCAAAGGCACTGCGGCTGTCCAGGCAACAGCTGTAGACGACAAGGTTTCTTTGAGCATATCGACAGCTTGTTCGGCAAGCTTTCGGTACGTGGTGATTTTTCCGCCGTACACAGAAAGCACCGCAGCATTTTTGCGCTCATCCAAATCGAGCTTGTAGTCGCGTGTGACTTTCGATGCGTTTTCGGACGCATCATCATAAAGCGGCCTGACCCCAGAGTACGACCAGACAACGGTAGCAGGGTCGATTGGTTTTTCAAAGTACTCGCTGACGCTATTACAGATATAAGCTATCTCATCGGCGTCAATGCTCTGCTTGCCCGGCTCCCCTCCTACTTCCACATCGGTGGTACCTAACAATGTGTAGTTTTGTTCGTAAGGAACCGCAAACAACACACGATTATCAGCATTCTGAAAAATATAAGTGTAGGGATGCTCAAACAATTTCGGTACGATAATATGGCTGCCTTTCACCAGGCGCACACCATGCTTGGCATCATGTTCTTCGTCAAGGTCTAGCGTGGCTTCAACCCAGGGGCCTGATGCGTTAACCACAGCTCGGGTGCTTACTATTGATTTGTTATTGCCAAATTGACTACTAAGGTGAACATCCCACTGGCCTTCATGACGAACCAGGTCAGTGCATTCACAACGGGTTCTTACCTCGCACCCACGCTCAGCGGCATCCATAACATTTAAGGTGACTAAACGCGCATCCTGAACCCAGCAATCAGAATACTCGAACCCACTTTTAAATTCTTTTTTTAATGCTTTGCCACTCACGTGACTAGTCAGATCGAGTGAGTGCGAGGCAGGCAGCATTTTTCGACCACCGATATGGTCGTATAGAAACAAGCCTAGTCTTATAAGCCATTTTGGCCGCAACGCGTTGTGATGTGGCAACACAAATCGTAATGGCCAAATGATATGTGGCGCTGCTCTTAGCAAGACTTCGCGCTCTTGCAATGCGTGTCGTACCAACATGAAATCATAGTGCTCAAGGTAGCGCAGTCCACCATGAATCAATTTTGTACTAGCCGATGATGTATGTTGGGCCAAGTCGTCTTTTTCAACCAGCAACACCTGCATACCCCGACCCGACGCATCGCGCGCAATACCAGCACCATTAATACCGCCACCGATAATGACCAGATCATAGTCAAGCGCAGACTGTGCTGTTTGGGCGGGCATAGGTCGGTCCTGATACATAAAGTTATGGGGTGAGGAAGCGACGTTGAGCCAACGAAAGCTTCGCGATAATTTAGTATATGCGCTTTGCGCTCTTTATTGTTGCAAGCTCGAGCCTTGCAAACTTTATCGGGATAAATGCTACTATTTCAGCCACTTTCTGACGAACCAAAACCCTCGATCAACGGAGAATCCATGTCAAACCCACTCATCCTCAGTATCGATCAAGGAACCACCAGCTCGCGAGCCATGCTGTTTGAAAAAAACGGTACGAGTGCTGCAGTTGCCCAACAAGAATTTACCCAGATCTATCCTCAATCAGGTTGGGTAGAACACGACCCAGAAGAAATTTGGGATACCACTGTGAAAGTATGCAAAGAGGTGTTAGCCAAGGCCAAAGACATGGGGCGTTCGGTAGCAGCCATTGGCATAACCAATCAACGGGAGACAACAGTAATTTGGGACAGAAAAACTGGCAAGGCAATTCACAACGCCATTGTCTGGCAAGATCGTCGTACCGCACCTGTTTGTAAAGAACTCAAAGACGGCGGGCATGAAGCGTCAGTCACAGCCAGAACAGGCTTGTTGCTCGATCCCTATTTTTCGGGCACAAAGGTAGGATGGCTACTCGACAATGTATCCGGTGCCCGCGCACGCGCCGAGAACGGCGAGCTGGCTTTCGGCACTATCGACAGTTTTTTAATATGGCGACTCACTAACGGCACAGAACACGTCACCGATACCACCAACGCGTGTCGAACCTTGTTGTTCAACATTCACGACAATAAATGGGATGAAGATCAACTAACTCTGTTAAACGTACCTGAACAACTATTGCCAGAGGTCAAAGATTGCGCTGCGGATTTTGGCACCAGCGACGAATCGGTACTGGGAGAAGCTTTGCCCATTTGCGGTGTCGCAGGCGACCAGCATGCAGCCTCTATTGGTCAAGTTTGCTTTGAAGATGGCATGGTCAAAAGCACTTACGGTACTGGCTGTTTTGTCATGCTGAATACAGGCGATAAAGCCATTGCGTCCAAAAACAAAATGCTCACCACCATTGCTTATCGTCTAAATGGAAAAACCACCTATGCCATTGAAGGCTCAATATTTGTGGCAGGGGCTGCTATTCAGTGGCTGCGCGATGGTCTGGGTGTTATTAAGTCAGCCGAGGAAACCGAAACGATGGCCAGTGATTTAAGCGACAACCAAGGTGTTTATCTGGTGCCCGCATTCACCGGCATGGGCGCACCCTATTGGGATCCAGATGCACGCGGTGCATTATTTGGGCTTACTCGCGATACCGGTCCTAACGTATTAGCACGCGCAGCACTAGAGTCGGTTTGTTTTCAAACAATGGATCTATTTGATGCGATCAAAAGTGACGGTGCTAATTTAGATACAGTCAGGGTTGATGGCGGCATGGTTAAAAACAATTGGCTTGCGCAAACTCTGGCAAATATTCTGGATGTACCGGTACAACGACCCATGCAAACTGAAACAACCGCGCTTGGGGCAGCTTATCTGGCAGGCTTGCAATGCGGCATTTATCAATCGCTGGACGATCTGACAAGCAATTGGCAACAAGACCAGGCGTTTACCCCGGATATGGATGAAGCGGACAGAGCACAGGCGATTGCCGGATGGGCAAATGCCATTAAAAGGACGCGATCAACGCTGGACTAGTCGGCGCTGAATTTAAGCCATCGGGTGGGCGTTACTTGTACGCTACTTGGACGTATGTGTGTACAGCGATTGGCGACGCGAACGGCGTGCCTGTTTGCCGTACTTTCTGGGCTTGCTGTTGAAAGAGTAGATTTTATACAACTCGTTGGCCGCAAATGCTACCACCGCACCAGAAATAATAAATCCTGGAATAGTAAAAATGTTCATTAAGCTGGTAAACCCGGTTCCGCTATCGACTCCACCAGCTGTTCTAACCGGGGCTAAATTTACGTTCATTAAAAATCCAAACACAACAAGTCCAAATATACCGGCAAACAGTATGCTGATGCGCAGCCGAATCGCCGTACCTAAGTTGCGTACATCTCGTGTTCTGGTTAGATTCTGCTTCATAACAACGCACCCGTTTTTTTCAGATTTGACCAAACGTGAGCCTAAATTATCACAGCAAAATTGTGTAGACAATTGTGAACGTAAAATTTGCCAGCAGTTAGTCAGGATTCCGCTCAAATTGAGTCAGAACCAACCAGTTTCTCTGCCAATTTGTTCCTGAACAACACGTAATACGCAATATGTGTCAGTTACCAGCCGTTACTTGAATGAACGGCTTACAGCTTGCACACTCTAACCAATGTCAAAAAGTCTTTTTTTTGTAAGGAAAATACATGAACTACATCACAGCTCGTTTCGCTCATCCGGTTCGGATAGCCATCATCGCCATTGCAGTACTGACCACCGGGTGTGCAGCCACTACACGCACAATCGATCCAAACGAGGAACCGATTCACTACGATGCCAGCTACGATTTTACCGACAAAAAAGAGATCGTCGACAAACTGGCTGATAGCCTGATCGCAACCCCACTGCTTAACCGTGAAGTCGCTAAACCCATTATCGTGACATATGGCATAGCAAACGAGACATCTGAGCACATTAACACCAGCGGTATCAGCGATGATATTCGTCTTGCCTTGATACAAGCCGGTGAATATCGATTCGTGAACCGGAAACAACGCGACAACACGATCAATGAAGCCGACTTTCAATACGCCGGGTTTGTACCACCTGAGCAACGAATTATTGAAGGCCAGCAACTGGGAGCGAACTACATTCTTGCAGGCACACTGCGCTCCATTGAAAAACGCCAACCCAAGCAATGGCGGTTGAACAAGCGCAAGTTGATTTACTACAGCCTCAATCTTGAACTGACTAATATACAGACAGGTGAAGTCAGCTGGGCTGACAACGTCGAAATTGCCCGAGAATCAAGCCAGCCATTGATTGCCTGGTAGCACACCAGCAAACGTTTCACAGCCGTGACCATAACAAAGCATGTCGCCGCAACAGTCGTATGTGTTGCGGCCTTGGTGCAGGGTTGCTCAACGAGCAGCTCATTAAAACAAGCGCGCTCCGAATTTTTTAGTGGGCAACCCTACGCCGCACTCGATACTCTGGAAAACCGTAAAGTGTCCAGCCGCGATAGATTGCTGGGACTACTTGATCGTGGGCTTATAGAGCACACAGCTGGAAACTATCAAGCCAGTATCCGCACATTTAAAAATGCCACAGCCCTGCTCGTGGAAACCGATTACCTGGGCGTTCGCGAACAGACAGCTTCGCTGATGGTCAACGACTGGGTGACCCTATATAAGGGTGAATACAGCGAACGTCTGTGGATTCACACCTATCAAATGATGAATTTTTTAATGATCGGCAACGGTGAAGGTGCTGCCATTGAGGCGCGACAGGCGCTAAAAGTGTATGAGCAACATGGCGATGCATTAAAACATGATTGGTACACCAGAACCCTGATGGCCATGAGCTTTGAGGCTGCTGGCAAACCTGACAGCGCTCATATCGAATATAAAAAATTGCTTGACGATGCAGGTTCGGATACTGGCGTGGCTCGCCGTGCCTGGCAAAACGCGCGTCGACTAGGACGCGAAAATGATGCCGAAAAATTTAAACAACTCATTAGCGGCAAGGCAAGTGTCGATGGTAGCGATGGTGAACTGGTGGTGTTTCTGCAAACCGGTGTCATACCGGGAAAATCAGCGGGCGAGATTTATTTAGAGCCTAATCTATACGCTTCGTTTCCGGTCTATCACGACTACCCCAGGCCTAATCTACAGGTGTCTGTTTTCCAAAATGGTGAAACACAATCAGCCGATATCGTGAGCACACAAACCGTTAACATCTCTCGCGCGGCACTTGCCGCACGCAGTCATCGCATAGCAGCCAAACAACTGCTACGCATAGCGGCGAAGAAAAACCTGGCTCAAAGCGTTGCCAAAAATGACGATATTCTTGGTGATATTCTCTCGGCCTTATTCCTTATTTCGGAACAAGCAGACACACGCAGCTGGGCAACACTGCCTGCTCATGTGTCTATGGTTCAGATACCACTTGAAGCAGGGATGCATAACATAGAGCTTCAGGTGCGTGACGGCGCAAGGCTCTACGAACTAATCATTCCCACGGTCGAAATAGAAGCTCGCACAAAAAGCTATCGCTCCTTTCGACTCGGTACCGGTGCCCCTCGCCTGCTTCAATCACGCAGCCGTGACAGCACACCACTTAAGCGCGTATCTGCACCACAACCCTGAACAAACCCCTCAGGTTGCTATTTGGCCATTAACCAACAAAAGACCAACTGATCCGCACGTGGGCGTATTTCATGCTACATTCAAGGTTCGATTGGCAAACGTAAGGGAGGTGATCAAATGTCTAGTGTTTTGATGACTGGCAGATCGGTTCTGAGCGGGGCACACGTAGCATAAGCTACCGAGCCATGGCTCTGTATTAGCTGAGATAGGCACCGATCATGTCAGCTGAGACACGGGGCCGCCTTTTGGCGGCCCTTTTTCATTTTCGAACCATTTTTATTTCATAAACAAGCTTGGCTGTTTACTAACAAGCCTGTCCAGCCAAACCCTTTTGTAAACAAACCATTCTCTTAAGACTGACATGGACTCTCAAGCAGAACCCAAGCAACGCCCGTTTGTTGACTTAATAATCAGTATCATCATTCCTTCATTGATTCTGATGAAGCTAAGTGGTGAAGACAAACTGGGTCCGGCAGGGGCTCTGATCGTTGCTTTGGCTTTCCCTATTTGTTACGGCTTATTCGAACTGTTCAGCAACAAAAAGCGCAACTACATTGCCCTGCTGGGTATCGTTAGTGTGTTACTGACCGGCGGTATTGGTTTGCTTAAAATCGATGCACAATGGCTGGCTGTAAAAGAGGCTGCTATCCCGCTAATTCTGGGCATTGGTGTGTTGGTCGCAAACAAAATGGGCTTCCCAATTGTTCGTAAGCTATTGTTCAATCCAAAGCTCATGAATGTTGATCGGATTGAATCTTCGCTGGAACAAAAAAACACAAAAACAGAATTTGAACAAAAACTTGACCGGGCTAATCTGTATTTTGCAGGAACGTTTCTGTTCTCGGCAATCATGAACTACGTTTTAGCCAAAGCCATCGTAACCAGTGAAAGTGGTACTGAAGCTTTTAATCAGGAGCTGGGCAAAATGACACTCTACAGTTACCCGATCATTGCCATTCCATCCACCATCATGATGCTGGTCATTTTTTACTACATTTGGCGCACCGTTAATCGACTAACTGGCTTGAAACTCGAAGAAGTGCTGGTTACCGAAGAAGATAACAATTAGTGGGGTCAAACAATTAGTGGGGTCAGGTCTTTGATTTTGAATGGGAGGGCCAAACAGGTTAATGGGGTCAGGTCTTTGATTTTGAATGGGAGGGCCAATATTGTGAACGCAGGTTTCAAACAAAACCTACGTTCGCTATGTTGGCCGTCTCATTCAAAATCAAAGACCTGACCCCACTAACTTTGCTAATTTATTTGGCCGTCTCATTCAAAATCAAAGACCTGACCCCATTAATCCTGACCCCATTAATCCCATGACCCCATTGATCCCACTAGTTATTGGGCTTTTTAATGGTGATGGCTAGAAAAATGGGTGCATCCCCTCGCTGAACCAACAACGGGATGGATTGGTTATCCGGAGCATCAGCTACCAATGTCTCCAGTTGTTTTACCGACCCAACTTCGGAACGGTTAAGCGATACTATGATATCGCCTGGCAGTACTCCGGCAACAGCGGCTGGTCCATCCTCGTTCACTTGAGTGACACGCACACCGTGTTCAATGCCAAGCTTGGCCAATTCTTCTGCCTGAGCAGGCGCAACAACAGCACCCAATTTTGATGGATCACGCTCTTGTTTCGCAGATGCACTTACACGCTTAACGTCACTTTCGAGTGGCTCTATGGTCACCTTTAACGTTTGACGTTTACCGTCTCGCAAAATTTCACTGTCAACCGTATCACCTGGCTTAATAACACCCACGAGCGGTGGCAATGCACTTGAAAACGGGACGTTCTTTTCATTAAAACTTAAAATAATATCGCCCGCTTCAAAACCGGCTTTGTAGGCAGGACTATCAGGGGTGACTTCAGACACCAATGCACCTTCAGGTTTGCTCAATCCGAAAGATTCAGCCAACTCTTGATCTACATTTTGAATGCGAACGCCTAACCAACCACGAGTGGCGTATCCGTTTTCACGAAGCTGCTCTGCTATCGACACAGCCACGTTAATCGGAATGGAAAACGATAAGCCCTGATAACCTCCAGAGCGTGAGTAGATCTGAGAATTCACACCGATAACCTCACCTTTAGTATTAAAAAGTGGCCCACCCGAATTACCAGGATTAACAGCAACATCAGTTTGAATAAAAGGCACGTAAGTATCGTCTGGCAAACTCCGTGACAGAGCCGACACTATGCCCTGCGTAGCGGTATGTTCAAAGCCAAAGGGTGAACCAATAGCCAACACCCATTCTCCAACTTTTATATTGTCGGAGTCGCCAATTTTAACAACCGGAAGATCAGTCGCTTCAACTTTCAGAACTGCAATATCACTGGATTTGTCAGTTCCGACCAAAGTGGCACGAAGTTCACGTCTGTCTTGCAGACCGACTCTTATGTCGACTGCACCATCGACCACGTGTGCGTTGGTTATCACATATCCGTCGGGATCAATAATAAAGCCACTACCAAAACCGGTACCGCGTCGTTGTTGTCGATCAGGATTTTGAGGCAGTTGCTCAAAGAATCGACGGTAATTTTCCGGCAACTGCTCGAGATCGAGCCCAGGAACGCCGCTAAAGCCTTCTCGAGCAGATTCGGCGACAACTGAAATTTTTACAACAGCTTTGCCTTCAGTCTCTACTAGCGCACTGAAATTGGGGAGGGCTGTGTTGGCAGAGGATTTCGTTACAGCAAGAAAAGGAAGCAAAATCAACCAGAACAACGCTTTTATGGTTATTCTTGTTACATTGGTTTTAGATGTGTGTGAAAGCTGTGGCATTTGTTGCACTCTTTCGCTATCGCAGCAGGTTGAGCGTGAACTGTTTACAAGCTTGCTCGTAGAATAAGTGATCATACGTCGAACTCCGAAATATAAAGTTGAATCATCAGTACATTGACTACATAACTATCAGTACCAGAGACAGTAATGTGAACCATTGCGTTGCATTACTAACCGGTTACTGAAGCAAGTACAAAGGAACGATCAATGAACGATGTAAGTTGATCAATGTCCGATGTGCCAATAAGTCAAAACTTACAGTGGGGGCATTATGCGAATTTTACTAGTCGAAGACGATACGGAAGCAGCAGCCTATTTAGTCAAAGGGCTGACAGAAAGTGGACACGCGGTTGAACACGCGGCAGACGGCGAAACTGGTCTGCAGATGGCGGTATCTAACGCTTACGATGCCCATATAATTGACAGAATGTTACCTAAACGCGACGGTCTGTCCATCATTGAAGAAATGCGTCGCATGGGTAATATGTCACCGGTGTTAATTTTAAGCGCTCTGGATGATGTCGACGAGCGCGTGACAGGACTTAAAGCTGGTGGCGATGATTACCTGACCAAGCCTTATTCATTAAGCGAACTCACCGCACGACTACAAGCACTAACACGTCGCGCTCAAGCAGGCGTTCAAGGCACCGTGTTACACGTCGGTGATCTAACACTTGACTTAATAAAACACAAAGTTACGCGATCCGGGCGAAGCATTAATTTACAACCGCGCGAGTTTCGCTTACTTGAGTATTTAATGCAGCACACGGGTCAAGTGGTTACTCGCAGCATGTTGCTGGAAAATGTTTGGGATTATCACTTCGACCCACAGACCAATGTTATCGACGTGCAAATCAGCCGACTACGAAGCAAGATAGACAAAGACTTCGATAATCCGCTTTTGCACACTGTTCGCGGTGCCGGTTATAAATTGCAAGAAATGACCAGTAGCGTAGAAGCATCTTAACGAGGCTTAAATATCATAGTTCGTTAAGATGCGACTTAGAAAGCCGAGCCCAGTGCTCGGCTTTTTTGTGCCTGCTTTATTACTAAGCTATAAAACAGGCAATTATTTGTGCCGAAACATGCCAAACATTTTAATCTTTACTTCAAGCACGTTACACTGAAGCATGGCCACATTTTCACAATCACGTCTGTTCCGCACATCGGCCTTTCGTTTGGCACTTATTTACGCCACTTTGTTTAGTGCTTTGTCGGCAGCAACGCTTGGTTTTATCTATTGGTCAACGCGATCGCAAATTGAATCTCAGGTCGACGCACGCCTGCGACTGGAAACCGATTACCTGATCAATTTATACAAGTCAGGTGCCCTACCCGAATTACTGGAAGCCATACAGCGCCGTAACCAGATTGATACGTACGGGCGTTTTTATTATTTAGCCAACAACGAATCGGCCAGCACCAGCGAAGTAGACAACGACGAAGATATGCCAATAAGGCTAAGATCGATGCGCTCCCACACAACTAAAAACATGGGTGACGTAGCCGATCTTCCACCGGGTAGCGCCCGTGCATTCAACCCGGTACGGGTTGCTGAAACGCAATTGGCAAACGGGCTCAAGCTCACCATAGGGCATGAGATTAGTGACGAGAAGGCGCTGCTAGATCACACATTTTCGCTGGTTGTTGGCGCAACCCTGCTAACACTATTCTTCTCATTAATCGGCGGGGTCTGGATTGGTATGAGAATGTTGCGTCGCATCGATTCGGTAAACCGAACGGCATCGGAGATCATGAGCGGTGATTTATCGCAGCGTTTATCAGTGACCGCCAGAAACGACGAGTTTGATGAAATTGCCACCAAGCTTAACGAGATGCTTAATCGCATTGAAGACTTAATGAAAAGCATGCAGCAAGTAACCAACAACGTTGCTCACGACTTACGCAGTCCGCTCACTCGCCTCAGAAACCGACTTGAAGTCACTCTCCTTGAAGAACGTGATCCTGAAAGTTATCGAGAAGAAATGGAAGGTGCAATAGGTGACGCTGACAGTCTTATTCACACCTTTAACGCGATGCTTAGCATTGCACGCCTTGAGGCTGGTATTGATGGCGCACAATGGAGTGAAGCACCGATTGGAGATCTAATTGAAGAGTTATCCGAATTGTATGAGGCTGTGGCAGAAGAATCCGGCTTGCAGTTCAGTGCGCACATCAATAACAACCCAATTTATTACTGTAATCGTCACTTGATTGGCCAGGCGGTCACCAACTTGCTCGACAATGCCATGAATTACACGCCACTGCCCGGCAAGGTATCCATTGAAATTACTGGTAACGATGATGAGTTCGAGATTATTGTGCGCGACAGTGGCCCTGGTATTCCTGCAGAAGAGCGTGAGCGCGTATTTGAACGTTTTGTGCGCCTGGAAAACGAGCGCAACTCACCTGGAAACGGATTAGGTTTAAGCCTGGTTCAGGCTGTGGTTCGTATTCATCGCGCTAACTTAAAACTCGACGACAATAATCCCGGATTGGTTGTGAGTTTGTGTTTTACAAAACGAAACAATGACACAAAAAAGCCACCCAAGCTTCAGTTTGCAGAAGGTGCAACAACATCAACACCGTCGTGACTGACTCGATAAACCCATAGCGTTGGCGAACCTTCCACCGTAGGCGCTAGTTCCAACTTTAATGTATCACCGGCAGCCAGGTCGCCTAATGCGCTTTTTTGTAAAAAACTAATGCGTGCGCCTTTGTTGCTGCCATCGATGTTGTACCAAAGATAATATTTTGGCTTGCCGAAGCCGGACACTTCGGAAACCGATTTAAATTGCGCCTCTTTATAAACCAGTTTATCCAGCAAATGAGTGCCGTTGTTTTGCGCACTTTCACCACGAAAGTACACGAATAATCCGAGCACTAACATGATCACTGGCAGTGCCACCAGCACAGAATGGATTCGGTTCTTATCCCCTGGTTGCGGCAAAGCTAACTGATTTTCTGACGCTAAGTGTTTTTTATCCGGCCACCGTCGCCGCCTGTCTTGTTCATCTTTACCGATACGGCGAATACGAGTCTTGTTATTCAATGTTCTGCACCTGCTCGCGCATTTGCTCTATAAGTACTTTTATATCAACACTGGCACCGGTGGTATCAATGTCAGACGCCTTTGACCCGATGGTGTTTGCTTCACGATTAAATTCCTGCATTAAAAAATCCAATCGGCGCCCAATGGGGCCACTGCGTTGCATGGCTTTTTCAAACTCTTTCACATGCGCGGCTAAGCGATCGAGTTCTTCGTCGATATCCAGTCGCTGGGCTAAAAATACCAGCTCTTGTTCCAGCCGCTGCTCATTGTGATCAATATCAATTTCTTCCAGTCGGGCCAACAGCTTGGTTCGTTGACGCTCGACCACAGCGGGCCTGTGTTGTTTTAGCTCTAACAACAACGAGGAGATTTTTTCGTTGCGTTGGCTCAACATACTGGCCAGCTTTTCACCTTCACGCGAACGGGTAGCAATCAGATCTTTAGTTGCAGCATCAAGACCTGCCAGAACCTGGCTCGATAGTTTGTCCTGTTGAGGATCTTTGGTCGTAACAACGCCAGGCCATTGAAGCACTTTAACCGGATCAATTGAGCTTGCATCTGGAATAGCGTCACGCACCTGCTTAAGCGCATCGGCAACGCTGGCCAGCGCACCGTCATCGAGCACCAGAGTCTGCACTGAGCGCGGTGCTGTACGCAACCTCAGTACAGCCTCAACTTTGCCGCGGCCAAGATGCCCGCCAACACGTTCGCGCACGATGCCTTCCATGGCGCGAAGCTCTTCGGGCATGCGTACGGTTATTTCCAGGTACCGGTGATTGACTGAACGTAATTCCCACTGCAGCTCACCTGCATCAGAATCAAGCGTGTGTCGGCCAAAGCCTGTCATACTCTTAAGCATGGATAAATCCTGTGTGCCGCTCAGTGGTGATTCGAGTAGCCAGTGCAGGTATACTCTGCCGCCCGAAGCGAGGAACTGCCATGCGACCCAGTGGTCGAGCACTAGATGAACTGCGCAATATAGTCATCACACGACGATACACCAAGCACGCCGCTGGATCGACGTTGATCGAATGTGGTGACACTAAAGTTATTTGCACAGCCAGCATTGAAGATCGAACGCCGCCCTGGCTTAAAGGCAAAGGTAGCGGATGGGTCACCGCCGAATACGGCATGCTACCCGGTTCAACCAACTCTCGAATGCGTCGTGAAGCATCGGCCGGAAAACAGTCAGGCCGAACACAGGAAATCCAGCGACTTATCGGCCGTTCTCTGCGAGCAGCAGTGGATTTAAGTGCACTGGGCGAACGCAGCATCACTGTTGATTGCGATGTTATCCAGGCTGACGGTGGCACCAGAACCGCCTCTATTACTGGTGCATTCGTGGCATTATCTGATGCAATGCAATCCCTGCTGGACAAAGGCGCCATTAAAAAGAATCCTGTTCACGGCATGATCGCGGCAACATCTGTGGGTATATACAACGGTAAGGCTGTGCTCGATCTGGACTATGCCGAAGATTCCACTGCCGAAACCGACATGAACGTTGTGATGAATGACGCTGGTGGCTTTATCGAAATTCAGGGCACCGCAGAAGGCCATGCATTTCGCGATGACGAACTCGCAAGCATGCTGGCTTTGGCAAAATCGGGCATCAACACATTAATAGACAAACAGACAGAAGCACTAAGACAATAAAGATTTGACCACTGGAAACTCATGACCACTAATCGGGCAATCGTTTTTGCCAGTAGCAACGCTGGCAAAATTCTTGAGCTTGACGAACTGCTGACACCACTCGGCATGCAGGTGAAATCGCAAGTTGACTACGGTGTTGTGCCTTTGCCCGAGACAGCAGTCACGTTTGTTGAAAACGCCATAGTCAAAGCGCGATACGCATCGAGTATCACAGGCCTTGCAAGCATCGCTGACGATTCAGGCCTGGAAGTAGACGCGCTTAATGGCGCACCCGGATTATACTCTGCACGTTTTGCCAGCATGCACAACGCTGGCAGTGGCGATAGCGACAATAATGCCTTATTGTTGAAAAAGCTTGAAGGTGTTGTTGAAGACAAACGCACCGCCAGATTTCGCAGCGTGATGGTTTATTTGCAACATGAAGACGACCCTTCACCGATAATTGCACAAGGTGTTTGGGAAGGTCATATTTTAGAAAGTGTGCATAGCGGCGGCGGGTTTGGCTATGACCCGGTTTTTTGCAACCACGATACAAATGAAGCCACGTCTTTAATGAGTAAAACGCAAAAAAACGAACTAAGCCATCGCGGCAAAGCCCTGCGCGCTTTGTTGGCGCTTTTGTTACCAGCTTAGCTTGCCGCCAGCTTTCACGTGCGAACGTTTACCGACTTACCGCCACTGTCACTCTATATACACCTGCCATGGTGTGTTAAGAAATGCCCCTATTGCGATTTCAATTCGCACGAGCAAAAAGCGTCGCTACCCGAAAACGAATACGTTGATGCACTGTTAAACGACCTTGCGGCTGACATGCCGCACATCTGGGGCAGAACAATAACATCGGTATTTATTGGCGGTGGCACACCCAGTTTGTTTAGCAGCGAGGCACTCCACAATTTATTCAGCGGAATTCGGGCACTAACGGCTTTACCACCAAACATTGAAATCACCATGGAAGCCAATCCCGGGACGTTTGAACAAGAAAAATTCAAGGATTTTCGCAAACTGGGCATTAACCGCTTGTCTATCGGTGTGCAAAGTTTTAATGATGAGCACTTGAAAACGCTGGGGCGTATTCATTGCGGTGAAGAAGCTGCACGCGCTGTCGGCATTGCCAAACAAGCGCAGTTTGATGATATCAACCTGGACTTAATGTTTGGTCTTCCAAACCAAACAGAGGCGCAAGCTTTAAAAGATGTACAACAGGCCATTGACCTTGCACCAACACACATCTCTTACTACGAACTGACTCTGGAACCCAACACCCTGTTTGCCAAATACCCGCCATCGCTGCCAGAGGATGAATCGCGCTGGACCATCCATAACAACGGTATCGCCCTGCTCGCGCAACACGGCTTTGATCGCTACGAGATATCAGCGTTTGCCAAAAATAATAAGCGCTGTAAGCACAACGTTAATTACTGGTTGTTTGGTGACTACGTTGGTATTGGTGCAGGCGCTCACAGCAAACTTAGTTTTGCCAATACCGGCAACGTCAGCCGTCGCTGGAAAATCAAACATCCTAATCGCTATCTGTCAGCTGAAAATTATGTGGGGGGAGAGAACGATATTGCTACGGCAGACACCGCCATCGAATTTATGATGAATGCTTTACGCTTAAGTGAAGGGTTCGCGCTAAACCTTTTCGAGCAACACACAGGCATGGCGCTGCATCAGTGGCAGCACCAGATAAACAATGCCATAGAAAAAAATCTGCTTGAGCAGGACGGACTGCAACTTAGGGCCACGCCAAAGGGTTTGGATTTTTTAAACAACTTGCTGGAACTGTTTATGCCGGGTAAAACAGCAAGCCTTAGCTACCCGGTCATCCCAATCTTAAAAAAGTAAACCTGGGGTTAGCTTACTCTCGTGGCTGTTGCATGGTTTGCAAAAATTCGTTCAACACGGCCGGATCAACTGCAACCGGCAGGTTCATACCCGCAACACCAGGCAAGGGCTGGCCATCGGGCCCCAGGGCTGCGGCAGGTTGATCAAATTCATGCTGCGCACGCACAGGCTTTTGCGCAGCGATCAGATTAGCGTTGTTGTTGTAGGTTTTAGAGGTGGACTGAACACCCTCAGGCGGTGCCGAGCCAAATTGTGTGACACCGTACTCATCCACCCACTTGTAGACTTTCGTTTTACTCTTTGCGGTCTTGATGGGTGATACCGACTGCAGAGAGTCACCAGCGCCCTGTACGGACGTTTTGGCGCTTTGTATTGAATGACCAAGCAGTTTCGAGAACAGCGCCCCTGGGTCACCACCACGGGCGTACATGCCATAGGATGTGATGCCGATAACGCACACCAGCGGAACCGTGGCTTTGAGTAGAATTTTAAGGACCATTTTTGTTAACACACGGCTCTCCTTTTCAAAACTAAGGACTATTTACCCCCTAAGCGGCTTTTTTAGGACATACTTAATCAAATCACTTGCATTTTGAGTAATTCGGACATAGTATCCGTGTCCGATTTTCCTACTCAGCGGCAAATCAGCGGGTCGATGAAGGAATCGACAAACTGGCCCGTTGGTAAGCAGTTTGTAAGCAATATAGTAAGCAAAGAAAGGAGCCAAACTATGAAGCCGGAAATCCATCCAGCGTACGATCAGATTAATGTGACTTGTAGCTGCGGCAACAAGTTTGAAACCGGCTCCACAGCTGGAAAAGACCTAAACGTCGAAGTGTGCTCAAACTGCCATCCGTTCTACACTGGCAAGCAGAAAGTACTCGACACTGCCGGTCAGGTAGACAAGTTCCGTCGTCGATACGGCGCTAAGTAACAGCCTTATAAGTAATAATCTTAGGGTTATTACTGCGGCCAGCACTCGGCCTGAAGCCCACGGCTCAGCTCGAACAATTCAGCTCGAACAATTCAGCTCGAACAATTCAGCTAGAACAATAATGTGCAGGCCGATAGAATCAAAAAAGGGTGCACCAGTTGGCGCGCCCTTTTTTTGTGCCCTCGCATCGGCAGCGGTCTCGCTGTTCATCGCAGCCCCACCAAGCTTGGCTACCGAAGCACAGTCCGACTGTTTCAATAAATTAACCCGCGAGCAAGCCTATGTTGAGCGCGTGTCCGATGGCGACACCATTGTGCTCACCGATCAACGAAAAGTGCGCTTAATTGGAATCAATACACCCGAACTCAATGCCAGGCATCCGACACTAAAATCTCATGCCATCGACGCTGCACAGCAATTAAAGCAGTGGCTGCCCCGCGGCGAATCTATTTGGTTGTATATCGGGACAGAACCACATGATCGGCATGGCAGACAACTGGCACACGTGGTCAGAACCCAGGACGACTTGGCTGTAGCAGAACTATTGCTACACAAGGGACTAGCGGCACAGAGTGCGGTAAAACCCAATACACTGTGTGCTGAACAATTCGCTGCGTTCGAAAAAATGGCGGCGAGTAAAAAGCTTGGCTTGTGGAAGAATCGCAAGCTACTGACCATAAGTGCTGGTGACACCAACCGCAACACTGCTGGTTTCAAGCTGGTCAATGGTGTTGTCAGTCATGTGAAACACACAAAGCAATACAGCGAATTAAGACTCGATGATTCCTTCTCTGTGCAGGTTCGTAAAAAGCTGACAAAAAAAATGGCATTGGATGATTTTCTTGGGCGCTCCGTTGAAGTTCGTGGCTGGATCATTAGCAAAAAGGCCCAGCCGTATTTGTGGCTGCACCACAAGGCCAATTTAAGTCAGCCACCAACCGGGCAGTAACATGCTGTATCTGATTGACTCAAGCATTTATATTTTTCGGGCATGGCAAACTCTGCCCGCATCCATTACCAACACCCATGGTGAACAGGCTAACGCCGTCCAGGGATTCACTGCGACGCTGGCAGCGATTTTAAGCGACAAGCAACCCGAGCACATAGCCTGCGCGTTTGATCAAAGTTCGGGTACGGGCGATCGCTATAAAATATTTCCACAGTACAAAGCTAATCGGGAACCCGCACCACCTGAATTAAAAGTTCAGTTTGATCGCTGCATTCAAGTAGCTCAGGCCATGGGTGTAGCGACCTTTGCCAGCAAGCAAGTTGAGGCAGACGACATCATTGGCAGTTTGGCCAAGGTTGCGCATAAGGCAAAGCACCCGGTAACCATCATCAGTGCTGATAAAGACCTTGCGCAATTTATCAACGAAGGCGATTGCTATTGGAACTACGCGAAAAAGCAACAGTTTGATTACCGCCAGCTAAGCAAACATTTCAAACTGTTGCCAGAACAAATTGCCGATATGCTGGCGCTGTGTGGCGACAAGGTAGACAACATTCCCGGCATTCCCGGCGTTGGGCCCAGCACTGCGGCACGCTTACTAAAAAAATGGGAAACACTGGAAGGCGTGATTGAGAATCGTGACGCCATTGCCAAGATGCATTTCAGGGGTGCACCAAGAGTTGGCACGCTGGTGGGCGAGTACATTGATACAATTCGCCTGGCAAGAAAATTGACCGGTTTGATAGAAGACAAGTCTTTGCCCAAAACCCTTGGCATCCTAAGGCGCAAAAATTCTTCGGCGAAGCAAACAGCGCAAATGCTTATGGATGCTGGTGTCAGTGAGCAACGAGCACTCAATATAAGCAGGAATATTATGCCTCATACCACGACAAACTAAAGATGAGCTGTAAATACACACTAGTTACAGGTAAACATGAGCCGTAAAAAAGTGGCGCGCCAACAACGGCGTGGCAAACCGAAAAACAAGTCTGGCCCGATAAGAACTAAAGCAAGGAGCCAACAAAAGAATAATGACTTGAACGACAATGAACCCACCATGGTTTTGTTGTTCAACAAGCCATTTCAGGTGCTGTGCCAATTTACTGATCAAGATGATCGAGACACTTTGGCAAACTACGTTGCTATACCAAACCTGTATGCTGCCGGACGCCTGGACAGAGACAGCGAAGGTTTATTATTGCTAACCAACAATGGCATGTTGCAACACCGTATTGCGCATCCGGATTTTAAATTACCAAAAACCTATCTGGCACAACTTGAAGGTGATATATCCGCTAAAGCGCTTAACCTGCTTCGCGAGGGTATTAAACTTAATGACGGCATGACCGCACCAGCAGAGGCTGAACGAGTTGACGAACCGTCATGGTTATGGCCCCGCAAACCGCCAATTCGTTTTCGAAAAGAGATTCCCACCAGCTGGTTAAAGCTAACCATAACAGAGGGACGTAACCGCCAAGTGCGTCGCATGAGCGCTGCTGTGGGATACCCAACCTTACGACTTATTCGCTCACATATTGGCGGCCACAGTGTGATGGGCATTGAACCGGGAAAACATAAGGAAGTCGCCGGATCACTTTTTTAATGCCAGAGCAATTGTGTTAACTGATAAGTGCATTGTTCAAAAAATTTCAAGAATCAATAATTTAGCTTACAAACAATGGCAAGAAGCATACTAAAATTAGTTCGACAATCTATTCATGACGTCAAGTGTTTATTAAAAAAAATGGGTGCAAATCACAACTTATTCTTAACCCTAACGGTTGCCTGTAAGACACTGATATACTCGTCCGGTGTCGAATTTTACCTTAACCAATAAAAACGGATTTTTATTCGTTCTATCGTTTTGCTGCCTGTTGGTAATTAGCATAAAAACCGCTTATGCAAACGTTATTTTCCATGACGTTGTCATCGTCGATTCCAGCCCGGGCTCTTTGCAATTGTCCGCAATGGGTCACGACATTAAATTGCAACTCAAACAATCAAGATTTAATCGCTTGTTGTACTCACAAGCTGACTCGCAAACCAAAAAACAACACAACCCGCCGCTCTTATATGAAGGCTATGTAACCGGCGATGAAAATTCGTGGGCGCGTATCACCTTTGACAATGGCAAGCCATTTGGTTATCTCTTTTACAATGGCAAACTACTCCAGCTGGATAGCCGAAGCCGCATTAAAGATCTGATCGTGTCTTCCTGGCAAGATAACTGGCAGGATAACTGGAAGGACAGGCAACAAGACGATATACAAGACAACGCACTCGTTCTGATCGAAACAGCCAGCCATGGTGCAGCCCAACAGTTGCTGCAAACCTTTTCATACAAAGTTGACACCTTAAAATTTGCACCTGCGCCAAAGTCACTAACAGCGCCTGCCAGCAAAGACGCCCTTGCTTTGAGCAAAGAGACATTAAGTAATGAAGCTTTAAACAAAGATGCGTTTGGCACTAACGTAACACGCACCATACGCATTGGCATAGCCGTAGACAGCCGCTTCAATGAGGCCCATCAGCAACGCGGGCTTGCTCGTGCACTCAGTATCATTAATAGCGTTGATGCCATCTATCAATCTCAGCTGGGTATCGCCATACTTGTCGAAGCTATCAGTGTGTATGAAGACCCGAACACTGACCCCATGCGCTACTTTGAGGGAACGGTTGATCAACTACTCTCAAGCTTTCGACCGGTCAGAATAGACGACCCCAAGCTACCGGCAGACTTAAGCCTGGTGCATTTGTTCAGTGGGCATCGTGACCCTGATCGGGTTATTGGTTTAGGTTGGATAAATACTGCCTGTCGTCTGGATGGTTATGACGTGAGTATGTCTACGCCATTCCCATTTGATACCCTGCTTGCTGCGCACGAAATTGCGCATAATTTAGGGGCATTACACGATGACCACCAGCAATGCCATATCGATTCAAGCAGATCGACTTCAACACTAATGTGGCCCGGATTATCCAGCGACACCACGGCTGAATTTTCCGCTTGCAGTATTCGCTCAGTGCAAGCCGGAAAAAATGCCAGCTGCAATATGGACAACATTGATGTGGCGATAAGTATGAACGCCTACCCTACCAGTGAAGCTCTGCGACGATCGCTGGTGATTCATGCGCAAAACAACGATAGCTTGCAACGCACATCGCAACTCACATCGATAACCAATTTTCCTGAAGGCACTACCTTTACCGATATCAGTGCAGGCTGTCGAATCGACGGCAAAAGCGCGTATTGCAACCATGGTTCGGTTAAGGCAGGGGATACGAAAAAAATGAGTATCACAGCAACTCTACCTAATCACTTACAAGAGGACGTGATCTCGGAAATCGTGCCAATCAATTCAAGTGATGTGCAAACAAACGACAACCGCGCTGTGATCAAGTTGCTGCAATTTGATTCCAGCACTGGGGAGGCCGTTGCAGCCGATAGCGCATTTCTAAATGACCTGGAAACAACACCAAACGATGGCATTGGTAGTTTTTCGCCAGGCTTTTTGCTAAGCCTCTTTCTTGCATTGATTGGCACGCAGATAAGTACGCATCAAGCAAGACGTTTCACGGCGTGATGCGCAATCGCACTCAGCGCGTCTCGGTAGGGTGACGCTGGTAACACACCCAGCACATCACTTGCCTCATCTGCATACTGCTTTGCAGTCGATAAGCTTTTTTGCAAGGCCTGCGTACTCTCTATTGCAGTCAACACCCCACTCAGAGCTTCTATTCCATCATCGGTAATCGCCTTTGCAATCAGCCGGCGTTGCTCAGCTGTTCCATCGCGCATGGCGTATATCAGTGGCAAAGTAGTTTTGCCTTCAGCCAGATCATCACCCACGTTTTTACCCATGGCCTCACTGTCACTTTGATAGTCGAGCACATCATCAACAATTTGAAAGGCCGTGCCCAGCTTGTTTCCATACTCGGCCAGAGCGACACGCACATCATCGTTTTCATCTGATAACACCGCACCCAGCTGAGTGGCAGCCTGAAATAAGCGCGCGGTTTTGGCCTCAATGACTTCGATGTACTGCGCTTCAGTCAGATCGGGATCATTGATGTTGAGCAACTGCATGACTTCACCTTCAGCAATGCGGTTGGTGGTGCGAGCCAGAATATCCATCACCCGCAAGCTCTGCACGTCAACCATCATTTCGAATGAGCGCGAATACAAAAAGTCACCAACCAACACAGCCGCCTCGTTGCCCCAAACAGCGTTGGCCGTGTCCCGGCCTCGACGAAGATCAGAGGCATCCACGACATCGTCGTGCAGCAAAGTCGCCGTGTGAATAAATTCGATGATGGCCGCCACAGTAATATGGTGTTGTCCCGTGTACCCGCAAGCTCGGGCGGCCAATAATACGAGCTGTGGCCGCAAGCGTTTACCACCACTGCCAATGATGTAACCCGCTAGCTGATTGACCAATGCCACCTCGGAGGAGAGCCGCAGGCGGATGAGCTCGTCGACCGCATGCATATCATCCGCCACCAAGGCAGTACATTGGTCGGGCGTGAGAGGCATATTGTCGGCTAACATCGTAGGTTGTGGCATGGCGAGAGTAACTATACTGGCATGTATCTGGTTTGTGACAGTCTGCTGGGGTAGATGTTCGATTTTTTTCACATTGACGGGTAATCGACCACCCGATATACTTGCTGGCTGCCTAACGTACTAGTACTGCTGGCAGTTATTGAAAAACTCAGTAAATAACAGATACCAAAAACCTGCATGGCGCACGGCCGACCTCTTACGGGGGTGTACCAGTGTGAATGTGCGGCGCATTAACAAGTGGAGTAACAGAAAATGTACGCGGTCATTAAAACCGGTGGCAAGCAGCACCGAGTGAGCACTGGAGACAAGCTCAAAGTAGAATCTCTGGATGCAAGCGAAGGTCAAGACATTCAGTTAGACGAAGTCCTGATGATCGGCAATGGTGATAAAGTAACGGTCGGCGCACCTCTGATCAGCAATGCATCAGTCACGGCCCGCGTTATCGAGCACGGCCGGGGCAAGAAGGTCAATATAGTGAAATTCCGTCGCCGTAAGCACCATCGCAAGCAGATGGGACATCGACAGAATTACACTGAACTTGAAATTACCGGCATCAACGCAGGCTAAGCAAAGGAACTTTAACCATGGCACATAAAAAAGCAGGCGGTAGTACCCGCAACGGTCGCGATTCAGAGTCCAAACGACTCGGCGTGAAGAAATTTGGTGGCGAAGCTGTATTGGCTGGCAACATTATTGTTCGTCAGCGTGGAACACGGTTCCACCCGGGCATGAACGTTGGCATGGGCAAAGACCATACTTTGTTTGCAAAAACGCCAGGCGTGGTGCAGTTTCAGGAAAAAGGCTTGAACAAGCGTAAGTTCGTCAACATCGTTGCCGAATAACTAAAGCCTTAAGACCTAAGCAGAAAACGATCCAAGCAAAAAAAGATCAAAGTTAGCAAAGCTCAGCGATAACAACTGAGCAGTGACGTTAAGGCTCTCGAGAAACCCGCGCTATGCGGGTTTTTCTTTGGGCATTTGAAGATTTACTGGTTTGCTCACCTCGTCCAACCAGACGCCACCATTCTTTGGCCTCTTTTGGTGTCGCTTTTCTTTGTTCAGGAACCAAGTCCTTATCCACCAGCGGTTTCAATGGGCGCTCTGTTCCCTGCTCCCCTTGTTCAAGCACCCTCCGGGCTGGGTGGTTTTCCTGAGTCCTGGTGTTTGCATCTGTCGGTGCATTGTCCCGACTAACCGATACTGTGCGCTTTGCACGGGTTGGTGCATACACAGGTTTTGAGCGCGTGGGTTCTTCTCGTCCAGCCAAAACCATCAGTTCGCGGACGATCAGCAGCTGCTGACGACTCCAGGTTTCACGAGGCACACTCATGGCGACCACTAAAACCGCATTTGCGGCCTCAGCTACGCTCATACGCTCAGGCAGGCTTAAGCGCCAGGCAAAAACCAGCGCGTCCCCCCGTGTGTTGGGCACGTCTGCGGAAACGCTCAATGCGTCGGTAAGAACGCTACTAGCATCACAAAGTGGAAACAAGGCCACGTTGGATAGGTGTTTTGATCCATACATGACGCAAGTGTGACAGCTGAATTTAAGCTAAACTCTGCGTCGCCTCGCACTTCCATTATCCTCAATCAAACGTAGTATCGATCACTGTGAAATTTGTCGACGAAGCCAGAATAAATGTCATTGCCGGAGACGGCGGCAACGGCTGCATGAGTTTCCGTCGTGAGAAGTACATCCCTCGAGGTGGCCCGGATGGCGGCGATGGGGGTGATGGTGGCAGTGTCTATCTGCGTGCCAGCGACGATTTGAACACATTAATAGACTTCCGTCACAAACGGACTTATCAGGCCCAACGCGGCAGCAACGGACGTGGCCGGGACTGCACTGGTGCGAAGGGAGAAGATTGCATTATCGATGTACCAGAGGGGACCGTGGCCACCGACCGGCTGACCGGCATGGTGATTGCCGACATGCAGAAAGACGGCGAAGTGGTGCGGGTTGCCAAGGGCGGTTTTCATGGCCTGGGCAACGCTCGGTTTAAAACCTCCACCAATCGCGCGCCCAGGCGAACCTCAGATGGCACACCAGGGGAACGATTGGAACTGCAGCTTGAGCTGAGGGTTCTGGCAGACGTTGGTTTACTGGGTTTACCCAACGCAGGGAAATCCACCTTCATTCGCAGCGTGTCATCCGCCACGCCTAAAGTCGCCGACTACCCGTTTACAACCCTGATCCCTAACCTGGGTGTTGCCAGCATTGAGGCGCACCGCAGTTTTGTGGTTGCTGATATTCCCGGGTTAATAGAAGGTGCAGCCGACGGGCTCGGCCTTGGGGTTCGGTTTCTAAAACACCTGAGTCGTAATCGTTTATTACTACACCTTATTGATATACAACCAGTCGACAATAGCGACCCGATTGCAACAGCCAAAGGGCTGGTGGCTGAATTAAAAGCGCACAACGAAACGCTGTACGACAAGCCGCGCTGGCTAGTGTTAAACAAAACCGATTTGATTCCAGAAGAAATGCTGGAGGACGTCTGCGATGAGATCGTTAACGGACTTCAATGGCAGGGACCTGTCTACCGAATTTCTGCAGCCACCGGCAGCGGCACAAAATTACTTTGCTCGGACATCATGGTGCAGTTAGAGCAATGGCGTGAAGAAGACCGCGAGGCCGCAGAGATTGAAGCTGCACGTCTGGCCAAATTTGAACGTGAAAAAAAGGCAAAGAGAGAACGGGAAGCACAGCTGGCGCAAGAGCTTGCAGAACAAAAAGCCGCCGACCGAAAGGCCGACATAAAAGCCAAGCAGCAAGCCAACAACGATGCGAACAATTGAGTTATGCGCGAACGTTTAACGCAGGGAAAACGCTGGGTTGTAAAAGTTGGAAGCACATTGCTAACCGCAGACGGCAAAGGTCTTGACCATAAGCTCATTGGGCAGTGGTCTTCGCAAATGGCGACACTGGCAGCCCAGGGCAAAGAGATTGTGTTGGTATCCAGTGGTTCTATTGCTGAAGGCATGACGCGCCTGGGGTGGCAAAAAAAACCCAGTGCTGTACACGAACTACAAGCTGCCGCGGCCGTGGGTCAAATGGGTTTGATTCAAGCGTACGAATCGGTGTTTAAAAACTTCAATCGCCAGACAGCACAAGTGCTGTTGACTCATGAAGACATGGCGAATCGACGTCGCTACTTAAATGCACGTGCAACCCTGAACACCTTACTGAGTTTAGGTGTGATCCCTATCATCAATGAAAACGACACTGTTATAACTGATGAGATTCGTTTAGGCGACAACGACACCTTGGCGGCCATGGTGGCAAGCCTGATAGAAGCTGACGTTCTGGTTCTGCTAACCGATCAAGAAGGCTTATACGACAAAGACCCTCGCAGCAATAGCGATGCAACGTTGTTAGCCCATGCCAATGCCAGCGACCCTGCAGTACATGCATTGGCAGGACCCAGCGGCTCGGCGTTTGGCAGTGGTGGAATGAGCACCAAAATTAAGGCGGCAGAGCGTGCAGCAAAAAGCGGTGCGACAACCGTCATCGCATCAGGGCGAGAACCTGATGTCTTATTAAAATTAAACAATGCTGCCAACCTGGGCACGATGTTAACCACCAGCCAGGGCGCTGAGGTAGCACGAAAGCGCTGGTTATCAAACCAGTTACGTGTGTGCGGCACTTTAACGCTAGATGCTGGCGCTATAAAAACATTGCACGAACGCGGCGCCAGCTTACTGGCTGTCGGTGTGAGCGCCTGCAGTGGTGAATTTAAACGTGGCGAGCTGGTCGCCTGTGTCGATGAACATAACGTTGAACACGCGAGAGGACTTATCAACTACAGCGCTGCTGAATCCCAGCAACTGCTGGGGGAATCGAGTGACAAGATAAAATCACTACTGGGTTACGAGAGAGAGCCCGAATTAATTCATCGTGACAACATGGTGTTAACTAAAAGCTGAGCGTTAGGTCCAGTATTGAGAAAGTGATCATTATAGATATCCAGCAATGAATCACCCGGACTGACATCACAGACGCTGCCGCCATTACAAAGCGTCTGACTACCATCACTTGTTTGTACCTGATACCAGCCATCATCAGGCCAGCTGATTTGAGTGCCTAAGAAATAATGGAGCAGCTTGGTATAAGTACCAGCCAAATGGGCTGAATTTGAAAATGAGCGCGCTTGTGTGATGCGTTAATGTAAACCAGCGTTAAATGTGTCAACCGGATTGTTGTATTAGTCGAACAGACGCAAGTTGCGCGTTAGCGAGACACCTGTACTGTCTCTCTACTAATAGATTTTAAATTCGATACCAGGTATTGGAGAATCGCATAAATCAAACGGTTCTGCCGGCTCTTGATAGGGATTACGCAAAAATTCCTGAGCTATGTATTCGGCACAGTACGAGTGAGAAAGTACATCGTGGGAAATATTGGGCCAATCTATTTTCCATGCATTGGTCGCTCTGTCTGCGACAAATTTTGCATTGCGCGGTGGTGTAACTGGATCAAGCTCGCCTGACAACAGCAACACTGGCGCTTCGATAATATCGTTCCTGGTTAAGTATCCTTTCTCTGCGTCTATGTCCAATAACCCACATACGTTTGTCATAAAATTCAAATCTTCATCGCTTGAGTATTTAAGTGTTGGGTATTGCTCCAAATCGCTTTCTGATAATTCTGGAAAACCGCCATTTTCATAGCTACTGTCAAAACATAAATAGCTGTAAAATGCAATTTCATCCAGAGAATTTGCTATCTCGCCATGCAGCATTTCGGTAAAGGCCCCTGAAAGCGCTGTCATGGATCCGTTCATAGCCGTTCGTAGTAAAAATGGAAGATTATTTCGACCGTCTAACGAATACAGATTCAAAGCTACTATGTAGCTCAGCCCATAATTATCAAGAATTAGCTTTTCAGGCTTGAGCGTTTTCGGATTTAAAACATCTATTTCTTCAGGCTCTTCATACAATGCCTGAAGAAAGTCGTAATAGTCAGCCTCTAAATCATTTCCGTAGGCTTTATTACAATGCTTATCCTCACGACACTCACGAAATAACTCATCTAACGATTGGCGAAAATTCTTGTGCTCCTCCATAGAAGGGTGTAAATCCTGGATTGACACCGAATCTAATATCATTGATCTGATGACATCTGGAAACAACATTTCGGTATACAGCGCTACTCTGCTTCCGTACGAAATACCGTACATATTAATTGGATTTTCAGGAATCTCTTCCGCATGCACCAAGGCCATGCGTAAAGCATAAATATCACGCGCAGAATTCAAGACGTTGTAATGGTTCAGATTGATGTTTTCAGTACTCAATCGAGCAACGCATGCTTTAAGCGATGCAAGGTATTCCTCATGCCAATGTCCGGTTGGCAACTTATAGATATTTACCGCTTCATCCTCTAATTCCTGGCAATTCAGGTTTGGTATCGATTTTCCTACCCCTCTGTTTTCTAAAATAATCAGCTGCCTTCCTTCACTCGTACTCATTGATGGAAATGAAACATAACTACTATCGTCCATTCCATAAACTGAGTAGGGCTTCAGAAAAGCATTTCCGGGTCCGCCTCCTCCAGTGATCAATAGAGGCCCTAACTCGGGGTCAATGTAGTCAGTTGGGTCGACGATGACATAAGGGACTTCAATCCGATTTCCTTCAGGCTTTGCATAGTCCTCAGGCACAATCAGAAACCCGCAGGTCTGATTATCACTGTCGGTTAGGTCAAAACTCTCTGAACAACTCACGACTCGAAGCGCTATGTTCTCAAGTGTTGTGGTTCCCAGGTTCGAATGTGCAACATACGGAAGTAGCATGAAGGCGGTGAACAGCACCAGCCTCACACCACAATTGATATAAGTATCAAGTAATAAACTTAACGTTCCTTTCATCAATTTGCGCCTAACACGAATACACAGCAGTACGCTCAACAAACGCAACTTCATCAAAAACCCCATCGATTTGATAAAGCCTGTAAGGGCCAGTAAACGCATCATTTACCGCGCAATTATTTCCTGGTGATGTTTTTAAAACTTCCACGTGAATACCCATCTCGGCCGGTACAACATTCGTAACAGAGATGTTATAGCCACCACTACCCACAATTTCGTGAGCGACAAACACCACCGTAGCTACATTGAAGTCAACTGTTGGTACAGGCTCCGGTTCACAACTTGGACACGGTGGTAATAATGATTTGTAGTAAAGCTCGTTTAATTGTTCCTGAGATCGCAGCACTTGATAAAGCGGCTCATTAAACGTTAAGTCTTCGGTAAAAGCCAAATCGCCGCTGTATATTTGCCGAAAGCCAATATTTTGATCGGTGGAGAAAACCAGTCTTTCGTTAGCCCCGGTTGTCAAAACCAGTTGATCATTTTCAAGCGATACCATTATGCCGCTTTGGCTAGACAGGAATCGGTCAAATAAGGGTGCAGGAGCCACAAGCAATCCATCGCAAAAGGCTTCTGTTGCAAATATGCTCGATAGCTGCAAAACATTCTCCTCCAACACGTAAGCGCCACTGTAGCGGTTACACACTATCGTGCCTTCTATGCGTTGCGGATTACTGCCATCTGGCTGCGTGCCTGAATCGAGCCGTACGGTGAAAAAACCTGCTTGCTCACTCGGGACCGCTAATCTGATGCCATCGTCATACTCATAATGGGTGAGTGTCCAGGTCCGGTTGACCAAATCGGCCTGCGGCATAAGAACCGGGTCTGTGACCGGATCTGGGACGACCGGATTTGGAGCAGCGGCAATATCACCCGGCAGGTCATTCGTCGTATCAGGGTCAGATTGACTGTCAGAGCTTGCACAAGCAGCAGCAACACAACACACCGATAACAGGCATGAAAGCAGAACCAAGTTTTTCATAATATTCTAATATTTGGGTTTTTTATCCTAATAATAACATACCATCGAATTATTACTGCCCCTGAAACGACAAAACCACCCGTAGTGGGTGGTTCTGTGAATTTGAACTACTCGCGGAATCGGCAAGTGCCGCTCGCGGTAACGACCCAGGTTTACAATGCGCGAACCTGAGAGTTAAAGCGGCTCTTATAACGAGCGGCCTTGTTCTTGTGAATCAGACCCTTACGAGCCATATGGTCGATGACCGGGATGGCTTCTTTCAGAGCGGTCTCGGCTGTGCCTTTGTCGCCAGCTGCAATCGCTGAGAATACCTGCTTAACCTTCGTTCTCATAAACGAACGCTGACTGGCGTTACGCTGACGAGATTTCTCAGATTGTCGTGCGCGTTTGCGTGCCTGTGCTGAATTGGCCACGGACTACCTCTTAATAAATGTGTAAAAATGACAGTTAGCCGACTATTATGCTTGGCTGGCACCTAAGAGTCAATCAACCCGCGTGGTTAAAAACAATCCAATGAGAGTTTTTGTGTGAGCTTAACCAAGTCCAGCTCGGTCGTGGGCATCATGACCTTGATCTCGCGGGTGCTGGGGTTCGTGCGTGATCAGGTTTTGGCGATTGTTTTTGGTGCCGGCGCTGTCACCGACGTGTTCCTGGTGGCCTTCAAAATTCCCAACTTTTTGCGCCGCTTATTTGCAGAAGGTGCGTTTGCACAGGCTTTTGTTCCGGTGTTCACTGAATACAGAGAGACCAAGAGCCCTGAGGCACTGCGCGACCTTGCCGCCCATGTGGTGGGCACGCTGGCGATTGTCTTGTTGGTGATCAGCACCTTGGGTGTGATGCTGGCGCCGCTGCTGGTTATGCTGTTTGCACCGGGCTTTATTAGCGATCAGTCACGTTTTGATCTGGCAACCCACATGCTGCGCATCACGTTCCCTTACTTGTTTTTCGTGTCCTTACTGGCCTATGCCGGCAGTATTCAGAACACCTTTGGGCGATTCGCTGTCCCCTCTTTCACGCCTGTGTTGCTTAATATCTGCATGATCAGCGCCGCGCTGTTTTTCTCTCCTATGTTTGCACAACCGATCGTGGCACTGGCTTGGGGGGTATTTGCTGCCGGTGTTTTACAGCTCGCCCTGCAACTGCCGTTTTTACAGCAACTAGGATTACTGCCAAAACCGCGTTGGGGCTGGAAGCACAGTGGTGTGCGGCGCATCCTCAATCTGATGGCACCGGCTATTCTGGGTTCGTCCGTGGCTCAAATCAACTTACTGCTGGATACTGTCATTGCCTCATTTTTAATGGTCGGCAGCCTTAGCTGGCTTTACTACTCAGATCGCTTGATGGAATTCCCTTTGGGCTTATTAGGGGTGACACTTGGCACCGTGATCTTGCCTCGGCTTTCAAAAGAGCACGCGCAAAAATCACCTGAGCAATTTAAAAAAACCATTGACTGGGCACTCAGACTGGTGTGCTTGATCGGCATACCATCGGCGGTAGGGCTAGTGGTGCTGGCCGCACCGATGCTTAGCACCCTGTTCGAGTACGGTAAATTCACAGCCCGAGATACCACCATGGCCAGTTACAGCCTTATTGCCTACTCGCTTGGTTTGCCGGCGTTCATTCTTATAAAAATATTCGCACCAGCATTTTTTGCCCGCCAGAACACTAAAACACCGGTTCGCATAGGCATCATTGCGCTAATTTCAAACATGGTTTACAACCTGATGCTGGTGTTACCCATGGTGTGGCTTGGGTTTGCAGCGCCGCATACCGCACTGGCCATTGCCACCAGTATGTCGGCATGGCAGCAGGCTTATATGTTGTACCAGCAGCTTAAAACACAGGGTATTTATCAAATTTCACCGCAACTAGTTCAACTAGCCAAGCGTATGGCCATCGCCTGGTTGGTGCTGGGCCTGGTGATTTGGACGCTCAGCAATCATGATTGGCACGTCTTGAATGCATCGGCTCGAGCAATTAAATTACTGTTTACAATTGCGGCTGGCGGCGTGTCTTATGCCCTTGCACTATTATTAACTGGTATCAGACCAAAACTTTTTGCCAGCCCCTAAGGCCACCTGCAAATGAAAATTTCATCATGCGTTTGATTCGCGGACTCCATCGCTGGCGGGACATCGGCCCCTGCGTTGTCAGCATTGGTAACTTTGATGGCGTACATCGTGGTCACCAGGCAATGCTGCAACAACTCAACACCGTTGCAAAGGAACATAACTTACCCTCGTGTGTTATTAGCTTCGAACCCACACCACCGGAGTTTTTCACGCCAGATCAAGCTCCAGCTCGATTAAGTGGTTTTCGCGATCGTGTGCAGAGCATTGCGGCCCAGCATTGTGACAATCTGCTGTTGCTGGATTTTAATGAAGCACAGTCCAGACAAAGCGCTGAGGATTTCATTAATAAAGTGCTGGTAGAGACTTTGCAGATTCGGCATGTGCAAGTGGGTGATGATTTTCACTTTGGCTATCAGCGCCAGGGTGACATTGCCTTATTGCAAAAAATTGGAGATAAAAACGGTTTCACTGCCAGCGCGCACGATACTATTAGTATTGCTGGTCAGCGTGTATCCAGCACCCTTATTCGTGAATACCTGGATGCAGGCAAGCTGCGTGAAGCTGCCGAGCTTCTGGGGCACCCGTATCGCATCACAGGCCGTGTGATTCATGGCGAAAAAGTCGGTCGACAGCTTGGCTTTCCAACGGCCAACATTGCCCTGAATAAGCACCGCCCACCACTGTCTGGTGTGTTTGCCGTGATTGCACACGATAAAAGCACGGGTATATCGTATCCAGGGGTGGCTAATTTAGGCGAACGCCCGACCGTCGGTGGACGTAAGTTATTGCTTGAAGTGCACATGCCCAATCACGATATCGACGTCTATGGGCATCACATACAGGTCGATTTCATGGAATTTATTCGCAGCGAGCAAAAATTCGACTCGCTGGATGCCCTGAAAGAGGCGATTTCCAATGATTCGGACACAGCCTTAGCGCAACTGAAAGGCAATCCACAACTCACATCCCTGTTTAATCGCATACACTAAGTGTATCGAAACCAAACAAGCGTAAATTGCTGCTCGTGACCGATTACAAACAAACACTGAACCTGCCCAAGACAGACTTTCCGATGAAAGGCAATCTGGCTCAAAAAGAGCCCGAGATGCTAAAACGTTGGGAGGCGGACGATGTATACCAACAAATAAGAGACGCCTCGAAAGGCCGGCCTAAATTTATTTTGCACGACGGTCCTCCATACGCCAATGGCGACATTCATATTGGTCATGTGGTTAATAAAGTCTTAAAAGACATGATCGTCAAAAGCAAGCAACTCGATGGTTACGATTCGCCATACACACCTGGATGGGATTGCCACGGCTTACCCATTGAAAACAAAGTGGAATCGATTGTCGGTAAAGCAGGCGACAAAGTCACCGAGGCTGAATTTCGACAAAAGTGCCGCGAGTACGCAACTAAGCAAATCGACAACCAACGCGTAGAGTTCAAAAGACTGGGCGTTTTTGGTGATTGGGACGACCCTTACCTCACCATGAATTTTGCCAACGAAGCCAACACGGTTCGCGCCCTGGGAAAAATCATGGACAAAGGCCACATTTATAAAGGTGTAAAACCTGTGCACTGGAGTTGGGGCGCGCACTCGGCCATGGCTGAGGCTGAAGTCGAATACGAAGATAAAGTCTCGACAGCCATAGATGTTCGTTTCTGGCCAAAAGATAAAAACGCTTTATTGGATAAATTCAACGCCAGCGACGATGGCACTGAAGTCAGTGTGGTTATCTGGACAACAACACCATGGACCATTCCAGGCAATTTGGCTGTGTGCGTGCACCCGGAACTTACCTATGCACTGGTTGCCTGTAACGGCGAACGTCTGGTCATGGCAGACGACATGGTAGAAGGCGTGATGCAACGCTACGGCTTTGAATCATTTGAGCGCGTTGGTACAACCGTTGGCGCTAATCTGGAAAATCTGGTGTTGCAACACCCGTTGTATAAACGTGATTCGTTAATGGTGGTTGGCGATTATGTGACAACCGAATCTGGCACAGGTTGTGTGCACACCGCACCCGATCATGGTGTAGATGACTTCTATACCGGCAAACGCTACAACCTCGAATTACTGGATCCGGTCAACGACAACGGTGTGTTCAGAGACAACGTTGAAATGTTCGGCGGCCACCATGTGAGTAAGGTTGATAAACCGATGCTGGATGCCTTGATCGATGCTGGCAAACTGGTTTTTAGCGATAAGTACAAACACAGTTACCCACATTGCTGGCGCACCAAAACATTCATCATCTTTCGTGCAACACCACAATGGTTTGTCAGCATGGACAACCATGATTTGCGCAAAGACACCCTGAACGAAATCGCCAAAGTCAAATGGATCCCTGAATGGGGTCAATCTCGCATTGAAGGCATGATTGCCAATCGTCCGGACTGGTGTATTTCACGTCAACGCTATTGGGGCGTCCCCATTCCGTTGTTTTTACACAATGAGACCGGCGAACTTCACAAAGACACCCAAGGGCTGATTGAACAAGTTGCACAGCGTATTGAAAAGGCCGGCATTCAAGCCTGGTTTGATCTGGACCCTACAGAGTTACTGGGAAATGAGGCAGTTGACTACAGCAAAGTCACCGACGTGCTAGACGTCTGGTTTGATTCGGGCACCTCGTTTTTTCATGTGCTGCAACAAAAAGACGAAATGACCTACCCGGCCGATATGTACCTGGAAGGCTCTGACCAACATCGCGGTTGGTTTCATTCATCCATTCTGGCCAGTACGGCTATCAACAAACACGCACCTTATAAGCAGGTGTTAACGCACGGATTTACCGTTGATAAAGACGGTAAAAAAATGTCCAAGTCGTTAAAGAATACGATTGCACCTCAAACCCTGATGAAAACATTAGGTGCAGACATTGTCCGATTGTGGGTTTGTTCTGTGGACTACCAAGGCGAGATGAGTGTATCGCAGGAAGTGCTTGATCGCATGGCTGACTCTTACAGGCGTATCAGAAACACGGCCCGATACTTACTGAGCGCGATTAACGATTTTGACCCCGCCACTGATAGTGTTTCTGCAAATGACATGGTCGCAATAGATCGCTGGGCTATTGATCGCACACTTAAAACGCAACAGGCGGTGCAACAATCCTACGACAGTTATCAGTTTCATGCGGTTTATCAAAATATTCATCACTTTTGCAACGTCGACATGAGTAACTTTTATCTCGACATTATTAAAGACCGTCAGTACACCATGGCATCAAACAGCCCTGGGCGGCGCTCTGCACAAACAGCGATGTACCTGATCGCCGAATCACTTGTGCGCTGGATAAGTCCGGTACTGAGCTTTACCAGCGATGAAATATGGCAACACATACCGGGTGACCGTAAAGAGTCGGTCTTCACCAAACCATATTTTGAAGGATTGTATGCGCTTGATAACAATTCAGCACTGACAAATCAACAATGGGAAAGTGTTGTTGATACCCGTAACGCTGTAACAAAAGCACTGGAAGTATTAAGAGCCGATAAACAAATTGGCGGTGGTCTTGATGCTGCACTCACTCTGTATTGCGACGGCGATCTGGCAAGTACCTTAAACAAATTGGGTGACGAATTACGCTTTGTGTTTATTACCTCCGATGCGCAGGTTAAAGCCTTTAACGAAAAACCAGATGGTGCGGTTGTTGTCAGCATTGGGGATGCGTCTTTGGCCATAGTGGCTAATAAAACCGAGGCTGAAAAATGCGTGCGCTGTTGGCACAAACGAAGCGATGTGGGTGATGTAAGTGAACACCCGGAGTTGTGCACTCGATGCGCGTCTAACGCGTTCGGTGACGGCGAACAGCGCGTATTCGCCTAGGAACAGCTTATGCCTCAGTATCTTCGATTTGGTATTGCCATTGTTTGCGTGATACTCGACCAATTGACAAAAATTGCTGCTGCGAGCGCGCTTAAACTGCACGAGACTATTGTGGTCTTACCGATGTTTAATATATTTTTAGCCCACAATTATGGCGCTGCGTTCAGCTTCTTAAGTGACGCAGGTGGCTGGCAACGATATTTCTTTACCGGCATAAGCCTCGTGGTCAGCATACTGTTAATATTCTGGCTTTATAAGCTCACCATGCGGGAAAAATGGATGAGCCTTGCCTTTGCTTTACTGTTAGGTGGCGCTGTTGGCAACCTGATTGACCGCGCTTTACGTGGCTACGTTGTCGACTTCATTCAGGTGTACTACGACAAATGGTATTTCCCGACATTTAACGTTGCTGACTCCGCTATTTTTTGTGGTGCCGCTTTAATGTTAATACTGACATTCTTTGAAAAAGACTCCAATGCCAACCCAGTAACCAGCTCAGCAAGCAATCCGGACGCACAACCAGAAAACGGCTCAGCCGATAAACCAGTTACAAAACCCGAGAAAAAGCTTAAATGAATATACTTTTAGCCAACCCACGGGGATTTTGTGCAGGTGTTGATCGTGCCATAGAAATTGTCGAACGCGCACTTGAGATTCATGGCGCACCTATTTATGTTCGTCACGAGGTGGTGCACAATAAGTTTGTTGTCGATAAACTTCGAGACAAAGGTGCCGTGTTTGTTGATGAACTGCACGAAGTGCCTGATGGCAATACCGTTATATTCAGCGCGCACGGGGTATCACAAGAAGTTGAAGACACCGCCAGCAAACGTGGCTTGCAAGTTTTTGATGCAACCTGCCCACTGGTGACCAAAGTCCATCTTGAAGTGGTCAAATACGCCAGGCAAGGCAAGGAAGTCATTCTGATTGGGCATGCAGGGCACCCAGAGGTCGAAGGTACGATGGGCAGATACGACACATCCAGTGGTGGTCGCATTATTCTGGTAGAAAAACCGGAAGATGTTGCCACACTGGTAATCAAAGAACCTGAGGAGCTGGCCTTCGTGTCGCAAACCACATTGTCGGTAGACGACACGCAAGATATTATCAACGCGTTACGAACACGTTTCCCCGGAATCGCTGCGCCCAATAAAGATGATATTTGTTACGCCACGCAAAACCGGCAGGACGCTGTCAAAGACCTGTGCAAGCAAGTTGACTTGCTGTTAGTTGTTGGCGCAAGCAACAGCTCAAACTCAAACCGCTTACAAGAACTGGGCGAACGCGCCGGAGTCGATTCCTACCTTATCACCCGCGCTCAAGACATAAAAGAACAATGGCTTGAAGGCAAATCCAATATCGGTGTGACAGCTGGTGCATCTGCACCTGAGGTTTTGGTTCAGGAAGTGATTTCGCGCTTACGCGATGCCGGCGGAACCACTGCAAAAGAAAACGATGGCATATTGGAAAACGTATCGTTTTCTATACCAAAAGAGCTAAGGAGAATGGACAGACCGCCAACATGATTATTTGGCGGTCTTATAAACAAAAACTGTGTGGCAGTTAAGCGCCGGTTGCGTACGCTTTACGTAGAATAAACTTAAACATAACGCAGAAATGACGTAAAACTAGCCTGCCTTAAGCAACGACTGCACACTGACAAGCTTGCTGGTTGCAGCTCGCATAATTTCTGCCGGAGCTTTCAAATCAATACCAGCTTGTTGTAATCGCCGAGCTAACAGCAAGTTATCGGAACTTGGAATTGAGCTGGGCTGACCATCCGGCATTTCAGACTGAATGATCAACAACGAAGCTGTAACCAGATCGGTGTAAGTGATATCACCTGTGTGATTACGATACCAATCACGAGCAACATTTGCTGAGTTAATAAACTCTTCAGGAAAATCCCAATCGCTTAGCAACCAACCACTCACAATAGTGCGCAGGTTATCAATAACGCCGTCGAGATCAGCATCTTCAGCAAACTGATCTGAATTTTTATTGGCATGCTCAATAATCATAAGCTCACCGATATCTGAATTTAATGCAACGAGAGTTGCCACTTCAGGCTGCAGGTCAGGTAGTTCCCTGGAAAGCACCTGAACAATCGCAGTTGATAGAGCAACACGTTGCATGTAACGGCGAAAACGTCGCTCGATGACATCGGTCGCAGGCACGATGGTGTTCTGTTTTAGCAATTCTTCAAGGCTGCGCTGAGTTGTTTCAACACCTAAGCGCGATATAGCACCACGAATACTGGTAATTGAATCTCCAGCACCACCGTCAGCTTTATTAGCTGCATTAACGATGTTCATTGATAAACCCGGGTCTGACTGGATAATTTCAGCAAGTTCAGGAATACCCGCCACTTGAGAATGGCTCATGAGAATTTTTGTAGCGGCTTCACCGAAGCTTGCCATACTTGGCTTGCCAGTTTTCATTTCGGCCATAATAGAATCGAAAACCACGTTGTCTTTCTCGGAGACTTGAACATCCAATACACTGATAGCGTTCTTCTGCTGCTCACGTAATAAAATATCAAGCTGCTCTCGACCAAACTTGACTATCTTGGCAACAGTTTGAGTTTTTGCCAGCTGATACGCTGATTTATCCTGAAACAAGGGTTGCAGAGATTCATGCGACTTCGCAGAAATATTAGCCACTTCATCCTTACCGTCATAAAGCGTCAGTGAACCCTCTGTCAGATACATAAGCCAACGGTTTGCACCTTCAGGCTTTAACTGATCGTTGCGTTGCACATGAACCACCGTTGCAGACTTACAAAGCGCCGCACGATTAACTGCATTAAGTTCATTAACCGGGCTCACAGAGCCCGCTGCCGCCAGAATGAGCGTTTCGTTCTCATCTGAGTTAGACACTACCGGATTTGCATCACTTTTAAACACTGTGTTCGCCTTGTTTAATTATGTCGTCAATCTTCATGATTAGAATAAATGGTGAAAAGTCCCACCACACATTGTCCCTGTGTAATTTATACATAAACAGCCTGTGACTGTTTTTTAGTTGTCGTTACTGCAGTCCAGATCTGTGCCATATGGGCTAAACAAATTCACTGGATTCGAATTTGACGGATTTTGTTGACTTGAGTCGGTGCGCATTCTCCACTTCAATGAATCAGTCGCCTCAACACCAAGCGCTTGAGCTCGCGCAACAATCGTTACATGAGACCAACTGGCATTGGTTACCGGAAATACCACCCGAAAATAACCAGAGCCAGTTTCATCTGTTCTTAAAATGCCATCATTTTCGAGGGTGGCCAGCTCATCAGACACTACAGCTGCGATGATCGCTGGATCTTGAGGATCAAGCGAACCATTTCCATTGTTATCTTCACCGACATCAAGAATCCGGTTACCATTACTGTCTTCTCCGGGGCATAGAATTGTGCTGTACGCATGTCGTGACCATACATACGGTTTCCATTTATCCGGGTCAGGTGCCTGACTCTGAGTCATACCCAATTCGTCAACCAGAGACAACCAGCCCTTCCAGTACTGAATAGGTTCAATTGATAATTGCACCTGGGCATCGGCTAAAGCTTGACCGCCACCATCAGCTACCTGAACAACGTAAGTTACCGCATACTGAGTTCGCTCACCGACCAACTCTGCAACATTAGACGATCCCAAGGTCACATTGAGCACCGGCTCAACAACAGTGAGGCTGACAATGTTATTGATATTTGTGCCAATAACCTCTGCTGCAACGGTAATCTCATCTTGTTCTGTTGCGGTTGTGCCAGCCGTAAAAGTCACTTCGACTTCACCATCTGAATTAGTCTCACCGGTGGTGCTGCTCAATTGGCCACCAGCAAGGTTAGAACTTGAGAAAATGACCGATGTATCTTTTACTGCATTACCGTTAGCATCTTTAACAACAGCAACAATAGTTGCATTGTCGCGCGTATTTACCCGACTCGATGTTGTTGACATTGTGAGTGCAGCTGGCGTGTCACCAAAGAAAGAGAACGAGTGCTTAATTACCACTGATCGGTCGCTAGCTTCAGCAAACAGTGTTACGTTACCAGCGATACTGGACAACACCAGCACGCTGGCATTACCTGCACTGTCAGTTGTTACAGTTGAAGGCCCTACAACCTGGCCTGCGGTGACACTAAATACAATATCTTCGTTGGCAATAGGCGCGCCGTTGAAACTCCAGTTAACGCTAAATTCGTGCGGCGCGTTTACGCTTACCTCTGCAGGCGAATCTTCAGCAAACTGCAATTGATCATCTGATACGCTAAAGCTGTACTGTTCCACAACAGTGGGGATGCCATCATCAGCATTTAAAGCAGAAAAGGTTAAGGTGTCTTCACCAAAAGCACTACCAACTACAAAACTGACTAATCCTTGAGGGTTGGTGATAGCCGATGCTGTAGTAATAGTGTTACCAGCGCTGGATATAACGCTGACTTCTTCATTTGCCAATGCCGTACCGTCACCTGCGCTCAGTACCACATCCACCGCAACGTCATTACCAAGAACAACATTGTCTTCACCTGTCACAACAAGGGTTGACCCTTCTGCAACGATACGTGCGCTGCCCTCTTCATTTTCGGCAACAACCCGGACCCAGATATCTTGATTGGCAGCGTCGTAACGCAACGACAATACCGCTGTCGCCTCGCCGTTTTCGTTAGTCACCGTGTCGGCTTCCTGAAGAACACCACCATTAGCAGAAAACGCTACCTCTACATCAGCAACCGGCAAGTTATCGCCATCGGTAACTGCTGCAGAAATCTCAGCGAATTCTTGCCCACCAGTTAACAAGCTAGGCTGACTACTGATAACACGAACATTAATTTCTTGTCCCAGGGCTGCTCCGAGTCCTGGTGCAGATTCGTCTACAGCACTGCCTGTTGGCTCACCATTGGCGTTATAACCTATAGGTGCAGCAGCATCATCGCCAGTGCCTTCAGTACGTGCACCGCAAGCACTTAGCACGATAGAACTGGCAATAAGTAATAATACAAATTTATTCATGTTTTAAGTTTTCCTAAAGCAGCTTCGTTTAAATGACGAAAAAGCTTTATCGAAAGCCACCAAAGTAATATTGAAAGCCAACACTTGCGGTAGTAAAGGTGCCACCGTCAAGACTCAATACGTGCAAGTTCAATGCGGTTGTTTCACTGCCAAAGAAATTAATACCACCGCCGACCGCTGTGCCAGCATCAACTGTGTTTAGCCGCTTGTCGACATCCAGTCGAGCTTGCCCACCCAGCAGATAAAAACCTGCGCGATCAAATCGGTAACCCAGACGTACCATCGCTGCTTGATACTGAACCAGTGGTTCGCTAAGCATACTGCCGGGTTGATCAGATGATGAACCCAGTTCAAGTTCCAGTCCCAGAAAGCTCATTAACTGAAATCCCACAGTGGCGTTAACAGTCCCAAGGCTTTTATCACCGGCATCAGCGCCCGTTAGTTCCATAGTTCCATCAGTAAAACCAAGGCCGACATACATCCTGGCGATATCCGCGTGAGCAGGACTTGCTAAAAAACCAAAAAAACTCAAGGCCATAATACCCAGCAGCTTTTTCATAAAATTCTCCGTAACATCACTCTAAAGTGTCGGTCAATTGGCGAATTTCTTAAGAAATGTCCAATAGACCACATTGCCAACTCAATCACATTTACGTTGCATCACACCATTCAGCTGTCAGGATTGTGTCGTACAAACACGCCTGAATTGTGGCAAGATTCTTCCGTATTAAGTGACGCTCAAGGTCTAAAATCCATGCGAAACCTCCACTATTACGCGCGCGGCGTGTTATTAGCAGTGGCTACAATGGTCGCCCTGTCGCTCAATGCGTGCAGCAACCATGCCGGTATAGAGGGTCCAGCGCCGCTTATAAGCTTTAAAACACTGAAAAGCGCAACACCTCTGAAACTCGAAGAACTGGGAAAACCTTTGTTGGTCAATTTCTGGTCTACCAGCTGCGCCGTGTGCCTGATAGAGATGCCCCATCTGTCAAAAATTTATAATGAGTTCAGCCCGAAAGGGTTCGAAATGGTTGCGGTCGCAGCACGTTACGACCAGCCCAGTGCTGTGGTGAGCTTAAGTGAGGATTTTAACTGGCCGTTTTTGGTGGCTCTGGATATGCAGAATCAGGTGGCTGAGGCCTTTGGAGACATTAAGGGGACGCCCACATCGTTTCTGATCGATGCCAATGGAGATATTGTGCAAAAGTACGTTGGTGCGATGGATTTAGAACAATTCAGACAGACTCTAACAGAGGCTCTAACTCTTTAAGAGCACGTTTGTACACCTTACGCTTGAAGAAAATAACCCGCCTGGACGGCTCCCAGTAGTCTATCCAGCGCCAGCTATCAAATTCAGGCTTATCGCACTGAGCCAGATTAAACGAGGATTCTTCGCTGAGCATACGCAGCATGAACCAGATTTGCTTCTGACCAATACACATCGGCGTTTGATTACGGCGCACAAAGCGTTTTGGGAGGCGATAGCGAAGCCAGTCGTCGGTGCAACCCAACACGGCTACATCGTTTGGGTTTAAGCCGGTCTCTTCCTTTAGTTCGCGGTACATTGCCTGCTCAGGGGTTTCTTCCTGATCAATCCCACCTTGCGGAAATTGCCAGGCGTCTTGCCCCACACGGCGCGCCCAGAACACCTTCCCCTGCTGGTTGCTGAGGATTATGCCGACATTCAAGCGAAAACCGTCACTGTCTATCATTGAGAATTGTACTTAGCCTTTTTACGTCTTCAACCCTACTCTACGCAAAATAAACAACCTGCGCAAAATAAAGAACGTACGAAAAGTATAGAGCGGCTGGCAAATCTGGCCAGAGAATTTGATCAGGTTTTGGGTAGCGTGACGCCTTTTTGCCCTTGATACTTACCGCCGCGGTCGGCGTAGGAGGTTTCACAAACCTCGTCGCTTTCGAAAAATAGCATCTGCGCGACGCCTTCGTTGGCGTAGATTTTGGCCGGCAGAGGGGTGGTGTTAGAAAACTCAAGGGTAACGTGGCCTTCCCACTCAGGTTCCAGCGGAGTGACGTTAACGATAATGCCGCATCGCGCGTAGGTAGATTTACCAAGACAAACTGTCAGTACGCTTCGCGGTATGCGAAAGTACTCCACCGTTCTGGCAAGTGCGAAGGAGTTTGGTGGAATGATGCAAGTGTCGGCCTGCACGTCGACGAAGCTGTCAGGGTCAAAGTCTTTGGGGTCAACAATCGCATGATTAATGTTGGTGAATATTTTAAATTCATCGGCACACCGAACGTCATAACCATAGCTTGACGTGCCATAAGACACGATACGATCGTTGTCTTTATCAACGCGAACCTGTCCTGACTCAAACGGCTCGATCATGCCTGCTGATTCGGCCATTCGCCGAATCCATTTGTCTGATTTAATACTCACAGTTTTCGTTCAATCTAAGTTTTACGTGCAATCTACTTAAGGTGTCATGAACTAAGTGTTTTGTATAACGATATTGGGAAAGCTTGCGCTGTAGTCTTTGGCTTGTCTGGCCAAACGCGCGGACGCCTTACGCGCAATATCACGATAGATTTCACTTGCTCGACAATCAGGCTCGGCGATAACAGTTGGCTTGCCACTATCAGCTTGTTGCCTTATACGCATCTCTAACGGTAGTGCGCCGAGTAAACTAACGCCTGCCTCTGAGGCCATTGCGCTACCACCGCCCTCACCAAAGATATGCTCCTCGTGGGAGCAATTGCTGCAAATATGTGTGGACATATTTTCGACGATGCCCAATATCGGTATATCGACTTTTTCAAACATCTTTAAGCCCTTGCGTGCATCGAGCAGGGCAATGTCTTGTGGGGTAGTTACGATAATCGCGCCGCTAACCGGCACTTTTTGCGCCAGCGTGAGTTGCGTGTCGCCAGTACCCGGCGGCAAATCAATAACCAGGTAATCCAGGTCTCGCCATTGCGTATCGTTTAGCAGTTGCTCCAATGCCTGAGTCACCATCGGGCCGCGCCAAATCATGGGGGTTTCTTCATCGATCAGAAAACCAATCGACATGGTTTGCACGCCGTAGTTTTCCATTGGCTCAATGGTTTTGCCATCTTCGGATTCTGGTTGGCCTGACAGACCCATCATGCGAGGCTGACTGGGCCCGTAGATATCGGCATCAAGTAACCCAACCGATGCGCCTTCTGCAGCCAGAGCCAGAGCCAGATTAACGGATGTGGTCGATTTACCCACGCCGCCTTTACCGGAGGCGACGGCAATGATATTTTTTACGTTATTGAGCCGCTTGACCCCATGTTGTACCGAGTGAGCGATGATTTTATGCTCAATCTGGATGTCAACCTGCGTCGCGCCAATGTTGGTCAGGAGGGTGTTGAGCTCTTGAGCGAGGGTTTCGCGATAGCCTGCGCAGGGATAAGGCATGGCCAGGCGAAGACTGACCTGCGCACCGTCTATTTTGATGTCTTCAACCGCCTTGGCTTTGATCAGATTGGACTCGAGGTGCGGATCAATAAATTCCTTGAGCGCTTGCTCAACTTGTTCCCTGGTTAATTCAGACATCTTGTTGCGTGGCTCCCGTGTACGTGGGCTGTTAAACTACCCAGACGAACCCCTGACTATACACAAATACACGCGATTGGGCCCGAATACATGACCCTGTATCCACACGCCCTTGAGCAGTACTGGACCGCGTGAGCCGAAGACACTTTGGCGAAAAACGAGCTGAATAATAATGAGCCGAAAGATACTGGTTACCAGTGCCCTGCCATACGCCAATGGCGAGCTGCATATTGGCCATCTTCTGGAGTACATCCAGACCGATATCTGGGTGCGTTTCCAGCGCTTAATGGGTCATGAGTGCCAGTGGGTCTGGGCCGACGATGCTCACGGCACACCGATTATGCTCAAAGCCCAGCAGCAAGGCATCACGCCAGAACAGTTGATCAGCGACATGAAAACTTCTCACGAGCGCGATATCGAGGGCTTTTTGTTGTCTCCGGATAATTTTCACACCACCCATTCTGATGAAAATCGCGAGATGTCAGAACTGGTATACACGCGGCTTGATGAGGCCGGGCTTATTATTCGAAAAACCATCAAGCAACTTTACGATGCCAGTGAAGACATGTTTCTGCCTGATCGCTACGTGAAAGGTATCTGCCCCAACTGTGGGACCGCAGATCAATATGGCGACAATTGCGAATCGTGCAGCGCCACCTACGATGCGACCGAACTTAAAGATCCCGTATCGCAGGTATCAGGAAGCGTTCCCGAACTACGCGACTCCGAGCAACACTTCTTTGCTCTGAGCGAATTTAGCGACATGCTGAAGCAGTGGACTGCTGGCCCTGCAGTGCAGGACGAGGTTGGCAACAAATTACGCGAATGGCTCGATAGCGGTTTACAAAACTGGGACATATCCAGAAACGCACCTTATTTTGGTTTTGAAATTCCCAACGCTCCGGGTAAATACTTTTACGTGTGGCTGGATGCACCCATCGGTTATATGGGCAGTCACAAAAATCTGGCGGCACGCACAGGTGAAAATTTCGAAGACAGCTGGAAACCAGACTCGGAAGTGGAGCTGTACCATTTCATTGGTAAGGACATCATTAATTTTCATTGTTTGTTTTGGCCTGCTCTGCTCGAAGGTGCAGGCTTTCGTAAACCCACCGGGGTTTTCTGTCACGGTTTTTTAATGCTAGACGATGCCAAAATGTCAAAGTCACGTGGCACCTTTGTCAAGGCATCAACGTGGCTGGAACATCTTGACCCTGAATATTTACGTTACTACTTTGCGTGTAAGCTGAGCAGCAATGTTGCCGACTTAAACCTGAATCTGGAAGACTTCGTTGCCCGAGTCAATTCAGATTTAGTGGGTAAAGTAGTCAACATTGCGAGTCGGTGTGCAGGCTTTATCTCAAAGCAGTTTGATGGCAAGCTCGCCGAGCAATACCCACCCGAACTAATGAGCGACTACCAACAATTGGTGGATGCTAAAAATCTTATCGCTGACTACTACGAACAACGCGAGTTTGGCAAGGCGATGCGCGAGATCATTCTATTGGCCGAGCACGCTAATACTTACATTAACGACGCCGAGCCATGGGTGAAAATAAAAGATGATGCGAAACGCGATGAGGTGCAGGCTATTTGCACCGTCGGTTTAAATTACTTTCGTATCATCGTGACTTACTTAAGTCCGGTATTACCGCAACTTGCGCAAAAAACCGAAGAGTTTCTCAATACGCAATTGACTACAGAGTCTTTAGATACACCTCTGATAAATCACAAAATTGAAAAGTTCAAACCGTTAATGACGCGCGTTGAGCAAACGCAAATAGATAAACTCATGGAGGCAACTGCCGAACAAAACAAAGCTGCCCAGGCAGCTGCAGGTGCCAGCGTTACTACAGCCGCCAATCATGAACCACTCAAACCTGAAATCGAGATTGGCGATTTCGATAAAATTGATTTACGTGTCGCGACTATCGTTGATGCACAAGCCGTGGATGGCGCTGACAAGTTGGTGCAACTAACGCTGGATATTGGCGTAGAAACACGTACCGTTTTTGCCGGAATAAAGGCTGCATACAAACCCGAAGATCTTATTGGTCGTCACACTGTTATGGTTGCCAACCTAAAGCCACGCAAAATGCGTTTTGGTGTTTCTCAGGGCATGGTGTTGGCAGCCGGACCCGGCGGCAGCGATTTATTTATACTCTCACCTGACGACGGCAGCGACGCCGGCATGCGTGTTAAGTGAGCTATGCCCATGAGCGAATACGCGCTCATCTTGTTAACCACTGTACTGGTCAATAATTTTGTCCTGACGCAATTTTTGGGTCTGTGTCCTTTTATGGGCGTATCACGTTCGCTTGAAAGTGCACTGGGTATGGGCTTGGCAACAACGTTTGTTCTTACGTTGGCTTCAGCGCTAAGCTATGTTATTGATCATTGGTTGTTGATGCCATTTGATGTGCCCTATTTGCGCACCATCAGCTTCATTCTTGTTATAGCGATAGTTGTTCAATACACCGAAATCGTGATTCGTAAACGCAGCCCTCTATTACACCGCGTACTAGGGTTGTACTTACCGCTTATTACCACTAACTGTGCGGTACTTGGAGTGGCACTGTTAAGCGCACGCCAACACCACTCGTTTATTGAGGCCGTTTTGTTCGGATTTGGTGCCGCCTGCGGATTCACCCTGGTTTTGGTTTTGTTTTCAATGCTGCGTGCTCGTCTTAACAATGCCAATATTCCCCATGCATTTAAGGGCAACGCAATCGGTTTAATAACCGCAGGTATCATGTCACTGGCCTTTATGGGCTTTTCGGGTTTGACATGAACTTGACGAATGCGAGCGAGATTGCCGGAGTGATTGCAGTTGTACTGCTAGTCATCGTCGCATTGATTGCCATGGGCGCTTTGCTATCGTATTTATCCCGCCCAGCCAGTGACAGCCTTGCTGACCCTGATACCAAACTGATCGAGGCAGTTAATGCGGTGCTACCGCAAACCCAATGCGCTCAGTGTGGTTATCCGGGGTGTCGCCCTTACGCAGAGGCCATCATCAAAAAAGATGAGCAAATTAACCGCTGCCCTCCGGGCGGCGAAAAAACGATTGAAGAACTATCGACATTACTCGGCACACCCGCACTGGTGCTGGATACCACTTGTGGCGAACACAAACCAGAACAGGTGGCCGTCATCAATGAAGAGGCTTGTATTGGATGCACCTTGTGTATTCTTGCATGCCCTGTGGATGCGATCGTCGGGGCTTCAAAACTAATGCATACCGTTATCGGTCATGAGTGCACAGGCTGCGAATTATGCATACCACCCTGCCCGGTTGATTGCATTGACCTCATCCAACCCTTGCAAAGCGCTGCGAACTGGCAATGGCCAAGGCCTGCTCCATGAATACAGTGCTCAGCAAAGCAAAGTTGATTAAAGCTACTCTAATTAAAGCTACTCCGATTAAACAAAACCTGATCAATAAAAGATGGGTTTTTAGCCCGAAGCAACTGCCGTTCGGGTTTCACGGCGGCTTAACGCTGGAACCAAAAAAACGCGCGCTGCAGAGCACGACACGCACTATTCCAGAAGTTCAACCACCAGGCGAACTGGTTATACCTTTACTGAACTATTATAAAGAAAGCCTTTGCCCTGAAGTTGGTATCAACGACCATGTCATTCGTGGCCAATTACTCGCCCCCGGTATAGTGGCTTCAGCAACCGGCAAGGTATGCGCAATCGAGGCACGCAACATTATTCACCCAGAGGGCATGACAGCAAAATCCGTCGTGTTAGACGTCATTGAAGCGACAAACACGCAAAACCTGAACACGGCGAATTGGCAGAGTGGCGCTCCACAAGTTGATCTATCCGAATGCGACACACCAGAAGGCAAAATACCTCGAGGCAACAAACCTGATAACAACAAACGCAAAGTCAGCACACAGATTGATAAAGACGCTCAACTAACAGCGTTTTTGGCCTGCCCAGAACATGTCTTACAGCGATCGGCACTCGCTGGTTTAGGTGGTGCGGGTTTTCCAACCGCCGAAAAATTATCCGCAGTAACCACCGGTATACAAACCCTGATTATTAACGCTGCGGAATGTGAACCGGAAATCGCTTGTGATGAAGCGCTTATGCAGGCCGAAGCCAGCGAAATCGCTCTTGGTATCAATGCATTGATACAGTTCACCCAATGCACAAGCTGTCTGCTGGCTATAGAAGATTCAAAACCTGCAGCGATTGAGGCTATGTCTGAGGAAATCAAAAATATAAACGCTGACATAAGACTGGTGATCATTCCAACGCGCTACCCAACAGGAGCTGAAAGCCCACTTATCCAGACACTGACCAACAAATTTATTCCACACGATGAAAAACCGGTCGATCACGGCATTATGTGCATTAATGTTGCAACCGCCTACGCGCTTTGGCAAGCGATTACAGGTAAGCCTTTGGATTCACGCATTGTTTCACTTGGTGGAAGCGCAATGCCAAATCCAATGAATGTGCGGGTTCGGTTCGGGACGTCGGTCAGGGATGTTTTACGAGCCACTGGTAATGCATCGGCAATTAACACTGGACGCATACGCGCCGGCGGCCCGTTGAGTGGTTTTGATTTAAGCACCCTGGACGTACCTGTTACGGCTCAGACCAATGCCTTGCTAGCAGAACCTTACGTCACTGAAACGCCCGCGCAACCCTGCATTCGTTGCAGCGAGTGCGTTGATGTATGTCCCGCGAACCTTCTGCCTCAGCAATTGCACTGGTATGCCATGAGCGATGATCATGATAAATGCCAGCAACTCAAGCTGGACGCATGCATAGAATGTGGCTGTTGCGATTTGGTCTGCCCGGCTTCAATTAAATTAACCCAGAGCTTTCGTTACGCGAAATCTGCTGCCAAGTCTATAAGAGTGCAGCAACAAAAAGCACAGGACGCTGAACTTCGCTTTGACCAACACGAAGCACGTGTTGCCAGACGTAAGCAGGAAAAAACGCAGGCTATAGAACAACGCAAGCAATTGCTAAAAGCGCGTAACAACCCGCAGTCTGATCAAATTAAGGCGGCGATTGCACGTGCAAAGTTGTCAGCAAAAAAGAAAAATCTACAATGAACATCATTGTTGACAAGCAAGCCACCGGTGTAAACACACCCAGCACGCAATCTATCATGTTGCTTGTGTTACTTGCACTTATTCCAGGCACCGTAGCTTACGCTGTGTTTATCAGTCCATTGGTCATTTTTAATATCGTTTTCGCAGTGTCTGCAGCCATGATGCTGGAACTGCTGGCCGTACGGATGCGCGGTATTAATCAACCAAAGAGCATCGTTAATGGCAGCATTAGAGATGCCAGTATTGCATTGGCTGCAACTCTACTGGCACTAAGCGTTCCACCCGCTTTGCCGTTCTGGCAATTATTCATCGGCGTATTGATCATGGTCATGCTGGGCAAGCATGTATTTGGCGGCATTGGGCACAATCCGTTTAATCCTGCGATGGTTGGCTATGCTGCGTTACTGGTGTCCTTTCCGCAAAGCATGACATTTTGGTTTACAACCACTGAATGGGCATCGATGAACATAGCAACACCCCAATTACTGTCTTTATTAAAAGCAAAAGCGAGCCTGGACGTTGTAGCATCCACACCACACATTGCGTGGGACGGCATCACACAAGCCACACCGCTTGAACATGCGCGAAGCTTACGATTGCAGTCGTTACAACAAACGGGCGCAGAATTAAACCAACGCGCGCTGGCTTCAGGCTGGATTCAAACCAGTCTGGGCTTTTCTGTGGGTGGCGTATTTTTGCTTTATAAAAAAGTCATTAGCTGGCATATACCGTTTTCTGTGCTGTGCAGCTTTGCCATACTTTCATTGCTATTTTCCAGCAACAACTTGTCTCTACCATGGGCCTTACTCTCCGGAGCGATGATGATAGGTGCGTTTTTTATTGCAACCGACCCTGTCACGGCTGCGAGTAGTCGCAGAGCTCAGCTGGTGTTTGGTGCCGGTATTGGCGCGCTAACTTTTGTGATTAGAGAATATGGCGGCTACCCGGAGGGTTTCGCGTTTGCAGTTTTACTAATGAATTTAAGCGTGCCACTAATCGATCATATTGACTTAGTTATGGTGCAAACATCACCAACACAAAAACCTTGAACGTAAGATCATGAGCTCTTCAATCATAAGTTCAACAGAAACACGAAACGGACTGGTACTGGGGTCAGCTGTGTGTGTTGCGCTTTTGATTATCACAGCAGCATATTATCTTACCCGTGACCAGATTCTGGATACCGAGCATAAGCAATTAAAGACCCACCTTGCACAGCTGTTGGTGAAAGACAGCTTTGATAACGACCCATCAACTGACACAGTACTTGTTAGCGACGATGTCCTGGGCACCAACGAACTAATGCCCGTGTATCGCGCTCGCGCTAATAACAAACCCGTTGCAGCGGTTATTACAGCTGAAACCCCCGCTGCGTACAATGGACCCATAAGGTATTTGATCGGCTTAAGCTACAGTGGTGAGATCATTGCGCTCAGGGTAACTAAACACAACGAAACACCAGGACTGGGTGACGACATAGAAGCCAAACGCTCCGACTGGATACGAAGCTTTGAGCAACTTAATCCTGCGTTAATGGCCCAATCGCAATGGCAGGTAAAAAAAGACGGTGGCCAATTTGATCAGTTCACAGGCGCAACTATCACACCACGAACATTGGTACGTTCAGTCTATCGGGTGTCGCAATGGTACGCGATCAATCGCGAAGCACTTTTTAGTAATAGCGCCAGCTTGGTCAGTGAAGGCAACAGAATAAAGTTGATGGAATGAAGTTGAAGAAAAGAGGGATATGATATGAACTTTATGCAATGTGCACTTAATCATGAGTAAAGAGCCGAATTTTTTACAGCTCGCCAAACAAGGCCTGTGGGTCGAAAATCCAGGCTTGGTAAAGTTATTGGGCTTGTGTCCTTTACTGGCAATAAGCAACACCGCCATCAATGGTTTTTCACTGGGCTTGGCAACCTTGCTTACCTTAATTATCTCAAATACTCTGGTGTCTGCCTGTCGATTCGGCATTCCCGCACCAATCCGCATTCCCTTGTATGTGTTGGTCATTGCGTCAACGGTCACTGTCATCGAGCTACTGATGCGAGCCTGGTTGCCGCAGTTGTTTGTCACCCTGGGTATTTTTCTACCGCTCATCGTGACAAACTGTTTGATTATGGGCAGAGCTGAAGCATTCGCTGTCAGACACTCAATAAAGCTGGCGATTACTGATGCGCTGGCAATGGGCGCAGGGTTTCTGGCAGTACTAGTGGCATTGGGCGCTCTGAGAGAGTTTATAGGCCAGGGCACAGTGTTAGCTGAAGCACACTTTTTGTTTGGCGACAAGGCTGTGCAATGGACCCTGCAGGTTTTTGACCAGCGACATGGTTTACTATTAGCCTTGTTACCACCCGGCGCTTTTATAGGTCTGGGTTTACTGCTGGCGATGAAAAATTATATTGATCAATTAGCCCACGAAGCTCAACAAGGCAGTAATGCACAACAGGACGAACGTGCGCTAAAGCTTGAATAAGCTCAATCTGACCATCAAGCCAGTCGATTAAACAAATCAGTCGAATCACCATGCTCTACACACAAGACAGAGTTCGCTTACGGGAAATGTTTTATAGCGCGTGGCAAAAACGCACAAATAAAGAGCCGCTCGAGCCCATGGAAAAGCAAATCGTCACGCTTCTGGAGGAGCATCCAGAATACCATAAGCTTGTTGAAAATAAGGACGCTATCGATCAGGACTACACTCCCGAAGATGGCGAGCTGAATCCGTTCTTGCATTTAAGCTTACATCTGGCTTTGCGTGAACAAGTTGGAACTGACAGACCCAAAGGTATAGCCATGCTAACTCGCTCACTGCTGCTTAAGTATGGCGATGGACACAAGGTCGAGCACTTGATGATTGAATGTCTTGGTGAGTTTCTGTGGGATGCACAACGACAACAGCGCGCCCCGGATGAACAGGCTTATCTGGAAAAGCTAAAGCATCTGCTTTAGTGTCTGTGACAGCAAGGGTTAGCGGCCATTGTTAGCCGAAAACAGTACCAGCTCCTACAAAAAAGGCGTCCGAAGACGCCTTTCTTGTAATACCTTTGAACTTTAAATACCAGAGTTACAAAAGCCAGTTTAGCTACCTGTAAAAAGTAGCTAACAAAGCAAAATCAAAACTAGAGCTCAACACCCAGAGCCTTGATTGACTCCATAGTTACGCCACCCTCTGCAAGCTTATTCTTTTGCTGGTACTTCTCGAGCGCGGTTAGCGTGCTTTGGCCTAGAACACCGTCAATTGAACCCGGGGCGTAGCCTTCTTCTGCCAGTGCAGCTTGTAAACGACTGATGATGTCGCCATTTGTGTTGGTCTCGCACAATACGGCTTGCCATTCAAAGCGAGAGTCTTCAACTTTGACTCGACGATCAACTGTAGAGTTAACACCTGGAACCGTGGTTTTTACACTGCGAGCATCTGAAACAAGTTCAGTGACGCTAACAGTCTCAAACGTTTCCTCAACTTTGGTTCGTTCAAATCGTCCAGCTGTTTTAACAACGGTACGCTCATACGCAATAGTTTCAGCAGGTGTCGCCTTGTGACAAACAACGCGTCCTGTTGGTGCGCCGTCTGCCGCTGAGCCTGCACGAGATGCTTTCCACGTGAACCCGCCTGGCTCGGCCACCTGGATTTTATTCATGGTTTTAAACTGGGCAGCAACAGGTTCGCGTTGTTCAGCCGCATCAGAGACAAGCTTCTCGATATTGATGGTTTTGTATGCAGCCTTTTCAGTCACACTTGTAACTAATGGAGCTGTGGCCACAACATCAACTGTAATGTCTTCGTATTCTGCAGGGATATCAATACGACACATAATTTCGCCTGTCTCGTTATCAATCTTCTGAATTGGCCCGGTTCCTTTTTGCCAAACAGAATGCGCAGCTTCAACCAATACACGATCTTGCTTTTTTCGGAATACTGCGGGTACTTCAATCAAACGCTTGTAAGCAGGTTTAACCAGGACGCTCTCTGTGCCCTTGCGGTATTTGGCAGGCGTAGTGGAAAGCTTTTCAGTAGCCTCACTCACCAAAACACGATTCGGAATCTCTTTGGTAGTCGGCTCACGAAAATGTTCGTACAGGCAGCTTCCCACAGGTACTTCTTCAATTTTGACACCGGCAATACTCAAATCACGTTTCTCGCCTTCACTTAACGGCATATTGCCTTTTAGCGAGTCTCTTACCCATTCAGTGCTAGCTGGAGAAACAAGGAACGAATCCTTCTCTGTTTCCAGCACTGGCTGAACAGCCTTTAGCGTACTGGACGCTTCTCGCGTCATGACGCGCTTGGTGCGGTTCTCGAATTTCGCCGGGGTAATAGTGAACCGCTCGGTTGGCTCTTTGATAAGTACGTCAACTTGTTCGGTTCTGTATTTCGCGGGTACGCTCACTTTCGCATAGCACTCACCGCTTTTCGCAGGCGGCATTATCTCCGCAACCATTGGCTTACTTTGCGCCGACGCCTCAACAGCCAGCAGGCCGCTGAAAAGCACCGGTATACCCGTAATTATCAATCGCTTACTGCCTAGTTTGGTCATTTTCCGACTACTCCAAAAAATAATGTTCAAGGTTCCGTACTGGTCCAGTCAGTTCTCGAAAGCTCGAGATAAGTAACTGACCCAATTGCTCGTTAGTTCGCATGTTTATCAGCGACTCATCAAGGAATAGCAGATGAGGACGCTTTCTGTGTTGCGGCCAGAGAAGAAATTAAGGGCCCGCAGGGGCCGCCCCGTAAAAGTAACTGGCTTACCGATCCAATAACGACAACTAAAAAAGATATCGGAACATGTGCTTCAACAACAGATTCTGCAACAACAATCTCTTCAAAAACAGATTTGCGACGACAATTTGTGCCGCGACCCTAATGATGGTAGCACCTGCTTCGGCTTATACGAATTTAAATAACCATCAAAATTCGCTTGGTGTAACACTAAATTCAACCACATCAGCTGGCCCGTGGATTACAGACAAAGGCATGCATCCGAACACCGATGTTTTGGTTACCGCAATTAGCAATGCCGCTGTCCACGGATTAAATCCTGACTCCTACCAGTTAAGTAGTTTAGAGCAGGAAATAGACATTTTTGTAGAAAAAAGTGAAAATTTGGGTGAATACATTTCAGTCGATTCTGCTACACAGAGAGCAAGCCTTGAAAAACGTTTATACAAAGCTTTTTCAAAATATGCTGCTGACTTAGGGCGCGGAGCCGTGGATGCGCAAAAAACACAGCGCAACTTATACCGATCGGCGCCGAAGGTGGACGTGGCAGCTTTACTAGAACAGTTAGATACCAGTAAATCTACTGTAAGTGATTTGTTAACTGCGGCAGCGCCGTCTTCCTCATATTATAAAAATCTGGTAAAGCACATGGGTGTGCTTCTGGAAGAGCGAGACTCAGGAAAAGTTCGTACGCGCGTAGCTCATCACAAAGAACTGAAAGTTGGCGATAGCCACAGCTCGATGATCGACCTTAAAGCAAGATTGAAAGAAGCTGGCTACCTGGATACTTATTTCCGACTATCTCCCTACTTTGGCAGTGACATTGAGCAAGCACTTATTGACGTGCAAATACGTAACGGGTTAAGCCCGACGGGTGAGTTCAACGAAGATACAGCAGCCGTGCTCAACGCCACTGTTGATGATGAAATTGCCGAGGTGGCCATGAATCTTGAACGCTGGCGCTGGATGCCGCGAGATATGGGTGACAGGCATATCATGGTTAATATTCCTTCATACAATCTCACCATGATGAACGGCGACCAACGCATTGTCGATATGGCAGTTGTAGTGGGTTCAAAAAAACATAAAACACCTGTATTCAGTAAGGGAGCACAATTTGTTGAAGTTGCACCAACATGGACAGTGCCTGCCAGCATAACCAACAATGAGTTGATTCCCATCGAACGCAAGCGGCCCGGTTATCTTGAATCTGAGCGTATGGATTTTTTCCAGTGGTCTAATGGCAAACTAATACCAGTACCACGTTCGCAGGTGACTGCAGCGGATTTCGAAAAACCCGTTTTTCCATACGTGTTGCGGCAACGTGCTGGCGATGACAATGCTTTGGGCAAAATTAAAATATTAATGCCGAATAAACACGCGGTATATATGCACGACACCCAGTCAAAGAATTTGTTTGCTAAAACTGATCGCGCTTACAGCCATGGCTGTATCCGACTAAGCGACCCGTTTCGTCTTGGCAGCTTACTGTTGCAGCTTGACGGCAACTCACCAGAGACAACCGAAGAGCTGCTGGCAAAAAAGAAAACCACACGGGTGCGCCTGAAAGACAAGACACCGACTCACATCTCATACTTCACAGCATGGGTAGATGACGATGGCAAGCTGCATAAACGTAAGGATGTGTACAAGTACAACAAAAGCCTGCTCGCAGGACTAAAGGCTAACAACACACTGTTGAGCACATTAAAGGCCAGACCGATAACTGTACTGGCTGAACAGGCAGAGTAGACTGCCACCCACTTACCCGAACCGTGGTAAGTAGGGTTCAAATACAATTGAGTACTTGGCTACTCACGGTAGTTTGTTTACTATCAGGGTTCTGAATTCTCGGGCACACACAATCATGTCAAAATCCATTAGTGTCATTGGCGCCGGTTCAATTGGTATATCCAGCGCTATACATCTTCAGCAACGAGGCTGGAATGTGACACTGATCGATCGTCGCGAACCAGCGCGGGAAACCTCCTATGGTAACGCAGGAATAATTAACGAAGGCTCAATGATTGCACTAAACAGCCCGGCAATGCATAAGTCGCTGGCATCGTATCTTAAAAATGACAAGCCACAGCTTCGTTACAATTTAAAGCATATTGCCAAGCACTTACCCTGGGCATTGCAATTTCTTCAGAACAGCAAATCTCGGCAATCAGCAAACACAGCTACCGCCCTGCATTCACTGACTTCGCGCTCACTTGCCGAGCATAAAGCCTTTATGCAACGTGCAGGCAATTCCCACAGGCTCAGCGAAGTCGGCTGGTTGCGCGCGTACCGCAGTGGCCAGGGATTTGATAAAAAGTCCTTTGAAGCGCAACAATTTGAACGCTTTAATATAGGCGGTCAAAAACTCAATGCCGATGAGCTGCGCGATCTGGAGCCTTCTTTAAAACACGTGTACTCAGCAGGCTTTTTGCTGACCGGTGCTGCCAGTGTAGACAACCCCGGCGAACTATTAAAAGAGTATGTCCAACAGTTTATTAGTGACGGTGGAGCGTTGGTTACTGCAGAGATAAAATCTATCGACACCAGCGAATCGCGCATAGTGTGCAGAACCGATGGGGAGGCAATTAGCTCTGACAAATTGTTGGTTGCGGCTGGTCCATGGAGCGACAACATCCTTGAAATGATGGACTACTCAGTGAACCTGTGTGTAGAACGCGGCTATCACGCGCACTACCATTTACAAAACGGCGCGAAACTGGGCCGCTCAGTTTTCGATGTACAAAAAGGATTTATCATGAGCCCGATGGAAATGGGTGTTCGCATTACAACCGGTGTCGATCTTGATCATCGCGATGCACCAGCTAATTATTCACAACTTGATCAAGTGTTGCCTTCAATTAAAGAAGCGGTAGATTTAGGAGAACGCACGACAGACCCAATTTGGCAAGGTAATCGGCCAACACTCCCCGACAGTAAACCCGCTATTGGCAGAGCGCCCAATCACAGCAATGTGTGGGTTGCATTTGGGCATCAACATATTGGGCTCATGACGGGTCCGATAACCGGCAGGATTGTGTCAGAGCTTATCAGTGGAGAACCTTGTGAGGTCGATGTAAAACCGTTTGATCCGGCGCGCTACATTCGTAATACCAAACGTCGCAAACCTATTTGGTCAATGAGCAACTAAGGAGCAACTAAGCAATTAACGACTAATGCAGTCACGCAAACTTGTTTTTTGCGTCATTGCTTTTTGGCTTTGTTCCAGAGCGCATCCAGTGCCTGCAAGTCCATATCTCTCAGGTTGGTACTTTGCTCACCTGCTAATTTTTCGACCTGGCGAAAGCGTTTTTCAAATTTTGCAGATGCCTTACTAAGTGCTGTTTCTGGATCAACATCAATGTGTCTGGCCAGATTAACCACAGTGAACAACAAATCACCCAATTCATCTTCAATGGCATCGGCATCACCGTGTGCTAATGCCTCTTTCACTTCAGTTGCTTCTTCTGTTAATTTTTCCCACACAGGTTCAACATCAGGCCAGTCGAACCCCACTCTGGCAGCACGGCTCTGAATCTTTTCTGCGCGCATTAAAGACGGCAGAGCCAGGGCAATACCTGCCAATGCGGATGAGTCACTGTGTTGATTTTTTTCTGCGCGTTCCTGCGCTTTAACATTTTCCCAGACGGCTTTGACCTGTTCAGGGCTGTCGATCAGGGTGTCAGCAAATACATGTGGGTGGCGACGCACCAGTTTGGCAACAATGCTGCTGGCAACATCGTCAAAGGTGAATGCAGATTGCTCTTTTGCCATCTGCGCGTGAAATACCACTTGCAGCAGCAAATCACCCAACTCGTCTTGTAAGTCCGGGAGATTATTTCGTGCTATCGCGTCGGCGACCTCATAGGCTTCTTCAATGGTGTAGGGTGCAATCGACGCGAATGTTTGCTTAACATCCCAGGCACAGCCTGTGTTCGGGTCGCGCAGTTGCGACATGACATCAAGAAGTTCTTCGATTGGGGTCAATTCTGCAGGGTCAAACTTTTAGGTTAAAGGCAGGTGTCAAAAGGTAAGTTTAATACCAACGTGCACACTACGATCAATGCGAACGTTGCTGAAGTCGTTAGTATCAAAATTCATTCGGCGGTAACCGACATAGGCGCGAGCTTGGGGAATAACATCGATTTGCAATCGCGCACCCACTTCGCTGTAACCTTCTGCATCAGAAAAGCTGGTGATGCTCGGGGCCAGAAAACCTTCAAAAGCGAGCTCTATCGGATTGTGCTGGCTCGATGCCAAGAGCACGCCCACTTGAAATCCCAAAGCAACCGCACCGACCTCTTCTTCCGATTCCGGATTAGCACCAACAGCTGGAATGGCCAGATCGCCTACCAACGCTTTCATGCCCGCACCAAGACTGTACTGCGTTCCGCCCGATTGGCGGTAGCCTCGCGCCATCAGGGTCGCGTGCGCCAACTTATCACCTTGCTCACTGACAAATCCGCCAACAGCCAGTTCTGATCCACCGCCCTGGTAAAATTGGTGCGGATTTAATAGTATCGCCAGGTTGGCCGTCTCATTACTAAGCGCCAAATCCAGTCCACCGGCGTTAACACCGAAAGACCCACACATCAGGCAAACACCTGCCAGCACTTTTTTCATTTGACGCCCCAAAACGCGATTCTCACTTCCATACTCTAGAGTCTAGACGTGATTTGGTAGCGCGCAAGTGGCGTTGGAATTTAGACGCAAATTGATGGGGACGAGCGAATTAATGGGGACGGAGGGATTTAATATAGTCCACAAATTCTTTGTGGACTATATTAAATCCCTCCGTCCCCATTAATTCGCTCGTCCCCATCAATTTGCTGTTTTTGTTATTGGGTGAGCTTGGTCAGGCGGGTCTCTAGGCGGGCAACTGACACTTTTTCCCGGGTTCCCAGCTCTTGCGCGAACAATGAAATGCGCAGTTCCTCAAAGGCCCAGCGCAGGGCTTCATAATTGTTGTTGTAATCCGGGTCATCGCTGCGAACTGTTGGCAGCGCTTTGAATTGTTCCCATGCCGGCAGCAGCTCTGATCTGGCACGCCGGTCTTTATCGGGCGACTGATCAATGGCATCGAGCCGGCGTCCCATTGCTTGAAAATAGATGGATAAACGACGCATTCTCTCAAGGCCAGTTGCGGTAACAAAACCCGGATAAAGCAGCTTGTCAATTTGATCACGGATATCACCGATGGCTTCCACCCAACTCAGTGACACCGAACCCTCAATGCGTTTCGCGACCAGACGATGTTGTTCAAACGCATTGGCTGTTGCCTCACACAGCTCATTTGCAGCGCTTACCAATTTGTTTCGGCTTGATTCTAACCGGCTCAAAAATGCTTCTCGCGTGCGTGGCCAGGGTTGATCTTTAATGAAAACATGATCAAGCGCGGCTTCAATGATGTCATCGATCAGTATTTTTTTATTTCCAAACGGCGCGAAGCGTAAGGTAAGTACATCGATACCGGGTAATTTTCTTTGTAAGTATTTTATTTCGTCGCGCAATACCAAACGCAACAATAAGCGTAAGCCACCCGGCATGGCTGCATTTGCAGCGCTAACGCTGGCAAACAGTTTTATATTGAGTGTGTTATCCACTGCATGTAAGGCCGGATACCCCTGCATGGTAATACCGCTTTTTTCTATATCAACCACCTCTGGCAAATCACCAAAATTCCAGTCAGTGATATTTTCGCGCTCAACACTGGTGTCGCTGTGTTGCAGTAAAGTTTCTTCAACCTGATCTATAAATTCACTCTGTAAGCTTTCCAAATCCCGAGAGCTACGCAGCGTTTTACCATTGGCATCCAGCAACTCAAATCGCATCAACAAGTGCGCAGGTAAATCGTCACTGTCCCAATCACTACTTAACACATCCACTCCAGTCATGGCTTTAAGTTGTTGCGAAAGCATCGCCGTTAACTGCCCTTGTCCGTGCTCCAGATTAGCCACCAACTTTTTGGCAAAATCCGGTGCTGGCACAAAATTACGACGAAGGTTTTTAGGCAGCGCTTTAATCAACAGCGTTATTTTTTCTTCTATCATGCCCGGAACTAACCAGTCACAACGTTGCTGCGACAAACGATTAACAACTTCAACCGGCATCACAATAGTCACGCCATCATCGTCTTCACCTGGTGCAAAATGATATCGCAATGGCAACACCATGGAGCCCATTTCTATTTGATCAGGGTAATCGTTAGCACTAACCTCTACAGACTCGTCAAACAGCAATTGTTCTTTGGAAAAGTAAAGACCTTTGGGTGTGTGCTGCTCATAGCTTTTTCTAAACTGCTCAAACGACGCAGCGGTACAAATATCTTCTGGAACAATGGCTTCGTAGAATCTTGCCATTTCAACATGGTCAACCACAATATCTCGCCGCCGGGATTTTTCTTCCAGGCTGGTTACTTCATCCAATAAGTTCAGATTGTGACGATAAAACTCGCCACTGGACTTTAGTCCACCGTCGACCAGCCCCGAGCGTATAAATATTTGTCTGGACTCAGCAGGATTAATTGGAGAGTAGTTAACACGTTTTTTCGGATTAATAATTAACCCATATAATGTTGACTGTTCATAAGCACCGACAGTCCCACGTTTTTTTTGCCAATGCGCATCTCGATAAGTCCGTGACAACAAGTGTTGTGCCAGACGCTCTATCCACTCAGGTTCTATCGCAGCTATCTGGCGAGCATAAAGCTTGCTGGTTTCAGTTATCTCAGCGGCCATTATCCACTTCGGACCTTTTTTAAATAATCCTGAACCTGGGAAAATAGCCAGATGTCGATTACGTGTACCAAGATAGTCGTGCTTATCTGTCTTAACGCCAACATTTGCCAGCAATCCAGTTAACAGGGCCCGGTGAATATTGTCGTAGGGTGCTTCGGTGGTGTTTTCGACCAGCTTCAGTTCTTTGCACAAGCGTTTTAACTGGACTCGAACATCCATCCATTCCAATACTCGAAGTGCCGATATATAACGCCGGCGACACATTTTTCTAAATTGTGAATTCGACAGTCGCGCCTTTTGGACTTCAAGAAATGACCACAACGCAAGCCAGGCCATGAAATCAGACTTCTCGTGATTAAACTCTGCGTGCAATTCATCCGCAGCCGCGCGCTTTTCAAACGGTCGCTCACGAGGGTCCTGTACTGACAAAGCGCTAACAATAATCAGCATCTCGCTAACACAACCTTCATCAGCTGCAGCTAACAGCATACGACCCAATCGTGGGTCCACCGGCAAACGAGCAAGACGCTGACCTAGCTTAGTGAGCTTGCGTTTATCATCAATTGCCGCGAGTTCCTGAAGTGTGCGGTAGCCATCGTTAATGAATTTTCCATCTGGTGCTTCAACAAATGGGAATGAGTCAATCTCACCCAAGCGCATAGAGGCCATTTGCAAAATAACCGAAGATAAATTGGTGCGTAAAATTTCTGGCTCGGTAAATTCAAGGCGAGCATCGAAGTCTTCCTCGCTGTATAAACGAATGCACACACCTGGCGCTTCACGCCCACAACGTCCCATGCGTTGATTCGCCGATGCTTGCGAGATTTTCTCAATGGGTAAGCGCTGCACTTTGCTGCGCACACTGTAGCGCGACATTCGCGCATACCCTGCATCAACGACAGCACGAATACCCGGCACCGTTAACGATGTTTCTGCAACGTTAGTTGATAAAACAATACGCGGCTGGGAGTGTGTTTGGAAAATGCGATTTTGCTCAGTATTGGATAAGCGCGAAAACAACGGCACCACTTCAACACCCCGAAGCACCTGTGACGAAGAAGCAGTTTTACTGAATAAATCGGCGAGCTCTCGTATGTCGCGCTCTCCGGGCAAAAACACCAACACATCGTGGTGACGTTCTCTTATCAGTGTTTCGCATGCCTGCACAATGGCACTGGGCAAGTCGACATCATCTAACTGATTGTCTGTTTGTGAGTTGTGTTGATTGCCATCCTGATTGTCTAACGCAAAACTATCCAGAGGCTCGTAACGTAATTCAACCGGGTATGTCCGACCTTCTGCCATTATAATAGGTGCATCATTAAAGTGTCGGGAAAATCGCTCTGGATCAATCGTCGCTGACGTAATAATGAGCTTTAAATCTCGACGCCGGGGCAGTAACGTTTTTAAATAACCTAATAAAAAATCAATATTCAGCGAACGCTCGTGCGCTTCATCGATAATGATCGCATCGTAGGAATTTAAAAAAGGGTCGCGCTGAATTTCTGCCAGCAGAATACCGTCAGTCATCAATTTGATGTGAGTACGCTCACTTACTTGATCAGTGAACCGAATCTTGAAGCCAACTGCCTCACCAACCGTTGAACCCAACTCACTTGCAATACGACCAGATACACTGCGCGCAGCAATACGTCGAGGCTGTGTATGACCAATGTACCCAGCAGTGCCCAAACCAAACTCAAGACACATTTTTGGCAACTGTGTGGTTTTACCAGAACCAGTTTCGCCACAAACAATAATCACTTGATGCGTAGCTAACGCGGCAAGAATGACATCGCGCTGTTGAACCACTGGCAAGTCATCAGGGTAATTAGGTGCAGGCCGATTCGTTTGGCGCGTCAAACACTGAAGCGACGATTTATCGATGTCTTTGAGTAAAGCGGCCGCTTTTTCTGTATCGCTGGATTGACCAGCCACAGGCTTGATACGTCGACGCAAGCGATGTCGGTCTGCTTGCATGCATTGGTCAATGCGCCGATGCAGATCGGCAGCGTCGAGAATCATGAGATTGGCTTTGCGAGAGGAACGTTGAGCGTTAGCCTAACAAATCTGGACTTAAGGCTCTTATGTATTGCCTGTTAGCCGGTAACTCGAACGATGTCGTACGAAACATTACCGGCACGCAGTCGCTTCTTTGCAGCGTTAAGGCGGCTTTGATCGAAAAACGGACCAATGCGCACGCGATGACCAATTTTACCGCTGGCGTCCTGGCGTTTAACTATAAATGCTTCGAAACCTAACATCAGCACCGCGGCGCGCATACGTTCAGCATCCCCAGCAGCGTTATAGCTTCCAGCTTGCAGATAGTATGATTCCTGACCGATGCTACTGGCAGGGATTTCAGCATAAGTTTCAGCGGCCAGATTACGGCGTTGGGTGTTTTGCATATTACCCGGCACGATGCGGGTAGCAGGCTGGATAACCGCCTGAGCACGCGTCACTTCCTGCACCTGCGGTACATTGCCGTCCACCTGATCGGCAAGTACAGAGTAAAACTCATAGTTTTCGCCGTTCTGACCATCTTCACCAAGTACTTGGGTAGGGTGGTAGTCGCTAAAACTGCTATCAACTGGCAATCGCGACAGCAACATCACGAACCCGATGATAAAGCCCATTAACAGTCCGAGCGCCAAAACAAAGTAACGCGAATCGCCTGTGCCGTCTGAATCAGCCATTTTTCCTACATTACCTCTGGCGCGGATACATCAATCAGGGTGAGCCCGTTGTATAAAACCTGCTGCACTGCCTGCATCAAGCACAGCCGAGCCTGACGCAACGCGTCGTCTTCAACCAGGGTTTTATGGGCGTTATAGTAGGAATGTAGACCATTTGCCAGATCACGCAAGTACGTCGTCAGCTGATGCGGTTCGTGCGCCATGGCCGCCCGCTCTAAGAGCTCGGGGTAAGTGGACAGCTGAGTCAGCAACTCAGCTTCTTCGGGTTCTGTCAGCAAAGCTAATGATTCAAGCCCCTGCTGTTGATTGTAACTCATGCCCAATTGCTCGCAGCGACGCATCACGCTGCAAATTCGCGCATGCGCCATTTGCACGTAATAAACCGGATTTTCATTCGACTTTGACTTAGCCAAATCGAGATCGAAGTCCAGATGTTGCTGGTATTTGCGCATCACATAAAAATAACGCGCAGCGTCTTTGCCGATTTCTTCACGCAAATCACGAATAGTGACAAATTCACCCGAGCGAGTAGACATTTGCATTCGCTTACCACCTTTATAAAGAATGGCAAACTGAATAAGCAAAAATTCGAGCTTTTCTCTTGAATGCCCTAAAGCTTCACACGCGGCATACATGCGAGCGGTATACCCATGATGGTCGGCACCAAAGACATACAGAACCTTGTCGAAGCCACGCTCCAATTTGTTGTCGATATAAGCGATATCGGATGCAAAATAAGTGGTCTGACCGTTGTCACGCACCACAACTCGGTCTTTTTCATCACCGAAGTCTGTACTGCGAAACCACGTTGCTCCCTCTTTTACATATAAGTGCCCGGCATCATCAAGCTTTTGCACCACTGCTTTCACCTGATTACTGAGGCTGCGCTCGCTAAACCACTCGTCGTAGATAACACCAAACTCGCCTAAATCTTGTTTGATGTCGTCGAGTATGGCGTTTAAACCACAATTGAAAACCGTGAGATAGTTGTCACCCAGCAGCTGCCGTGCCTGAGCGATGATGCCATCTATGTGTGCTTCTTTATCACCCACTGGTTTCTCGGATGACTCAGCCGAAGACTCGTCTGGCGGAACGGAGTCAAAAATAGCTTTGGCCGGGAATTTAAGCTTCTCGCCGTGTTTATCTTTTAACTGCTGGGAGATGTGCTTGACGTAGTCACCTTTGTAACCATTGGACGGGAAATCAAAAGATTCTCCACAAAGCTCCAGATAACGCAGCCAGACACTCGCCGCAAGAATATCCATTTGTCGTCCGGCATCATTGACGTAATACTCGCGCTGAATATCAAAGCCGATGGCGCTGAGCATATTGGCCATGGTGGCGCCGAGGGCCGCACCTCGACCATGCCCCACATGCAAGGGCCCAGTGGGATTTGCTGAAACATACTCTACCTGCCAACGCTGGCCTGCTCCCTTGTCAGAGCGACCAAACTGTTCACCCTGTTGCAGCACAGTTGCCACTACCGAGGAGGCGGCCGCATCGTTCTGGAAAAAATTAATAAACCCGGGACCGGCAATGGCTACGTCGCGGATGTCGTTGTTTTGCGGCAGCGCATCTACTAGTAGTTGCGCAACGTCACGTGGCGATTTGCCTGCCGGCTTGGCCAGCATCATGGCTAAATTAGACGCGAAGTCCCCGTGGGTTGGGTCTTTTGTGCGAGTCACAACAATTTTGGGACTGACATCGTCAGGAATAGCACCTGTCGCTTTTAACGCGGCAAGCGCATTGGCCAAATGCTGTTCTATTAAAGATTTCACGGTTGGATCAAGGGCGCGTTAGTACTACCTAACAGTTTAACCGCTTTAACATCGCTGATGGGGCTGAGAGTGTCTGGTGGCGCGGTTTCTTTTGCCGAAGAGAGAGAAAAATAAAACGAAGCAACACCACGGAGAGAATCAACTCAACCAGATTGGTCAAAATTAAATCCCTCCGTCCCCTTTATTTATATCAACAGATTATTTAGGGTTTGATGACGATTTGGACTCGTGTTTCGTTGTCAGCTGAGTCGGGGCCGTCGAAGTTTTGATAGACCTCTCTGCCCGCGCCTGTCATGGTCAGCCCGGCTTTGTGTATTTCACCTATCAGTGGATCATAGGCTTTGTTTTCTAATTCAGCTATATCACCGTAAAGCACGCTTTCAACAAACTGGAATGGCTCCAGCCGGGAAACCTTGTGCGGACCCTCATAGCGTTCTGCGTTAGCCTTCGACACCGGCAAAGCAATGCGAAGCTGGAATGATGCCTCAGGATCTTCAGACATACCTGCGTACAAAAACTGCATTGGACCGGTGGGCATAATGCCCTGTGACACAAGGTCGCCAGCCAGTTTTTCAGGTAATTCGCCAACGTCTTTGACGATATCATTCACTTTGGTCTCGAGTTCAATGGCGATAACGCTGACGGCATTAGATGTTTGAATTTGCATGATTTTTAGCTCTTGTTGTGAAATAGACGGCTTGTTCACCGTTGAAGCTACTGTGGCAGAGGCTACTGACAGCCCTGTGTCAGGATGCTTTAGTGCTGGTTCAGTTTGGGACGCCTCACCAGTGCGCCTTTAACTCGCTGGCCAGACCAGCCAGTTCTTCCTTCAAGCCATCACCCTTGATAATCTGCACGCCACTGGTGTACTGGAGCAGCCATCGAGCCATGTAATCTGGTGAGGGTGTGATAAAGCGCATGCGAACACCTTCAGATTCGAATTCTTCGCTGATAAATCCGTAAAAGTAACGCGCTTCACCGACAAAGCGCGCAGCTTCAGGATGGAACAACAGCTCTACTTCGAGCATATCGTTTTTTGCTTGTTGCTCTGCCAGGTAGTCTTGCAAGGAATGACGTGTGTGGCGAGGGAACTGTTCTGCCATTGGCTCGAATGCGTTTATTCGATCAAGACGAAAATCTCTATAGGCTTTTCGCAAACGACACCAGGCAATCAGGTGCCAATGCAAACTGTAGTGAAACAGGCCAATCGGTTCGATCTGCCTCTGGCTGGGCTCTTTATTCATACCAGCAGCGTAGGCAATATTAACAACTTGCCTTCTTACCAACACACTGCGAGCTTCGCGCAACCACCGATCACCCGCAGCCGATTCACGTTTTGGGTCCCCTGCCATGACTTCAATGTCGGCATCCAATGAGCTCAAGTGGTCCTTGTCGGACGTGTCTAATACAGCCCTGACTTTATTTAAGGCCTCTGTGTAGTCGGCGTGTGAGTGTTGATCAAGATTGGCGGATAACAATTTTTCGCCCAGCATCAAAGCCGCAGCTTCATTCAGGGTGAAACTCACCGGTGGCAGACGATAGCCTTTTTCTAAAAAATAACCAACACCCGGTTCAGAACCAATGGGTACGCCTGCGTTTTCCAGGGTGCGGATATCACGATATACCGTACGCTCGGTCACTGAAAAATGCTCAGCTAAAAAGCCGGCAGTGACTACTGATCGTGTTTGCAACAACAGTAATAAAGACGTGACTCGATCGAATCGATTCATACACACTTACCAAGTATTACTTGCGCTTCTCAATTGGAACCAGTTATCCGGTCTTCTTAGCTGGACTTTTCCAACTTGACTTTTCAGCTTGACTTTTCAGCTTGAGAATCTCAACATAAATGCACCAATTAATGTCGTCATAGTGGAAAACACTTTAATGATATCAAGCCGCTCTTTGAGGAAGAAAACCCCAATTAATAAGGCAAACACAATACTGGTTTCGCGCAGCGCTGTAACCAATGCAATTGGCGCTTGAGTGAATGCCCATGTCACTATTGCGTAAGCTGCAAATGATGCACCTCCTGCAATAAAAAACGTTTTACGCTGATTGGTTGCAAGCTCTTTAAAAACACTGGGTTGCACTTTAAGTACATACAAACTCATAATAATGCCGTTGGCAATACTCAACCAGGCATAAAACCCTAATGATGTGCCTGCCAGCCTTGCACCTAGACCATCAACCAATGAATAAGACGCGATAAAACACCCGGTGATAAGCGCGAACATCGCTGCATTAGGGTTGCGTTGACCATCGCCACGCCTTACCAATGCCAGGCTCACGATACCCAATCCAATGATACTAACAGCCATCAATTCGATTGAACTGAGTTCGACGTTTAATATAAATACTGAAACCAGTGCAACCAGAAGAGGCGCTGAGCCGCGCGCAATAGGATAAACCTGAGTCAAGTCACCCAACTTGTAGGATTGCAGTAAGAAAAACTGGTAGCCAGCATGCAAAACCATACCGCCTAATAAGTAGGGATAACTGGCGGCATCTGGAAATGGCGCAAACAATAAACTCAATAGCGCAAATGGGACGTGACCGATAATGACTGCACTCATGCCCACTGTTTTATCAGAACCGCCTTTGACCAGCGCATTCCAGGTGGCATGCAAAAGCGCTGCACCAATCACGGCTATGAACACAGTCAGGGTCATTTATTCAGCTTACTGACAGGGTCAGGTCTTTGATTTTGAATGGATGATTTATTCAGACAGCTGACAGGGTCAGGTCTTTGATTCTGAATGGATGATTTATTCAAAATCAAAGACCTGACCCTGCCATGTTTTTTCTGGCTAGAAAATTAGTGGTTCGGAATGCTTCATCGCGCTCTTTGTAGCGGCTTAAGGGGGACAAACCAAATGGCGTGATTCGAAACAATGAAAAATTTCTCTCTGTGAAGAAATACCAGAAGTCTTGAAAGTAAGTTCGCGTATCGATGTTACAACCACCAAATTCAAACTGAACGACTTTGGATGCGCTTAACGCTTCACCACAGCCTTCAAGTGCATCCAGTTCGTGACCCTCAATATCCATTTTTAAAATATCAATGGGTGCACTTCGCAGCTCTTGTTGCCAATAGTCTTCAAATTTTATAGTGCGGATAGTTTCTTCGGTATCGAATTCACGATTAAAGTGCGACAAGTTGCGTTTCGTTAAACTACCCAAACCTGACCCCGGCTTATCGGAAAATAAAGTGTGGGTGCCGGACTGATTAGATACACCGACAGACTCAATACTAATATTTTTGTTTGAGCCGAAGCGCGCCTGCAGCAGGGCGACATTAGTTTGCGAAGGTTCAAAGCAAACAATGCGTGAATCTGGAAAGCGTTTATTCAAGCCGGCTGTGTAGTCACCAATGTTGCCACCAACATCGATGCACAAAGCCGGCTCGACCTCACCAAGTAACTTTTTGATGCTGTTGATTTCAGAGTCGATGCTACTAGAGCCGTAGCCTTTGCCTTGTGCTTTGGCTAATTGCTTTTCAAAAAAACCTAGAGCTGCGTATAAAAACATGGTTATCTCGAACGGCATCGACCAGTAAGTGTGCCACGTTCTAGTTGTGCTTGCCCTGAAAATAGAGAAATGCAGTTACAAAAATAATTTAAAGGCTTTCAGCAATGAAAAGGCTATCGGCAATTAAAACAAATCTACCGGATCGACATCGATAGACCAGCGAGTGCGTTGTGCATCTTTTAGTTTATCCAAATTGACAGTTAATCGAGACAAAGCTTCATTAAGCAAAGAGCGACGCTCGGCTTGCAACAACAGCTGCGCTCGATATCGGCCACCCAGCCGCTCCATTGGTGCAGGCACCGGGCCCAGAACAGACACGCCAGCTACCGGTGGATTTAATAGTCGATCGGACACGCCACGCAGAAAACGCATGGGGGCATCAGCATTGGGGGCCTCTGCACGCACCAACGCAACAAATGCATAGGGTGGCAGTAAGGCTAAGCGCCTTTCATCAAGTGCAATTTTTGCAAATGCTGCATACCCCTCACTGACCAGTGTTTGCATCATTGGGTTGTCCGGATTGCGAGTTTGGATTAGCACACTGCCTTGTTTTTCTTCTCGCCCGGAACGACCCGCAACCTGAATAATGAGTTGACCCATTTGTTCCAGCGCACGAAAGTCTGTGCCAAACAAGCCGCGATCTGAATCCAGTATGCAGACTAAAGTCACACCAGGAAAATGATGCCCCTTGGCTAACATTTGAGTACCAACCAATAATTTAGCACGGCCATTGGTGGCTGCATCCAATTGCGCCTGCAAAGCACCTTTGCGACGTGTGCTGTCTCGATCTATACGAGCGATTTCGATATCCGGAAAAGCACTCGCAAGGCTTGCTGCGATGCGTTCTGTGCCATAACCGATTCTATCGAGCGACTCTGATCCACAACTCTCACAGGCTTGTGGCACAGGGCGCTCAGAACCGCAGTGATGACAACGTAATCGTGCACGACGAGCATGCACCGTCATGTGCGCATCACAGCGACGACAATCGGCGCAGGCACCACAGTCATTGCATAACAAAGTTGGTGCAAAACCGCGTCGGTTAATAAACACCAGCGCTTGATTACCCGCATCAAGGTGTCTCTTGATTTCATCAAACAAGCGATCACTCATACCTTCAATGAGTGGTCGCCGACGGATGTCCAGCAAGGCCATCTTTGGAGGTGTGGCATCGCCTGCACGTATTGTCAAAGCAAGTTCGGTATAGCGACCGGTTGCAACGTTATTCAGCGTTTCAAACGATGGCGTTGCCGTGCCCAGCACGATCGGACAAGCACGGTCTCGGGCCCGCACCATGGCTAAATCCCGGGCGTGGTACCTGAACCCATCTTGCTGCTTGAGCGACCCATCGTGTTCTTCGTCAATGACAACCAACCCCAGGCGCGGCATGGGTACCAACACAGCTGAGCGCGTACCGATAACAACATCAGCATGGCCTTTGGCTGCCAGCAACCAGTTTTGCATGCGTTCTGTGTTATTCATTGCCGAGTGCAAACTCACCAGACAACCTGTGATTCGTCGTTGAAAGCGTCGCATCAACTGCGGTGTTAGCGCAATTTCAGGCACCAGAATAAGCACTTGTTGTTTGCGCTCAAGCACGGGTTCCAAGGCGCGCAAATACACCTCGGTTTTTCCACTACCAGTGACACCATTGAGTAGAAACGGTGCAAACTCACCCAGTTTTTCATTAATGCAGTGCACGGCGTTTTCTTGCGCAGGCATCAATTCAGGGCCCGACTCCACAGCGCGATTTCGCGGTAACACCATGCTGGTTCCAGCTTCAACCAAGCCACGTTGTATGAGCGGTTTCATAGCGCTTCGCCAACGTGGGCTCATGGCAGCAAAGGTTGAAGCGTCAATCGCCTGATTACCCGCCTCAGCCAACACGGAGTAAACACTGTGTTGTAAGGTGGCTTTTTTCTGTGACGGTATGGCTGCAGTAGCGTCAGCCACTAAAGTGAAAATCTCGCGGTGTTCCAGGTTGGCAGGCTTTCCCTGTCGCAACAACACCGGCAATGCCGAACACAATACGTCCCCGATCGGATGATGGTAATAACGGCTGGCCCATAGCAGCACCGACATAACATCGTTTGGCAGCAGAGCTTCGTCGTCTAATACCTCGGTGATTGCGCGCAGTTTATTAGCCGGATAGGCCGACTCCGTCATGCCTTGCACAACAATGCCAACAACCGAGCGCCGCCCAAAAGGCACTTTAACTCGTGCTCCAGCGACTACCGGCTGATCACCACGCCATCGATAATCAAAAACCTGATGCAATGGCGTTGGGATCGCCACCTGCACAAAGCCAAATTGTTGATCGCTGGGACTGCTCATGACAGGGTATTTGAGTAAATTTGAACGTTTTTGGTCAATAGATCGACAAGTGTTTAACCATACCCGTTATTTAGCGGATCGTTATCCACAAAATCTGTGGATAACTATGTGGATGAAATGCAGAAACAGGTCAAAAACAGCTTATTTTTGGATAAATGATTAGATTGGCAATTAATTGAACAAATCATTAATATCGTTATTTATCATATAGTTAGAGCCTATTCTTAATCCATCTTTATCTACCACTACACGAAAATGAGATTTGCATCAATAAATTTTGATGTTGTGCATAAACCGAGATAAAACCAGCCAAGTCAAGCTATATAAGTGCTGTTTTTTTGTCGTTTGAAGAGTTGGAAATGCTCGATGTAACGCTTATTTTGCCGTATACAAGGCAAAAACCGACAGCCGACTAATCCAGTGACTTGATGGCACTGATCATATCCTGAACACTTCGCTTGGCATCACCTAAACCTACCCGTGTTCTCTCGTGCCAAAGCAGCGGATTGTCGAGCCCTGCGTAGCCCTGGCCCTCTCCACGTTTTAGCACAATTACGCTCTTGGCCTCGTCCACATTCAATATAGGCATTCCATACAGCGGGCTTTTCTCGTCGGTGCGAGCAGACAAATTGACGATATCGTTGGCACCGATCACCAGCGCTACATCAGTTTTGCTCATGTCATTATTAATGTCTGATAAATCGTGAATTTTCTCGTATGCCACGCCAGCTTCAGCCAACAGCACATTCATGTGGCCAGGCATACGCCCGGCTACCGGGTGAATAGCAAATTGCACATCCACACCCCGCTCTTCAAGCAATTGAGTGAGTTCCTGCACCTTGTGCTGGGCTTGTGCCACCGCCATACCGTAGCCCGGCACAATCACAACGCGCTCTGCAAACGCCATGGTGACAGCCGCATCAGACGCATCAACTTGATTGACATGCCCATATTGAACATTATCTTCACTGACACCATAGGCAATGCCAAAACCGGAATACAAAATTTCGCTCAAGCGCCGATTGACCGCTTTTGCCATCAACCTGGTTAACAGGGCACCGGCTGCACACACCAGGGTCCCAGCCACCATCATTGCAGGATTACCCAAAACATACCCTTCAAACGCCACAGCAAGTCCTGCCGCTGCGTTGTAGAGGGAAATCAACACTGGCATATCTGCGGCAGCTATCGGGGAGGTCATGATTAACCCAAACAGCAGCGACAAAAAGAAAAACAGCAGCAGTAACCCCGGGTGCGCCGTGTTAGAGAAAGCCAGGAGAAACCCAAGCATGAGCACCAGCGCCATCAATGCAACGTAGGCCGTTTGTCGATTTGAAAACCAGTTGCCGTATTTAACAAAGCCGCTGAGCTTTGCAAACGCCAACAACGAACCTGAAAATGCAATACAACCTATCAGGGCACCCACCACGCCAAGTATGCGCTCGGACGCACCATGTTCGGCAGCGCGCAGTAGCTCAACTGCAGCAATAGAGGCAGCGGCGCCACCACCCAGACCGTTATAGAGGGCAATCATTTGAGGCATGTCTGAGATATCGACGCGCCTGGCGTGCACAAAGGACAATGAACCACCGATCAGCATGGCAATCAAAATCAGCCAATGGTTAGCGGTGACACTTGGATGAGAAAACGATGCAGCGACGGCCAACAACATTCCTGTGGCCGCAATCCAGATGCCCGTGCGGGCGCTGATCGGCGAACTCATTTGCCGCAAACCATAAATAAATAAGGTCGCGGAAAAGAAATACGCCAAATCAATAAAAAAGGAACTGGAGTTGATCATGATGTGCGACTTCCATCATTGTCTTTATTTTTTATCGCATCTTTATCTTCAGGGGCTACATCTTCAGGGGCTACATCTTCAGTCGCCTTTCTCTTGGGATCACCATGTTTGGCATCAGGATCACTGTTTTTTGAATCACTGTTTTCAGAATCACTGCTGCGCAGGTTATGCCGTTCAGCCAATAGTCGCTGCTCTTCTTCGACTCGCCGTTGATTACGTTTAGCAGATGTTTCAAACATAGCCAGCATACGATCGGTGACCACGTAGCCGCCAATACAATTCGCAGTGGCGGCCATGACACCAATAAACCCGATACTGATTTGCAGTGCGCCTTCAGCATGTCCCAAAGCCACCATGGCACCAGCGAGCACAACCCCATGAATAAAGTTAGACCCTGACAGCAATGGCGTGTGCAGGATAGAGGGAACGTTAGCGATTAGTACGTAGCCAGCAATGCCTGCCAGCATAAAAAGATAAAGGGCGACAAAAGCATCCATCAGCGTGATTTCTCCAGCTCAATGGCCTGCCGGACCCAATCGGTCACATTCAAACCCTCGTTATCATCAAGCTGCCGCTTGAGACGCTCGATATCCATGTCATCCATTTCAGCCAGGTCTTGATACGTTCTAATACGAAATGCATATAGGCTGTTTTGTAAAGCTGGCCCTATGCCATCGATTTTCATCAGGTCGTCGCCGGATTCATCCGCAAGGTCTCGATCGGTTATTGATTGATCGTCTGATTGGTTTTCGGCGCGATTTTTTTCGATCTTTTCGGTTTTGCCAGTGGTTTGTTCATCAGACCTGACGTTGACATCTGCATCAACCGATTTCGTCGTTCGCTCTTCGTTTGATGTATCACTATCATCTTCCAACCATCCGGCTGCCTGATCAGGTTGCTCTTCGGTTCGTTGACGCTGTGTGGTTATGGGCGGCGCGCATTCAACATCCATTAAATCTGCAGTGGCCTGATGGTGAACATTGCCATTGTGTGTTAACAAACAGGTGCTGAGTATTTCATCACCCCAATCCAAATGCAGTTGCCCACGTTCGTCAAGCATAAGCTTGAGCATGTTGTAGATGTTGCGCGAATACATTTCACTGGCATGCACCGCCCCACTACTGGGTAAATTAAGCGGGCCAACGATCAGCGTATCCCCATGCCAATAAGATTCGCCTGGTCGTGTTAACTCACAGTTGCCACCGGTTTCGGCAGCCATGTCGACGATGATCGTGTCAGGCAGCATGCCTTCGATCATATCTTCGGTAATAATTCTTGGTGCACGTCGACCAGGAATTGCGGCTGCACATATAACAGCATGTGCACGTGACATGCGATCAGCCAGTACGTCATGCTGAGTTTGTTTTTCTTCTTTGTTTAACGCGCGGGCACGGCCTCTGCTGCTTACCGCTTCTACACCAGTGTCAATCATGGTAGCCCCCAAAGATTCAATTTGCTCACGGGCAGCACTGCGAATATCGTAGGCTTCTACGCGTGCACCAAGTCGACGCGCGGTAGCAATCGCTTGCAAGCCTGCCACACCAGCGCCAATAACAATAACTCGCGATGGACGAATGGTCCCCGCTGCCGTTGTCAACATAGGAAATAATCTGGGGGACAATTCAGCAGCCAACAAAGCCGCTTTATAGCCTGCAATGGTTGCTTGCGACGACAACACATCCATGGGTTGTGCTCGAGTAATGCGTGGCATGTGATCCATAGCGAACGTGGTCACCTTGCGTTGGCGCAGCACCTCGATAACATCAAGGTGTAAGTACGGTGTAATTTGGGATAGCAATACTGAGCCAACTGGCAGCAGCCGGGCTTCTTCAACAGTAGGAGGCTTTACTTTGACCGTGACAATGGTGCTTTCAACACACTCGGCAAAGGTTTTGACAACCGGCGCATCTTCATAATCATCATCGTAAAAGCCCGCACCATGTCCACAGCCTGCTTGCACGACCACATCGACATTGTATCGACTGCGCAGGCGCGACACGCTGTCCGGGTCAAGCGCAACACGCTTTTCGCCCTCTAAACTTTCCAGCGGTAATGCCAGTCTCAATGCCACGCAAAAGTATCCTCTAACGGCTTAACGAACAGTCCAACAATCAATGTATTGCTAATGGTTGATTTATACTACGAAGACGAAAAAGATTGCTTATTGTATCTCTGGGCACAGTTTACCTGTTTCTTGTGTTCCAGATAGGCGCTACAGTCGTAAAAGACGGCAGGAATCACAAGAATAATCGTTATGAAATACCTGGGCAGACCCGAATATCAGCATGGTACCAGCGAGAAGCTGGGTGTTTTGGTGGTTAATCTGGGCACGCCAGACGCTCCTGATACACCCTCGGTTCGTCGCTACCTGCGCCAATTTCTTAGCGACCCCCGAATTATCGAGTTGCCCCGCCTTTTGTGGATGGCTATTTTGCACGGAGTCATTCTAAGAGTGCGTCCCGCGAAAAGTGCTGAAGCCTATCAAGAGGTATGGGACGAGCAAACTGGCTCGCCACTCATGAAGTTCTCAATAGCCCAGGCTGATGGTTTGCAAAAAAACTTACGCGAGCGATTTGGAGACGATGTCGTTGTATCGCTGGGTATGCGCTATGGCTCGCCGTCAATTGACCAGGCCATAACAGAGCTTGAATCACACAACGTACGGCGCATGTTGATATTACCAATGTACCCACAATATTCCGGCACTACCGTGGCGTCCGTATTCGATGCCGTAACCGACCGACTTCAGACAACTCGCTGGATTCCCGAAACCCGCTTTATTAATCAGTATTGTGATGAACCGGACTACATCAAAGCGTTGGCAAACAGCGTGCGCGAAAGCTGGGATAAACACGGTAAGGGGAAATTGCTGGTGACCTCTTACCACGGGATCCCAAAGCGGTATTTACTAAACGGTGATCCGTATCATTGTCTTTGCCATAAAACGACGCGTTTGCTAGCAGACGAACTTGGATTATCAGAATCAGATTTTCGCGTTGTCTTTCAATCCAGAGTCGGTAAAGAAGAATGGTTGCGCCCTTACTGTGATGAAACCATGAAGACACTGGCGGCCGAGGGTATAACCTCAATCGATGTTATCAGCCCGGCTTTTGCTGCTGATTGCCTGGAAACCCTTGAAGAAATAGAAGGCGAAAACAAAGAGTATTTTATGGAAAACGGTGGTGAGCGTTTCGTTTACATACCGTGCCTGAACGATCGTAACGATCATATGGATATGCTAACTAATCTGGTGGAACGACATTGCCAGGGCTGGCCCGAAGTTGATGCCAGCCGAGACAAAGACATAGAGCGCGCAAATTTTGAAACTTCCGCAAAGCAGGCTAAAAAACTCATGGAAGCCAACGTCTAAAAAATTAAAGGGGACGGAGGGATTTGTTATTGTCCACATGGCACATGTGGACAATAACAAATCCCTCCGTCCCCTTTAATTTTTTAGCTTTGGTTGAAGTTGCTGTAGGCGGCGTGATGCATCAAGGGCCCGAGGTAGGTGGTGGACCCCAGGTACTGGGTCATGACGATGCCTGATATATCATTAGCTTTATCTATCCAAAAATAAGTTGATGCAGCTCCAGACCAACCACCTTCGCCCATAACAGTTTTGAATTCGCACTGAGTCGGGTCTAACATTAGCCTACCCATCAAGCTCCACCCATAACCACCCAGCACGTTAAACCCAAGCTTAATTGGCATCAGCGAGCTGGCAATTCGGTTACTCCACATAAGCTTATGCGCAGGTTCGGAAAGTAGACGCTCACCTTTCGCTGTTGTGCCTGTTTTTAATGCATCCATAAACTTTAAGTAGTCGTGCATTGTTGAAAACAGACCATGACCACCACGATAAAAACCCTGGCTTGCATCAGTTGGATAAGTGGCTTCTACATTTAATAGATTCAGAATATTGGGCTCATCAGACTCTACTAAAACCTGGCCCAGATCCCTTGCACCATACATGGGCAGCAATCGATCAAGTTTGGCATCAGGCACACTAAAAGCGGTGTCTTGCATATTAAGCGGGTCAAAAACACGCTCTTTTAATATGGTGGGTAAGTCTTGCTCGGTAATGATCTCTAACACATGGGCCAGCACATCGGTTGCAACACTGTAGCGCCACAGCTCGCCTGGCTGACCTGCTAAAGGCAGAGTGCCAAGAAGTGCAACGACTTCACTCAGGGACCGATTCGCAAGTGCGCTTATTTGATGCTCGCGGTACTGTTGGGCAACGCCGCACTCAGGCAGAAAATCATACGACAATCCAGCGGTATGGGTTAGCAGGTGCTCAATCGTCATCTGCTGTTGCAAAGCTACGACTTGATTGTTTTTGTCCAAAACTTGAAGCGATGTAAAAGCCGGAACGTATCGGGCGACATTATCGTCAAGTTTAAGTTTGCCTTCGTCCAATAACTGCATCGCTACAAAAGAGACAATCGGCTTGGTCATCGAGTAGATTCGATAAAGCGAGTTGCCTTGTGCATCCGATGAAGCCACACCCTGCGCACCCGCGCTTCTTGTTTCACCATGCTGGATCATTTTCCACTGCACACTGTGGAACAATTTTTCGTCTATGAGCTTGGCTGCCTGTGCTTCCAGCTTGTCGCTAATGTTGGTGTTATAAACCAGTGTACCCATTGATAGACATTAATCAAGTAAACAAATTGAGAAGAACCCTTAGTGAGTGACAGTAACCGAGTCACCACTATTGAAAACACCAGCCGGTAATTACAAGTCAATAAAGCCGGCCAACATCCCTTAGCCAATAAAAAACTAACGAATTGTTTTTTGAGCTGCGGATATTCGATTTTTGGCTTGTTCGTCAGGCTGCATTGAATTCAGCGTCGTTATCGCTGCCCGGCGAGTTCCTTTCTCTTCGGATGTGTTTTCTGCAATTTCGAATAAACGCTCTACTGCCTCAGCTGATTGAAACGGGTATTGGGCGTAAGCATACACAGCGGCTTGTCTGACAGAAGGGTCTTCATCGGCAAGCGCACCATAAAGAATGGGAGCCAAAGAATCATCATTAGATAATCGAACCAGCATGGATACACTGTGGCGTCTTACTGCCGGCTCTTCATGGTTAGCCAGAGGTATAATCTGAGCAACGGCACTTTGCTTTGTCTCTGGTGTAACCGATTCGGGCACCGCTAGAACATTCATGGTAGAAACCAATATTGCCGGGTCAGTCTCAGATCTTAATATTGTATTGGCAATGTCATAAGCCTCTGGATTAAGCGGCGCAACGCGGCTCAGCAGATCCAAACCCGATTTGCGCATACCTTCGTCAGATGAAAAAACCAATTCTTCAGCCACAGGCAACACCTCTGAACTGCCGGTTGATCCCAAAACCGAAACCAGACGCTTGAGCCTTTTTGCATCTGTCTCTGATCGCAACTCATTAAGCAAACCATCCATCAATACGGGATCGTTCTGCAAGCGTTTGACCAAGGCACTGTACTCTTTATCTTTTAAGTCTTTGCGAGCAACGTCGTAAGCCGAAAGTGGTTCGTACTCTGGCAACGGTTCTTTCGGTGTCAACTTGGATAGCAACTCACTAGCGTCTGGCGGGTTGCTGGCTGATTGCGATTTTTTTGCCAGCTCCAGCTTTTCTGCTGCACTTAATGGTTTTTCAGGGGCGCTGGCATCTACTGCAACTTGTTCGGTTTTTTGTGAATTAGCGCCTGAAGCTGAAACTGTATTCCCGTCAGAAGAGGGGTTAGTGAAAATGGTGTACAGAACGAAAATCGCGGCCGCAAGGAATAACCCCAAGGCCGCGATCGTTATTGCTGAAGTTAATGATCGCATGAGCAGCAGTATAAGCTAAACATGCGACCTTAACGACTGGTGAATTAGCGTTTTAATAAAACGCAATGAACCTTGTGCTACTGAGGAGGTGCAATCGAAAATGCGCCTTTCGCGCTCTCACCAGCAACGACTGACATCTCCCAGGCCTCAAATGTGTCTTCCGAATCGGGATCAGTATTGAAACGACCGAAAAAGTTGGTCATTTGCGAACAGTTAATTTCGTCTCCGGCTATCGAAGAAATACCATAGGCATTGTAGGCGTTGTCTGTATCGTCTATGACAACATTTGCCACATCTTCTACCAGCACTTGCATTCTGCCCCAAGTACCCGGACCTACTATGCCATCAACGACCAAACCCTCAACCGATTGAAATTCACGTACCGCATCGTTTGTATCGGGACCGAAAAAACCATCAGCAAAGTCACCAATCGAATCCTCTACACCACCAAGACCACGACAGTAAAGTACACGCTGCACACCCTGGACATAAGTCGAGTTGTAGAACGGGCCAGATTGAATTTCGGCAACCCCAGGCCGAATGTCTTCACGCAAAAAGCAGTTATCATCCCAATTGCCATTATTTGAGCCAGGATCGCTTCCGCCCAAACCCTTACAGATTTTGTCTTCGTCTTCGTTTGGAATACCGTCACCGTCAGTATCGAATTCAGAAACCAGCGAATTCTCTTCGAACCCATCGTCGGTACCACCATCTGTCAGACCAAGGTCATCGCTGCCTTCGTTATCGAAACCATCAGTACTGAAACCATCGGTCTCACCGCTATCGGTTGTATCGCCTGATGTACCGCCACCACAGGCAACCAGTAGCGCCGATAACGCTACAACGGTTAAAAGCTTCGGCGCGCTCTGAGCTGCGCGGTTTATATTGCATTTCATTTGGACTACCTCTTAAGGTTAATCGAGACCCCACACTAATCAGAACCACGCATAAATCATAACCACACGTAAATTAAAACGCTGCGGGGCATAGAACCGGGACTGGCGAAACTGCTGTGGGCTCAGTTTTCCGTGCAGCAAAGTGTAGTGCATTTGGGCCATATGCATACAAAAGAGTACAGCACGGTCACAAAAAAATGTAATATATTGCATATTTTTAAGCTCCTCTGTGGTTTTTACGTGTTGGTACGGATTAATACGGCGCGCGCACCAGTTGATGCAATATTCTGCCGTGATGGGTACACTGCGCAGACAAGTGCGAAACCAATTCAGCCACCGTGGAGACAGGCATGGCCCGACACCCTTTACTACGAATTTCTGCATACACCATTACAGCTTTGGCAATGATTGTTGGTCCGGCCAACGCCGAGACATTTCGCTGGGCAGGCACAACAGACCCACAAACAATGGACCCACATGCAACTAATTCAGCCCCTGTGCTGGGTTTTTTGAACAACGTGTATGAAGGCCTTGTACGACGCAACAAAGAAATGAAAATAGAACCGGCATTAGCTGAAAGTTGGGAACAACTAGGCGCTGACGGCTGGCGCTTTAAATTGCGTGAAGGTGTCACTTTTCATGACGGCTCGGCACTGACTGCTGATGACGTTTTGTTTTCTTACGAGCGTGCCTCTTCAGAAGAGTCAGATGTTCGCTCCTGGTTTGCCCCTGTAAAGAGTGTTGAAGTTGTAGATGATTTAACCATTGATTTTCTAACCAACGATCCTAACCCTCTGTTTCCCGACTCCATTGCCAACTTCATGATTATGGATCGTGAATGGACTACATCAAACGAAGCGACTCGACCATCCAAAGAAGCCGAGAACCATGCCACCCGCAACGCTAATGGCACCGGTGCTTTCATGATTGCATCTCGCGATCCAGGCGTTAAGACCACCCTGAAACCATTTGATGGTTGGTGGGACGATATGCAAAGCAATATAACCGAAGCAGTATTTACCCCCATTGGTCAAAGTGCAACGGGCATGGCTGCACTTTTGTCTGGAGAAATCGATTTTATCTCACCAATACCTTTGCAGGATGTGCCGCGCATGAAAGAGCGCTCTGGTTTTACCGTGCACGAAGGCGTTGAAGCACGCGTTCTGATGTTCGGCTTTGCACACCAGGCCAGTGAGCTCAAATTCTCTGACGATGTCAGTGGTAGAAACCCGTTCCAGGATGTGCGTGTGCGCCAGGCAGCATATCAGGCAGTGAATGTTGATGCGCTGATAGATAAAATCATGCGTGGCAATGCGCAACCTGCATCCCAGTTAGTATCCGATGCAATGAAAGGCTACTCCAGTGCGAACGAGAGTCGATTGGACTATGACCCGGATGCAGCCAGGCAACTGATGGCCGATGCCGGCTATCCCGATGGCTTCAGCTTTGGCTTGCAGTGTCCTAATGATCGATACATCAACGATGAGGCTATTTGTAAGGCAGCAGCTTCGATGTTTGCCAAGGTCGGGTTAAATGCGAAACTCACCAGCATGCCAGTACGAAACTACTGGCCCGAATTACGTGAAGACAAATTCGACATGTATTTACTGGGCTGGTCACCGGGCACCTTTGATGCTGAGCACCCCATCCGGTTTCTGGTAACCACGCCCAACACGGAAAAAAAATTAGGTAGCTGGAATTTTGGCGACTACTCTAACGCTCGTATTGATGAGCTACTACCGATGATTCAAACTGAACTTGATGATACAAAACGCCAGGCAATGATTGACGAAACCACGGCGATTATGCAAAAAGAAGTGGCATACATTCCTATGTATGTACAACCTTTGATCTGGGCCTCTAAAGACAATATTGACCTGACCCAGCGAACAGACAACTTCTTTATTCTTAGGTGGGTTACGGTTAATTGAGGCTTAGGGTCCCGCCCTTTAATTTGTATCTGTTTACAATCTGAGTACTAAAAAGGTACTAATTGCTTGTTAACGGGAGCCGCCGACTGACACAATATTTGTCGGTGGCTCTGTATATGCAACCATGTATGTGCGACCCTGTACATGCAACCCTGGGTATGCAACCCTGTGTATGCGACCCTGTGTATGCGACTAGTGTAGGTGGCTTATTGTTGCTCTTGTAACATGGCAAGTGATGGTGTTTCTCGCAACAGCATTTGACTGTATTCATGCTTTGGAGCACTAAAAAACATTTCCGTTTGCGCTGACTCCACTAACGCGCCATTTCGTAGCACCAACACACTGTCTGATATTTGCCTGATAACCGCCAGATTGTGACTGATAAACAAAATTGACAAGCCGAACGTTTGCTGCAAGTCTTTAAGCAAATTAAGAATCTGGGCTTGTATGGATACATCAAGCGCAGATGTTGGTTCATCACAAATCAAAAATTCTGGTCTGGCTACCAGGGCACGCGCAACTGCAATTCTTTGCCTTTGGCCACCTGAAAATTGGTGTGGGTATTTAAGCATCGCACTTTGAGGCATCTCAACTAATTCAAGTACTGATGCTACCAACTGACGTATTTTTCTATTGTCGCTGGTCATATTATAAAAGCGTATGGGCTCCGCAATAATGTCTTCGACTTTCTGACGATTATTCAACGAAGAGTACGGGTCCTGAAAAACCATCTGAATTTGTCGTCGAGCCGGATGAGTCCTGGCACGCTGACTCCCTGGTGGCAAAGCTTCAGCATTAAAAATCATTTCTCCAGCCGACGGGTCTACCAAACCCACTATGGCTTTTGCCAGCGTCGATTTCCCGCTGCCGCTTTCGCCAACAATACCAAGCACTTCACCGGTGCGCATGGTGAAATTGATATCGGACAATGCTTTAAAGCCTTCATCACGTTTAAACCAACCGGGTTGCCCACTGTAAAAAGTAACCGCCAAATTAGTCACTGATAATATCGACCTGGCATCGTTGTCCTGCTGTTGCTTATCAAATTGATGGTCTTGCAATAACCAGTCAGATGCAAATTGTGCATTTGCACCTTCAACCACCCAACTAGTGTTTTCTTTGGTGAGAATATCGTCGCTGACAATATTTCTAAAACGATCAAGCCGTTTGTCCAAACGTGGCACGGCAGCCATCAAGGCTTTTGTGTAAGCATCACTTGGGTTACCCAATACTTGAGCAGTCAAACCTGACTCTATAACTCGCCCAGATCTCAACACAGTGACGCGATCAGTAATTTCGTTTATGACACCAATATCGTGTGTGATTAAAATAATGCCGATGTTACGCGTGGTACACAGAGAGCGAATCAGCGCCAGAATTTGTTTCTGCACAGAAACATCCAGCGCAGTAGTGGGCTCATCTGCAATGATCAGTTCGGGGTTCGTACACAAAGCCAGGGCTATGACTACTCGTTGGCGCATACCACCTGAAAACTGGTGCGGATACTCGTCCATGCGCTGCTCAACATCGCGAATACCAGTTTCTTCAAGCAGCGCAATAGCCCGCTTGCGAGCTTCGCTGTAACTCACATCTGAATGCTGCCTGATGGTTTCAATCAATTGCTGAGAAACGCGGAGCAGTGGATTAAGACTGGTTTGCGGGTCTTGGAATATCATACTGATACGTTGCCCACGCATAGCGTGATATTGCTCTGCGCTAAGCGAACCCAACTGTTCACCCATAAAGTTGATGTCGCCGCTAGCCACATAACCAGGTGATTGCAGCAATCCCATGATGGCCGCGCCTACTGTCGACTTACCTGCACCTGACTCCCCGACCAGGCCATGTATTTCTCCAGCAGCAACGCTCAAGTCAATGTTGTCCAAAGCACTGAACTCGCCAAAGCGCGTTGGGAATTTAACGCTCAGATTATTTATATTAAGTAACACGTCCATCAGCTGCGCGGTTATCGCAACCTCGGATTTAATGCATCACGCAAAAAATCACCCAAAATATTGATGGACACAATCATTGTAATTAACATGCCGCTGGGAAATATCACTATCCACCATTCACCTGAAAACAGATATTCAGTACCAATACGAATCAGGGTACCCAAAGAGGGTTGATTTGGCGGCACACCAACACCAAGAAAAGACAACGTTGCTTCAAGTAATACAGCCACTGCCAAATCGACGGTCAATATAACCAATATAGGACCCATAATATTTGGCAGAATGTGCACCAGCATAATCCGCACTGGGTGCATACCCATAATTTGGCTTGCCTGTACATATTCTTTGTTGCGCTCAACAAAAGTGGACGCACGAACAGTACGAGCAAAATTAACCCATAATGACAAACCAATGGCCACGGTGAGCACAACAATCATCAAACTATCGTGTTTATCCTGCGGCAGAATTCCTCTGGCAATCCCGTCGATCAGCAAGGCTACGAGTATGGCGGGCAAACTCAGCTGCACATCCGCAATACGCATAACAATGGCATCAAATCGACCGCCAAAATAACCGGCCATTAAACCGACAGTTACGCCTAACACGCTGGCAAAAGTAATAGACAACAAACCCACCGTGAGTGACAAGCGCGTGCCATACAAAATAGCCGAAAATAGATCACGTCCTTGATCATCGGTACCAATGATAAAATGCGACTCACCATCAGCGTTCCAGGCTGGCGGTATTAAAGAATCCATTATGTCGATACTGGCAATATCGTAGGGATTAGTTGGCGCAATGAAGTTGGCAAAAGCGGCAGCCCCAACACTCACAATGGCGATTAGCGCTGCAAGCTGTGCAACACGATTGCGCAAAAACAAATAGACCAATTCGTTCTCACGCGAGAACCTGCGCCACGCATTAATCATGTTCACAGCCTCCGTGTTTAGCTCTGAGCATTATCTCGATTACCATAGCGGGGCTAATCATGTTACGACTACCCATTAGCGCTCTTTAACCGCACTCTGGGGTCAATAGCAAAGTAAAGCATGTCGACAGCAAGATTAATAACCACAAACATTAAGGCGATCAACACCAGATACACTGACATAACCGGAATATCGACATAACGAATAGAGTCAAGAAACAATAGCCCCATTCCAGGCCATTGGAATACTGATTCTGTGACAATAGAAAAAGCGATTATGCCACCAAGCTGCAATCCTATAATGGTAATAACCGGTACCAGGGTGTTGCGAAACGCGTGATTGAAATACAAAGAACGGTAATTAATGCCACGAGCGGTAGCGAACTTAATAAAGTCGGTCTTCAGGACATCCTGCATTTCAGCCCTGACCAGCCGCATGGTTAATGTTAACTGATAAATACCCAAAGTGATTGCTGGCAGCAACAACGATTTCAAGCCATCCCAGGTTAAAAAGCTGGTTTGCCACCAACCAATCTGGACCGTTTCCCCTCGACCAAAGGTTGGCAACCAACCCAGCTCCACGCCAAAAAGGTAGATTAAAAATATGCCAATAACAAACGTGGGTACTGAGATTCCGATTAACGTCGACATGAGCAGCACATTAGACAACACTCCGCCACGTTTTATCGCCGTGTAAATGCCTGCAGGAATTCCAACCAACAAAGAAATTAACAGCGACACAGCGCCAAGCTCCAGTGTTGCAGGCATTCTGTTAAGAATCATTTCACTAACAGGTTGACGCGTACGATAGGAAAAACCAAAATCACCCTTAATCAAATCTCCAACAAACCGGCCGTACTGAGTAATAAGTGGATCATTAAGGCCCAAGCGTTCACGAAGATTTTCCTGATCTTGGATTGATGTTTCCTGTCCTACCATTTGCGCCACAGGATCGCCAACAAAGCGAAATAATGAAAACGCAATCAAACTTACCGCCAGCATGACGAATACTGACTGCAATAGTCGTTGTACTATGAAGCTCAGCATAAGAAAAAATTACTCAACATAAAACTCAATTTATAAAATACGCAACTTAGAGTTTGAGACTACGTGACGCCTGAGTATACGTATAATCGCGTATCCGATACTCGCTTGAGTGGTTTAAGGAAGGAATTTTCCGACGCATCTCATCGGCTTGCGCTAAATTAAGTGATACCACCTGAGCCTGCACGGCATCCCCTGCATCAAGCATAACCTCGCCCCACGGGTGCACCACCATCGAATGACCATACGTTTTTCGATTATCATCGTGTTCACCAGTTTGTGCTGCTGCAACCATGAAACAGGCATTCTCAACCGCGCGAGCGCGCAATAACGCTTCCCAGTGGGCTCGCCCGGTATAGCGAGTAAACGCCGATGGTGCAAAAACAATCCTCGCACCTGCTTGTGCGTAGTCCCGATACAATTTCGGAAAACGCAAGTCATAGCATATTGTCAAACCCATGCGTCCCCATGGGGTATCGACGACAACACCCTGTGTACCTGCAGAATAGCGACTGGACTCTAACCTGTCTTTGCCGTCGGCCAGGTAAATATCAAACAAATGAATTTTGTCGTATCGAGCAACTACCTGACCTTTGTTGTTAATTAGGTGCGTCCGGTTAACCGGTTTACCCTCTGGCCCTAATACAGGTGTTGAACCATTGTGTATCCAAATGTTGAAGCGCCTTGCCAATGATTGGCATGCTTCCAGGTAGGGATCAAGGTGCTCTTCGCAAATAGTCAGTTGCGCGGTGGCCGCGTCTTGATTCATTAACCCAGAAGCCTCAGGTAAACACAGCATGTCAACCTGTTTTGCCTGCGCCTGTTCTACCAGTTTTTCCAGGGCATCAATATTAGACTGATGCGTGTTAGAGGAATTTGTTTGGGCTACCAGTAGCGTAATATCATTACCAATGCTCGGCGCTGTATCGGCATCACTCATATACAACCCTCATGTGATATCCGGGGTACATGGCATGCTGGTACTGGACTCTGTCGTGCATTATGACCTCATCGATTAATGCCAACCCTGACCATAGCTTGCCGTGGGGGTTCATGGTGATCAGTTTTCGTGATGAATAAATGGTTGTCATAGAACCCCTGAATACTTAAAAATGCGCTTTTTGTAGCACTACTCGAATGGTAAACTCGATATCAAGCCAAGAATACCAAGTCCTGCACAATACATGTCTAATCGCACACCTTCTAGCTCTTCAACCAACAACGCCGAAGCCATTGCTGAGATCAAAGAATTGTTAGGTGATCGGCTGTCAACCGGCAGCTCAGTATTGGAAACTCACTCACACGACGAAGCGCACACAACACCCGCACTACCTGATGCGGTGGCGTTCCCTGATAATGCGAGTGAGGTGTCTTCTATATTGAAGATTTGTAGCAGGCACAGCTGCCCGGTTATACCCTACGGTATCGGCACCTCACTCGAAGGCCACATCGTGCCACACCGTGGCGGTATCAGTGTCGACACCAGCCGAATGAAAAAAGTCATCGCCGTTAATGAACAAGACTGGGACGCAGTTGTCGAACCTGGCGTCACCAGAACCGAACTAAACGAAGCACTTCGAGCCACCGGACTTATGTTCACCGTAGACCCCGGAGCAGATGCCACTTTAGGGGGGATGGCGGCAACACGCGCCTCTGGCACCAACACAGTTCGCTATGGCACGATGCGCGAAAATGTTCTGGCATTAGAAGTTGTACTACCCGACGGCCAAATTATCGAAACCGGAACCCGAGCAGCAAAATCATCTGCTGGCTACGATCTAACCCGCTTGTTTGTCGGCTCGGAGGGCACACTGGGCATCATCACCAAATTGACTGTCAGGCTTTTTGCTCAGCCAGAAACTGTTTCAGCTGCAACATGTGTATTTGAAACTATCGAACAGGCTGTCAATGCGGTGATCATGGCCAAGCAAATGAATATACCTATGGCACGAATCGAACTGCTTGATGAATTGCAAATGAAAGGCATGAACATTTACAACCCCGACATGCCCATGCCTGAAAAACCACACTTATTTCTAGAGTTCCACGGCACAGAAGACGGTGTAGCAGAACAAATAACCATGTTTCAATCTGTCTGTGAGGAATTTAATGCATCAGATTTCAAATGGGCGTCCAAAACCGAAGAGCGAAATCGGTTGTGGCAGGCCAGGCACAACGCCTACTACGCAGGTAAATCATTAAGACCAGGTAGTGAGGGTTTAGTCACAGACTGCTGTGTGCCTATTTCTTCGCTTGCACAGTGCATTGCCCAAACCAAACGATTGATCAGATCATCAAATTTAATTGCGCCTTTGGTTGGCCATGTTGGCGATGGTAATTTCCATTTACTGATACTTATAGAACCGGGCAACACTGAAGAATTGCAACGAGCTAATGATCTGGCAGGTGCGGTCAGTCAACTCGCGCTCGAATTTGGTGGCACTGTGACTGGCGAACACGGCGTTGGTTTAGGCAAGCGCAAGTATATGGAAGATGAACACGGCGCAGCCTATGCACTAATGGGCGTATTGAAAAAAGCCGTTGATCCTAACAACATCATGAACCCTGGCAAACTTGTCACCATAAATTAACCGCTGTACCGCCAATTCATTAGATGCCACCTATGAAAACATCTCCAATGCTCATCGGACAACAAATTGTTGATTTGCTGCAACAATATGAAGTCGATACAGTTTTCGGCATTCCCGGTGTGCACACTATTGAGCTGTACCGGGGTTTAAAGCAGTCGAATATTCGACACATCACACCACGGCATGAACAAGGGGCGGGTTTTATGGCCGACGGTTATGCGCGCGCCACCGGCAAAGTCGGCGTGTGTTTATGCATTACCGGTCCTGGTATGACTAACATCGCCACCCCCATGGGACAAGCTTTTGCTGATTCTATCCCCATGCTGGTCATTTCAAGTGTTAACAAAACCGACACCCTGGGCTTAGGTTTGGGTCGACTGCATGAACTTAAAAACCAGCGGGAAATGATGTCCGGGGTTTGTGCTTTTAGTCATACTCTATTATCAGTAAATGAGCTACCCGCTGTTATGGCACGCGCATTTGCAATCTTTACATCAGCGCGCCCTCGCCCTGTGCATATAGAAATTCCGACCGACCTTATGCCAATGAACGTAACAAAGTTGGCACCCGCCAACATTGCCTTGCCTGCCAAACCCGGCCCAGACACAGCAGCAATCGAAAAAATAGTAAGAATAGTTTCACAATCGAAAACCAGCGTACTACTGGTTGGCGGCGGCTGTGTTAACGCCCAGGCATCTCTACAGCGTTTTGTTGAATTGACCGGCATGCCCACCTGCCTGACAATTAACGCGCGCGGTTTATTACCACCCGAACACGCTTTGCTGCTGGATGGCGTACAAACCACAACCGCGTTCCGTGACTATATTGGCCAATGTGATACGTGTATTGCGATCGGCACTGAGCTTGGTGAGACAGACTACGACTTTTACAGTGAAGGCCCCCTGCTACCCGGTGGCGATTTAATCCGAATTGATATTGACCCAACACAGATGCATGCAAATGGTGTCGCCAGCATAGGTCTGGTCAGCGATGCAGACTTGGCATTATCAGCTTTGTGTAATGCCATTGATGCAAACGAAAAGACACAAAAAAATAGGCTAAAAAAACAGGCTAATGCAGAGCAAATAGTGTTGACCATCAATAAAGCTATGCGAGATAACTTTAGCGAAGCTACAAAGCAGTATGAAACACTGCTAAATGAAATTTTGCGCACATTCCCTAACGCCATTATTGTCGGAGATTCAACCAAACCGATCTACCACGCCAATTTTATGTATCGCGCACCACAGCCACGACACTGGTTTAATTCTGCTACCGGTTACGGTACTTTAGGGTATGCACTCCCGGCGGCCATTGGTGCAAAGATCGGTCGAGCCAATTCTCCGGTGGTAGCAATCGCGGGTGATGGTGGCTTTCAGTTCACTTTAAACGAGCTCATGGTTGCATCACAAGAAGGGGTGGTACTGGCCATTATAGTTTGGAACAACAATGGCTACAAAGAAATTAACGACTTTATGGATAGAAACAACATAGACAGTGTCGGGGTTGATGTACTAGGTCCAAACCTGGACATGCTGGCAAAATCAATGCGGTCAAATTACGCAAAAGCAGAAAGCATAAGCGATGTAGGTACTCACTTACAGGCTTTACCGACACTCCGCGCACCATTGTTAATTGAGTACGAGACAACCGTTGATGCTTAATCAACTAAGCCGGCATCAACCATACTGACTTATCAAAGACGACAACAAGCCTCAACAGGCTACACTGAATTGGCACCGGCTACGCTGCGCCGAGCCAACTGCTCAGACATTTTACCCGTGATCAGTTGGGTGCGACTGGTATCAAACCCAAAGATACCCACCACCTGCATGCTATCGGTGTTAAGCGCATAGTCAACAATGTCTTCAGGTGACAGAGTATATCTGCCAGCGCGTTCCACCAAAGGAAAGTTTAAACCACCCAGGCCATCGAAGGCGCGGTAAATTACCTCAGAGCAGACAAGTCTTTCTGAACCAAAAAAATCGAAGTCGTAGTTGTATTGTTTCCCTTCGTGCACAACGACTCTTTCTATTCCAGCACGTATATCAGCGTTAACCAGATTGGTCCTGAGCACCAGAAAGTTATCAACTGCCAGGGTTTCATCGATCGCTCGAAATCGTACACCATCTTTGAGTGCTTCAAGTACACATCTGTCTTGGGTCCATTTAGATTTTATTTTGGCATCCAGCGTTATTCCGAACGACTCACGTTGTTCTACCGTGCCTACATAAAGGGCTGCATGCGGCCAGAAACCGGGTAAAAATAAATTGGTAAACGCGGTGTCATGGCGAGTAATTAACACATCTCCGGGCTCAAGAAACGCTTGCATGCTGGCACGAACATCACGCGGGACTCGTTTTTCCAGCGGCAGTTGAATTTCTGATGCTGCCCTGCCAACATTTTTTACAGCCGATGAAAGCATGTTGTTAAGTACAACAACACTTTTGCGGCGCCATTTGTGAGACAGAAAAGACAACAGGCGCTGGAAATAAGTACGCTTGCTTAGGTCTAACCATGTTTCAAATTCAGGTAGCTTGGTGGCTAGTTCTCCAACATCTGCATCGTCGCATAATTTTTCCAACATGCTGCGATTGTGCTTTGCATCGTGAACAGCCTCATAAATTCGTAATGCATCACCACCATCGACAAACGCTGAAAATATTGTCGTGTATTGTTTACGCGGTATTCGGTATTTGGGCACCGCTTCATTAAATTTTCTTTGCAGCACACTGTGTCTGGCAACGTCAAAAAGAAACTGCTGATCATTTTTAATCAGCAAGCAAGCCCCCGAATACCCAACAATAAAGTGCGACCATACCTGTTCATCGGTGAGTCCGTGAGCAATACGGTTACCTGCCGTCAAACAATCATTAATTAAATCCCACAATTCCTGTCGTATAGTCAGATAACGACCAAACCAAAAATTCAACTGCTCGCTGTCGGCAGGCCTGACCACACCAGCAAGAATAATTTCACCCAGGTGTTCTGGAGTTGGCTTTTCCAGCTCCAACTGGTCAGACGCATGCAGTAGCGCATTAAATGTGGACACCAGCCGCTTCATAGAATAGCTGGCTCAAGTTGCGAGCGCTGGCGCGACCGATAACTTACCCGAAACACCATGGTGATCTATTAATTTAGCCACCAGGCCCTGCGTTATAGACTGACTTATGAACGCATTTAAATAACTTGCAGCCGCAGGCTTGCCCCGCTGGCACCCAACAGATTGCTGCACAGCGGTAAAACTTTGCTCCATAAGGGTTGAGCCGGGGATTTTTTTTGCATCATCAAGCAACCGAGGTCTTAGCCCGGCCAACACATCCACTGCCTGCTCTTTAAATACAGTAAACGATTCATCCATCGTGGCAGTGCGAACCAGACTTGCTTTAGTCAAGTTTTCGGTTAACCACAAATCGTATGCCGCTCGTTCTTTTACGCTTATTTTGACGCCGGGCTGGTCAACATCAGCAAGTGTCCGCATAGTAGAATTTGGAGGTAGTAGATAAGTTGCCTGAATCTCGCAATAAGCAGGGCTGAACATAATCGTTTTGGCGCGTTCAGCTTCTGCTGCAATGTTGGCTATGTCCCATTCATTATTAATGGCACCATCGGCTACATCACCTGGTCCATTATATGGGATGAGCTGTAAACCCACACCAAGATCATCAGCGATGGCTTTAGCCATGTCAGGTGAAACACCTGCAGGGTCACCATTGGCGGCGGCACTGCTCACCAACAAAAAATTACTCATGTTGATTCCGGCACGCAATACCCCGGTAGGTGCTAATTGTTTTTTAACAAGTTCGTTCATTTGAGTTCATTTTTTTAGTTTTTTAAATCGGGTTTTTCAAATCGGGTTTTTTAAAGCAAACAAGCCATTGTAAACACCACTTTGAATGACGGTCGGGTCATAGGCCTTTCTGGAAAAAACGATCTCAATCATTGGTTTGAAAAACGACAGGGGCTCACTCGGGTACTCAGGATCAAAAGAAGATTGGTCCCACAGCTCACAGAAGTCGCTGCAACTGTTAAAACCGGGATGATCTTTGTATTCGTCACGAGCATTTTTATCCCAGCCATAGTGATGAGCGAAATACAACATTTGAAAAATCCCGTGATGCTCAACTACCCAGGTCACCTCTTCACGTACAAATGGCCTGATGACTTCGGCAGAAAAACGATCATGATTTTGCGGCGCCAGACCATCGCCAATATCATGCAACAGTGCGCCTATGACCCAATCTATGTCAGCGCCGTCTCTGTGCGCCCGAGTCGCCGACTGCAAAGCATGATCCAGGCGCGTCAACTTATAACCTTCTAACGACACCTGACCCTGACTTTGGAGCTCTGACAATATACGTTCGCCTGTCTTGGCAAGGTAGGGCTTTTCCAGTTGTTCCAATAGCGCGTAGTCTTCTGCGGAACCATCTTTCATGGCAGTGAAGTCCACAGTCTTTGGTTGTTCGTGTGGGTTACTCATACGAATTGCTCATGTGGACTTTGCATACATCAACAGTTTACAAAAGGTTATATTCATTAACATAGCACGGGACATACCGTAGAACTGCTGGCCTGTCCGGATTACAGTGCACTCGAATTTTAAATAGTTTGCCAATCAATGATTTTCCCTCACTTCGCTTGCAATAGTTAACGAGTTGCAGATTTGCGCAAGCTGGGTTGCTGTATTATTACTGCACATTAGGTTTTTACCAGTTGTGCAACATTATTCATGCTCAGCTGATTCATCAAAAGTGATTTATTAAGGAGGCATTCGATGTCGTTCAATTTAGTTGATTTAGTAAAAGATCAGGTTAAGGGCCAATTGATTGGCCATATGGGCAACCTACTTGGCAATGAAGGCGGAAAAGCAACGAGTGCAGTCGATAGCATGATCCCGGCTTTGCTTAGCGGTATGACCGGTTCAGCCAACAGTGGTGACGGCGCTAATTCACTCTTTGGTGCTATCCAGGATCAAGACGATTCATTGCTGGACAACATGGGTTCTTTACTCGGCGGCGGTCAAGCGTCAACAGTTATCGACAACGGTAACTCTGTTTTAAGCAACTTATTCGGTACCGGCGGGCTCGGCAAACTTGCCGGTGCTCTGTCTGCATTTACAGGTGTTAGTAAAGGCGGAACCAGTTCTTTGATGGGCATGCTTGCTCCTATCGTTTTGGGTGTACTTAAGCGTAAAGTTATGGGTGATGGGCTCAATGCCAGCGGTTTGTCCAGCATGCTTTCCAGTCAAAGCAGCAACATTAGTGGCGCAATGCCACAAGGCTTGGGTGATCAACTCAACTCGTCAGGTTTCTTAAGCAGCATCGGTAACCTCGGCGGTGCAGGTACGGGTGCAGCTGCCGGGGCAGTCGGTGTCGCTGCAGCAGGCGCTTCAGGCATGGCAAGTGGAGCAAAAGACGCAGCGGACAACGCAGTCGGTGGCGTAACCGACGCTGCGGGCAACGCGGTTAGTGGTGCTAGAGATGCTGCCGGCAACGCCGTTGGCGGAGCACGAGACGCTGCGGGTAACGCGGTCAGTGGTGCTAAAGATGCTGCCGGCAACGCCGTTGGCGGAGCACGAGATGCTGCGGGTAATGCAGTCAAAGGTACTAAAGATGCTGCCGGTAACGTAGCCGGTAAGGTTGGCGACGGTGTCTCAGGTACTGCAAATGCAGCACGCGACGGCGTCCATAACGCATCAGACACAGTCGGACATGGCGCAAAGAAAGGTGGCTCAATGCTCCGTTGGTTGCTACCCCTGATCATTCTTGGTGCTTTGGCTTGGGCTGCATTTAAATTCTTGCTCCCAGGTGCTGGCGACGCAGCCAGTGATGCTGCAGACGCCGCTGCCTCTGGTACAGCTGCCGTCACAGACACCGCATCCGATGCTGTTGAAGCAACTAAAGATGCGGCTGCAACAGCAATTGATACTGCAACTGAGACAGCATCGGACGCAGCTGCCACGGTAACTGATGCTGCAACAGACACTGCATCGGGCGCTGCTGACGCAATCAACGATGCGGCTGCAACAGCAACTGATGCAATGAGTGTTGACCCAACTGAAGTCGGCACGCAGGTTAATGATCTTTTCGGTAACGCAACCGAGACCCTGGGCGGCATAACAGATTTAGAAAGTGCAAACGCTGCCTTGCCCGCATTAGGTGAGTTAGGCACCAGCGTAGATTCTGTTACGGAGATGGTTAATAAAGTTCCAGAAGCTGCACGCGGCCCTATCTCAACCATTGCAGAACAAGGTATGGGTAAATTACAACCCATGATCGACAAAGTGATGGCACTTCCAGGCGTGGGCGCGGTGCTACAGCCAGTGATGGAACCCATTATGGAAAAGCTCCAGGAACTTGGCTAACTCGTTGGCTACCGTGTTGTTTAAATAGAAGCCACTAGAGTTTTCTCTGGTCGTCACATTAAATGCCCACTTCGGTGGGCATTTTTGTTGGTGCAATTCAAGCACGCCGTTTTTAAGTCACTTAGCATAAAAATCTGAACAAATCGTTACTTATGCATTTGCCCAAATAGAGGCATACTGCCTGTACAGTCAACCGTCGGAAAAACGAACATGCCAAATAAGCTTCATACCGTTGTTTTAGCTTGCTGCTCACTGTTATCTATCTCCTTATTGTCAGCATGTAGCGACAGCGGTGGGGGCTCTGGTGATATAAATAATGCCAACTCTAACGATGCTGCCGTGCAAGCTGTTGCACCGTTTGTCGGTACCTGGGACTTACCCGATGATTGGCGAGGTGACATAAGCGATCAGACAAACGATGAAGCCTATTTCGTCGTACGAACACCTGATTCAGATGGTGTTGCAATTGCAATAATCTACGACCTTGATGACTCTATTCCAGGTGCTGAGCGCAATTGCTTTATTATTTCTGGGTTACCAGGCACAGTAGAGCAATCTGTTGTTTCGGAAGACGTGTTTTTGGAAATATCAGAGTACCCCACGGCAATTGTGAGTCTTAGCGCTGCGGGAAGTCTTGAAATTGCTGTGTTTTCTGAGGGCGCTGGAAGTGATGGCATACCCGAAAGAACACTCAATGCGAGCCGTCTTGGTTTGTTAGAGCAAGATATTCAATTGTGTGATAGCTAGAGGTCGGTAAGGCCTGTCAACTAATCAGCGCGTTGGCTTTAAACGCCACCTTACTGTTCTGCTTTAGTCTGGGTTGACCGGTTGAACCCGGGTCCGGTAACTGACTTTAATGCTTCACTTTTCAAAGAATGATTTTTCGAAGCACCAGGTCCCAATGGAAAGACGATATCGAACTGAGCGCCTCCAAGAGTCACACTGTGGGAAATGGAAAACGTAGCGTCGTGCCATTGAGCAATTCTGCTCGCAATAGCCAAACCCATTCCATAACCTTTGTGCGTATCCTTTTGTTGATTTTGACTGCCTCGGACAAACGGCTTGAGTATATCTTCGTGCTGATCACCCGGGATACCAGGACCATCGTCTTCAATGCTCAAGACAATACTATTGCGTTTTCTAACTAATGACACGTGCACGTCACGACGACCATAATTAATTGCATTTTGTAAAAGGTTATTAATCAGCATGGTTGCGTATCGGGAATGCGCCTGCACAACAAACTGTTCACCCTGTTGTTGCCATTGTATAGATTTATCTTCAATATCATTTAGAGACTCAACACTGGCACTGACCAATGCGCTTAAATCAGTTGCTGTCTTGGGCATATCGCTTAATTGCTTATCGAGTCTGGCATATTCCAACAACACGTCTACCAGACTTTCCATCGTCGTTAAATCATTGCTTAAACGTAGCTGATATTCGGCGCGTACTTGCTCATCTTTTGCTTCGTCGAGCAAATCTATACCGAATCGAAGCCTTGCCAATGGCGTTCGTAAGTCGTGAGAAACCGCGCTTGCCAACATTTTGTTGTCGGCAATCAAACTCTGTATACGTCTGGCCATTGCATTGAATTCGCTTTCAATACCATAGAGAAAACTTCGCCGATGGGTCGATACTCGCTTATCCAACTGGCCTTCACCAAAAGCTCTTGCTGTTCGACCCAGCGCCAGCAAGCGACGAGCCAACGGATAAATCCACAGCAAAATAAGCGAGATCATCCCACCGTAAAACAACATGGTTAAAGCCACACGCAAGGGCGTCTCACTGGCCACTTTAGGCGGCGACAAGGAAAGCACCTGGTCGCTACCAGCCGTTGAAAAAAACAGAGTCACTTCAGATTCAGATTCCAGCACCAAAGGAAGACCCGAATTCATTTGTTGTTCCAGCTCTGTGGGCAAGACCAATTCTCTGGAATTTATAAGGCCGAGTTTTATAGGATTGGAGTCGGGCCAAAAAGACACGATGGTGGCAAGCTCGGCTTGCGAGTCTACCGAGTCAATTAGATCGCTTCCCATATCACGATATATCTGCAATGCGTCTGATTCGGTTTTAACCAGCCCGTCAAACAATTGATCAAGAGCCCAGCCCAGACCAATGGTAGAGAGCAATACAACTATTAACAATGAAATACTGAGGCGCCGCACAAAATATTACCAGGCGTCCGGTGCAAGCATATAACCTTTACCGCGAATGGTTTTTATGCGCTCCGGTTTTGATGCGGCATCTCCGAGCTTCTTTCGCAATCTTGAAATACTGATATCGATTGAGCGATCAAGTCCGTCGTACTCTATGCCACGCATCTGGCTAATCAACTTCTCACGCGACAAAGGTGAACCAGCTTGAGAAGCTAACAAAGTCAGCAAATCAAACTCGTGTGAAGACAGATTAATATCTTCCTCGTTTAAGGTCAGAGTTCGTGATGTGGGATCTATAAATAGACCACCGATTCGTATTATATGTACAGGATCATCTGACTGTTCACGTCGCAGTAGTGCTTTTATTCTGGCTAATAACACTTTAGGTTTAACGGGCTTTGGTAAAAAATCATCCGCACCCGTTTCCAGACCTCTTATCTCATCATCTTCTTCGCTTTGTGCTGTGAGCATCAGTATGGGTCGCGAGTAAAATTTTCTGGCTTGTTCGCATACTTCTAAACCGGTAAGACCCGGCAACATGACATCAAGCACAACCAAATCAGGCTCATCTGCTTTAATTAGTTCGAGCGCGTCATCACCTCTGGTAGCAACGCTGACCTGATAACGATGAGAATTAAGATAGTCCGCTATCCATGCAGCAAGAGACTCATCGTCTTCTACTACCATGATATGAACCTCTGACTGTTCATCTATTGACATTAGAAAAGTCTCCAACGGCGTTTTGAACGCTTTTTCTTATAAACCCAGGCAACTGATACGCTGGCTCGGTTAAGCTCTACACCTTCATCATTTAGCAGTACAAATTCTGTGGTATTCGGCAACGTCTGGGCAATGTATGCGCTGCCCTCGCTGGACGCTTGCCAGCACCTTAACTCCTTACCTTCCACGCCATACACACAGGCTTTGACAACTTCATTCGACTGCCATTCAAAACGTATACGTACAAAACAGGGCTGACCTTGCCGTAAGGTTACGCAACGATTTGGAGACACCTTGAATTCGGCAACTGGTTTTTTGCTGTCATCACTTGCAGCGGCAGGCTCATTGACGCTAGAGTCGCTGGCATTAGCACTACCAGCCGTAGACTCTGCATCAGCAGAATCAGCAAGCGCAGAGCTACCTTCGTCTTGCGCAGACTCTTGCGTGGATCCGATTGCCGGGAGAAATAGCAGAAGCACAAACAAACATACAAACAAAAATGGCACCAGAGCACTGCGAGTCAGATCGATCACCGTCATTGGTAATTTGTGTAGTGCCACGGCGTCTAATACACAAATGTTATCGATGCAGAAAAGGTGAGATAGCTATCGTTCGTGATAAACGGACTACCTACCACGGCTGATGGTAACTCCCACCAACGACCCGTCGATTTCAAAATAAAATTTTCGCTTAACGGATAAGTAACACCAAACTCGGTAACAAACGTGGTGCCGCTATCCGCTTCGTACACAGGATAAGCGGCGGTGGCTTCGAGGGGATCGATGCCAAACTGATAGTCCAGTGTTTTGGCTGACTCGAAACGAGCACCTAACAGCGCGTGAAAATTCCAATTATGATAAAGCCACGTTCTGGCAGCAGAAGCTGTCAACAGTGCTCCGTCATGGACATCGGACACATCACCCAAGGCTTCAAACTGGAATATATAAGGCCCGTTATAACCTGTGGCCCGCACACCTAAAAAACCAGCAGCTTCTCGTCGTGTAAAAGCAATTAGTTCACGGTTAAGTTCGCTGTCGACACCATGCTCACTGCTGGCCCCAAGCAGGTCAACAGACCAGATATCACCTGAATAAGCATTAAGGCCAAACTGAAATTGGTTATAGCTTTCCGCATGCGCATCTATAAAAAAGCGTTTGTAGCGATAGTGACCGCCCAAACCGATAGTACCAACGTAGCGATCAGCGCCCGGTATTGGCATTTCGTTGAGGATAGCTGAGAACGATACTTCCAGATAACCGTCATTTTCGATAGATTCATCTTCACGGCCCGCTCGAACATCACGCGATATATCAGCAGCAAAGGCGCTGACGAGCATAATTTGCGAACAAACGCAAAACAGTAAGATTCGTGTGTGGACTTTTAAACGCATATAGCCACATATTACCCGTTTAAAGGTATGCAAGTACCGTAACGCACTGTAACGACACGATACTAGCGTCACTATTTCGTCAAATTATCGGTGACGTTCCGGCAACATCCTTACGATTGATCAGTGGAGTTGTTGCTTAATCGATGGTTTTAGACGCTGATGATTTTAGACATTAACTTGCAACAGACATTCACGCAATTAAAGTTAGCTGTTTATCGAAGCTGGTCAGTATCTCACAACCAGTATCGTCTACCAGTATATCGTCTTCAATGCGCACACCAAAATCACCTGATTGATACAAGCCAGGCTCAACGGTGAATACCATACCTGACTCTAAGATTTCGTTATTACCGCGCATTATATAAGGGTCCTCGTGTATGTCACGACCCAGACCATGGCCGGTTTTATGTCGGACCCATTGCGCGTATGCCGATGCCTCAAGCACAGCAGAGGTGACATCATCAACCTGATGTGCAGTCACACGCGGGGCGACCGTTGCGCAGCCAGTCTCATTTGCAGCCAGCACAGTGTGGTAGACCTCACGCTGCAAATCTGTACATTGCTGAACGAAGAAAGTGCGCGTTATATCTGCACAAAGACCATCAACACGCGCACCACAGTCAATAAGCAAGGTGTCGCCTGTGCGTATTTTATAGTCACTGCGAGCCGACGCATGAGGTTTGGCAGAGTTTGCTGCCGCTGCTACTATCGGGTCGAAAGACATATCGTCAGCGCCAAACGCAAATAGATTTTGCACCAGTTGCGATTCTATTTGCTTTTCGCTCAGACCAACCTTGACTCGATCAATAGTGGCTTGCAGAGCCTGCTCGGTTACGTTAATGGCTTTTTTTAATGCTTTAATCTCTTCGCGGTTTTTGCATATTCGTAAAGCCGATATGGCCTTTTGCGCATCAACTATCTCTAAATTATTTTGTGCAGCTTGCATGGCATGGTGCACAAACACGCGCATGACCTGACCCTCAACACCAACCCGTTGCACTTTATTCTTTTCAAACAGAGCATCAAACGCAGATTGATAACCAGTCTGATCTGTCCAGTCAAAAACTTCACCTTCAAAACCAATGGCGCTAAACGAACCTAGTTCCAAATCTGGTACTACTGCTGCGGGTGCTCCATTAACGGGCACCATGACAACCAGCGGTCTCTCGTTTTGGTGGAAATTAACGTTGAAAAGCCTTTGGAAATTTGCGCCCGGAATAAGTACTAGCGCATCAAGCGACAAACTCTGTGCAACGCAACGCAGTGGCTCATACCGGTCACTCATAGCTATTACTCATAGTTATTACTCATAGTTATTACTCATAGTTATTACTCTTAGGGATACCTCAATGGGCTACCAGTTACGAGGTAGTTTCTTGAGCATGTAGATAACTCCATCCTTGAGCTCTATGTACTGACCTTTTACCAATTCAGCCATAACTTTTCCGACCATCTCACGCGAAGCCCCGATCATGTTGCCCAGCTCTTGATGAGAATATTTTTTCTCCAGCCGTGCCGTGTCACCTGATTTGTCGATACTGAGCTCTTGCAGTTTATCCGCAAGTCGTCGATACACATTATCCAAAGCCAAACTGCGACTACCTTCCGTAGCCTGACGCAAACGCTGGGTTAATGAACGAATAATACCAAGGCTCATTTCAGGACTTTCGTTTAAACATCGTATGAAGCTGGATTTACCAATCATAAGAGCCGTAGTTTTATCCAGGGTCGCCACAGAAGCTGAACGCGGCTCATCATCTAACAAGGCAATGTCACCAATTACACCGCCAGGACCTTGCTCATAAAGTACGAGCTCTTTGCCCTCTTCATCACTAACAAAGACTTTTACCAAGCCGGTTAAAATAACGTACATGGATTCGCCAGCATCACCTTCGGTCATGAGGATGGCATTTTTTCTAAACTGCACTTCTCTTGAGTGCTGCGCCAGCAGCGCGAGCTGCTCTTCGGTGAGATGAGCGAATAAATCTACCGGGCGCAAAGTTTCAATAGCGTTAGACATATTTATAAATTCCCTGGAACGATCGACTGGAATGATCGACAAAAGCTACTCGCGGCACAACTGCGCACTTAGCAGCACATTTATAATGCAGTGTATATCAGAAGATTGTTTGCTGGACTTAACGTTTTTTACGCTTTTTCCGTTTACGGGTAATTTTACCTGCCGGCTTTTTTTCATCAGGTGCCGAAGCAGTCGTGTTTTGACCCCCTCCATTTTGACCCAACTCGCGATCAAGCCCTTGATCAAGTCCGTGATCAGACAAGTGATCAGACCCGGTAGGCACCGGCCGATTCTGATCTGCTCGCTGAGAGGCTTCTTGTTGCGTTTCTTGCTCGTTTTCTTGCTCGTTTTCTTGCTCGTTTTGTTGCTCGTTTTGTTGCTTTGGGTTGGAGGGCGTGCCATTGGCCTCAACCTCAAGCATCCGCTGATGCGGCAATATAATCGGGCCAGAGCGTGGTTTGAATGCTGTGGTAGGTAACCATTCACTGAATTCAACGCCATAGAGCTCCCAAATGGTGACAAACAAAGCGGCAATGATGGGACCAATAACAAAACCCATAAAACCAAACATCATGATGCCACCAAGCGTACTAAAAAATATCATGAGCTCGTGTAAACGTGTATCGTTGCCAACCAATTTTGGACGTAACACGTTATCAATACTTCCAACAACGACGACGCAATACACGGCCAATAGCGTCGCAACCAAATACTCTCCACTGGCAATTAGATAGACGACTGCCGGACCCCAGACTAACGCTGTACCGATACCAGGCACGACTGAAAGAAACATCATGGCAATAGCCCAAAACAATGCGCTGGGTATACCGGCGAAATGCAAAGCCAGGCCAGCCAATATACCTTGCAACATGCCTATGACAGCCGTGCCTTTGAGTGTGGCTCGCGTAACAGACGTAAATCGCTTTAATAACTTTTTCTCATCCGCATCATCAAGCGGCAAGTAGTAAAGCAGATAATAAAGCAGGCGATCGCCATCCATAAGAAAGAAAAACATGGTGTACAGAATTATAACGATAGACAACAGCGCACTGAACGTACCCAGAGTTAACGCCTGAATCGTATCAACCACCCACGCACTAACCGAGCCTGTCAACTTGCCAATCCATTCCAGCGTTTGCTCTCTGTATGGCAGCAAGGTCTCATAAAAAGGCAGAGCCTCTAATTTCTCGGTGATGAGCCCGGGTTGAGCAAGTTGTTGCTGAACCCATGGTCTGGCTGTTTGCGCAACATCCAGCGCTTGCGAAAGCGCTGTACCGAACACCATAAACAGTGGGACAAAAACGAAAAACAACACTGTGAGTAACGTCAGCAGTGATGCCAGAGCTTGCCGATTGCCAACGTGGGCAAGAAACCAGCGATACATGGGTGTGAAAAAAGCTGCAAACAAGGCAGCGATAAAAATTGACAACAGAAAAGGCTTTATAACCTGATAGAACAGGAAAGATATGACCCCTAAAACCAGGACAATAACGGCTCGATTGACTAGGGTTTGCTGCATGGCTTCGACGATTATTAGCGAAGGCTAGAGTCTAATCTAGTACAGCCTATCTGTCACAGGAAACAACCGATTTACCACTTATAAATCAGCAAGATACCGCCAAAATCAAGGTGTTAATCAGGCCAGCAACACACCCAGCAGAACCGGTAAATAGAAAATAGCAGCCAAGTGAGTCACGAGAATTAAACCTGACAACTCTGTGCTGTCTCTATTGTGTTTCACGGCAATCAGAAAATTGAACACGGCTATTGGCACCGCAGTTTCAATAATCAACACCCCTCGAGCCACACCCTCGAGACCCAGCATGCTGGCCACAGAAAAACCAATAACTATCGCGACACTGGTTCGCAATAAGGACCAAAATACCGTTGACGGCAAGCCACGCACAGACATACCAGCCAAACTGACACCCAGTGTTATCAACATAAATGGAATCACCATTTGACCCAACAGCGACGTTGTATCCATGAGGAACCTGGGCAACGGCCATTCCATGTAGCGCACCAACATGCCTAGCCAGACTGCATGCAATATAGGCGATGTTAACGCTGGCTTGATACTTCTATTCCCAGAAAGCACTGCTTCGCCCACGCTGAAAAGCAACAAGCACTGCACCGCAAAAAATGCCATCGCATAAGCAATACCTTCATCACCATAGGCGAAGTAACAAACCGGCAATCCCAGATTGCCTGTGTTGCCCATGACGTGAGCGATACATAAACGCCAGTCTTTTTTAGCCTGCCTCAAATACAGGTACGAAACCAAAGTAAACACAAACAACACTACAAACGTCGCCACGACCATGTTGCCCAAAGCACTTATATCGACGGTGCTGGTGGCGAGTGTGTGAAACAGGAGTGCAGGAAGCCCAATGCTCGTCACAATGGCAGAGACAAATGGCACTGGGAACGCTCGGCCACTCTTGGTCCAGATGACACCGATGGAGGCCAAAATTGCAGCCGGCGCTAAAATACTTAAAATCTCGGCAACCAGTTGAAGCATTCGACGACAAACAATAACAATTTAATCGTTGGATTATACCGGCATTTTTATGCCAGAAGCATGCGATAAACACACACCAGCTATGAAGCTATGAAAATAAGCAAGATCGTTTACACACTGAAATTAAGCACGCCCAGGGTTTGTAGGTCTGGGCGTGCCGTTGCCTAAGCTTTACTCAGTAATTCACCTAAATACTTATTTAACGTTACGAATATCACTTCATTAACAAGCACAATCGAACTAATGATTAATTGGCAGGCTTAATAATAAATTGCGATGAATCACTGCCGCTTGACTAATCAAACTGAGAAATTGCCAGCATAAAAGCAATACTGATTCACTTAAACTTCAGCATTCTCTACAAACTTAAAACCACTCACAGCTCACAAATATCAATGCTGCTTATCGCAGCTCAGTTAAGGACTGGCTACCTATTTTTTTAATCACGTCACACTAATCATCTACTGACGCCGTATTTCCCTCTGGCGTATTCAAGCTGACTAAGCTTGCTGCCGCCGAATACTACGACGATTCGATCCGTCATCGAAGGACTGGGCCACCCAGTAGCAGCTTGTGCATTGGTTATACGTATAATTAGGGATCATGTTATGAAGAATTACTTAACCAGACGACTACTAACAAATTCGTTAATCGTTGCCGCGGCATCTGCGGCCATTGTGGTTCCAGCAACGGCCGATGATACGGACGTATTCGATGCCGTTCTGGCCGGTCAAAACAAGCCTAATATACTGTTCGTGCTCGACTACTCTGGAAGTATGCAGCACGATGTCACTGACGCTGAAACCAATGATGACGACGCACGCAAAATAACAATTCTTAAAAATGCGGTGTCCACATTGCTTGAAGACAATAAAGGCACCATCAACGCTGGAATTGGTTCTTTGTATAACAAACAGTCTTCGGGCGTAAGATGGCCTATAAGTGACCTTGAGGCAGATGCTAATTCCATAGACCCTAATATCCCTGCAGGTGAATACACGGTAGCCGATGTAATTTCGAGGCAATTGGATCGTTCACCAGCTGAAAACGCAACGGCAACAGTCGGTGGTTTGGCGGAAGCCGCTGCGTATTTCCGTGGCGACCCTGTTCTGCACAACGATCATGACGTAAACGATGTTTGGAAACACAGGCCAGACGTATGGGACAACACACTTGACAGGAATGGAATCATAGGCGGCTATGACAAAGGCAACCCCTGGTCCGCAATTCCCTCTTCCTACACGCCATCAGACGCATACAAGCTTGTTGGTGATGGCAGTGGCTACGGCTGGTGTACCGATACAGCTGGCGAGACAGAATGCGCCGGCAAGGTGACCTACGACTGTAACGACTACGAAGCAATTACTAATACTTGGGAGGATAACCTGAACAGTAGCGGTGGCAGTTGGGATAGACCCGCACGCACGGTGTGCAAATACGAGCATGAGCATTCCTGGACAACACCAACTTACGTATCGCCGTTAACGCAATCATGTCAGTCAAACTTTATTGTACTGATATCTGATGGTCAGCCAACCAAACTTGAAGAGACTGAAACACTTCAGACAGTTCTAACAGCAGCCGGGGTTCCGGCTGGCAAAGTAGATAAATGTAATGATCTTAGCAGTACAGTCTTTTCGAATACGACTGAAAATGCGCTTGATGGCAACTGCGGCCCGGAAATACTGGAGTATTTAGCCAATAACAATATCAACCCGGATATTGAAGAATCCAGCGTCAAAACCTACACTGTTGGCTTCTCTCTGGAGGGAGATGGAAAAAAGTACCTTGAGGAACTTGCTCGTGCCGGTTCTGGTACATTTCACGAAGCAAGCAAGCCGCAAGAACTGGCTGATGCTTTGAATGACGTATTACTCGCCATTCTTGCCGGTAGTCAAAATTTTGCTGAACTATCAATAGATATTGATCCCTCAACGTATTCTCATAGTGACCAGACGTACTTTTCACTTTTTTCTCCGTCCAATAAAAACAGCTGGAAAGGTAATCTGAAAGGTTTCTTTGTTGATGAGGATGGACTGGTGGATCTTAACGGTAAAGTAGCCACGTTTGACGACGGCGCTGGCCTTAAGTTTGCCGATACAGCGCAAAGCTTTTGGTCTGCCGAGCCTGATGGTAACAATGTGGACGAGGGTGGTGCATCAGGATTAATTAGCTCCTTGCCTGCCGGGCCGAACAACAGAAAGATGTACACCTATATGGGCGGCTTGAAAAACCTGGCCGCGTCCGCCGAGGCACAACTGAGCAGCACCAACTCGAACATCCCTGTACCAGCAGAGGCGCTTGACTGGTTAGCCAATGCACCGATGGGAGACCCACTACATACCAAACCTGTTGTACTTAATTATGACAACGGTAGCGACATTGAAAAAGTGGTCTTCACCATGACCAACCAGGGGTTTTTGCATGCTTTCGATGCAACTCTGCCTGAAGAACCTGGCACACCAGGTACTCCACCAGTGCCTGGGGACACCAACGGTGGTGAAGAACTCTTCGCCTTTATGCCGGAGGAACTGCTCACCAACATAGTCAAACTACACAAACCGATTGTGGAAGACGGCCACGTTTATGGTTTGGATGGTGGTATTACGCGATGGCACGATGACAGTAATAACAACGGTGTTGTTGATAACAACGAGAACGTTATGCTGGTGTTTGGTATGCGTCGCGGAGGTTCAAGCTATTACGCTCTGGATGTTTCAAACCCGACTGCACCAGAGTTTAAATGGAGACTTTCATCCGATGACGCAGATTTCGATCGACTGGCACAAACATGGTCACGTCCAGCTTTAATCACAGTTAGAACAGGCACTGGCCCTGATGACACCGAACGAATGCTCATGTTTGGTGGTGGTTTTGACGCTGACACGGTCGACGGCGAAGTCACAAGACAGCCAGGTGCAACAGGCAATGCCGTCTATTTAGTTGACGCAGATAAAAACGAGGTGATGACGATCAGTCACCCGGAAATGACCTATTCGATACCGAGTGATCTTACTGTTCTCGATACAAATAACGATGGCGAAGTGGACCGCGTTTATTTTGGCGACTTGGGTGGCCAGGTTTGGCGAGCTGATTTCACCGATGTATCAGGTGGTGCGTATTCACTGAAGAAACTTGCAGATTTGGATGATGGCACTTATCAACCATTGTTCTACCCACCTAGCGTTTCGAAAAACAGAGAACCTGACAGTGGCAAAAATTTTATCGCAGTGTCAATTGGTAGTGGTGACAGAACACAGCCCCTATCCGAGATGTCAGCAAACAAGCTCTACATGCTCAAGGACTACGATGTTGATCAAGGGCCAACCACAGCTGGTGTAGCAACCATCACTACTGGCAAGTTGCATGACGCAACAGAGAACCCGATCGGCTCAACAGTTGATGCAACTCAACAAGCAGCCGAGCTTGAATTGGCCGATCGAGACGGTTGGTACGTAAGACTCAATGGCGGAGAGAAAGCACTTGCTCAGGTAGTCACTTACGATGGTAAATTTCTGGCAACCACTTTCGAGCCTGAAGAAGCTTTAGACAGTGAAGGTAATGTTGATCCGTGTAGTTTTGCGATGGTTGGCAGGCTCTATATTATGGATGTTTTGGATGCCAGCCCAATCCAAATGAATGCAGATGGTACTGAAACCTCGGTTGGTCTGGATGCAAGCAAGCGTGTGACCTTTCTGAACGGAACCACCATTCCTAGTAAAGCGGTCATCAGGTTCCCAGCTGACAGCTCTAAAGTACAGATTTTTGTTGATAAAGAGTCTGTAGCGACACTGGGCAAACCAATTAAAACCGTATTCTGGCACGCCAAATAGCTTAGGCACACACCGGTTCGACCGAAAAACCCACCAGCACTTGTTTAGGCTGGTGGGTTTTTTGTTTTCGTATAAATTATTCTCAAACTGTCTTATTCAAAGAATTTTGTACATCTGCCGCTAATGTAACCATTAAACGGTAAATTATTGCGAGCCAATTCATGGAAATTAACGACCTTTTGAAGAAACTGGTTGATGATGAGGGATCGGACCTTTATCTGGCCACTGGGGCACCAGCCAGCGCTAAATTCTCGGGTGAGCTAATCCAGTTAACAGATAGACCTTACGATAAAGGTGAAGTAGGGCAAATAGCTCATGACCTGATGAACGAGGACCAACGTGCAGAGTTCGAGCAAACGCTCGAAATGAATCTGGCACTTGCAATCGAGAACATTGGGCGGTTTCGAATTAATATTTTCATTCAGCGCAACGAGGTATCTCTGGTTGCGCGAAATATCCAAACTGAAATTCCAAATATTGATGACCTGGGCTTACCCGAAGTGCTCAAGGACGTGATTACAGCCAAGAATGGTCTGGTACTTTTTGTTGGTGGCACAGGGTCAGGTAAATCGACATCGTTGGCAGCGTTAATAGATCACAGAAACCGCGCTCGAGGCGGCCACATTATCACCATCGAAGACCCGGTCGAGTATGTCCACGAACACAAGAAGTGCATTGTAAATCAGCGAGAAGTCGGTGTGGACACATTGAGTTTTCATGACGCACTCAAAAATACACTGCGTCAGGCACCTGATGTCATCCTGATTGGTGAGATACGTGATCGCGAAACCATGGAACACGCATTGGCGTTTGCTGAAACTGGTCACTTGGCGATTTCCACACTGCACGCCAATAACGCAAATCAGGCACTGGACAGAATCATCAACTTCTTCCCTGAAGAGAGAAAAGCCCAGCTTTTACACGACATTGGCAACAACATTAGGGCCTTTGTTTCGCAAAGACTGGTGCCCACAGTGGATGGTAAACGCACCGCTGCCATTGAAATAATGCTCGGGTCTCACACTATCAAGCAGATGATCATGAAAGGACAGCTTTCAGATATCAAAGAAGCCATGTTGAAATCGGAAAACATGGGCATGAAAACCTTCGACAGCGCCTTGTTTGATTTAGTCCAGGAAGGAAAAATCACGGAAGAAGAAGCCACGAAAAACGCCGACTCAGCAAACAACCTGAGACTGCGTTTAAAACTGAGCGGCAAAGGTAACAACGAAGAAGAAGAGGATGCTTCTGATCTTATGTTGCGTGGACAAAAGCCTCAAGAGGCAGACGTTGATGCTGGTGATGACGCTGCGACTGATGAATCAGAGGCTGAAGAAGACCCGAACGCAAAGGCAACTGCGGCTGCCGCAAAAGTGGCAGAAATCCATGCAATGATGGCAGCCAAAAAGGCCGCTAATTCTGACAATGCCGGTAGCGATGCTTCTGAGGAGTCATCGGCGGCTGTGTCAGACGACACCGCTGCGCTTTTCGAGCTTAGCCTGGAGCCCGATGCCGAGCCAGAGGAACAACCTGGCGATGACGGCGATGACGATGAAGGATTACCAAAGCCCGGTATGGGCATGATTGGATAGAATTTTACACCCAGTGCATGCAAGAGGCTTTATCCTTAAGGGGTGAGCCTCGAACCTTCCAAAAGTACCGAAACTGAATCAGCGCAGGAAACTACGCTGCGATTTGTACATACCGCTGATCTGCACCTTGATTCACCGCTACGAACCCTGGCCATGCACAACCATGAGCTGGCCGAACTCGTTGAGAATGCAACCCACACCGCCCTGATTAGAACCGTAGACTTTTGTCTTTCGCAGAGTGTCCATGCCTTGCTGATTGCCGGCGATTTATACGACGGCGATCAAAAAAGCATGCATACAGCGGCTCTGTTATCAGCGCAAATGAGGCGCCTGGATGCGGCCGACATTCCGGTTTTTATTATCCGCGGAAATCACGACTCACGCTCAACCATTACCAAACGACTTAGTTTGCCGAAGAACGTACACGTGTTTGATGCACGCGGTGGACGTATTGACCTGACTGATGATGTAGGCAACAGATTAGCCACCATTCATGGTGTCAGCTTCGCAAAGCCTCATGCACCTGAATCTTTGCTGCCAAAATTTTCGCTGCCAATAAAAGACACTATCAACATCGGCATGCTGCACACAAGTCTCTCTGGCAGCGCCCAACATGATGTCTATGCACCGTGCTCTGTTTCAGAGCTGGATGCCTTTGGATACGATTACTGGGCATTGGGTCATATTCATAAGCGCAGTGAACAGGGAGGCAAATCCACTATCGTGATGCCTGGCATCCCACAGGGCCGTGATGTTGGCGAAACCGGTGTAGGCACAATAAGCCTGGTTAGCATCAACGAGCAAAGAGACGTTACTGTACAAGAACAACCTGTTAGCCCAGTGCAATTTGAAGTAGTTAACGCAGACGTTACTGCCTGCAAAGACTGGCACCAACTATTGGACCAGCTGATTACCAGCATTAAGCACATTCGACAAACAGCACAGTCAGATTACGTTATTGCTCGTGTAGTGATGAGTGGCAATACACATTTACACTTCAATTTAGTCCGAGACACAGACTTACTGCAATCTACGTTGCAAGCAGAATGCGAGTCTATTGGCTCTGTTTGGATTGAAAAGCTGCGCATTAAAACCAACAAACTAGATAATCAGAATGATGCAGCTTTGACTCATGAAGCATTGCCCGATCTGGCCGCAATTATTAACGAGTCGGTGTTGAGCTCTGAACACGTAAAGTCTAACGCAGAAGAAGAGCTTCGATTGTTTACATCCAAGTTACCCATTGAAATTAGAAATCTTTTTGGCGAGACTGAACAAGAGCGTGCTGACATGCTCGACACACTGCTTAGCGAGGGAAGTGCAGAATTACTGGGGCAATTGTCTATTGGTGACGATTCGTGAGAACGATTGAATGAGAATCAACCAACTCAATTTAAGCCGCTACGGTCATTTCACTGACTTTTTACTTGATTTTGGCAAGAAGAAAAAAAACAGCAGTGATCTGCACATCTTATACGGTCCTAACGAGGCAGGTAAATCCACCACGCTGTCTGCGATTGTGGATCTTCTATATGGCATGCCTTTACGAAGCAATTACGCTTTTCTCCACGACTATCAAACACTATCGATAATAGCCAAACTCGAACAAAATCAACATGAGATAGAACTACACAGATTTAAAAACAAACTCCTTGACGAAAATAATCAGCCGCTCCCGGCAAATGTAATCGACATTCATGGTTTAAACAGGGAAGATTTTAAATCACGATTCAGCTTCGATGAAGATACGCTTAAGGAAGGTGGTGAATCAATCCTGCAAAACAATGGTGATCTGGGTGCTGCCCTGTTTGCAGCTACATCTGGCATAGCGGACTTTTCCGAAGCCTTGTCAAATTTGATGCTCACTGCCAACGCATTTTACTTACCGACTAACAAGAAAGACCAGGGCCTCTCATTACTAAAAGACGAACTTAAGCTGATAGATGACACACTTAAACAATTAGACATCAATGCCAGTGCCTGGTCAAAAAATGTGAAACAGGCGGATACACTCAAAAACAACTATGACGAATTCAAAAAGAAAGTAAGAACTAATCAGGAGTTTTTGGATACATTAAAAAGCCAGCAACGGGCACTTACAACAGCAAAGCGAATAAAAGCCTTGCAATCAAGTATCAACGCTCTGCCAACAATGCCAAGCGCGCCTGAAACCTGGCTTGCCACCGCCCGTGAATTAAACAGGCAGCAATATTCTTACAATGTTCAAAGTGACATCAATAACGCGCAGATTGCAGAACTCAATGAGCGCAAATCATCCATAAACCTAAATACCAAACTATTGCCCCTGTCTGAGAGCATCGAAAAACTTCGTACCGACAAAACACTATTCGAAAAGCGCTCGGAAGACTTACATGCCCTGACTCAAGAAAACAGCGATCTGATAGATCAACAAAATAAACTAATGTCGCTAATGGGTATTAATGACACAAACAACGCATCCAACTTTTTACTGACCGAATCACTGAGCGCAAAGCTTGCGTCATTGCAAGCCTCAAACGAGCAAATAAAATCCACATTAAGTAACGCAGAAAAAGAACTACGCTCTACAAACCAGGAGCTTGACGCACTTGATTTTAATAAAGATGCCACAGCAGTCAATATAGATGCACTTAAAAATTGCATTTCAATTGCGCAAGAAAATGCACTGGCAGCTCGGTACAAACAATTGCAAGAACAATTACTCGACACTAAAAGTCAGCTTGCAAACAATTTATCGGCACTAAACCCCTGGCATGGTAACGCGCAACAACTATTAGACCAAAAGCTACCTTCACAAGCACGTATTCAAAAACTACAAGCCCAAATTACACAGATAAACAATGACATTGCAGTCAGTGAATCCGGCATTGAAAAATCACTCGACGAACGCGCGACTATTAAAAATGAAAAATCTACAGCCACCTCAAGTAAAGGTGACACTTTAGAGTCTGGCCGAAGCCATCGAGACACACTCATACAAGCCCATTTAAATCAACTTGATGAAGAAAAACCCCATACACAGCTGCACAAGACAGCTCGTGAAATTGCACTACATCAAAGTCAGCTCGATCAACTAACAGACCAGCAAATTGACCTAGCATTGCAGCAAGGTCAAACGGAAGCCACACAAGCAAGATTTATCGCCTTGTCTGAAGATGCAAAACGCCTTCAAGCACAACTTACACAACAGAATGATACGCGTAGCAATTTACATACCGAGCTATCCAAAATTACATCAAGCCTGCAGCTGCACAACGATACATCTTGTCAGGATCTACTTAGCTGGCTAAGCCTGCGCGACGTAGCAGTCTCCAACGCACATCACCTAACTAAGCTTGAAAATGAGATCAAACAGATAAGCGAAGAAATGCACAGCGAAAGCAGTCGATTAAAAGCGCTGATTCTCAGCGTTGAAAAAAACGACGATGCAAATATCAGCGACATGATTGATTCAGCTGAAATCCTCGGCTTGGCACAAACAGTTTCTATCAAACAAGAGAAAACAAACGCAATCTTGCAGCAAGCGCATGACAACCACTCAGCTCTAACCAAAAAAAGAGACATTCGCACAGCAGACCTGGAGGCGGCTAAAAATGATCTCAAACAATGGCAACAAAGCTGGGAGGCCTTACTCCAATCCACATGGATTGAAACAACAGACCCAACTCAGGTGGGCATCATATTGAACAATCTGGGGCATTTATCATCCCTGCAAACCCAGCTGGATGCTAACAATCGACAACAACAAAAATTAAATACAGAACAAAGAGCCTATCAAAAACTAGCCAATGACGTTTTGACAAGCCTGGATGTGAAAGCTGAATCAGGCTTAACTCCACAGCAACTTGTTGAGCGTCTAAAGGCTATATTTAACCAGCATGCAGAAAACATTGAAGCCAATGCTACGCTAAACAAAATTGCTGAACAGATAAGCTCAGCAAAGGCAGTCCAACAGACAACACAAAGCAGTCTTTTACCTATCGTCAAGCAATTAAGCGAAATGTGTGCTCATTGCGATGCAAAAGATGCCACAGAGCTTGAACAGCGACTGGAACTTATAAGAGAAAAAGAGAAAAAACTGGCTCAATTGCAAGAGTACGAGCAAGAGCTTCAATCTCTAATGAACGTTAGCTCTGTGAAAGAGGCAATGGCCTCGCTTGGCGACGTAAACGAACATGAGCTACCTGCAATAATCAGTGAGCATGAGCTTGAAGCACAGTCAGATTCAAACATATTGAACGACCTTCACCATCGATACCGGACTGCACAAGACCCTATTGACCAGTTTCATGCCGATACGAACGTTGCTCAACTAAATCAAAAAAGACAAAGCATTCTGCTCGAAATTGAAGACAAGGCTATGCAAACCATGCGTAGCCGATTAGGCAAGCTAGCATTGGAGCACGGGGTCCGACACTTTCGGGATAAACACAGAAGCAGCATGCTTGAGAACGCAAAACAGGCCTTTACCACTATAACGTGTGGCAACTACATTGACCTGAGAACCCAACCCGGTAAGCAAGGTACTAATGAAGACTTGGTCGGTATTAGAGACACAGGGCAATCAAAGCTTGCCAGTAATATGTCAAACGGCACGCGGGCGCAACTGTATTTGGCCTTGAGGATTGCAGCCTATGAAGACTACTGTAAAACTCGCGCGCCGCTGCCTTTCATTGCAGACGACATCATGGAAACATTTGATGAAAATCGTACTGAGGCAACGTTAAGCCTGCTAAGCAGCATGGGCCACCACGGACAAATAATGTATTTAACGCATCATCGTCATGTTGTGGATATTGCGCGCAACAAGCTTGGGAAAAACGTCAGAATTCACGAACTACCAGCGAACCCTTTACGTGAAACAATAACTAGCGACGCGCACTAGTTACGTGTCACTAAATCGCCAGATATTCATGACGCAGCTGTTCGTTATCAAGTACTTCCTGCGCCTGCCCCTGATAAACCAGTTCGCCGGTATCAAGAATGATCGCGCGATCAGAGAGCTTTAGCGCGGCAACGGCATTTTGTTCAACAATAATGGTGGTGATGCCCTGCTCACGAATAATGCGCAGGGTTTTTTCAATCTCTTGAACAATGACCGGCGCAAGACCTTCAAACGGTTCATCCAGCAACAGTAGCTTAATATCGCGAGCAAGCGCACGACCAATAGCCAGCATTTGTTGCTCACCACCTGAGAGTGTTACGCCTTCCTGCTTTCGACGTTCGCCTAATCGAGGAAAGAGCTCGTACACCTGTTCTATTGACCAACCAACCGGTTCGGCGATTTGAGCAAGCTTAATATTTTCTTCTACGGTCAGACCCGGAATAATACATCGGTCTTCGGGGACAAGCCCCACACCACAGACAGCCGCTTGATAGCTTTTCATGTCGTGCAGCGGTTCACCCGCCAGCCAAATTTCACCCTTTGTTAGTCCCGGATCTTCCATTCGGGCGATGGTACGCAGGGTCGATGTTTTACCAGCACCATTGCGGCCCAACATTGCCAGAATTTCTCCTTCATTGACGTCAAAGGATACGCCCTGAACAATATAACTCTCACCGTAATATGCATGTATGTCGTTACAGGAAAAAAACGGTTTGGAGGTGTTTTTTGCTGTTTGTGCTGCGGCGCTCAATTCGCACCTCCCAAATAAGCTTCCTGAACTTTCACGTTACCTTTTATATTTTCCGGCTCATCTTCCACGATGACCGTGCCTTGTGCGAGCACGCTAATACGATCGGCAAGACTAAAAACAACGTGCATATCATGCTCAATAATAATCATGGTGATTCCACGGCTATCGCCGATGTGGCGCAGCACCTCTATAGTGTTGTTAGTGTCAGCGCGACTCATACCTGCAGTAGGTTCATCGAGCAATAACAATTTTGGCTCTTGAACCAGTCCCATTGCCATCTCAAGTCGGCGCTTATCACCCCGAGACATTGAGGAGGCAACCATGCCATGTTTGTCAGCCATTCCCAAGTCTTCCAGAACATCCATAGCGAGTTTTTGGATATCTGTTTCACGGCGCATCGGCCTCAACGCATTGAATTCAAATATGCCGTCTCGATGCGCCAGCGCCGGGATCATGACATTTTCGAGCACAGTGAGGTCTGAGAAAATTTCCGGGGTTTGAAATACGCGCGACACTCCAGCCTGGTTAATCTGATGGGGCTGAATACCGAGCAGACTTTTTCCGTGAAACATCACGGAACCGCTGTCTGGGGTAAGTCGGCCAACAAAACAGTTAAGCAAGGTTGATTTACCCGCACCGTTCGGGCCGATGATCGCGTGTATACGACCCTCTTCCACAGTTAAATTAACATTGTCAAGCGCTTGCAATCCACCAAAGCGTTTATTAACACCTCTAACGTCGAGAGCACCCATATTGTATCTCCTATTGTGCCTTCGAGCGTCGGCTGAACAGCCTCTTGAACAACCCGACTATGCCACCGATTAATCCACCTGGTAGAAACGTGACGACGAGCATAAACATAAGACCAAGCGAAAGATGCCAGCCTTTACCAACAAATGGGCTCACTACACTGACCATAATATCCTGCAGGCCATCGGGCATAAACGCAAACCACTGGGTTAACAGACCTTCGTTAATTTTGGAGAAAATGTTCTCTGCGTATTTAATCAGACCAGCACCAAGCACAGGCCCCACAAGCGAACCCACACCACCGAGTATGACCATTAACACCACCTCGCCTGATGCTGTCCACTGCATTCGCTCAGCACCAGCGAGTGGGTCCATAGCCACCATCAAACCACCCGCAAGACCTGCGTACATACCTGATATAACAAATACCGCCAGTGTGTATGGTTTTGGATTTATTCCAGTGTAGCTCAGGCGCTGACTATTAGACTTGATGGCTTTGAGCATCATGCCAAACGGTGAACGAAATATCCGAATAGAAATATAGAACGCAAGGAGCAATATAAATGCGCTTAAGTAATAACCGACGTTAAATGTCCATAGCCAGCCGTGGAAGTCGATCTGCACGCTATCGCGCATCTCCCAACCGAACAGCGAGGGTGCAGGAATATTTCCTGTGCCACTGGCTGCGCCATCGAGAATCCGTGGGTCGTTTAATGCTGTTTGCAAACCAGTTTCACCACCGGTAATCGGTGTCAGCACTGACGCTGCCAGCGCGAAGGACATTTGTGCAAATGCCAAGGTCAGGATAGAGAAGTATATCCCCGAACGCCGCAGTGAGATGTAGCCGATAATGAGGGAGAACACGCCGGCAACCAGGGTTGACATGATAATAGCCGGGAGCACGTTGATGGTTAGCAGCTTAAGCATCCAGACACCAGCGTATGACCCGGCACCGAGAAACGCTGCATGTCCAAAACTCAGATAACCTGTCAGACCGAACAGTAAATTAAAGCCCACGGCGAAGATGGCAAATATCACAAATCGCTGCATCAGGTCAGGGTAGCCCGCATTGAACTGCGCGAAATTCGACCCCTCCTGAAACGGATTCAATAGAATGGGAGCTGCCGCTATCAATACCAGTACAAATAGCAGTAATAAAAAATCATTTCTCGATAAACCAAGCATGATCAAGTCTCCATTACGCCTTTGCGGCCCAGCAAACCACGCGGACGAGCAAGTAAAATGACGATAGCAGCGAGATAGATCACTACCTGATTAATTCCTGGAATAGCCTCAATGACTACACGCATGGACGCAAAGCTTTCCAGAATACCGAGAATAAAACCAGCCAGCACAGCTCCGCCAAGCGAACCCATACCACCTACCAC